>Ga0302231_10000576_pt1 | contig 26830 bp, 17 predicted proteins | sample II_Palsa_N2_2_FD_193522 | JGI IMG/M metagenome (GOLD analysis project Ga0302231, IMG submission 193522) | Peat permafrost microbial communities from Stordalen Mire near Abisko, Sweden - II_Palsa_N2_2 | ecosystem: Environmental > Terrestrial > Soil > Palsa > Peat permafrost | place: Sweden...
CGCGTCAACCTCAACCGGCACCAAGGTTAAAAAATTCGGTTGACGGCCTTGCTTGTACAACTCGGCACGGGCCTTATCACGAGCACCCGGAATATCCCTCGCCTTGACCTCGACCGTAGCAACGCGGTTATGACAATGCGGCGAATAAGCATGAACGCGGAAAGCAGGCACAAATCACCTCCGATTTAGTCGCACATATCCTTACAAGACACCTACAACCGTAACAGTTTCGAGAAACCTTAAAATCCGTAGCTAAAATCAGGGTCGCAATGGCATTTCCTACCAATCAACGCGCCCCGACCATATGCACACCTATTCCGACGAAACCAAACGGCCATTCCTACTCAAACGCATAACATTCGGCTTCGTTTTTGCAGGGCTACTCCAATTCATCAACGGATACACACCATCCCTGGCAGCTATGCATCCGCGCTCCACCGGAGGACTAGTAACCGTCAGCGCACTCTTAATTGGAATACTCTGCATCACACTCGCCTATGGCCTATGGATCTACAACGACACGGCTCGTAAAGGGGCAATCGTTCTTAACTACATCGGCGCAGCTGCAAACTTGATCCAGCTCATTGCCCAGCTTGCGCGAATGACCAGCATCGTTTCACCCGCAACCATCCCGGCAGTTTTGCTCATCGCACCCGTAATCATCGGACTAGAAATCGCCATAAACCGTTACCTACAAAGCGACCAAATACTCGAACTGTTCGAAATTAATGACCGCCGCAAGAACCAAAACTGGCGACAACACAACCGCTAGATTTCGCATGCGAAACAGAACCGGGTTTACCTTTCAACCAGACCTGATAGACTGGAACCTTAGCAATAACCCAATTAACTAGCTTTTTCCTAAGTTTTGAGTATCTAGGAAAATCCTAACTTCTGCAAGAGAAAATTATGACCATCGCTGAATTGCTAGACGCAGCCAAGCGGGCACAAGGAAGTCTCACGAACGTAGCGGAAAAACTGGAGGTCGACCCAGCCAAGCTATCCGAGTGGCGCAAAGGCAAATACAAGCCAGACGCCACGAACATCGCGCAGCTAGCAGAACTCGCAAACCTACCGGTCTTCAAGACATTGGCCGAGATCGAATGCGATTTAGAGACGGAACGCGCCTCAGTATGGGAGCGAGCCTTGGGAAACTTGCGTACAGCAGGGATTGCCGCAACGGTAGTACTGGGAGTAACAGCAGTCGTCGCCGCTGAGATGCCCAAGGCTGAAGCCTCAGAACATGGATTGGTGCGCCCGGCTGGGATCGAACCAGCAACCCCTGCCTTCGGAGGGCAGTACTCTATCCATTGAGCTACGGGCGCTTCTTTGACGCGTTTGCCTCAATACAGCGCGGGCAGACGGACGGGAAATGCAGCCGTCGAAGAATACGTGATTTTCGCGCCAAAGTCCACCCGAGCGGCGTTTCGAGGACTCAATCCCTCAGCCGGCGCTATTCCTTGCCGCTATTCAACAACGCTTTCAACGTCGCCAGCCGGTCTTTCGGGCTCATTGGCGCTTCGTCTTCGGTCGGCGGCGGGGCTTCATCCAGCCCCATTTCCTGGATAAAGCGCGAGGGTTCGCAGACGATGGTTTCGCGGGCGCGTTTGCGTTTTTTGCAGAAAGTGACGTGCAGGCTGCGTTGCGCGCGGGTGATGGCGACGTACATCAGGCGCCGTTCCTCCTCGATGCGGGCGTCGTCGACGGGGGTGTCGTCGTTGCCGCGGTGCGGCACGATGCCTTCTTCGATGCCGACCAGAAACACGTGGGGATATTCCAGCCCTTTGGAGGCATGGATGGTCGACAGGCGTACCGCATCGGGATCTTCGTCGCGGCCTTCCAGCATCGACATCAAGGCGACGGTCTGGATCAGGCCGAGTAAATCCTTGCCGGTGTCGGCCAGGCCGTCGTTGTTGTCGAAGCCCGTGGCCGGCGTACCGGTGGCTGGCGTGCCGGCAGGGGCATCGTCATCGGTCTCGCCGGCACGGGCTTCGGGCTTGGTGCCTTTGCGCTTGAGCCAGTCGAGAAATTCCAGCACGTTGGTCCATTTGCCCTGTGCTTGACGTTCGTCGAAAGCGTCGTACAAGTAGGGCTCGTAATGGATGCCTTCCATCATGTCGTCGAGCAGGATGGTGGCCGGGTCTTTTTCGGCGCGATCCTTGAGGCGCTGGATAAAGTCGCAGAAGGCGCGCATCGGTTCGATCTGGCGCGGTGCCAGGCGCGCTTCGAGGCCGCCCATATAAACCGCTTCGAACAAGGACACTTTGGCCTGGCCGGCAAAGGATCCCAGCGCTTCCAGGGTGGTGTTGCCGATGCCGCGCCGGGGGGTGGTGATGGCGCGGATAAAGGCCGGGTCGTCGTCGGGGTTGGCGATCAGGCGCAGGTAGGAACACAGGTCCTTGATTTCGGCTTTGTCGAAAAACGACTGGCCGCCCGATAATACGTAGGGTATGCGTTCACGGCGCAGGATCTGTTCGAAGATGCGCGCCTGAAAATTGCCGCGATACAAGATCGCGTAGTCGCGAAAATTGGCGCGGCGTTCAAACTTATGCGCCGACAAGCGGAACACCACCGATTCGGCTTCGTGTTCTTCATCGTTGGCCGGGGTCACGGTGATCGAGTCGCCCATGCCGTGCTCGCTCCACAGCTTCTTTTCGAAGAGCTTGGGATTCTTGGAGATGACGTTGTTGGCGGCATTCAGAATCCGCACCGTCGAGCGGTAATTCTGCTCCAGCTTGACCACGTGCAAAGCGGGGAAATCCACCTGCAATTGCGCCAGGTTTTCGATGGTGGCGCCGCGCCAGCCGTAAATGGCCTGATCGTCGTCGCCTACCGCGGTGAACGCGGCACGGCGTCCGGCCAGCAGTTTGACCAGTTGATATTGGCAGGTATTGGTGTCCTGGTATTCGTCGATGAGCAAGTAGCGCAGCTTGTTTTGCCATTTGTCGCGCACCGCTTCATTGGTCTCGAACAATTCGGCGGGAACCCGGATCAGGTCGTCGAAATCGACGGCCTGATAGGCATGCAGCGTGGCCGAATAGTTGCGATAGACCAGCGCGGCCTGATGTTCATCTTCGGTTTGAGCAATCGCCAGCGCCTGGTCGGGCAAAACCAGGCCATTTTTCCACAGCGAGATCTGGTTCTGGATGCGGCGGATCAATTGCTTGTCGGTGGTGCCGATTTGCTCCTGAATCATGCCGAAGCAGTCGTCGGAATCCATGATGGAGAACTGCGGCTTGAGTCCCACGTGCGCGGCTTCCTGGCGCAGGATTTGCACCCCCAGCGAGTGGAAAGTACACACGGTCAACTGGTTGACCGGCACGCGCCGCCCTTCCTTGCCCGGAGTGGTCAGGGTTTTGCCTTCGAGCAGTTTGCCCACGCGCTCGCGCATTTCCAGCGCAGCCTTGTTGGTAAAGGTGACCGCCGCGATGTGACGCGGCTCGAACCCTTTGGCTTCAATCAGGTGGGCGATTTTTTGCGTGATCACACGCGTCTTGCCGCTGCCGGCGCCGGCCAGCACCAGACAGGGACCATCGAGATAGCGCACCGCTTCGCGCTGCGCGGGGTTCATGCCAGCGGACATCTTCAGGGAATCTCAATTGAAACTGGGTCGCTCCGCACGCACGTACGGGGAGGCGCGATGTTAACACGAACTGACGGGGCCGGACCTTGGCCCAACGGCATGGGCCGCCGGTGGGCCGCGGCGGCCGGGCGCGCTCTGCCATCCGGCTAAAATTTATGCCTCGTGGTTTGCCGGGGCCGGCCGGGTCTGCTAGGCTTGCTCGATACACCCCCGGCGCGACTTCGCCGGTACATATTTATGCGACACCCCGACACACCGATACACCCTTTATACCGCACACCGCGCCCGACCGGCGCGCTTTCCTCGCTTTTGCTTGACCCACAGAACCCATGACCACCATGACAGAATCGTTAAAAATCGGCCTCGCAGGCTACGGCTATGCTGGGCAAACCTTTCATGCACCGTTGATTGCCGGTAGCGGCGCCACCTTGGCGGCGATTTCCACCAGTCAAGCCGAACTGGCTCGACATGACTGGCCGCAAGCACAGATCGTGGCGGATTTCGACGCGCTGCTCGCCGTCCCCGGACTCGACGCGGTGGTGATTGCCACGCCCAACGACACCCATTTCGACCTCGCCCGCCGCGCCATCGAGGCAGGCAAGCATGTGGTGGTGGATAAACCGCTGACCGTCACGCTGGCCGAAGCGTTTGCCCTGGAAAAGCTGGCGGCACAACATCAGCGGCTGGTCGCACCGTTTCACAATCGCCGCTGGGACGGCGATTTCCTGACCCTTAAAAAATTGCTCGGGAATGGGACGAAAGACGCCACGGAAAGCGGCACAGAAAGCGCAGAGTCATCCGGCCGGCTTGGGCGCATCACCCATTTCGAATCGCACTTCGACCGCTTTCGCCCGCTGGTGCGCGCCCGCTGGCGCGAGGAAGCGGTGCGCGGCGGCGGGATTTTGCTCGACCTGGGACCGCATTTGCTGGATCAGGCCCTGAGCTTGTTCGGCTTGCCGCAAACGCTGAGCGCTACGGTCGAGGCGCATCGCGACGGCGCGCTGGCCGACGATTATTGTCATCTGGTGCTGGGTTACCCCCGGCATCAAGTGATTTTGCATGCCAGCACACTGACCGCGCTGGTGCCGCCGCGCTTTCTGGTGCATGGCACGCGCGGCAGCTATCTGAAACACAGTCTCGATGTGCAGGAAGATCAGCTCAAAGCCGGGCTGCGCCCCGACGACGTCGACTTCGGCGTCAATCCGACCGGGGTCTTGCGGGTGCTGGAGGGCAATGCCGAGGTGCAATTCGAAGCGCAATACGAGTTGCCGACCGAAGTGGGCACTTACACCGAGTTTTATCGTTTGTTTGCCCAAGCCGTGCTGCATGGCGGCCCCCTGCCCGTCACCATCGGGGAAGCCATCAATGTGATGCATTTGATCGGCCTGGCCCAGGAAAGCGCGCGTACCGGACAACGCCTGACGGTCGGCGAAATCGACCGGCCGGCGAGCTGAAAAGCGGCGCCGGAAATATCCGCAAGATCCCATGGCGCAAGTGTTTTCGGCGATTTGACAGGTACGCCGGTTCTCACGTACAGTTCGCGTGCGCGTCGGGAGAGCGCGCCGGGAAGCACATGCCGGCGCCGCCGAAGGGGTAACACCCGCAAACTCTCAGGCACCCAGGACCGACGCAGCCGGAAGTTCGCTTCCGATCTCTGGAGAGCGGCAGTAGCCCGAATCAGTTGTCAGGGCAGGCTGCCCACCGAAGGGGCGCACGCAGGCTATGAATCCCGCGTAATCTCTCAGGTACCGAGGACAGAGGGGTCAGACTCATCCACCGCTGGGCGTTGATTCGCCCCGCGCGGTTCGATATTGCATCTGCGCTTATGCAGGTGCAAGGCGAATCCGCGATTAGCGCCGGATGTTGACGATTCCTTTCGTTTTCGCGTAACCGAGGCCCCGATGACCGATCTTAAACAAACCCCGCTCCACGCCACTCACCAGGCGCTTTCCGCTCGCATGGTCGATTTCGGCGGATGGGACATGCCGGTCAATTACGGTTCGCAAATTGACGAACATCATGCGGTTCGCACCGATGCCGGCATGTTCGACGTGTCGCATATGCGCACCGTCGACCTGCATGGCGCACGCGTGCGCGATTTCCTCAAACTGGCGGTAGCCAACAACGTCGACAAGCTGCGTACCCCGGGCCGCGCTTTGTATTCGTGCATGCTGAACCCGCAGGGCGGCGTGATCGACGATCTGATCATCTATTTTTTCACCGAAGATTTTTTCCGCATCGTGATCAATGCCGGTACCGCCGACAAAGATATCGCATGGCTGACGCAATTGAATGCCGAACACGGCTTCGAGGTGAAGATCAGCCCGCGCACCGATTTCGCCATGATCGCGGTGCAGGGTCCGAATGCCCGCGCCAAAGCCTGGCAAGCCGTGCCCGCGGTGCAAGCCGCGAGCGAGGCGCTCAAACCCTTCAATGCCGCCGTGGTAACGGACACGCCGTTTGGCGAATTGATGGTGGCGCGCACCGGCTATACCGGCGAAGACGGTTTTGAATTGGTGGTGCCCGCCGACCACGCCGCCGCCTTGTGGCAAGCGCTGATCGTAGCCGGCGTCAAACCCGCAGGTCTGGGTGCGCGCGATACCTTGCGCCTGGAAGCCGGGATGAATCTGTACGGTCAGGACATGGATGAAGCCGTGTCGCCGCTGGACGCGGGTTTGGCCTGGACTGTCGACCTCGAAAGCGAGCGCGACTTCCTCGGCAAAGCGGCATTAAAGGAACACGGCCAACGCTCGGCCTTTGTCGGGCTGATCCTGCGCCCGGCGGACGGCAAACCGGGCGGCGTGCTGCGCGCGCACCAGAAGGTCATTACGCCGCATGGCGAAGGTGAAATCACCAGCGGCACCTTCTCGCCTTCGCTGAGCCTGTCGATTGCCTTCGCCCGGGTGCCCGTCGCCGTGCAGATCGGCGACACGGTCCAGGTGCAAATCCGCGACAAACAATTGCCCGCCAGCGTGGTGAAACTACCCTTCGTGCGCCAAGGCAAGGCACTGGTTTCCTAGGCTTCGGCTCCCATGGCCGGCCCGGCGGCTTGTGCCCAATGCCCATGTATTGGGGCGGGCATATAATCTCCGGGCACCCGAAATATCTCTCCAACATTGTTGCTACACCTTCAGACAAGGAACCAAGATGAGCATCCCAGCCGAATTGAAATACACCGAATCGCACGAATGGATCCGCACTGAAGCCGACGGCACCCTGACCATCGGAATTACCGAACACGCTCAGGAAGCATTGGGCGATATCGTGTTCCTCGAACTGCCGGATGCGGGTCGCGCAGTGAAGGCCGGCGAAGCGATCGCCGTGGTGGAATCGGTCAAGGCCGCATCGGACATCTATGCTCCCTTGACGGGCGAGATCGTGGCCGCCAATAGCGATTTGGCCGGCGCCCCGGAAGCCGTCAACAGCGATGCTTATAACGCCTGGCTGTTCAAGCTGAAACCGGCCGATGCCGCGGCACTGGACCAGTTGCTCAGCGCCGAAGCCTACGGCAAATTGATCGGCGAATAAGTAGCGCTAAAGCAGCCAAAAGCAGCACCCCAAAGTACCCGCTCGAACGGCTGCCCGGCAGCCATGGCGAAGCACCGCGCAGACGCGCGGTGCTGTATCCCCACCTTAACCGGACGCATTGCTTGTGGCATGCGGCCCGCAGGACCTGACATGAAGCTCGATCACCCGGATCACCTGAAGAAACGCCCATCCCTCGCAGCGCTTGAGCGCCATGACGCGTTTATCGAACGCCACATCGGACCGGCGCACGACGACCAGCAAGCGATGCTGACCGAATTGGGCTACAGCTCGCGCGCGGCACTGATGGATGCGGTGATCCCGGCCAATATCCGCCGCACCGAAGCGCTGCCGCTGGGCGCGTTCAGCGCGCCGCGCAGCGAAGCCGAAGCGCTTGCCACATTGCGTGCCTTGGCCGATAAAAATCAGGTGTTCCGTTCGTACATCGGCCAGGGTTATTACGACACGCATACCCCGGGCGTGATCCTGCGCAATGTGCTGGAAAATCCTGCCTGGTACACGGCTTACACGCCGTATCAGCCCGAGATTTCCCAGGGTCGTCTTGAAGCCTTGCTGAACTTCCAGCAAATGATTACCGATATGACCGGCCTGGCGGTGTCGAACGCGTCGATGCTCGACGAATCGACCGCCGCGGCGGAAGCGATGACCTTGTTGCTGCGCGCCGGCAAATCGAAGTCGCAGGTGTTTTATGTGGCCGACGACGTATTGCCGCAAACCATCGAAGTGATCCGCACCCGCGCCGAGCCGGTCGGGATCGAAGTGGTGGTCGGCCCAGCCGCCGATGCGGCCAAGCTGGCCGGCAGCAGCGGTATTTTCGGGGTGATGTTGCAATACCCTGGAGCCAACGGCGATGTGTGCGATTACCGCGCCCTGGCCGACAGCATTCATGCAGCCGGCGCGCATGTGATCGTCGCCGCCGATTTGCTCGCTTTGACGCTGCTGGCAGCGCCGGGCGAATGGGGCGCCGACGTCGCCGTCGGCAACACCCAGCGCTTTGGCGTGCCGATGGGTTTTGGCGGCCCGCACGCAGGTTACCTGGCGGTGCGCGATGAATTTAAACGGCAAATGCCGGGGCGTCTGGTGGGTGTGACCATCGATGCGCAAGGCAAACCGGCCCTGCGCCTTGCCTTGCAAACCCGCGAGCAACATATCCGCCGCGAAAAAGCCACCTCCAATATTTGTACCGCCCAAGCACTGCTGGCGATCATGGCCAGCATGTACGCGGTGTATCACGGCCCGGCCGGTCTGCGCACCATCGCGCAGCGGGTGAACCGCCTGACCGCGATTCTGGCCGCCGGCCTCGGTGAAATCGGTTATAGCGTCACCAATAAAACCGCCTTCGATACTTTGACGATTGCCGCCGGCCAACATACCGCCGCGCTGCATGCGGCCGCGACGGCGCACCGCCTCAACCTGCGCCAGATCGATGCGGCCCACGTGGGCATCTCGCTCGACGAGACCACCACCCGCGCCGACATCGCCGCCTTGTGGTCGCTGTTCGCCCAGATAGCCGGTGTCGCCCGGTTACCCGATGTGGCAGGCCTGGACGCCACGGTCGGCGAAATTTTGCCGGCCGCATTGGCGCGCAGCACACCGTACCTGACGCATCCGGTGTTCAACCGCTACCACTCCGAAACGGAAATGCTGCGTTACTTGCGCAGCCTGTCCGACAAGGACTTGGCCTTGGACCGCACCATGATCCCGCTGGGTTCGTGCACCATGAAGTTGAACGCGACCTCGGAAATGATCCCGGTCACCTGGCCCGAATTCGCCGGCATCCACCCGTTCGCGCCGGATAGCCAGACCCTGGGCTACCGCGAAATGATAGATCAGCTCGAAGCGATGCTGGTCGCCTGCACCGGTTATGCGGCCGTGTCGCTGCAACCCAATGCCGGTTCGCAAGGCGAATACGCCGGGCTGCTGGTGATTCATGCTTATCACGCCTCGCGCGGCGAAGCCCAGCGCAATATCTGCCTGATCCCGGCGTCCGCGCACGGCACCAATCCGGCTTCGGCGCAAATGGCCGGGATGCAGGTGGTGGTGGTCAGTTGCGACAACCAGGGCAACGTCGATCTGGAAGATCTCAAGGCCAAGGCGGCGCAGCACGCCAGCCACCTGGCGGCGATCATGATCACCTATCCCTCTACCCATGGTGTGTTCGAAGCGCATATCCGCCAGATCTGCGACATCGTGCATCAGCATGGCGGCCAGGTTTATGTCGACGGCGCCAATATGAACGCGATGGTCGGCTTGACCGCGCCGGGCCAGTTCGGTGGCGACGTATCGCACCTGAACTTGCACAAGACCTTCTGTATTCCGCATGGCGGCGGCGGCCCGGGTGTCGGTCCGGTGGCAGTCGGCGCGCATCTGGCCGAATTCCTGCCGGGTCATCATGCGACCGGTTATCGGCGTCACGAACACGGTATCAGCGCCGTCTCGGGTGCGCCTTACGGCTCCGCCGCGATTTTGCCGATCTCGTGGATGTATATCGCGATGATGGGTGCGGCCGGCCTGACCGCCGCCACCGAGAACGCCATTTTGTCGGCCAACTATGTGGCGCGCCGCCTGACGCAACACTTCCCGGTGCTGTACACCGGCCCGGACGGACTGATCGCGCATGAGTGCATTCTCGATTTGCGCCCGATCAAGGACAGCAGCGGCATCACCGTCGACGATGTGGCCAAACGCCTGATGGATTATGGCTTCCATGCGCCGACCATGAGTTTCCCGGTGCCGGGCACGTTGATGATCGAGCCGACCGAATCGGAATCGAAAGCCGAACTCGACCGCTTTATCGACGCCATGATTGCGATTCGCGAGGAAATCCGCGCCGTCGAAGAAGGCCGTGCCGATCGCGAAGACAATCCGCTCAAGCACGCGCCGCATACGGCGGCCGTAGTCACCGCCGACCAATGGCCGCACGCTTATGGCCGTGAAACCGCGGCTTATCCGCTGGCATCCTTGGTGGCGCGTAAATACTGGCCGCCGGTGGGCCGCGCGGACAACGTCTATGGCGACCGCAATCTGTTCTGCTCGTGTATTCCGATGAGCGATTACGCCTGAGCGTAGCGGTCACTGCGTTTGAACTACGCTACGCGAAGCATTTCGCGTAGCAACCCCCGGCTGTCCTCAAGGAGCCGCAATGGCTGTCAGCGTTTTCGATCTTTTCAAAATTGGCATCGGTCCGTCCAGTTCACATACCGTAGGCCCCATGCGCGCTGCCTTGCTGTTCGTCCAGGGTCTGGAGCGCGACGCCCTGTTGCCCGAGGTCGCTTCAGTGCGGGTCGAACTGTACGGTTCGCTCGGCGCCACCGGCAAGGGTCACGGCACCGATCGAGGTATCCTGCTCGGTTTGATGGGCGATGCGCCCGATACGGTCGACCCGGCTACCATCACGCCGCGCCTGGAACAGGTGGCGCACAGCCAAAGCCTGTTGCTGCTGGGGAAACACGCCGTCAAGTACGTCGCCAAACAGCAGATGCTGTTCTATCGCCAGGCCCTGCCCGATCATCCCAACAGCATGAAGCTGCACGCTTATGACGCCCAAGGCGAAGTGCTGCGCAGCACCACCTATCTGTCGGTGGGCGGCGGTTTTGTGGTCACGGCCGGCGCCGCCAATACCCAAGTACTCAGCGCTCACGATCAACTGCCTTACCCGTTTCAGAGCGGCCGCGAACTACTGGCGATGTGCGCCGCGTCCGGCAAATCGATTGCCCAATTGATGTGGGACAACGAGCGGGTCTGGCACAGCGAAGACACCATCCGCGGCGGCTTGCTGCGCATCTGGGACGTGATGCAGGCCTGCGTCAAGCGCGGCTGCGGCATCGACAACCCGGATGCCGACGGCGACTTGGCCGGCCCCTTGCATATCAAGCGGCGCGCCCCGGCGCTGTATCGTTCGCTGACCCGTACCATCGGCCCGGACGAGATCGCTCATCCCAGCGACCCGCTGACGGTCATCGACTGGCTGAATGTCTTTGCCATCGCGGTCAACGAAGAAAATGCCGCCGGCGGGCGCGTGGTCACCGCACCGACCAATGGCGCGGCCGGTATCATCCCGTCCGCGTTGCATTACTACACCCGCTTTATGCGCGACGCCAACGACCAGGGTGTGATCGATTTTTTCCTCACCGCAGGCGCCATCGGCACCTTATATAAGCTCAACGCCTCGCTCTCGGGCGCTGAAGTTGGGTGCCAGGGTGAAGTGGGTGTGGCGTGTTCGATGGCGGCCGGGGGCTTGGCCGCGGTGATGGGCGGCACGCCGCTACAAGTCGAGAATGCCGCCGAAATCGGCATGGAACATAACCTGGGCTTGACCTGCGACCCGGTCGGCGGGCTGGTGCAGATTCCCTGTATCGAGCGTAACGCGATGGCTTCGGTCAAGGCGGTGAATGCCGCGCGCATGGCAATGAACGGCGACGGCAGCCACTACGTGTCGCTGGATTCCGTGATCAAGACCATGTGGGAAACCGGCGCCGACATGAAGACCAAATACAAGGAAACGTCACGCGGCGGGCTGGCGGTGAATATTGTCGAGTGTTGAGGCCATCATCAAGATCCCGGCCGACGCGACGACAAGCGCTGGCTGTATTCGACCCGTTCGACGCCATACAGCTTATAGACATCGGTGCTGGTAAACACATCCCGTCCAACACCGATACCTTGGATGCTAACCACCACTTCAGGCACATGGTCGCCGTCGACGTCCCGCAGTTCGGCGCGCAACACGCGCCCGGCACGCGGATGGATAAGGCCCGCGACCAGCGTGCCGTCGCTTAAATTCGAATATAGGCGCACAGAATAACTGCCCGAGGCGGACGGTTCCGCCGACTCTTCGGCCACCACCAGGGCGGCACCGTTGCCCAATTGCAAAATATGCGGCCCGGTGGAACTGGCCGCGCTCATGGCGCCGCCACCTGCGTCCGGCGCACTGATAAAAGCCAGTCCGGAGCTGCGCTCGTATAAACACAAGACGTGGCTGGTGACGTTTTGCTCAGGTTGCCGCAGATCGCGGCCTTCCATATTCAATACGTCATAGCCGACCGCCTCGTCAAACCGCGCCGGCACACTGACGCGTATCGGTTCACCCAGGCCCGCGGCCATCCAGCAAGCTTTGCGGGCATTGCCGTCGGCCATATTGAAGTGCGCCACGACATTGTTGCTCTGCGGCGCGGCAAATACCATGGGCGCCGCCAGCAGCCAAGCCAACGGCACTTTGCGTTGGAACCTGCGGGCGCTATGCGACAAACGAATTTTCACAGACGGGTCCGGTATGGGGTCAGGCATGGCACGGGAAAACCCTGGGCAAAACGGGCGACGTCGCACCGCAGCCGACATCATAATCCAACTCTAACGCGCCAAAAACAAACTCCCCGCCGGCAGAAAAGCCAACGGGGAGTAGCTGCGAAAACCACCCGGCGTGCGCCGCGGATCCAAGCAGGGATACACGGCGAAGTCCGGTTGAATTACTCAGACATCCTTACCAATCAGAGCTTAACGGCCGCCGATGGTTTGCAAGGTGGTCCATTTGCCGTCGACCACTTTATACACGGTGATGCCGCCGTTCTTCAGGTCGCCGCGATCGTCATAAGCGAGATCTTTGCTGGTAACGCCGGGCATCGAGGTCTTGGCCAGCAGCGGCAGGTATTTCACCGGATCGGTCGAGTTGGCGGCCTTCATTGCATCGAACATGGCCATGGCGCCATCGTAAGCATACGGCGAATAGGTTTCGACCGGGCTGCCGAAGCGTTTGGTGTATTCCGCTTCATACTTCTTGCCGCCCGGCATCTGGTCCAGCGGCAAACCTGCCAGCGAAACCACGGTGCCGTCCGCGGACGAGCCGGCGATCTTGAGGAAGGTGTCCGACTTGACCATTTCGCCGGCCATCAGCGTTTCCTTCATGCCCAGCTCATGCATTTGTTTGACCATCGGTGCGGCTTGCGCATCGGCACCGCCGAAGAACACAGCTTGCGCGCCCGAGGCTTTCAGCTTGGTCAGGATCGCCTTGAAATCGACCGCCTTGTCGCTGGTGAACTCACGATCGACGATGGTCGCACCGGCTGCCTTGGCGGCTTTCTCGAACTGGTCAGCCAGACCTTGGCCGTAGGCAGTACGGTCATCGACGATGGCAATCTTGGTGAATTTCAGACCGGTCACAGCGTAACCGCCGATCACGGCGCCTTGCTGCGTATCCGAGGTCATCATGCGGAAAGCGCTTTTGAAACCTTGCTGGGTGTATTCCGGCGCGGTTGCCATGGCGATTTCCGGAATGCCGGCTTGCGCATAAATACGCGATGCGGGAATCGTGGTGCCCGAATTGAAGTGGCCGAGCATGCCCTTTACGCCGTCATCAACCAGCTTCTGAGCAACCGTGGTGCCGGTGCGCGGGTCGGCCTGGTCATCTTGCGCGTCCAATACGATTTGAATCGGCTTACCGTCGATCACCGGCTTGGTGGCGTTGAAGTCTTCCACCGCCAGCGTGATACCGTTTTTGAAGTCGGCGCCGTAGTGCGCTTGCGCGCCCGTCAGCGGGCCGGCAAACCCGATTTTGACCGATTCCTGCGCTTGCGCCGCTTGTGCCCCTGCCAGCGACAGCGCGCCGACCAACATCGCACCTGCCAACCGTTTTGTCGTGTGTTCCATATTATTTCTCCTTGAGCGGATTATTTAAGTGAAGCAGCGCAGGGGTCACCTTGCCCGCTTCTGTTTTGAAACGAACCACCGAGGGCTGCTCAGCCTATCGTCATCAAACTTGCGTTGCCGCCTGCGGCGGCCGTATTCACACTGACCGAGCGTTCGGTCAGCAAACGTTCGAGTGCGTAATCATCCGTATCGGTTTCCAGTGCGCCTGCCGCAACCCCCTGCACCGTCAGGATCGGCCCGGGACGTTGTGCGATGCGCCGGGTCAGCGCATGCAGCGCATCGCTGTCGCCTTCGAACAAGACGGTATCGAAAGCACCGCCCTCGTCCTTCTGTGCCTGGGCATGGCCGCGCAAACCGGCCGGTAATGCCGCGACCAGATCGGCCCCCGCCTGGGTACTGAAAATCGCCCGATTGCCGGTCGCCAGGGCTGCCGCAAACTGTGCCCGTGCTCCGCCCGGGGTCAAGGCCACGCAGAGTACCGCGCCGCGGCACCCAAGCGAATAGGTGTTTCTCTCTCCGGTAGGACCCGGAAGGACCGCCGTCGCACCCGCCAGGACACCGCCCAGATAACGCTCGCAGCGTGCCGCCGCCGCGCTGTCGCCGAGTTGCATAAACCAGTCGCGGCACGCTTTCAGGTTTGCCACCGGATGGTTCTGCGCCGTGTCGCCGCTAGGCTGGTCGCTGACCAGCACACTGGCCAGCATGGCCGGCACGCCGCCCGGGCGCAGCGCCAGCAAACGCTGCAAATACAGCGGTCCGCCGGCCTTGGGACCGGTGCCCGACAAACCCTCGCCGCCGAATGGCTGGACGCCGACCACGGCGCCGACCACATTGCGGTTCACATAGATATTGCCCACATGCGCCCGTTCGATCACGTAGGCAATGGTTTCGTCGATGCGAGTGTGGACTCCCAGCGTCAAACCGTAACCGGTGGCCTTGATCGCCGTCAGCAATTGCTCAAGGGCGCTGCGGCGATAGCGCACCACATGCAGCACCGGACCAAATACTTCGCGCTCCAGCTCATCGATGCCGTCGAGTTCAATCAGCGTCGGCGCCACAAACGTGCCGTGACGCGCGGCCTCCGGCACTTCAAGCTGGAACACCGGATGGCCCTTGGCGCGCATCGCCGCGATATGACGCTCGATGCCGCGCTTGGCCTCGGCGTCGATCACCGGGCCGACATCGACCGACAGCCGGTCCGGGTTGCCGATGGCGAGCTCACGCATCGCGCCCTTCAACATGGTCAATACCCGCTCCGCGACATCCTCTTGCAGGCACAACACACGCAATGCCGAACAACGCTGCCCGGCCGAATCGAAGGCCGAATTCAAGACGTCGCCCACCACTTGTTCCGCCAGCGCCGAAGAGTCGACAATCATCGCGTTCTGGCCGCCGGTCTCGGCAATCAGCGGAATCGGTTTGCCGTGCGGGTCGAGGCGTTCGGCCAGGGTGGCCGCAATCAGGCGCGCCACTTCGGTCGAGCCGGTAAACATCACACCGCGAGTGCGGGCATCGGCCACCAGGGTGGCGCCCACCACTTCGCCGCTGCCCGGCAATAACTGCACCGCACCCGCCGGCACGCCGGCTTCGCGCAAAATACGCACCGCCTGGGCGGCGATCAAGGGAGTTTGCTCCGCCGGCTTGGCCAGCACCGGATTGCCCGCGGCCAGGGCGGCGGCTACCTGCCCCATAAAAATCGCCAGCGGGAAATTCCACGGGCTGATACACACCACCGGCCCCAGCGGGCGATGGGTGTCGTTGGAAAATTCGAGGCGAATCTGCGTCGCGTAATAGCGCAGGAAATCGACCGCCTCGCGGATTTCCGCCACCGCATTCGGCAACGACTTGCCCGCTTCGCGCACCACCAAGCCCATCAATGAGGGCATCTGCGCTTCCAGCAAATCGGCGGCACGCGTCAGACAATCGGCGCGCGCTTCAACCGGGGTCGCTTGCCAGATCGGTGCGGCCGCCACCGCATGTTGCAGTGCCGCCGCCACCTGGGCATGACTGGCTTCAATCACGGTACCCACCACATCGCGGGCATCGGACGGGTTGCGCACCTCACGAGCCACACCCGGCACCAAGCCCGTCTGCGCATCCCGGTCCGCCAGCATCGGCGCCGCGGTCCAGGCTGTATTGGCACTGGCCAGCAGCGCCGAAGACAAGGAGCCGAGCCGGTGTTCGTTGGATAAATCCAGCCCCATCGAATTGGCGCGTTCCGCGCCGTACAACTGACGCGGCAAGGGAATCTTCGCGTGCGGCGCACCCAGCGGCGTGATCCTGGTCGCGGCATCGACCGGGTCGATCAACAGATCTTTGATGGCAATGGCTTCATCGGCGATCTGGTTGACGAAGGAGGTATTGGCGCCGTTTTCGAGCAGGCGGCGCACCAGATAGGCCAGCAGGGTTTCGTGGGTGCCGACGGGCGCATAGACGCGGCATGGCCGATTCAATTTATCGCGCCCGGTCACCTCTTCGTACAGCGGCTCACCCATGCCGTGCAGGCACTGGAATTCATATTGACCCGGATAATAATTCTGTCCGGCCAGGTGATAGAGGGTCGCCAGCGTTTGTGCATTATGCGTGGCGAACTGCGGATACACGGCGTCCGGCGCGGCCAACAATTTTTTGGCGCAGGCCAGATAAGACACGTCGGTATAGATCTTGCGCGTATAGACCGGATAACCTTCCAGGCCGTCGACTTGGGCGCGTTTGATTTCGCTGTCCCAATACGCGCCCTTAACCAGACGTATCATCAAGCGATGGCGGCTGCGACGCGCCAGGTCGATCAGGTAATCGATGACAAATGGGCAACGCTTCTGATAAGCCTGCACCACAAAACCGATGCCGTTCCAGCCTGCCAATTCGGCGTCGAAGCACAGCGATTCGAGCAGGTCGAGCGAAATTTCCAGGCGATCGGCTTCTTCGGCATCGATATTCAAGCCGATATCGTAACGGCGCGCCAACAGTGCCAAGGCACGCACGCGCGGCAACAATTCGGTCAGGGCACGTTCCTGTTGCGAGCGCGAATAACGCGGATGCAGCGCCGACAACTTGATCGAAATCCCCGGGCCCTCGTAAATGCCCCGGCCGCCGGCAGCTTTACCGATGGCATGAATCGCTTGCTCGTAAGCGGCGTAATAAAACTGGGCATCTTCTTCGGTGGTGGCCGCTTCGCCGAGCATGTCGTATGAATAACGGAAACCGCGTGCTTCAAATTTACGGCTGTTGGCCAGCGCTTCGGAAATGGTTTCGCCGCTGACGAATTGCTCGCCCATCAGGCGCATCGCCATATCCACGCCTTTGCGGATGAGCGGCTCGCCGCCGCGCCCGATCAAACGCGTCAAGGCCGACGACAAGCCGGCTTCGCTATTGGTCGCCACCAGGCGCCCGGTGATCATCAAACCCCAGGTCGCCGCATTCACAAACAACGACGAGCCGCTGCCTAGATGCGAACGCCAGTCGCCCTTGCTGACCTTGTCGCGGATCAAGGCATCGCGCGTCGCCCGATCGGGGATCCGCAGCAAAGCTTCGGCCAGACACATCAAAGCCACACCTTCCTGGCTCGACAAGGAGAATTCGTGGATCAATCCTTCTACCCCGCCGCCGGTGCTTTTCGCGCGCAGGGCTTCAACCAGACGGGTCGCCAACGCGTAGGCATCGGCCGCCTGCGGTGCCGGCAAGCGCGCCTGGCCGATCAGAAACGGCACACACTCGGGCTCGGGCCGGCGGTAGGCGGCGGTAATCGCGGCACGCAATACCGATTGAGGCTGAACGTTTTGGGCGAAATCGAGAAACGGGTGCGGCACGCTTTCTTCACCGGCGTCGCCGGTATCCGGCACCTCGCTCAGGTCGGCCGACGTAATATGCGCCGCGCTCAATTCGGGCGGCAGTTGCCCGTGCTCAATTTTTTCGAGGTAAGCGAAGATCGCTTGCTTGATCAGCCAGTGCGGCGTGCGTTCGATGCGTTGCGCCGCATCTTTGAGCCGGGCGCGCAGCAGGTCGTCGACCTTAACCCCGAGTGTAGTGTTCGCCATGATTCCTTTGCGTCGCTGAGGGGAGCCGACAGAAGACTGAATTTTCACGGATCGTACTGCACTCAATAAAAAGGTGCAACCCTATGAAGAAATCGGGTTGCACCGCATTAGATCTTTGTTTTACAAAGATATTATTGTGTTTGTCGGATGTAATATAGAGTAAAAATTCGGCTAGTGGTTTTCCCTTATCATGCGACCCCATTTATCTCCGGCCAGGCTTTTGCACGCCCGGTGTCGCGCCATTCCGACGCTGCAACAAAGTTTTTCTGATATTTCTTCCTTCCTGACATTTAAAGAAATATAAACAAGAAAAGGATCTACCTTTCGAAGCTTGCAACTTGGAATCGTTCGAGAACGGGTGTGCCGCGCATCATCCTCAGGCGCGTCCATTTTCGCGAACACGATGGTGCAGTGAATTCCGGTGACAGTCATACGCTTTCCGACAGTTCCATTCACCCAGCGAGGAAAATATGAATCTCCGATTTTTCCGGTCCATCAAGTTCAAGATTTTCGTCGCCTTTGCTTTATGCATTGCGATCATGTGCGCACTGGGCGGCGCCGGCATCTACAGCCTGTCGCGCTCCAATGCGAACCTGAAAGGCGTCTACGAATCCAACGTGTTGCCTATCCTCGATATTTCATCGGTGCTGGCCGATGAGCTCGACGTGCGCATCCGCATCCGCAACCTCGCGGTGGAAAAAGATGCCGGCAAAGCGGCGGATCTCGCCGCCCGCATCAAGTCGGACGAGCAGGACGCCTCGCAGCATTGGCATAACTACTACCCGGCAAATATATCGAATGGCGACGAAAAAGCAGTGGCGGATCAAATTGATGCGTTGATCAAACAAACCGAAAATAGCGTCGCCGGCATCGTCGCCGACCCGTCGACCTTCGAGAGCGTGGCGAGCGGCAGTATGCGCGAGGCCAACGACAACTTGATCGCCGATCTGCGCCGCGATGTCACACTGAATACCAACCAGGCGAAGGCGGCCAATCAGAGCGGCGGGCAAGCCTATACCGCAACGCTATGGGTACTTGGCATTCTCTTGTTGTGCGGCGTATTGCTCGGCGCCGGCATCCTGACGATGCTGGTGCATGCCATTTCCACTCCCTTGGGTAAAGCCTTGCTGATCGCCGATGAAATTGCCGGCGGTCATCTGGATAACGAAATCCGCATCACCGAAACCGACGAATTCGGCGAGTTGTTGAATTCGTTAAAAAAGATGGATCACAGTCTCTCCGCCACGGTGCGGGAAATCAAAACCTCGACCGAATCGATTGCCGTGGCCGCCGGCGAAATCGCCCAGGGCAACCAGGACTTGTCCAAGCGCACCGAAATGCAAGCATCATCGCTGGAAGAAACGGCGGCCAGCATGGAGGAACTGACATCGACCGTCAAACAGAACACCGAAAATGCCAGGCAAGCCGTACAGCTTGCCATCAGCGCCACGGAAACCGCGGTGCGGGGCGGCAGCGTGGTGAGCGAAGTGATCGACACCATGGGCGGCATCTCCGCCAGCTCAAGCAGCATCGTGGAAATTATCAGCGTAATCGAAGGGATCGCCTTCCAGACCAACATTCTGGCCTTGAATGCAGCCGTTGAAGCCGCTCGCGCCGGTGAACAGGGCCGCGGCTTTGCGGTAGTCGCAGGCGAGGTGCGTACCTTGGCGCAGCGCTCGGCCGCCGCCGCCAAGGAAATCAAGGCCTTGATCGAAACCTCGGTGGCCAAGGTTCAAGTCGGTTCCAATTTGGTCGGCCGCGCCGGCGAGACGATGAATGAAATTGTGGTGGCGGTCAAACGTGTCACCGACGTGATGAACGAAATTTCAGCGGCCTCGGTCGAGCAAAGCACCGGCATTGAGCAGATCAATCAGGCCGTGACACAAATGGATCAGATCACCCAGCAAAATGCCGCACTGGTCGAACAAGCCGCGGCGGCGGCATCGTCGATGGAAGAGCAAGGTCATCATCTGGCGGAAACGGTGGCGGTATTCCGTCTCAAAGGCGCCAGCGATCGAGGCATACGCGAGCCCGCGGCGAGCCGCGCAATTGCGTTAAAGCGGCCCGACCTCACGCGCACCAGCGTCAAGCGGGCGGGAGTCAATCGGCCCGAAGTCAAGCGGCCCGAGCCGAAATCACCGGCAGCAACGGGCGCGGTCGCGGCCGTCAGGCCTATCGCCAAACCGGCAGGGTTGCCGGCGGAAGATGATTGGACCGCGTTTTAGCCGCGCATAGTCCGCAGTTGCCGCATTCTCGATTCACATTGCGGCGGTAGCGCGTCCGCCGGCATGCGCCACCGCCTCTTGAACCGCTGCACCGCTGCACCGCTTCAGGTCACCGATTTTTTCGCCTTGAATTCCGGCGTATCCCAGGCGCGGCTTGCAATGATGTCTTTTAATGCCGCAATGGTGTCCCACACGTCGATATAACGCAGGTACAAGGGGGTGAAGCCGAAGCGCAGAATATCGGGGGCGCGAAAGTCGCCGATGATGTTGCGCGCAATCAGCGCCTGCATGATGGCATAGCCTTCCGCATGCCCCAGGGACACCTGGCTGCCACGCTCGTCCGCGTTTCGCGGCGAACGCAAGACGCAGCCCATGCCGGCCAATTCCTGATCGAACAGATCGATAAACAGATTACCCAGCGCCACGCTCTTGTCGCGCAACACCTGCATATCGACGCCATCGAACGCCTCCAATGCCGCCTCCAGGGCGATCATCGCGAGCATCGGTGGAGTACCTGCGAGCATCCGCTCGATCCCGGCGTGCGGCATAAATTCGTGGGTAAAGGCAAACGGCTCGGCATGACCGAGCCAACCGGTCAGCGGTTGCTGCACCTGAGGCAGATGGCGCCGCGCCACAAACACGAACGACGGCGCGCCCGGACCGCCATTCAGATATTTGTAGCCGCAGCCTACGGCGAAATCGACTTCGCATGCGTTCAGGCCGAGCGGCATGGCGCCCGCCGAATGGGCCAGATCCCACACCACCAGAGCGCCCACCGCGTGCGCGCGTTCGGTCACGGCACGCATGTCGTAACGCTGGCCGGTTTTGTAATTCACGTGAGTCAACGAAACCACCGCGACAGTGTCGTCGAGCGCGGCCAGGACCTCGTCCGGCTCGACACTGCGTAACTCGCGACCGGTCATTTCCGCCGCGCTGGAGGCGATATAAACGTCGGTCGGAAAATTACCGCGCTCGGCCAGGATCACGCCGCGTTTTCCTTGTTGCATGCGGCATGCGGCCACCAGCACCTTGAACAGATTCACCGAGGTGGAATCGGCCACCGCCACTTCGTCGGCGTCGGCGCCAATCAGCTTGGCGATCTTGGCACCGATGCGCAGCGGTGCGGGGTACCAGCCGGCATCGTTCCACGAGCGGATCAGGCCCTGGGCCCATTCCTGGGTCATTGCCTGCATCACACGCTGCGGCACATTGGCCGGCATCGCACCCAAAGAATTGCCATCGAGGTACAGGGTGTCCGCGGGCAGCGTAAAACGCGTCCGAAAGGCGGCCATCGGGTCGGCAAGGTCCAGCGCCACGCAGGTTTCGCGAGAAAATTTCATGTAGCCTTTCAAATCGGTGCGGCAGGTTGAATACGATCGCAGTGAAGACGGTCGCCGTGAAGACGGTCGCCGTGAAACAATCGCCGGGTGCGCGGCCAAGATCGGCGCGGCAGCCATGCGAAAGCGCGCTTCATCAGCTCATCGGCGCGGCATCAATCGAATGCAGCGCCGATCTTAGCAGCAAACCCAACGCTCGCGAATGCGGGTTCACGGCAGGATGCGCGGCTATTTATTGAGCATTTGCGCGGCGCTATGCGAAGTCCGCGAGCCCCTCGCGGACACCGGCTTGCGCTTCGTTTACCACAGGCCTATTTGCCGAAAATCAAATTCATCTTGAAAAAAGACCGTTCGGTCGCTAAGATACCGTGATGGGAAAAAGTGAAATCACGCGCGAAGCTTTGCTCGACGCGGCCTTATACGAAGCCAGCTTAAGCGGCATTGCCCGCTTGACTTTGGCGCCCGTGGCCGCGGCGGCGGGCCGCTCCAAAGGCGGCTTGCTGCGCCATTTCCCGAGCAAGGAGAGCTTGCAGATCGCGGTACTGGAACATGCGTTATCGAGTTTTCGGCACTATGTGCTCGAACCGGCGCTGCCGATGCCGTCCGGCTTGCCGCGGTTGCGCGCCATCATGGAAAACTGGCTGAGCTGGACCGAGCGCGCCGGTTTGCCGGGCGGTTGTCCCATCTTGAGTTCGCAATACGCTTTTGACGATCGGGATAGCGCAGTGTGTGCCCACGTGCGCGAGGCTTGGACCAGCTGGCAGAGTTATTTGCGGCGCCAGGCGAGCAAGGCGCAAGAAGCATCGCAGTTGCCGCCGGGCCTCACGCCGGAGGCCTTGGCCATGCTGATGGTTGGGCTGAAAGCCACCGCACAGATGGAATCGCGTTTGCTCAAGGATGACGATGCCAATCGCCGGGCCCTGCGGCTGTTTGATCATCTGACCGGGCGAGCTGAACCCGCGAACTGAACCCGCGAATTTACCCTCCGAAGTTGCACACTTAGCCAAGCTTCTCAAGCAAGGAAAAATCATCATGTCAAAACTTGCCCAAAATGCGACCGTTCGGTCTTTTTTATTTGGCCTGCACAAGCTCAAATTTATGCTGGGTGCCCGGCTGGTGCCGCATCGCACCGCCGCCAGCGGCGCGGCCTTGTTCTGCACACCGATCCGGCCCGTCGCCGAAAAACTGGCGTTGCCGGCCGGCGTGCCCGCACCGCATATACGCCAGGCGCTACTGCCCAGCGGCACGGTCACACTCTATGAATGGGGCGATCCGGCGCAACAACCGACGGTACTGCTAAGCCACGGCTGGAATGGTTGGGGTTTGCAATTTGCGGGATTTATAGCGCCGCTGCTGGCTCAGGGGTTTGCCGTTGTCGCACTCGACTTTGGCGGCCACGGCCGCAGTGCCGGACGCCGCGCATCGTTACCGGGTTTTATCGATACCACCGAGGAGTTAATCGAAAGCCTGCCCACGCTAATTGGCATTGTCGGCCATTCGCTGGGTGCGGCGGCGGCGGCCTGCACCATGGCGCATGCACGCCATAGCGCACTGAAGCTGGTGTTGATCGCGCCGCCCAACAGCCCGCGCCTGTTTCTGGAAAAATTTGCCGCCATGCTGGGCATCCCGCGGCGACTGGTCGATGCCATGCAACAGTGGATGGAACAGCAGTATGGCCGGAACTTCGACGACCTCAGCGTGATACGTATCGGCTCCCGGATTCCGGCACATACGCTGGTGCTCCATGATCCGGCCGACAAGATCGTGCCGTTTGCGCACGGCGAGAGTTACGCCCAGTTGCTCAGCCATGCGCGACTGGTGCCGTTGGAGGGATGGGGTCACTTCCGGATTCTGCAATCGCCCGATGCCATCAGGCTGACCGTCGATTTTGTCGCGGCGCGCGAGTCGTGGCGCATCGCGGAAAAAATCAGTCCGGCGTGGTAAGCGCACAAGTTGCAGCGTCGGCGAATACAACCGATGCGGCTTAGGGCTCTTCGCGGTCCACGCCTGCCGCCGGCGCTTCATAGTGAGCGCAAGAGTCGTCAGGGGAAACCAGCCGGTCGTGACGCTCGCACAAACAACTCTCGCCGATGCTGGAGCCGAAGCCGGAACCGAATACGCTCAGGCCGGGAATGCTACGCTCCAGGTGCGCGCCGCCGCCGGCCGCGAAGCGGCAGCGAGCGCAAGCAGCCATCACCGGGGGCGCGGCCGGCCGGTGCCGGATGAGCGTCAGCAAGCTCATGAGCCCAAGCCATTCCAGTAGGCGGCAAACACATGCACCGACAGCCAATAGCCGATCAGTACGTTGACCACCACCCCCGCGGTAAAGGCCAGGAACGGTTTAAAACTGGTGCCGCTCAGACCGCGAATGCGGGTGCTCAAGCCGATGCTCAAAAAGCAGAAGATGAAAGCCCAGGTGCGTAGCGCCGTAATCGGCCCGACCAGTCCGGGGACGACTTCGCGGCGATAATCGGCGAGCGAATAATGGCTGGCGACCCAGGTTACAAAAGCCGAGGCAAGCACAAAACCGATCACGAACTTGGGAAAGCGCGCCCAGATTTCCGCCGCGCTGATGCGCGTCTTGATCGCGCTGCCGTCCGCGGCCGGCTTATCTTCCCAGCGGGTGGTGGCAACTACCGCCAACACCAGAGCCCAGATGCCGATCCAGATATCGCGCCCGACCACTTTCATCAAGGTAAAGGCTTGCACCGAAGCGTCGGGGGCACCGGCAATGACACCGCCCGCATGTCGAGCCAGGTCGCCATAAGCTTGCGCCGCGGCCACACCCGCGGCATCGGCAAATTCGGAGGTGCCGATCCACGCTCCCGCAATGCCCGTCGACAGGCCCAGCGCTTGCGCCACAAAAGGCAGCAGAAAAATCATCACAATCGCCCAGGCAATCACCAAGGTAATCGCGGCCGAAGCATGTTCGCGTTTGGCCCTGACGGCTCCGGCGATGGCAATTGCAGCGGAGACGCCGCAGACGGCACCGCCCACGCCCAGCACCGCGGCAAAGCGCCGGTCCAAACCCAGCCATTTGCCGGTAAAGTAAATCACAAAAAAGGTCACCAGCGAGACGATGGCCGCCTGCACCACCGCCACCGGGCCGGCCCAGACCAACAAGGTAAACGGCAGGGTTGCGCCGAGCAGGATGATCCCGACCTTGACGTAATACTCGACCCGCAAACCGGCTTCGAACCAGCTCGGCAACGGCACCACGTTGGTGATCACCAGCCCCAGCAACAGGGCTACCAGCGGCGGTTCAAGATTATATTTGGCGGCGCTGGCCCATGCGCCCGCTTCGAACACCAGGATCGCGGCGATAAACAGCACGGTGAAGGCCGGCAGGAATTGTTTGATCTTGTGCCCCATCACCGCCAGGCTGACGCTGAACAACACGGCCCACACGAGGTATAAGGCCAGATAGGAGCCGGCGTGTGCCGCGAAGTCCTGCGCGGCCGCGCCCACGGTGGTCCATTTTGCCGGAGCGACCGCCAGCCACTTGATCGAGGTGCCGCCGGCAAACAGGGCGTAGCCGATCGCGATGAGTATCAGCGCCAGCCAGATCGACCAACTGTCTTCCTTGGCAAATAAACTGCGCCAAGCCGGCGCGCTTGCCACCTTTGCCGCGCTTGCGTTGGACGCGGGTGCAGCAGCACCCAGCGCTTGATGGTTTTCGCTCATGGCCCTTTCCCCTTCTCTCGCAACTGGTTGAACGCGCCTCTTGTATGAGGTATTGGCGCGTATCAGCGGATTATGAAATGGGGCCGGCTCCGAACTGAACGATTTTTTTGGTCTATCAATATGCGCCGGACGGGATATATCGCGTCAAATATCCAGCGGATCGACTTCGACACTCCAGCGCAGCGCGCCTTTCAGTCCGCGCAAATGGGCCTGCCATGCGTGCAACACGTGTTGCAGAACGGCGCGCGAGGCACTTTCGATCAGCAATTGCGCACGGTGGACATGCATCACTTTGACGATGGTCAACGGCACCGGGTCGTAACGCGTCACGCGTTCGCCGCCGGGCAGGGCGTCGAGTCCGGCGGCCGCGTTGTGCAAAAACGCCAAAGCTTGTTCCAGAGTGCGTGCTTCGGCACGCAACAAAGCCTGGTACACAAACGGCGGCAGATGAGCCTGACGGCGTTCGGCCAGGGTCGAGCGGGCAAAACCGGGATAGTCGTGGCGACCCAGCGCATCGTAAAGCGGATGACGCGCGTAGCGGGTCTGGATCAGCACTTCGCTGGCCAGTCCGCCGCGCCCGGCCCGGCCGCTGACTTGCATCAATTGCGCAAACAAGCGCTCGCTGGCGCGGAAGTCGTGCGAAAACAGCGCCGTGTCGGCATTCAATACGCCGACCAAGGTTACGCGCTGGAAATCATGGCCTTTCGCGATCATTTGCGTGCCGACCAGGACATCGACCTGGCCCGCATGCACATCGGAAAACAGCGCTTGGGCGCTGCCTTTGCGCCGCGTGCTGTCGGCATCGATACGCAAGATGCGCGCGCCGGGCAAAGCGCCGGCCAGCGCTTCTTCAACCCGTTGGGTGCCGCGCCCCAGCGGCGCAATATCGACGTTGCCGCATTCGGGACACGCGGAGGGAATTTTGCTTTCCCAGCCGCAATGGTGGCAGCGCATCATCCGTTCCGGCTTATGCAACACCACATAGGCGGAACAGCGCGGACAACCGGCCACCCAGCCGCAGGCATCGCACGACAGAACCGGTGCGTAACCGCGCCGGTTGAGAAAAATCAGGCTTTGCTCGCCGCGTTCCAGGCGTTCTTTCAGCGCGCTCAACAGCGGCATGGTCAAACCTTCGACCACGGCCCGCCCGCGCCGCTTTTCGTGGTCCAGATCGACCAGTCTGACGGACGGCAGCACCGCATCCGTCACCGCCCGGCGCGCCAGCGTAAGCCGGGTGTAGCGGCCTTGTTCGGCCTGCCACCAGCTTTCCAGCGACGGCGTGGCGGAACCGAGGACCACCGGAATCCCCAATTGTTTGGCGCGCCACACCGCCAGGTCGCGCGCCGAGTAACGCAAACCTTCTTGCTGTTTGTAGGCGGCCTCGTGCTCTTCGTCGACCACGATCAATGCCAATCCCGGCAGCGAGGCCAGCACCGCCAGGCGCGTGCCGAGCACAATCCGGGCGCGGCCGAGGTGGGCCGCCAGCCAATTGCGCGCGCGTTCGCCTTCGGCCAGCCCGCTATGCAAAGTGACAATCGCCTCGCCCGGCAAACTGGCGAAGCGGGCGCGAAACGCCGCCTCGAACTGCGGCGTCAGATTGATTTCCGGGACCATTACCAGCGCCTGCGCGCCGGCATCCGCCGCCATCAAGGCAGCCAGCGCATGCAGATAAACTTCGGTTTTGCCGCTGCCGGTGACGCCGTGGAGCAAAAACGGCACAAAACCGGAAGCGCCGGCGATTGCCTCCAACGCCTGTTGTTGTTCGTGATTAAGGGC
>Ga0302231_10000580_pt1 | contig 26776 bp, 23 predicted proteins | sample II_Palsa_N2_2_FD_193522 | JGI IMG/M metagenome (GOLD analysis project Ga0302231, IMG submission 193522) | Peat permafrost microbial communities from Stordalen Mire near Abisko, Sweden - II_Palsa_N2_2 | ecosystem: Environmental > Terrestrial > Soil > Palsa > Peat permafrost | place: Sweden...
GCGCTTTTTACTGAACGTGAACCGGGCAGAAAAACGCAACTAACGGTCAGACCCGGTAGCCGCCCACAAACACGGGTGCCTGTGACTTTCACAGGCACGGGTCCCGATGGCAGAGAAGGTCGACACAACAAATGAGCGCTAGACGGTACTCTTTGATCGCGCCGTGGCCGACGCTGATAACGCGGGGATCGCTCAATGTCACTTCTTTTTATCGGTCGGGACCGATCTTAAGTCTATCTTTTTTACCCAGCGTATTGTTTGCAAAAAAATAAAAGGGGTAATGATGACGCTCATTTGTCTCATATTATTAGATTCAAATTTACCAATACTGCCCTGTTCCGCGGCTGAAACAAGTCGAGAGAATTCTTCAAATCTTGTCTTCAAAACATCATTCATCTTTTTATCTCCACCGAACGAATTGGAATTTTTTTTACCCATTCCCCATGAAATGTCGCCATCCTCTGCCTTTCCGGATTTAACGCCAATTTCCATTAGCTGATTGACGAACTCTGGAGCAAAAACCTCCAAAATAAAAGTATAATCATTTGCCCTATTTTTTAAATATTTTTCTGAATAGCCTCGATAGCTTGCCCATCCCTGATGCCCGTCTATTTTTAAGCGCGTATCGGTAAGGTATTTTTTAAGACGTAGTTCGACAGGTAGGTCGGAAATTGCCTTCCATCCTTCTGCCTCACTTTCCAGCATGGCTCTATAGAAATATTTCTGTTCCCGCATGTTGGTGTCGAAGATCTCACGATTTTTGTCAGGCCCTTCTGTTGGATATTGGTAATACCGAACTCCGTTGCCGCTTTCTTCAAACTCAAAACATGGGACCAATGGCGCGTGCCTTGCTTCGTAAGGTTGTTTTTTCGCTGAACTGGCTTCTGTCATCACAATTAACCTCCCAGAGATACGTCGATGCAATGTTGTTGGGAAGGTAACGTCTGAGATAAGGCCGTTATTCCACAGGCGGAGCCCGGCTGCCGGCAGGCGGGGGGAAACCCCGGCGGCTGGGATGGGAGGCGGACGGCGCGTGGTGGAAAACGATATGGCGCCGTGACTTGTCCAGCGGCCGGCCGCTCTGTTTCTCAAGCGAAGGACGCAAGCAGAATCGACAGCTTACGAATATGCGTCTTGAATGCCTCGGTCGTGTCTCGCTCATGTCCCGAGCTCAAATGCGGCGCTTCGGCCAGCTCAACCTGCTGCTGGAATTCGTCGGCGATCTTGCGCCGCATCTCCGGAGGAAGCGCACGAATCAGCGAGACCAACAGCAGTTCCTGGGCGTGGAACATTCCGAGCATGGATTGTGCGTTCATCTCGACCTCCGTTGTAGCAGGATGAAGAGAGCGGGCGCACCGTATGCCTGCGCTGGCCATGTCGTCGTGGACCTGCCTTCTTCTTCCTCCATACTAGTGCAGGCGGGCCTGTCGATTGAGGCGCGTTTGCACCGGATGTGTGCTTAACTTGCTCTTGCGCGGCTTCAGCAGTCGCAGCAGGCATGTTGCGTGCAGCACCGGTGGCCCGGTGTCCCGGTGACGGGATGACGGAAATGTCCTACTCTGCATATTTACCCGCCTGACCGGCACGCGCCTCCCGTCCGTCATCTGTGCGGTTTGCGTGTGCTGTGTCGCAGCACTTACCGGAGGCCTCAATGACAGCCGTGGATCTGGAGTTCGACCAGCTCAACAGTACTGTCGATGCGCTACGGCGCTCAATTTCAAACCGCATGATGTACGGCGTCGGGAAGGATGCCGTCACCGCGCGTCCTCATGACTGGCTGCACGCTGCCGCGCTGGCGGTGCGTGACCGGCTGGTCGCCCGCTGGATGAAGACCACGCGCCTGCAGTACGAGCAGGATGTGAAGCGCGTGTATTACCTGTCGATGGAATTCCTGATCGGCCGCACGTTCACCAATGCGCTGCTGGCACTCGGCATCTATGAGCCGATGCGCGAGGCACTCGCGGGCCTTGGGGTCGACATGGAAGCGTTGATTGAGATGGAGCCGGACGCCGCGCTCGGCAACGGCGGCCTTGGCCGTCTGGCGGCCTGCTTCCTCGATTCGATGGCGACGCTCGGCATCCCCGGCTTCGGCTACGGCATCCGCTACGAATACGGCATGTTCCGCCAGCAGATCGTCAACGGCGAGCAGGTGGAAGCGCCGGACTATTGGCTACGCGCCGGCAACCCGTGGGAGTTTCCGCGTTCCGAGATCCAGTATCTGGTTCACTTCGGCGGCCGCACGGTGCAGCGCGGCGACTACGTCGAGTGGATCGATACCCAGCATGTCAATGCGATGGCGTATGACACGGTCATCCCTGGTTACGCAACGAGTGCGACCAACACGCTGCGTCTGTGGTCCGCGCGGGCGTCGGAAGAGCTCGATCTGTCCGCGTTCAACCGTGGCGATTACCGCAGCGCCGTCGACGCGAAAACGATGTCGGAGAACGTCTCGCGCCTGCTGTACCCGGATGACTCCACACCGGCGGGCCGTGAACTGCGGTTGCGGCAAGAGTATTTCTTCGTGTCGGCGACGATGCAAGATCTGATTCGACGCTATCAGCGCACGCATAGCACCTTCGGCCGCTTCGCCGAAAAGGTGGCGGTGCATCTGAATGACACTCATCCGGTGCTGGCGATTCCCGAGTTGATGCGCCTGCTGATCGACGTGCACCACGTGCCGTGGGATAAGGCGTGGGGGCAGATCCAGCAGATGTTCTCGTACACCAATCACACGCTGATGCCCGAAGCGCTGGAGACGTGGGATGTCGAGACGCTGGCGCGTCTGTTGCCGCGCCATCTCGAAATCATCTTCGAAATCAACGCGCAGTTCCTCAAGCATGTGAGCGAACAGTCAGGACACGATGCCGAAATGATCCGGCGCATTTCGCTGGTGGACGAATATGGCCAGCGGCGCGTGCGGATGGCTTATCTCGCAATTGTGGCAAGCCAGAAGGTCAATGGTGTTTCCAAGCTGCACTCGCAACTGATGACGCGCGATATCTTCGCCGACTTCGCACGCATCTTCCCGGAACGCTTCACCAACGTGACCAACGGCATCACGCCGCGGCGCTGGTTGGCGCAGGCGAGCCCGTCGTTGTCGGCGCTGATCGACGAGCAGATCGGTACCCATTGGCGCCGCGATCTGTTCGAACTCGAGAGGCTGCGCGACCTGCGCAACGACAGCGCGTTTGTCGAGGCATTTCGCGAAGCAAAGCGGCAGAACAAGCTGCGCCTCGCGCATCACCTGGCCCACCATACGAAAATTTCGTTCGATCCGAACGCATTGTTCGATCTGCAGGTGAAGCGCATCCACGAATACAAGCGGCAGCTGCTGAACGTGCTGCATGTGATCGTGCGGTATAACCAGATTCGCGCGAATCCTGAGCTTGACTGGGTGCCACGCGTCGTGATGTTTGCGGGCAAGGCGGCTTCCGCCTACCGGATGGCGAAGACCATCATCAAGCTGATCGGCGATGTGAGCGAGAAGGTCAATCACGATCCTTTGATCGGCGATCGCCTGAAGGTGGTGTTCGTGCCGAACTATGGCGTGAGCGTCGCGGAACTGATCATTCCGGCTGCGGATCTGTCGGAGCAGATTTCGATGGCAGGTACTGAGGCTTCGGGTACCGGCAACATGAAGCTGGCGCTCAATGGTGCGCTGACGATAGGCACGATGGATGGCGCGAACATCGAGATCTGCGATGCGGTTGGGCGGGAGAATATCTTCATCTTCGGCAATACGGCCGATGAGGTGGACAGCCTGCGCGCAGCGGGTTATAGACCGCGTCAGCTATACGAAGAAAACCCCGAACTGCGCATGGCGCTCGACCAGATTCGCACGGGCTTTTTCTCGCCCGACGATCCGCTGCGCTTCTCGGACATCTTCCATACGCTGGTGGATTGGGGCGATCACTACATGGTGCTGGCGGACTTTGCGGCGTTTGCCGAGGCCCAGAAGGAGGTGGATGAACGCTTCCGCAATCCGCGCGCATGGACCGAAAGCGCGATCGAGAACGTGGCCGGCATGGGGCAGTTCTCGTCCGATCGCACGATTGGCGAGTATGCACGAGAGATCTGGCATGTGAAGCCGCTGGATATGTCTTGAGTAGCGCGCTAGCCACTTGGGTGCACGGAAGAGCATGCACCCAGGTGGCGAATGAGACGTTTGCGCTTTGTGCGCGTTTTTACGGCGCGAACGTCTCCGAAGTCTTCGCCGCGTGCAGCCCCAACTGCCCGTGCTGGAAATCAAGCAGCACGTCGACGTTCTGCATCGCCGTCAAACCCACCACGATCCGGTTCGCCCCCGGCTTCGTTTTGGCGACCGTGACCTGCGCGCTTTCATAGCGATGTCCCCACGAACCGACGCCAAGCCCTACGTCGTAGTTGCCTTGCGCGAGCACGTCATACTCATCGCCGTCCCCAGTCCAGTTAGGCGCCTTGTCGGTCTCTACGCGAATCATCTCGGTGCTGCCGGTCGAGAACACCACTGGCGCGCAGAAGCGCATCTTGTCGGCAATCTGCACACAACCCAACGGCCACTGAAGCGCGCCGGCTTGCGACGCCGTCATCGGCACCATCGTGAATTTCTGCGTGAGGCCCGTCGACGGGCTCAGGATCACAAAAGGTTTATCGAAATTCGCATGCACGAGATAGCGCTGACCTAGATTGCCCGGCAATGCGCGTAGCGGACTCGTGCAGCAGTCGTCGAACGGTTGTGCGGCGCCGGCGCCAAAGATGCCGGAGAACGCAAAGCCGAACTCGCCAGTGTAGCCATCCATCGCAAGGCAGTGCTTGTTGTTGCGCTGACAGCGCACATCATTGACGGTTTGCGCGCTCACTTCCACTGGTGTGGTGCCAATCACGCTAACAGGCAGCTTGACCGACGGTCCGGAAACCTGGGCGCCATTTGCAAACGTCATGGACGTTGTCGCGCCCGTGACCGGATAGTTCGTCCCCGGCAACACCTTCGAGAGCACGCGCACACCTTCGGTGCCGCTGTCGAAGGCCATATAGACGGCTTTGCCGTCGAGCTGGACCGGCATGCCGAGCCGCGCATGACCTTCATCGGCACGTTCGACATGCAATGGAATCAGCACGCCGTCGTTTCCACCGTTGATTAGCGTGGCTGCGGGGGCGGGAGGCGTAGGAACCGGAAAGGTGACGCCGCAGCCACTCAGCGAAACGACGGCGCCGGCAAGCGCCGCGGCTGCGAACGCAGTCAGGAGAGGGCCGCGAATGAAGCTCAGGGAATTTCGGGACAGCAGGGACATGGAGCACACTTTGCAAAAGAGCGTGTCCCAGACGGAGGCGGTGCATCGTAAACGGTGAGGCGAGCCGCAGTGACGAACGGTCGCGAGGGCCCGCCGCCTTACGGGCGGTGGAATCGGGCGCTTGCGGAGCCTGCGGGAGGGAACGCGGGATCAACAGAACCGCAGACTCTACCCGCCTCCCTATACCGAAATGAAGAAAAATGTAACAGCTTGATCCGGATCAACGACCCAGCGAAAAATCACGTGGTTGGCGGATCACGCTTTCCGCCGCGCGACCGAGGATGGCCCGGTCCAGCGCGCCGGCTAGTGCGCCGATCACTTCATCAAGGGTGCGTGAGATGACTTCGACGCGAAATGTGATGCGCTCGTTGCGTTTGTCGATGGTCACGACATAGAGCCGTAGATTCTTGCCGAGCGCGGCTTGCAACGCCCGCCTGCCGGTTGTCGAAGAGGTGCCGGGTACCGTCACATCGAGGGTGACGAGCGGTACACGGACAGGTGCGGAGGGTACAGAAGAAGCAGGTGAGCGCAAACCTCGCGGGACGACCGTAGCAGGCGTGGCAGTGGACTGTAACATCGTGGGGCGCCGCCACGGAGGTCGGCGGCGTGTTGTGGAGACGAGTCCACTTTAGCCGCGCGAGTCTCAAGCGAGTGCAAAAGCTCGCCGTGTTCAGGTTAATTTTGTGTTAACGGGGAAGCGCCGGTGCAAACGGCGAGCGTCGGCGCTTTTGCCAATGCTTCTTCTGCCGCTTCTACCATCGCTATTGCCACCTGAGTCCCCCGGGTCAATCTTTCGGCGCCTGGGCCAGCGCCGGCGCTGCGGCCATCGTCTCGCGAACGGTCTGCGCGACCCGTTCGACAAACTCGAGATCGACGCTCGAGAGCGCCTCGCGCTCACCGCTGCTGGTCTGGACCATCAGGCGATGCGTGACGTCCTGGGTGATCCACGTGAGCCAGCCCACCACGACCAGCATGATCCCGCAGACGATGCCGACAGACGAGCGGAACACGCCGCCGGCAATCGCGCCGATCAGGCCGATCACCGAGATCGCAACGGGCAGGATCTTGTTCTTTTGTACGGTAACGACGCGCACGCTCTGAATCTCGCGCAGCGGGAAAACCTGCCCGGCGGAGGAGAGTGCATTGCGCGTGACCGAGACGCCACGGTCGTTGAAGGGGATTTCCATCAGGTTGAATGCAAGCGGTAGCAAAGGGCGCAGGGTACCAGAAGCGGGGCGCGAGCAGGAAGGGGCGGCGTGACGCAGAGGGTTTCTTAAACGTACAAACGCCCGAACGAAGTGCCCATGACAGGCGCTTTCGCTCAGGCGTTTGCTGTTCACACGGCACGTCCCGGCAGCGTGCTGCCGCCTGGGACGCAGATTCCGCTTAGAACTTGACGCGGATGCCCGCGCGAACTGCCAGTTGCGAGTCCGTGCCGGAAACCGGCAGGTAGCTGCTCGTGCTCACGCCGATCTGCGATTGCAGGGCGGCGCCGTTTGCGGCCTTGCCCTTGGCGTCCTGATATACGCCGAGCAGGTACACGTCGGTGCGCTTGCTCAGTGCGTAGTCGACGCTGGCGTCGATCTGGTTCCAGTGACCATTGGTCAGATCTTTCGCCTGCATGTACGTGTAGCCCAACGAGCCCGTCAATGCCGGCGTGATCGCGTACTTGGCGCCCGCTTCATACGCATTGAACGTCGTCATGTGGCCGACGATCTGCTCGATGTTCGTGTGCGTCCACAATGCCCACAGCGTGGCCGGTCCGATCGAGTACTTGGCGCCGACGCCAGCCGTAGCCAGGTCCTTCGCCACACCTGTCGCACCCGTAACCGACGATGCATTGGCGAGCGTCGTCGAGAACGACGGTGCTGCCGAGCCCGGGAAGCGGATGTCGGTGTACGCTGCGCCGATACCGAACGGGCCGTTGTTGTAGTTCAGGCCGAAGCTGTATGCCGACGACGAACCGCTCGAGCCCGGTGAACCTTCAAACGCGCCAGCCTGGTTCGAGAAGCCGTACATCGCACCGAACGTCAGACCGTAGAAGTTCGCGCTGGTGAACTTGACCGAGTTGTTGATACGGCTCGACGTGAGCTGGTCGATATCGTTGATGTGGTAGCCGTAGTTGCCTGCGACGGTTTCGCCGCCGTTGGCATACGCGCCGCCCAGATAGTCGGTGGAGAACGAGTACTGACGGCCGAACGTGAGCGAGCCGACATTGTCCTGCGTCAAGCCGACGTAAGCCTGGCGGCCGAACAGCGCGCCGCCTTGACCCAGCGCGCCCGTGCCCGAGTTAAAGCCGTTTTCCAACAGGAAGATGGCCTTCAGACCACCGCCCAGATCTTCGGAGCCGCGCAGGCCCCAACGGCTGCCTTGAGAGACGCCGTCACCATATTGATACAGACTTTTGCCGCCAGTGCCTGCATGGTTCACGTAGGTGACACCTGCGTCGATCAAGCCGTACAGGGTCACGCTGCTTTGTGCGTGAGCGGCGCCAGCGAACGCTGCGAGGATCGCGGTGGCTAAAACTTTCTTGTTCAAGAGATTCTCCGGTTTAAATGGTGCAATCACGCGAGAAGCGAACGCGTGCCTCACTCTTTTGGCCGGTCACGCGATGGCGTGAAATGTAAGGGAGGGGGGTGAAAGGACTGTGACAGCCATGTAATATTTGAAATCGTCGTACAAATGCAACAATCGAATTTCAGAACTTGAAATAGTCGGGCGCTTGCGCGTCGTTTGTGCGTATACCCGGAGTACCTCCGCACAGGGCGGTGGCGAGGGCTGGTGACCCGCTGTGACTCTTCTATTACCTGTCTGCGCGATTGGTAATGGTTAGGGAAACTAAATTATGCAAGGCGACGTAGGTAAGCAATGAGGCGGCGGTGGCATCGCTAACGCCACCGCTCTCACCGCTCAGTTCGACACGGTCAGTTTGACACGGTCAGTTCGACAACAACGATCCCGAGCGAAACGCCTTGGCCCCTGCGATGCGGGCGAATTCCAGGCCGGCGGTCGCAAAGCGCGACAGATGCCGCGCGTACAGAACACCGGACACGCTGCTCTTGAGCGTCACGATGCGATCGGTCAGCGGGTCGACAATATCGGCGATCTCATGGCCGGCGTCGACCCAGGTGCCGACTTCGGTGCGGTACACCAGCACGCCGCTGATCGGCGCGACGATCGGTTCAGCGCCGGCGAGCGGCGTAGCGGCGAACTCGAGCGCAGGCATCGGCGCTGCTGTGCCGTCAATCACGCCGCGATGCGTCAGATATTCGATGATCGCCTGCGCGTCGTGCTCAGCGAACTCATACGAAACGTTGCGCTGGCCGCGCAGTTCGATCGTCACCGACACCGAGCCGTTCGGGATCGGGAAACGGTCGCCGTAGCGGCCGCGAAGATCTGACCAGCAGAAGCTGTGGATTTCGTCGAACGGATTGCCGACCGAATTCAGCGCCAGCAGCGACGCCTTGGCTTCCAGGTAGCGCGCAAGCGGCTCGACTTCCGTCCACAGGTCTGGATTGGTGTAGATGTGCATCGCCGCTTCCCAATCGCAGTGCAGGTCGAGCACGACGTCGGCGTCGTACGACAGTTTCTGCAGCGCGAGGCGATGCGATTGCAGTTCCGTGTCCGGCTTGATTGTGTCGAGCGCCTCGCCCGTCGCGGTGCGGATCGCCTGGCGGTTGTGCTCGACGTCGTCGGTCAGGCGCGCTTCGATCACCGGCAGGACGAGGGCCGCCAGATCATGGAAATTGCGGTTGAAGTTCTGAGCGGTGCTGCCTTCGAAGCGGCCCACGTGATGGCCGAGAAAGTGCTGATTCAGACCGATCGGATTGGCCACCGGCACGATCACGACCTCGCCTTTGATCTTGTCGGCGGCCTCGAGCGCTTCGAGCTTGCGGCGCAGGGCCCAGGACACCAGCATGCCGGGCAGTTCGTCGGCGTGCAGCGAAGACTGGATATAGATTTTTTGCCCGCCGCCGGGACCGTAGTGAAAACTCGTCAGGTTGCGTGCGGTGCCGAGTGTCGGGGAAATCAGCGGATGGGTTAGCGTTTGCATGGTCTCTGAAGCGCGGCGGCCTCGCGGGGAGTCGCGCTATGTCGTTGATTTCAGTTTGGAAAATCGAATTTTGTAGCGGTTTGCAGCGCACCGGCAGGGCCCGTGCCGCGAAGCAGGATCGCTCGATCTTAGCCGATATGCGGGCGCAATGTTGAGTAGCCCATAAGCGCGAGCGGTGATCGCACGCTGCTCCAAACGAAACGGGCCCCGCCTGGAGCGGAGCCCGTTGAGCCACTTCGCCGTGGCGCGGCAAGCCGCGCCAGTTGCGATCAGCTGCCGTACACGTCGAACGTGAAGTACTTGTTCTCGAGCTTCTTGTACGTGCCGTCCTTGATGATGTCGGCAATCGCCTTGTCGACCTTGGCCTTCAGGTCGGTGTCTTCCTTGCGCATGCCGATGCCCGCGCCATTGCCGAGGACCTTCTCGTCGATGATGTCTTTGCCGGCAAACTCATAACCTGCACCGCGCGGGGTCTTCAGGAAGCCAATGTCCGCTTCAACCGCGTCTTGCAGCGATGCGTCCAGACGGCCCGACAACAGGTCGGTGTAGACCTGATCCTGGTTCTGGTACGAGATCACCTTGGCGCCCTTCGGCTCCCAGTAGGTCTTCGCGTACGTTTCCTGAATCGTGCCTTGCTCGACGCCGACCGACTTGCCCGCCAGCGATGCCGGCGTCGGCTGCAGACCCGTGCCCTTCTTGGTGACGAGGCGCGTCGGCGTGTTGAACAGTTTCGACGAGAAGGCGACTTGTTCAGCACGTTGCGGCGTCATCGACATGGACGACAGTACGCCGTCGAACTTCTTCGCCTTCAGCGCCGGGATCATACCGTCGAAGTCGTTTTCAACCCACACGCACTTTGCATTCAGACGCTTGCAGATTTCATTGCCGAGGTCGATGTCGAAACCGACGAGCTTGCCGTCCGAACCCTTCGATTCGAACGGGGGATAGCTGGCGTCAACACCGAAACGGATGGTGGTCCAGTCTTTCGCATGTGCGCCAATCGAGACGGTGGCAAGCAAAGCAACCGTCAAAGCCGCTAGCAGTTTTTTCACTGTTTTACTCCTCGGTGGTAGTTCGTGTTACTCCCGCGGACGGTTGTGCCGCCGCGAGATAGTGCCCGGCGCGACTCACGACCGGGCAGGTTGAACGGCTGCGGGCCCATGCGGCCAGCAGCGCGGGCAAAGCTTATCAGGTCAAAAAGTTTACGTACTCAGTAAAACACCGGATGGCGTCTTGACAGGGCGAGAAGAGTTTGCGTGTGGTATGCGGCTAAATCAAGCGGTCTAACCGCGGCGCCTTCAACTGGCCGCCAGGCATACCTGAATGAAGCGTGTCTCATGCGTGGTGCATGAGGCGGGCGAATTGCAGATGCCGAATTCCAACGATTTTGTAATTAAATCAAGGACATTCGGGCTGTGAACAGATTGGTTAAGCGGGTGTCTGGTATGCGCTGATATCGCTCATGCAAGCTTTCTCGCCACCGCTTGCCTGGCAGCAACACTACGAGTGGGCCGGGTCTGCACGTACGACCTGTGCAGCTGAAAGACGCAAATACATGACGCAAATGAGCAAGTTTGCATGTGCGCACTCAGCAAGCCGCGTACGCGACGATCGCGCTGCGCGTGCCGTGGCTCAGCGCCTGCAACGCCTCGCGCAGCGCGCTTCGAAATAGTGGCTCGTCGGCAAGGCTAGCTGGAAATATTTCCCGTACCGGCAGCAGCGCATCGAGCAGGGCCTCGGGCTTGCCACGCGCGGATGCCGCCAACTCCTGCAGCCTTGCTGCGAGCGGGTCCTTGATTTCAAAGTGCATGCCGTTGTCAGCGTGGCCGCGTAGGAATGTCATCCATGCGGCAATGGCCAGTGCGAGCCGGGCGAACGGTTTTCCGGCGTCGATGCGCGCCGCGATCGTGTCGAGCAGGCGTGGCGGAATTTTCTGGCTGCCGTCCATCGCGATCTGCGCGCAGCGGTGTTTGAGCGCGGGGTTTGCATACCGTGCGAGCAGCGCGTCGCGATAGGCCCGCAGATCGAACGACGCGGGCACGCTTAACGTGGGCGCGATTTCATCGGTCATCATCGCGTGGATCAGATGACGCAACTCCGGTTGGCCGACGGCGGCATCGATGGTGTCGAAGCCGGCCAGCATCGAGAGGTATGCAAGCGTCGAATGGGTGCCGTTCAGCATGCGCAGTTTCGCGAGTTCGAACGGCGTGACATCGTCCACCAGTTGCGCGCCCACGGCGTCCCATGCGGGACGTCCGGCGGGAAAACGATCTTCGATCACCCATTGCCGGAACGGCTCGCAGGGCACCGGCACGGCGTCGTGATAACCAAGTATGCGTGCCACGGATTCGCGCTCGCTTTCGGTCGTGGCGGGGACGATGCGGTCGACCATCGTCGACGGAAACGCTACCGCGCTTTCGATCCAGTCGGCCAGTGATGGATCGAGCTGCCGCGCGAACGAACACACGACCTGTCGCAATGCCGCGCCGTTGTGAGCCAGGTTGTCGCACGACAGCACGGTGAACGGGTTGTCGCGCCGCATGCTCAATGCGGCGGTGAGAATGCCGGGCACGCTGCGCGGTGCGGACGGATTCGCCAGATCGTGCGTGATGAGCGCATCGTCGAGGTCCACATCGCCGCTCTTCGGATCACGGCAATAGCCCTTTTCAGTCACAGTCAGTGAGACGATGCGGACCAGCGGATCGGCCAGCCGGGCGAACAGCGCCGCATGGTCGTGCGGCATTGCCAACACTTCGAGCAGGGCACGCGCTACGGTCACTTTTTCGCCATCCGGTCCGCGTTCGACGACGCCATAGAGACCTTGCTGAGCCATCAAGGCATCGCGTTTGCTCACGTCCCCCTGCAACGTAACGCCGCAAATCCCCCAGTCGCCGCCGACGGCGAGCATCGCTTCTTCTGTGTATAGCGCCTGATGCGCGCGATGAAAGTTGCCGATCCCGAGATGCACGATACCCACTCGCGGCTCGCACCATGTCGTGGATAGCACGTGCGCGCCGAGCGCAGGCAGCGCTGCTCGAGTGAGATGACCGAGGCGAGCGGAGTTGGGCAAGGCGGACGATGTCATAAGGGTGAAATCCGGATGCTAAGCGACGAACAAACGCGAGGAGCAAAAGCGACGGTACCGCGGGCTTGCTATGCAGGAATACAGGGAAAACCCGCAGTTTGACGCATTGATATACTTGTATGGTAGCATCGTTTTCAACCTGTTCTTCGTTCGCAAGGATGCCTTCATGAAGATCGTTCGCGCCGACGTCATCGTCACCTGTCCGGGGCGTAATTTTGTCACCCTGAAGATCGTCACGGATGAGGGCGTCCACGGCATCGGAGATGCGACGCTCAATGGACGCGAACTCGCGGTCGCGTCGTATCTGAAAGACCACGTGTGCCCAATGCTGATTGGACGCGACCCGGGCCGTATCGAAGACATCTGGCAGTACCTTTACAAAGGCGCGTACTGGCGTCGCGGTCCTGTGACGATGACCGCCATTGCCGCCGTCGACGTGGCCCTGTGGGACATCCTCGGCAAGGTGACCGGCATGCCGCTATACCGGTTGCTGGGTGGCGCGTCACGCGAGGGCGTGATGGTCTACGGACATGCAACGGGCCGCGATATTCCTGAAGCGCTCGATCGCTACGCGGAGCATATCGAAGCCGGCTACCAGGCAATCCGGATTCAGTGCGGCGTGCCGAATATGCGCTCGGTATACGGTGTAGCCAAAGGCGAGGGCATGTATGAGCCGGCCACCAAAGGCGCGGTAGAAGAGCAGAGCTGGTCGTCCGAGAAGTATCTCGACTTCGTGCCAAAACTGTTCGAAGCGGTGCGCGAGAAATTCGGTTTCGATACGCATCTGCTGCATGACGTGCACCACCGTCTCACGCCGATCGAAGCAGCGCGTCTGGGCAAATCCGTTGAACCGTACCGCCTGTTCTGGATGGAAGATCCGACGCCAGCGGAGAACCAGGCCGGCTTCCGGGTGATCCGCGAGCATACGGTGACGCCCATTGCCGTTGGCGAAATATTCAATAGCATCTGGGACTGCAAGCAACTGATCGAAGAGCAACTGATCGACTACATCCGCGCCACCCTCACGCATGCGGGCGGTATCACGCACCTGCGGCGCATTGCGGACTTCGCGTCCTTGTATCAGGTACGCACCGGGTGTCACGGTCCGTCTGACTTGTCGCCGGTCTGCATGGGTGCTGCGCTGCATTTCGACCTTTGGGTGCCGAATTTCGGCGTGCAGGAATACATGGGCTTTCCCGAGCAGGCGCTCGAAGTATTCCCGCATGCATGGAGTTTCGATCGCGGCATGATGCATCCGGGAGAGGCGTCGGGGCACGGCGTCGATATCGACGAGGCACTGGCCGCGCGCTATCCCTACGACCCTGCCTATCTGCCGGTTGCGCGTCTCGAAGATGGGACGTTGTGGAACTGGTGAGCTGAGTTTGTCCACAGACTTGCTGCACCTGAGTATCAAGTTTTTCCCGCTGCGCAGCACTGAGCGCGCGGCTTTACCGATCGGAGTCTCCCATGCTGGCAGCCGTCCTCCACGAACCCAAACTGATTCGCATCGACAAGGTCGATGCGCCCGAGCCCGTCGCCGGACAGGTCCGCGTGCGGGTGCGCGCGGGCGGCATCTGCGGTTCGGACCTGTCGTATTACTTCAAGGGCAAGAGCGGTGATTTCGCCGTTCGCGAGCCGTTCGTGCTGGGTCACGAAGTTGCCGGCGAAGTGGACGCGCTGGGCGAAGGCGTGACGGGCCTCGCTGCCGGTCAGCGCGTCGCCGTGAATCCGGGCCTGGCGTGTGGCACCTGTCGATTCTGCGCGAAGGGCATGGCGAACCACTGCCTTAATATGCGCTTCATGGGCAGCGCCTCGACGTTTCCGCACACGCAAGGCATGTTCCGCCAATACATCGTCGTCGCCGAGCGCCAATGCGTGCCCGTGCCGGATGGCGTCGATTTCGCGCAGGCCTCGATGGCCGAACCGCTTGCGGTCGCTTTGCACGCGGTCCGGCAAGCGGGCTCGCTGGTCGGCGCGCAGGTGCTGCTGATCGGCTGTGGACCGATCGGTTGTATCCTGCTTACGGTGGCGCGGCGCGCCGGTGCGCATCGCGTCGCGGCCGTGGATCTCTCGGATAAGGCGTTGCAGATCGCCGCCTCGCTTGGCGCGGACGAAACGGTCAATGCGGTCGATGGCGCCACGATCAACAAGTGGGCAGAACAGCGTGGCCGTTTCGACTTGGTGATAGAAGCTTCGGGCAGTCCTGCCGGCCTCGATACCGCATTGCGTTCGGTACGCGCCGGCGGCACGGTGATCCAGGTGGGCAATCTGCCGGCCGGACAGTCGCCGGTGGCCGCGAATCTGGTGATGGCGAAAGAAATCCGCTATCAGGGATCATTTCGCTTTACCGACGAATATGCGGTGGCCGCCGCGGAAATCGCTTCAGGAAAGGTCGATCTGCGTCCGCTGATGACCCACGCATTCGCGCTGGAGGAGGCCAATCATGCCTTCGAAGTCGCGCAAGACCGTTCGCAGTCGATGAAGGTCCATTTGCAGTTCGATTGATTTCCGCCCCGGAGGCGACAGGATCTCTGCCGCGCTCCGGCATGCCGTTCCAGAACGCCCATCGAAGAGGCGTCACGTAGGAGACATTTCATGATCAAGAGCCAGCGCTGGTTCGTCGTCGCACTGTTTTTCCTCGCGGGCGTCATCAACTACCTCGACCGTGCGGCCCTCTCGATTGCCGCGCCGCTGATCCAGAAAGACCTGAATTTTTCGCATGCGCAGATGGGCATCGTATTCAGCAGCTTCTTTATCGGCTATGCGCTGTTCAATTTCGTGGGCGGCCTGTTGTCCGATCGCGTTGGCGCGAAACTTGTGTTCGGCACGGCGATGGGCGTGTGGTCGATCTTCTGCGGCGCGACCGCGTTGGCGAGCGGAATCGTTTCGTTGATCGTGTTGCGCGTGCTGTTCGGTATGGGCGAAGGGCCCTTCAGTTCGACAAACAGCAAGATGGTCAACAACTGGTTTCCGCGCAAGGAGGTGGCGAGCGCGATCGGCGTGATCAGTTCGGGCACGCCGTTAGGTGGCGCGCTGGCGGGCCCCGTAGTGGGCTATATGGCGGTGCGCTTCGGCTGGCGCTGGGCGTTCGTGGCGATCATGCTGCTGGGTCTCGCGTGGCTGGTGCTGTGGGTGACCACGACGACGGAGCATCCGCAAGACCATCCGCGCATCGCTCGTGAGGAGGTCGAACTGATCGTGGCGGGGCAGGCCGACGAACACGCTATTTCGCACGATGCCGGCGGCGAGCGGCTCAGTCTTGGACATTTCCTGCGCCTGCCGGTGATTCTGGCCACTGCCTGCGCATTTTTCGCCTACAACTACGTGCTGTTCTTTTTCCTTTCGTGGTTTCCGACTTACCTCATCGAAGCGCATCACCTGAGCTTGCGCGACATGAGTTTCGCCACCGTCATTCCGTGGCTGCTCGGCAGCGTTGGCCTTGCAGTGGGCGGTTTCATTTCGGACGGCATTTTGCGGCTGACCGGCAAGCCGCTGCTGTCGCGCAAGCTGGTGCTCGGCGTGTGCCTCGCCGCGGCCGCGGTGTGCGTGGCGCTCGCCGGACGTGTCGCCAGCACACAGAGCGCGGTTGCTTTGATGTCGGTGTCGATCTTCTTCCTGTACGCGACCGGTTCGGTCTACTGGGCCGTAATCCAGGACACGGTGCCGCGTGAGCATGTCGGCGGCGTGGGTGGCTTTGTGCATCTGCTGGCGAATCTGGCCGGCGTGATTGGTCCGGCGGTGACGGGCTTCATCGTGCAGGCGACGCATGGCGCATACGGTAGCGCGTTCGTCCTTGCCGGCACGATTGCCGTCCTCGGCGCAGTCTGCTCGGTGGTGTGGATCCGCGAGCCGCGGCCCGCAGCGTTGGTCAAACGTGCATGGTAGTATCGTGCGGCGCCTGCGGTCATTACCCGAGGGCGCTGTGTTGCGCACTGCCAGCTCGGCTGGTGCGCTGTTTAGTGCTCTCTCATTCTCTGCAGCCGTCCTGTCCGATGCCGATCAAGAACTCCCGCGCTATCGCGCCTTCGTTGCCTGTCGACGGATTGCTGACGCCTGCACGTGGCCGCCGCCGTGTCGGTGCAGCGCTTGAACCGCGCGCTGCATTGCCTGATCTCACTGAAAACGTTTCGTTCGATTCCCACGAGCCGATCAGCAGGCAGATTTTCCGTGCCTTGCGCGAGGCGATTTTCGCCGGTCAGATGGTGCCGGGTACGCCGCTCTCAGAGAAGGAAGTATCGGACATGTTCCAGGTGTCGCGACAGCCGGTGCGCGAGGCCTTCATCAAGCTGGTGGAGACGGGCGTGCTGCAGGTGTTGCCACAGCGCGGCACGCTGGTGAAGCGGATTTCGCCGCGCAAGGTACGAGAAGGGCGCTTCATTCGCGAAGCGATCGAAACCGCCGTGGTCCGCAAGGCCGCAGTGGCGATTACCGACGAGCAGTTGCAGGCCCTGGCCGACAATCTGCGTGACCAGAAACTCGCGGCGAAATCGAACGATACGGCCGCGTTTCTGGCACTCGACGAAGCGTTTCACTACGGTATCGCGCAGGCCATCGACTGCACGGCCGCGTGGGAAACGATCCAGGATATCAAGGCGCAGATGGACCGCGTGCGTTATCTGAGCCTGCCCGACGTGTCGCCGCTGGATCTGTTGATCCGCCAGCACGCGAAGATTCTCGCGGCGCTCAAAGCGCACGACGCCGGCGCAGCGGAGGATGCAATGCGCCGGCATCTGCGCGAGATTCTGGTGTCGCTCGGGCCGATTGCCGCGCGCAATCCGGACTGGTTCGACGCGGACGAACCCGAGCGCGTGCCGCTGTCGGTATGATGCCCGCGCCGTTCCATACCGGTCTCGTCATGGTTGGGTACGGGACCGGCTTTGTCGTTGCCCTGTATCTGACCATGTTGTTGCGCTCGTGGATCGAACGACAGGTGTGGCGCGCGGGCTCGACCATGCAGCTCGGCAAGGTTTCGGCTTACCAGTTAGGCCTGTTAAACGGTGGTGTTTCGCGGGTGGCGCTGACCGGCGTGGTACGTCTGCTTGGTCACAAGGTGCTGGTTGCGGGAATCGCCGGAGTGCTGACGGAGAGTGGTGAGTCGCATGAAGCGCAGCAAGCGCTCGACGCGATTGAGCGTGAGGCGCTGTCTGTCGCGAGGCGGCCATTGGTGTTCAAGGATCTGGTGCTGCAGGTGGAATCGCGGCTTAACCGGATTGGCGCGATCGCACGCTTGCGCGCCGAACTGATCGCCATGGGCTATATGCGGGCACGCGGCTCGAAAGACTGGTGGACGCACTACACGCGCAACATGCTGCCGTTTGCGGTGTTGAACGTGTCGGCGATCGGCGCACTCGCGGGGCTTGCGATGACCGCCGATGCGTGGGACTGGCTGGCGCGCTTCAGCGTGTTTAGCGTGGTGGCGATGCTGATCGTGGCGTTACCGAGGCGGGTCACTGCGCTAGGGCGATACATCGTATGGTCCGCAACGCAGCATCATCCCGACCTGAGGACTGCGCGGGCGGTACAAGGCGATGCGCTCGAAATCAAGGCGCTGGGGCAGTCCGTTGCATTGTACGGGCCGGACGCGCTTGCGGGCAGTGATATGGCCTGGATTCCAGCCGTCCTGGCGCACACGGAAAATAACGATTGAGACGATGCGCCAACGGCTCTGCTCTCCATTCTGGCTGGCAGGTTGAATACAGCATGATCAACGTTTAAACCATTGGGCGATCCGCTTCTTCAGACTCCGAGGTGCTGGGACGGGTGCCGGAGCCGGTGCGTAGCCGGGTTGCCACGTGGCGGTTCCAAACCTCACTCCACGCCGGTAATAGGTCCAGACGTCCGCGCCGAGTTCTTCGGTCAAGCGGGCAATGATCTGTGTGGTCTGGCGTTCGGCCTGTTTCGCGGCATTCAGAAGCGCTGCTCGAGGCGTGACCACGTTAATCCGTTGCGTTTCATCGTCCTTGGCGTCCGGATTCGTTTCGAGCAGGTACACAAATCCTTCACTCAGGTAACCGTCCAGCTGCCAGCCTTGTTCGACGTCGCAAAACGTGTCGGTGTCCGGAGCATCTTCCAGCCACTCGATGAACCCGTGCATCTCCGAGAGGGTGTCGTACCAGGGAAACGAGATATACACGTCTTCTTCGTTCCGGAGCACCATCCTCATCCAGAAGTAATGGCTGATCTCGTCGAATTCCTTGTTGCACTGCGTGGCCTGTTCCACCAGGCGTTTGTAGTACTCGGCCAATGCAAGTTCGTGTCCGGCGACAACGCCGCTACTCGCCTCGCGCTCCGAGGGGGGCAGGAAATCGGGTAACGCAAGCGGCTGTCTAAACGCCGGATCCTCAAGTTGCGCGCGGTCATTCGGACCGCCGATATAAAGTGAATCGTTGAGCAAAAAGCCGATCCATACATCGAGCTTGTCGATCGACCTCGATTCGTTCATCCAGTCTGGATCGTTCATCGTAGTGTGAGCTGGATTGAGCGCAGCCAGTCTATCCGTTCGTGCAGTCAGGCTTGCCTGACGTCGACGCGTGCACCCGACCGCTCGAACATCATGCGAACTTCCTGCGCCTGGGATTCCGACACGCCTTCGAGGAGGCTGGTTTCCCAGCGGCTTTCGATAATGTCCTTGGCGTCTTTCAGCGAGAGGTCGGGCCGAACCTCGCGCAGCGTCTTGATTGCGTTGACCTTCTTGCTACCGCCGTCAAGCAGCACGACCGTATAGTTGCCACCCGTCGACGCCGTCCCGCTCGACACCGCGATGTCTCCCTGCCTGACCTCGACATGCGCCCCCGATTTCTCGAACATTCTGCGGACTGTTTGCGCCTGCGATTCCGATACACCCTCGAGGAGGCTGGTTTCCCAGCGGCTTTCGATAATGTCCTTCGCGTCCTTCAGCGACAGATCAGGCCGGACTTCGCGCAGCGTTTTGATCGCATGGATCTTGTCGTCGCCGCCGTCGATCAGGACGACTTTGTAGTCGCCGCCGGTCGCCATCGAAAACCCCGTCGTCGTGACGCTGGCCGTCACCGTAGCCAGCGACGCGTACGGATCACCATACCCCATCGCGATCGAATCGATCGCTACGGTCTTCTGATCTTCCGGATCGTAGCGCAACAGGACTTCCGCGCCTGCATGCGCGATGCGCGCGGTCTTTTCCGGCGTGGAGAGTGTAATGGTCAGCTCCGCGCGGTACGGCCATCCTTGTTCCGGTTGCACTTCGAGTTCGAGATACCACTTGCTCATCCCTCGAGCGGCAAGTGCCTCGTTGGCGAGCGGCCGAGGCTCCGCCGTTTTCACGATTCCCTTCGCCTTCTTTCCCACTTTCAGGATCTGCGGTCCAAGTACCAGCGCGTCGAGACGATTGCCGTCCTTCGGCAGCGTCTGACCGCCTGTCATCGACGCAGGAAGAATGGATACCGTTTCATTGTTGCCGGGGTCGACAAGCACATAGATCCGGTCCCCCCGCTCGAGGACCAGGCCGGCGGGCACCTCTGCGCTGACGCGGCGCTTCGGTGCACTGATCGCGTCGAGCTCGAGTTCGACTTGCGTCGGTCCGGATAGCCCGCTCGAAAGCGAGAGCACCTTGGCGACGCCAAGCTCGCCCTTTGTCTGCGTAACGGTGGTTTCGACGACGACCGGGGCGTCGAATCCGGCGAGCGGTGCAGTCATCGTGGCAGTCTGCCGCGCGCTCTTCGCTGAACCTGCTGTCTTACCCGCGCGGCGTGCGAGACGCCGCAATATGGACGGAAGCAGCACGAGAACGACGACGACAACAATGAAAGCACTGTGGGAACCAAACAGCTGCATGTCTACCTCGCGCGTGTGAGCGGCAGCAACGGCGCGGTGCACCGTTAAGCGATTTTATGCAATTCTAGAAATGTTTCCGAAGAATCAGGAAGAAAGATACACGAAAGCCTGGTTGTACCAGGCTATGCACGGCTCCAGGACGGAGCGAGCCGCGCCCGTTGAGGCCGCCGGGGATCCAGCAGGACGGTCACTTCGTCGCCGACCGCGGGCATCATGTCCACGTCGATAGTCTGGCGTAGCTCCAGACGATGGGTACTGCCATTGGAGACGACCTCTACCAACAGTCGAGAAGGCCCTTCGTAATCGACACCGATGGCCGGCGATGCCCACAACTGTGCCTCAAGCACCTGCCCGAGCAGCGGCGTCCCGTGCTTCAAGAGCCAGCGGTGCCACCACATGCGCCGAACCAGTCCCACAATCCACCAAACGGTCACGACTACCCCTGCAGCGAGAAGCACCGCCATGACAAGCAGACCCGCGTCTACGACCCTCTGCGGCAGATAGACTCCTGCGACCGCTGAGGCCGCGAGGACGGCATACCAGAGAAGTCGGGAGGCGGCAGGTCTCATAGGAGTCGGCCCGGGAACCCTATTGCGAAGCGTCACAACCGGCGTTGAGTGCCGTGGAGATCGCGTCGTGGTAGGCGGTCTGATAGGCTTTGTTGCCTGGCGCAAAACGCATCTTCTCGGAAGCAGTGTAGATGTCGTCGGTCAGGCCGTTGCAGCGAAGCCCGGTCGCCCACGGACTGTTGTCGTTCGCGACAATGACGAAATGGGACGGCGCGGCTGGAAGGTAGCGCACCGAGAACCTGTCACCTTTGCCCGGGTAGCTGACCGCGTTATGGAACGGATAGACGTTGAAATCATCGTCTTCGAAGCTTGTCTCCACGATCTTGCCGTCAGCAGTACGCAGCAGCACGTCGTGACGCGAGACATCGTGGTTATTGTATTGAACGTCGGTCATCTCGCTGGCAGTAATTGTCGCGCTCCCCGCTGCACCAAAATGGTAAATGAGCGTGTTCGCCACCATCTCGCCCGCTACCATGTTGAATATCGCAAAGGCTACGAACGCGAGGATCAACAAGATATGCCGCTTGGCGGATCGGCGGCCTTCTTTCGCGCGTGCCCCCAGAATTCCTCCGCCGACAGACGGCAGCACGATCATGACCGCAAGGACGAAGAAGCGATGCCGGGCGAGGAGGTCCATCACCAGGATCAGCGGAGCGAGCAATGCCGACGCGACGGGCGGATGGTAGGCCGACGGGGTCCACTGCTCATCCGGCGCATGCTTTTTCCTCTGCGGGCCGGGAACGACCGGATCGGGTGGCATACCGGCGGTAGGGACGATGGTGGCTCCCGCCGCTTCCAGGGCCAGACGCTGTTCACGATAGAGCCAGCCTGGTGACGCTTTCGCATCTGAGGTGACATTCGTCACGTTCAGCTCTACATAGTGGGAGCCATGAACCACCGTGACCTGTTCGGGCTGCGAAGTGTTCGTGAGCAGGCGGTCGCCCGGGTCGGCGGTGTGCACGAGGGTGCTGGCGAGCAGGAAAGGAGTCTGGTACTTCTGGTAAGCGAGTGCGGCGGCGCGGGTGCCGAGGTCTTCGCTCTCGATCTGCGCCTCCCCACGATTCTCAATCGAATGCGTCTCATCCAGCGAACCGTCCTTGACCTCCATCGTGCAGCGATAGCCGTCGCCATCGACGTTTAGCGAGGACGGCTCGAGCGTCAGGACGCTGAGCGCGTGCTGCGGGGGGATCGGCGCGCAGGCCGTTTCGGTGACGCGCGGATCGGTCGGTCCGAGCACCGTGGCGCCGGCCATGCGAAAAGCGAGCGCTTCCAGTTGATAGATGCGCCCGGCACTATGCTTGATAGATTCTTCCTGGTCTTGCGCACTGAGGACCACGACGTTCCCGCCGTGGCGTACCGCGACCATGTCGCGGTCGGGGCGCGCGACCTGATCAGAAGCGTCTGCGGTGCGCACGTCAGCGGGGACGAGTCCATCCGGCCAGCTTTCCGCAAAAAGCTTCGCGGTCTCCGCGGGATCCTTCAAACGATAGGTGACGACGGTAAGCGTGAACTCGGGTCGCGCCGTGGATGCCAGCCCCTTGTCGTAGGCCTCCCAGTCGCAGGCAGACCCACCGTCTTTCGCCTTGGCAGGTTCGCTTTTTATATCCAGCGGCCGCGTGGTAAGGACGGGGCGGATCACCGCGGCTGAAGCAAGCGTGCAGGCATCCGTGTTGTCGACGTTGAATCGGCTGGCGGCCCTTGCGGAGTGAGGCGCCAGCGTAAACATGGATGCTATGAGGAGCAGAAGTCCGAACGCGAATGGTGAGCCCGGCTCGCGGTGGAGAGCGGCCGATCGGGGCCGCTCCTGGCGTGAGTAGCGATCATCGATCATTGGCCTGCGATCTCCTTTCGCCCTGATTGCAGGGCAACGACAGGGCAGCTACATGGCCCACACTCCGCCTACACGATCCGCGCCCCCTCGCGATAGGTGGCGCGGGGCACCGGCAATGTATCGAGCATCGTTACCCGTACGAAGTCTGCCCTTAGACCTGGCGCAATCGCTCCGCGGTCATGCAGCCCCGCTGTACGCGCCGGCTCGGCCGACACGGTCGCCATGGCGCGCGGCAACGTCCAGCCGGCCTTGTCGACCAGGTCGAAGACGGCAGTCAGCAGGCTCGACGGCACGTAATCAGACGACAGGATGTCGAGCAGATCAGCCTTGGCGAGTTCGAGCGCGGACACGTTGCCCGAGTGCGAACCGCCGCGCACGATGTTCGGCGCGCCCATGATAGTGGAGATATGGTATTCGCGTGCGGTTTCGGCGGCGATGCGGGTGGTCGGGAATTCCGCCAGCACGATGCCCTCGGCGGCGGCCTGCGCGACGTGTTCGACGAGCGTGTCGTCGTGGCTCGCTACCGGCAAACCGAGTGCCTTGCAGCGCGCGACGATCGCGCGGCGGTGCGCATCCGCGTAAAGCTCCTGTTCGTCGGACAGTTGTGCAAGCGCGGTTGTTACATGCTCGTCGGTGAGCTTGCCATTGCGTTCCTGAAAGCGGCGCCATTGCTCGCGATCGTGCCATTGCCGCTGGCCCGGTGTGTGATCCATCACCGAAGCGAGGCGCAACAATGGATGGTTGCATAACGAATCGAATACTTCGACCACATCGGCGGTAGCGATCTCGCAGCGCAGATGCAGAAAGTGCTCGGCGCGCAGCAGATTCTTGTCATGGAAGCGCGTGAGGGCTTGCGCGCATTTCGTTTGCAGATCGCGGCCACGAATGCCGGCATTCACACGCGAGCCGATGGCGAGTGCATCGAATACGGTGGTAATGCCGGCAGCCGCCACTTGCGCATCGTGGATCACGAAGGCCGCATCTGTATTCCATTCCACGCCGGGACGCGGCACCAGATGCTTCTCGAGATTGTCCGTATGCAGCTCGATCAGACCCGGCAGCAGATAGTCGCCGTCCCAGTCTTCGGCTTCGCGCGCCGAGGTGGTGCCGCGTTCGACGTCATGGATCTTGCCGTCAACGATACGCACCACGCCGGTGAATACTTCATCTCGCGTTACGACGCGAGCGTTCCTGATCAACATCGACATGCTCCGTGGTCAGTCTGCTGGTTTTATATCTTAGTGTAGCGCCGCTTGATGACGCAGCGGTGGCTGAAGTTCGAAGCGGCGTGTGGCAACCTTCGTGCGCGTATCTTCATCGTGAAAGATACCGACAATTGCCGCGCCGCGCTCGCGCGCTTCGATAACCAGATCGGCGACCACGTCGCGGTTCTCGGCATCGAGCGAAGCGGTGGGTTCGTCGAGCAGCAGGAGTGGATGCCCGGCAATCAGGCCGCGGGCAATGTTCACGCGTTGTTGCTCGCCGCCCGAAAACGTGGCGGGCGCCAGCGACCACAGTCGCTCGGGCACATTCAGGCGCGCCAGCAGCGCGGCGGCGCGCTCGCGCGCTTCATCTTCCGCGACGCCGCGCGACACCAGCGGTTCGGCTACGAGCGTGAGTGTGGTCACACGCGGAATCACGCGCAGAAACTGGCTCACATAGCCGACCACGTTGCGCCGCAAACGCAACACGTCATGCGGTTCCGCCCCGGTAATGGCGACGTGCTGCGCATCGTGCCCATCCGAGCGGATCGCAATGGAACCTGAGCTCGCCAGATAATTGCCGTACAGGCAGCGTAGCAGCGTGCTCTTGCCGGCGCCGGACGGTCCGACCAGCACGACGCATTCGCCTTGCTCGACGTCCAGCGAGACGCCCGCGAGCGCATCGATCTGTACACCGCCCTGGGCATGCAGCGTGAAGGTTTTACGGATATCGACGGCGCGCAACATCAGCGCTGCATTGTCGATGAAAACGCGATCAGACGCGCGTGATTCGATGGATGACATCGTGAACCTCAAACCGGCAGGACGGAAGAAACCAGCGTTTGCGTGTAGGGGTGTTGCGGATCGTCGAGGACCTGATCGGTCAAACCCGATTCGACCACTTCACCACCTTGCATGACCATCAAACGATGCGCGAGCAGGCGCGCCACACCGATATCGTGCGTGACGATCAGCACCGACAGATGCAGCGTGCTGGTGAGCGTACGCAACAGGTCGAGCAGACGCGCCTGCACGGAGACGTCGAGACCGGCGGTGGGTTCGTCCATGAACACGAGGCGCGGCCCGGTGACAAGATTGCGCGCGATCTGCAGACGCTGCTGCATGCCGCCGGAAAACGCCGCGGGGAATTCGTCGATGCGCGTTGCATCCAGTTCCACGCGCTCCATCCATTGCGTCGCGGTAGCGCGAATCTGTCCATAGTGGCGTGCGCCGACCGCCATCAGTGGCTCGCCTATGTTGGCGCCGGCGGATACACCGCTGCGCAGGCCGTCGCGCGGATTCTGCTGGACGAAGCCCCATTCGGTGCGCATCAGCAAACGGCGCCGCGGTTCGGACATGGCCAGCAAATCGAGCATTTCGCCGTGCGTGGCGTGGTAGTGCAGCGCGCCGCTATCGGCTTCGGTGCGCAGTGCCAGCGTGTTCAGCAAGGTCGTCTTGCCCGAACCCGATTCGCCGACGATGCACAGCACCTCGCCCGGATACAGATCGAAGCTGACGTTTCTGCAGCCGTTACGGCCGCCGTATTGCTTCGTGATGGCGCGTGCGCTCATCAACGGTGTAATGCGCGTTGTCATGCGGATTCTCCTTCGGCGCGCTTGACGGCCACGTCTGGCTCGCCGCTTTCGCCTGCGTCGCCGGTCTGCTGTTCGCGCCGGTCATGGCAGTAGTCGCTATCCGAGCACACGAACATGCGGGTGCCTTCGTCGTCCACAATCATCTCGTCGAGAAAGCTCTCTCTCGACCCGCACAGCGCACAGGCATGCTCCCAGCGCTGGATTTCGAACGGATGGTCATCGAAGTCGAGACTGCGCACCCGCGTGTACGGCGGAATCGCATGGATGCGCCGCTCGCGGCCCGCGCCGAACAACTGCAGGGCGGCGTTCATATGCATCTTCGGATTGTCGAACTTTGGAATCGGCGAAGGCGAGGTCAGATAGCGCTCGTTGACGATCACCGGATAGTCGTACGTCGTAGCGATCCCACCGTGATGCACGATGTCTTCGTACAGCTTCACACTGATCAGACCGTAGTCGGCCAGCGCATGCAGCTTCTTGGTTTCAGCGGTGCGCGGCTCGAGCCGGAACAACGGCTCGGGCATCGGCACCTGATAGACGAGAATCTGCTTGTCGGTAAGCGGCGTTTCGGGAATCCGGTGACGGGTCTGCACAATCGTCGCTTCCGATGTGCGACGCGTGGTTTTCACGCCTGTGGTGCGCGCAAAAAAGCGGCGGATATTGACCGCGTTGGTGGTCTCGTCAGAACCCTGGTCGATCACTTTGAGCGTGTCATCGCGGCCAATGATCGCCGCGGTCACCTGAATTCCGCCCGTGCCCCAGCCGAAAGGCAAGGGCATTTCGCGCGAAGCGAAGGGCACCTGATAGCCCGGCACCGCAACGGCCTTCAGGAGCGAGCGGCGGATCATCCGCTTGGTCTGCTCGTCGAGATAGGCGAAGTTGTAGCCTTCGGCCGCGCGGTCGAATGGCGCGCCGTCAAGTTGTGGATCGGGCGCGTTCATGCGGCTTGCTCCTGCTGATCGTGGCCGTTAGCGGGTTGCCGCGTCTGCGGCGTTTGTGCAGGTTCTGCTGCTGATGTCGCTTGCGTCGCTTCTGTAGCCTGTTCCGTATCCCCGACCTGCGCCGCATGTTGCGCACGCAAACGGCGCACGAGTTCGAGTTCGGCCTGGAAGTCGACGTAGTGCGGCAGTTTCAGATGCTGGACGAAGCCGGAGGCTTCGACGTTATCGCTATGCGACAGCATGAATTCGATATCCTGGGTCGGTGACGCGAGCGTTTCGCCAAGCTCTTCGGCACGCAGCGCGCGGTCCACCAGCGCCATGGCCATCGCCTTGCGCTCCGAGTGCCCGAAGGCGAGGCCGTAGCCTTGCGTGAACGTGGGCGGAACCTCGCGGCTGCCGGCGAACTGGTTGATCATCTGA
>Ga0302231_10000584_pt1 | contig 26572 bp, 21 predicted proteins | sample II_Palsa_N2_2_FD_193522 | JGI IMG/M metagenome (GOLD analysis project Ga0302231, IMG submission 193522) | Peat permafrost microbial communities from Stordalen Mire near Abisko, Sweden - II_Palsa_N2_2 | ecosystem: Environmental > Terrestrial > Soil > Palsa > Peat permafrost | place: Sweden...
TTCTGCCCAAAAGCCCCACACTTGGCCCGACCTTACCCAGACCGATCAACTTCAGACCTCAGATCTTGCTGATCCAGGTCGATACTAACAGGCAAATAACGCTACGTGAACACGCTACACACTTGCGTTGATCTGCAAATGGCGGCTCCCAGTTCCGTTTTGATACCCATCCCTAGGGCCGGTTCACGCGTTATGCCTAATGGCTGCACAGCTCTTTATCACGCCTCTTTTACACATTGTCAACAAATTTTGTACGGAAAGTAACCGCGTATGGCCACGGTTCAGCTGGAACATTTCCCCGTACGGAAGCGCATGGCGACGGGCTTCGCGGGCCATACCAGTTGCAGACCCCACTGCGCGGGTATGGGCCTCAGTCGGTTTCCGGGCCCTGCTCGAAGCGCAGGTGTTTCACGCTGCGGCCGTTGCGCCGCACCAGCTTCAGAGCTTCGATGCCGATCCGGATGTGTGACTCGACGAACCGCGACGTGACACCGCTGTCGCTGGCTTCAGTCTTCACCCCTTCGGGAATCATTGGCTGATCGGATACGAGCAGCAGCGCGCCGCAGGGAATCCGATTGGCGAAACCGGCCGCGAAGATGGTGGCGGTTTCCATGTCCACCGCCATGCAGCGGGTGCGGCGCAGATAGTCCTTGAAGGTATCGTCGTGCTCCCACACGCGCCGGTTGGTGGTGTAGACGGTGCCGGTCCAGTAATCGTGACCGAGATCACGAATCATGGTGGACACCGCACGCTGCAGCTGGAACGCCGGCAGCGCCGGCACCTCCGGCGGCAGGTAGTCGTTGCTGGTGCCCTCGCCGCGGATCGCGGCAATCGGCAGCACCAGATCGCCAAGCTGATTCTTCTTCTTGACGCCGCCGCATTTGCCCAGGAACAGCGCAGCCTCCGGCTCGATCGCACCCAGCAGATCCATCACGGTGGCGGCGTTAGGGCTGCCCATGCCGAAGTTGATCAGGGTGATGCCGTCGGCGGTGGCGTTCGGCATCGGGCGATCGCGCCCCTGCACCTCCACCCCATGCCATTGTGCGAACAGGTCCACGTAATGACCAAAGTTGGTCAGAAGAATGTATTTGCCAAACTGTTCCAGGGCGGTGCCGGTGTAGCGCGGCAACCAGTTGGAGACGATCTCCCGCTTGTTTTTCATTGGGTGGTACTCGGATGTGTTACCGGCGACGCCACGCCGGCGAGATGCCACTACATCTTAGGTGGCAGTCGAGCCTCGCCGCCAGTTTTGCAAACCGGAACAAACGGACAATGCAGCGTGTCCAAACGCCGCCACCTGTGGCTACATGATGCTATGTTTGAGTTGCCATTCATGAGGGGAATACGTGATGCGGATGGGCCTGGCTATCGATGCAGCTTGCGATCTTTCGCAGGCGTTCCTGCAGCAGCACAACATCGCGGTGATGCCGATCACCGTGCGCGTGGACAGCGAAGTCTTCATGGACGATCGCGAACCCGCCGAAATCCAGCGCTTCATCGATCGCCGACTGGGTAGCCGCAGTCACTCGGCCGAAACCGAGCCTTGTCCGGTGGAAGAAGTGCAGAAGCTGTTCCTCGGGCAGCTCGTGCTGGAGCAGGACTGTGTGTTCTGCCTGACCATCACGGCTACCCGCAGCCCGATCAACGAGCACGTCAACCGAGCCAGTTTTGCGATCCTGAAGAACTACCGCAAGGTGCGCGAAGAGGCGGGTGTCCCAGGTCCTTTCATGATGCGGGTGGTCGACACACGCAACATCTTTGCCGGCGCGGCGCCCGCGATCGTCGAGGCGACCCGGCTGATCCAGGCGAACGAGACGCCGGCCGCGATTCGCGAGCGACTCACTTATATCGCCAACAACAGTTACGGCTACATGTTGCCGCGCGATCTTTACTATCTGCGCGCCCGCGCCAAGAAAAAGAACGATCGCAGTGTGAGCCTGTTCAGTGCCGTGCTGGGCTCGGCGCTGGATATCAAGCCGCTATTGCGTTGCTATCAAGGCGAAACCGGGCCGGTCGGAAAAGTACGTGGCTTCGACCACGGCGCGGAGACGCTTTTTGGCTACGCTGCACAGCGCGTTCGTGCCGGCCTGCTGGTGCCGACGATGTGCGTCAGCTACGGCGGCGATCTTGCGGTACTGCCGACCCTACCGGGCTATGCCGGTCTGCGTGCGGCCTGTGATGAATGCGGCGTCGAGCTAATGGAAGCGCCGATGAGCATCACCGGCATGGTCAACGTGGGCGAAGGTGCGGTGACCCTGGGCTTCGCCGCCGAGGAGCATGTCGCCGAGTTTTGACGCGGCACGTTACCGGGATGAGCCTTCGCTCGACCGCACCGCACCGGTTCGCCACCCACTTACATGAGTGGAGAATCGACGGATCTCCGCGTATTCGGATTCGACTGAGGAATCCGGGCGTCCTCAATACCCGTAATTCAAAAAGCCGCCATCCACGGCCAGTACCTGGCCGGTGACATAGCTGGCCGCAGGCAGGCATAGAAACGCAATCGCGGCAGCGACTTCCTCCGGCTCACCGATCCGCCGCAGTGGTGTGTGATCGAGCACTTCGTCGAGATATTCGGGGTCCGCCAGCGCCGGCTCCGAGCGCTGCGTGCGGATGTACCACGGCGCCACCGCGTTGACGCGAATCCCGTCCACCGCCCATTCCGCTGCCAGATTGCGGGTGAGCTGATGCAGCGCCGCCTTGCTCATGCCATATGGCGAACCGGTGCGCACATGCGTGATACCCGACACCGAACCGACATTGACGATCGCCGCGTTCGCGTGTTGCACCAAGTGCGGATGCGCCAGACGACACATCTCGAACGCCGAAAACAGGTTCTGCTCAAACACCATCCGATATTCGTCTTCGCGATAGTCGAGCGTCGCCTTCGGCTGGTTGCCGCCCGCATTGTTGACCAGAAGCGATATCGGCGCGCCCAGATCCGCTACCCAGTCAAACACCGCGAGACGCTCTTCGGCCTCGGTCAGATCCGCACCGAACGCCAGCACCTCGATCCCGGCGAAGTCGTCGGTCAGTTCCACCCGTATCTGCTCGAGATAGTCTTCGTCGCGGGCTACCAGCAGCAGATCGGCGCCAAGCCCGGCCAGCTCGCGTGCGACGGCATAGCCGATGCCTTTGCTGGCACCGGTGATCAGGGCGGTGTGACCTTCGAGTTGCCAGGCATCGCTGCGTGTGTTCATCGGTGCAGCTTAAAACCTCCGTTCCGGCACGCATAGCTCGAACGACCGACATTCACCCGGTCTTGCCTGCGCCAGTGCATGGCAGGACACTCGACACTCCACCCTGCGGGAGATTCGTCATGAAACCGCTACCGATCCTGCTCTGTGCCGTTGCCCTCGGTGCCTGCTCCGGAAAGCCGCCGCAGCCCAGGGTCGAACCGGCCCCGGTGGCCACTCCGTTCGACGCGCTGAAGGCGGACGAGCAACGCGCCAAAGACGTGCAGAAGGTGGTCGACAAGCAAGCCGAGGAACAGCGCAAGCAGAGCGACGCGCAGTAGGAGCGCACCCTGTGTGCGAAGGGGCTGGGCGGAATTGACCCGTAACCCGATCGCCCACGAGGTGGGCTCCTACATGTGCAGCATCTGACTCAGCGCGGACTGCACAGACAGTCAGCGTAGACGTTGGGTACCCCGGCCTTGGCATTGCGCAGCAACTGCAACTCCGGCGCCAACGTGGACAACTGGGCAACCCAGCTTGGCAGGTGTACCCCCCACGACTGCATCACATGCATGCTGGCGCTCTGGTTGAGGCCGACCAGGAAGCGCGCGAAACCGCCGAGCGGAATCTCCTGATAACGCACCGGATAGTCCTTGCCCAGCTTGGCCAGGCCGGCGGCATCGGATACGGCGTCGCGCAAACTGCCAAGCTGATCGATCAGGCCGCGATCAAGCGCCTGCTGACCCGTCCACACGCGGCCTTGGGCAATCGCGTCGATGGCGTCGTAATTTTTACCGCGCGCCTTCGCCACGTTGCCGACAAAATCGTGGTAACCCTTGTTGATGATGGCCTGAATGATCACGGCTACTTTGGGATCGAGCGGACGCGTGATGTCGAACGCACCGGCCATCGGCCCGGTACCGACGCCGTCGCTCTGCACGCCGAACTTGGCCAGCGTGTCGGGTATCGTGTAGTACAAGCCGAAGATGCCGATCGAACCGGTGATGGTATTCGGCTCGGCGAAGATGCGGTCAGCATTCATCGAAACCCAATAGCCACCACTCGCGGCCACATCTCCCATCGACACGACGACCGGAATGCCGGCTTCGCGGGTCAACTGCACTTCCCGACGGATCTGTTCGGCCGCAAACACTTCGCCGCCAGGCGAATTGACGCGCAGCACCAGCGCCTTCGTCTTGCTGTCTTCGCGCGCAGCACGGATCAACGCCGCCGTGGAATCCCCACCGACCGATCCCGCTGACTGCTCGCCACCGGAGATCTCACCCTCGACCACCACGATCGCTACACCCGATCCGAACGCGCTGCCGCGGGCCGGCAGACTCGCAACGTAGTGCGCCAGGCTGACCTGACGGAAGCTATGACCCTTCTCGCCGGCGGGCACGCCGCTCTTGCGCATCATCTCGATGAGGTCCGCGCGGGTCGCCAAGCCATCGACCAGATGCTGGTTCAGCGCGAGCTGCGCCAGGTCGCCCTGGGTGCTACCGATATTCTGCGGCAGGTTGTCGATATCAGCGCGCAGCGTGGCCGGATCAAGCTTGCGCGACGCAGCGACTTCGGCCAGGTACTCGTCCCACAGGCCACCCATCCAGTAACTATCCGCCTGCTTCGCTTCGGTGGACGCGTGCTCGAGGATGTACGGCTCGGCCGCGCTCTTGAACTGGCCGACGCGGAACAGGTGCACGTCGACGCCGAGCTTGTCCAGCAGATCCTTGTAGAACAAGCGATAGTTGGCCAGCCCGGTAATGATCACCCCGCCCTGCGGATCGATCAGCACCCGATCGGCATGGGCGGCGAGGTAGTACTGGCCCTGATCCAGATTGGCCGCCCACACGATGACCGGCTTGCCCGCCGCACGAAAGCGATCCAGCGCGGCACCGACTTCGCGCAGCGCGGCAAAGCCACCACTTTGCAGTTCATCCGGCATCAGCAGGATGCGGGTGATCGCCGAGTCTTTCGCCGCCGCGTCGATCGCCGTCACCAGATCGCGCAACTGCACCTGCTTGGGTTCGTTGCCGGACAGGCCGTCCACGGCCCGTTGCAATGGATCGACACTGTATTGCTCGACCAGTTGGCCCTTCGGCTTGATCACCAGCACGCTGTCGTTTTGCGTACGCCCCGTCCGGTTGCCCGCAAGCCCGCCAACGATCATCAACAACAACACAAACAACACGGTAAAAAACACCAGGTTGATGATGACCAGCCGGGTGATGTTGATACCGCGCAGAAAAGCGTGGAAGCCATTTTTGCGGGGTGGCAGTGGTGGGATCATGCGTACTCTTCCAAAGTGATGGGTCAAGCGTAACCGGTCAGGCCGGTGCGGTCACACTGAGCGGAACACGGCGCCAGCGCTGTTTCCACGCGCTGCGCCAAAACCTCACGAACAACATCAGCGCGGCCACCGACAGGCCGGCAATCAATCCCATCCACATGCCGCGTGCGCCCAAGCCCTGATGGAATGCGAGCCACCAACCGACCGGCATGCCGATGATCCAGTAGGCAAACAAGGTGATCGCCATGGGCACGCGAGTGTCCTTGAGGCCGCGCAGCGCACCGTTGGAGGCGACCTGGATGCCATCGGAAAACTGAAACAGTCCGGCCAGCACGATGAGTTGCGCAGCCAGCCCGATGACTTTCGGATCGTGGGTATACAGCGTGGCGATAAAATGCGGCAGCGTCAGCATCAACCCTGCCGAGAACAGTTGCGTCACCAGCGTCAGCCCGATGCCGCAAAAGCCGGCATAGCGCACGCCACGCTCGTCACCGCGGCCTACGGCGTTGCCCACGCGTACGGTGATCGCCATCGCCAGGCCGAGCGGAATCATGAAGAACAATGAAGCGATATTGATCGCCACCTGATGACTGGCAATCACGTCTTCACCCAGCGTGCTGATGATCAGCGCCGTTGCCACAAACAGGCCAGCCTCGGCCAGCAGCGTGATGCACATCGGCAAGCCGATGTGCATCAGCGCACCGATGCGCCGCAGGTTTGGCCACTCGAAATGATCGGCCAGGCCCAGGCCGCGATAGTTGCGATGACACAACACGTATATGCCGAAGCCCAGCATCTCCAGCCACAGCACGGTGGCCGTGGCGATACCGCAACCGTGCGCGCCCTGCGGCGCCAGCCCCAGCTTGCCGAACATCAGCACGTAACCCAGCGGCACCAGCAGCACCAGGCCGGAAAAACCGAAATACATCGACGGTCGGGTCAGCGATAACCCTTCTGACAAGCCGCGCAGCGCGAAATAGCAGGTCAATGCCGGCGCACCCCAACTGATCGCGGAAAGGAAAGCCTGCACGTCGTTGCGCAAACTCGCCGTTACCCCGATCAGGTCGATCAGGGGCGCCGCGTGACGTACGCCAAACCAGAGCAGCACACCCATACCCAGCGCGAGCCAGATCGCCTGGCGAAACACGGCGCCCACCTCGTGCCGGCGAGCGGCGCCATCGAGTTGAGCCACTGAAGGCGGTACCGACATCATCATGCCGATGCCGCTGACGATCGCCAGCGACCAGATACTGGCGCCCACCGCGACCGCGCCCAACACATGTGCACTGACGTGTCCCGCCAGCACCGCATCGATCACGTTGCTGCCGACCGCCGCCAGCTGGGCAAGAATCAAGGGCAGCGCCAGATGCACGGTGGCGCGCATCTCATGCGCCAGGCGGGCACGTTCGGGGCGAAACGGTTTCATCGACACAGCAGACTCCAAGGCCGTCAATTCTACCTGAGCCATTGGTCACGACTGTGGCGGCATATCGTGCGAAGATCGCCCGGCGCACCTCATCGGGATCACCCATGCAGCCGCCGACCAGCCACCAAGCATTGCATTGCGCCAACTGCGGCGCGCCGATGCAGGGTGAGTTCTGCCAGGCCTGTGGCCAGTCGATCCACAGCGTGGTTCGACCCGTGCACCACATGATCGAGGACACCCTCGACATGGTGTTCCACGTGGACGGCCGCATCGTGCACACGTTGCCTCCGTTGTTTTACCGACCCGGCTTTCTCACCACGGAGTACTTGTCCGGTCGACGTCAACGCTACGTGGCACCGTTCCGGCTGATGTTTGTGCTGTGCCTGCTGGCCTTCTTCGTTTGCCACCTCGCGGCCGACCATTTCATCTCGATCGATGCGAGGACCAGCATCGGTACCGGAGACTTTGCCAGGGACGCCACCGCCGAGGCCGTGCGTGCTCATTATGCGCAGATGCGCAAGGACATCGATGCGGCACGTCGAAAAGGAGCTAGCACGCCGCTGAGCACTGAGCGCGATCACGCCAATCACCGGCTCGCCCAGCTCGGCGCCACTCCCATGGGGGACGAGCCCGTCGACAACGGTAGCTTCCCACCTGAGCAGGTACATGTCGGCTGGCTCAGCGATGGCATGAACGCCAGCATCAACCGTTTGATCGGTGAGGCAGCGGTCACCATGAGGCACGTATCCGACGACGGCGAGGCTGGCGCCGCCGCCCGCGAGCGACTGCTTGCCGGCATGTTCGCGGTGTTGCCGCAGACGATGTTCATCCTGATCCCGGCATTCGCGCTGCTGTTGAAGCTGGTCTATCTGTTCCAGCGTCGCCTGTATATGGAACACCTGATCACGGCCCTGCATGGCCATGCCTTTATCTTTCTTACCGTGCTGCTGGGTATGCCGCTGGTGCTGTTGCGCGACTGGCTGCTGCCACACGCTGCCTGGACTTCCACCCCGCTGGAGTGGCTCAGCTGGGCGCTGCTGCTGTGGGCGCCGATCTATCTGTTGATCATGCAGAAGCGGGTCTATCGCCAGGGCTGGCTGATGACGGTCGTCAAATACCTTTTCGTGGGCTGGTGCTACACCTTCCTGCTGGGATATGCGTTGGTATTTGCTGCCGTGCTTGGTTTCACGCACTGAGGCACGTGCTCATGGGCGTGGCGCCTGAAAGGTTCTTCAGCCGATCACAATCCCGCAGCGGCCTGTTGAGCCAACAGGGATGACTGTCGCTGTGCATCGTGTGCGAAGATCGCCCGCTGCACTGAAAGGGGAGCACACATGAAGCGGTTGACCAGCCTCGAAGGTTTGCATTGCGCCAACTGTGGCGTGCCGATGCAGGGCGAGTTCTGCCATGAATGCGGCCAGTCGATCCACAGCGTCCTCAAGCCGGTGCACGGCTTGTTCGAGGAAGCCGCCGAAACACTGTTCCACATCGACGGACGCATCGTGCATACGGTACCGCCGTTGCTGCTCAAACCCGGCTTTCTCACGCTGGAATATTTCAGCGGCCGACGGGTGCGCTACATCGCGCCATTCCGGCTGATGTTCGTGCTGTGCTTGTTGGCCCTGTTTGTCTGCCATCTGCGTGTGGAGAACAGCCAGATCCAGATGAACACCGCCACCAAGGTCAACGTTGCGGACAATCCATTCAATGCCGCCGCCACGCCGGCCGCCGTGAAGCAGTCGCTGCAGGAGAAGTTGGCCGGTCTCGAACAGGCGCGTGCTGCGACCAACGCGGTGGGGGGCAATGCGAAACGGGCCCTCGACTCGGCTGAACACGTGCTGCGCCAGCAGGCTTCGCAACGATTGCTGGTGCTCGGGGTGAGTTCGTCGGGTGATGTGACGTTGAATCCCCCCGCGGCCAGCTCGTCCAACACGCCGGCGACCGATGACGATGAGGGCGTGCATTCGAAAATCAGCGATGAAACACTCAGCAGCCCCACTCGGATCGACATCGCATGGTTGCCCAGCTTCTTCAACGAGCGGCTGTCGCACGCAGCGGATCATCTGAAGGCCAACGTACGGGCCATGAAGCACGACGGACCGGGCCGTCAGGAAGCCTTCGACCGGCTGCTGGGCAACTTCTTCAGCGTGCTGCCACAGACGATGTTCGTGATGATCCCGCTGTTCGCACTGTTGTTGAAGCTGTTCTATGTATTTCGGCGCCGGCTATATACGGAACACCTGATCGTGGCGCTGCACAGCCATGCCTACCTGTTTCTCAGTCTGCTGCTGGGCGTCTTGCTCAGCGCCCTGTCCAGCTGGCTGGCGCCCCACGCCGCGTGGGTCGTCCACCCCCTGACCTGGCTGGAGTGGGCACTAATTCTATGGATACCGGCCTACCTGCTGATCATGCAGAAGCGGATCTACCGGCAGGGCTGGCCGATGACCGTTTTGAAATTCTGGTGCGTGGGATGGTGCTATTTCTGGCTGCTGACGACTGCCCTGATCATCGCCGCGGTGCTGGGCCTGGCTTATTGAAGCCGAGCGTATCCTGGCGCTGCCGTGAAGGGCCTTCGCAAGAGGTTTTACACAGCGTCATCAGGCTGTCAAGGCAGGCTTGGCCGGTTTGTCAATTGTGTGAACTGCTCGTTGACGAGATTTGCAAGTCACTGAAATAAAACATGTTTTTAGCGTGACTAAAACTTCGTCAAGTTGTCGTAAAAGGCGCCACGACGGGCCTCGGAGGCGCCCCTCCCCGTTACATCCACAGACTTATCCACAGCTCTTGTGGATAAGCTGAAAAACCGGCCGGGCTGAGTCACTTACCCTCGACTTCTCGATAATCGGAAAGCAAGTGTGCGCAAGTTATCGCGAGCCGGATGATCGAGTGCGCGAGCATGCCGCGGGGGCGTCACGGTTACACTGGCCCGCCGTGAGGTAAGCATGCCCGTCGTCCTTCGCGTTGCCCTGCCGGTGCCCCTGCTGACGCTGTTCGACTACCTGCCGCCCGCGCTGGGTGAGGCAACCGTGGGTAGCCGGGTGCAGGTGCCATTTGGTCGCGGCAAACAGGTCGGCGTGGTGGTGGCGATCGACACTGAAACGGCGGTTGGCAGCGATCGGCTCAAACAAGTCATCCGGCTGCTTGACGACACTGCGTTGCTCGATCACGAGCTGATGCAGACGTTGGCTTGGGCTGGCGACTACTGGCTGGGCGCGCCAGGCGAGGCCTATGCGAACGCGTTGCCGTTGGCGTTGCGCGAAGCGAAGCCGTTACCGGCTCTGGGCGATGAATACTGGTCGCTGACCGTCGCCGGGCATGGCGCCCACGATGCCGGCAGTCGCCGCGGTGGCAGCAAGGCATTGCTGGCATTATTGGCTACAGCTTCAGCGAGCGCCCATTCGATGAGCGCGCAACAGTTGACTGAGTCGCTGCCCGGCTGGCGCGAGGCAGCGCGCCGACTGGCCGCGGCCGGCCTGCTCGAGCGCAGCGAACGGCCACCGCTCAACCAGGCGTTGCCTGCGTCGCTCGCGCCGCAATTGAACGACGAGCAGCAACAAGCCGTCGCCACCGTGAGCGCCAGCCTTGGCCAGTACCAACCGTTTCTACTCGATGGCGTCACCGGCAGCGGCAAAACCGAGGTGTACCTTGCGCTGATCGAACAAGTGCTGGCAAAGGGTCGTCAGGCCTTGCTGCTGGTACCGGAGATCGGCCTGGCACCGCAGACCGTGCGCCGCCTGCGCGAGCGCCTCGGGGTGCTCGTTGAAGTACTGCACTCCAATCTGTCCGAAGGCGATCGCGCGCGCGCATGGCTGCGCGCGCGCAATGGCAATGCCCGGGTGATCCTGGGCACCCGCTCGGCTGTATTCACGCCGCTGCCGCAGGCCGGCCTGATCATCGTCGACGAGGAACACGACAGCGCCTACAAGCAGCAGGAAGGATTTCGCTACCACGCACGCGATCTCGCACTGGTGCGCGCCCGTGCGCTGGGTGTGCCGGTATTACTGGGCTCCGGGACGCCGTCGCTGGAGTCGCTGGCGAACGCCGAGAGCGGCCGTTATCGCACGCTGCATCTGCGCGCCCGTCCTGGCGCCATCAGCCCGCCGCAAGTACAGATCATCGACATGCGTGCACAGCGGCTGGAGCACGGCATGTCGCCAGCATTGCTGGCAGCCGTCGCCGAAACACTGGCGCGCGGCGAGCAGGCTTTGGTGTTCCGCAATCGCCGCGGCTATGCGCCGGTACTGCTATGCCACAGTTGCGGCTGGCATGCGCAATGCCCTCGCTGCGATCGTCCGCTCACCCTGCACGCAGGCCGCCGCCAACTGCTCTGCCATCACTGCGACTACCAGACCCGCATGCCCTCCGCTTGCCCTGCTTGCGGCGCTGGCGATCTGAAAGCACAAGGCCAGGGCACCGAGCGGCTGGAAGAAGCGCTCGTCGCGCAATTCCCGCAGGTGCCGGTGCTGCGGGTCGACCGCGAAACCACCCGGCGCCGCGACGCCTTCGAGCAACTGCTGGAAAACTTGCATAACGATCAACCGGCGATCCTGGTCGGCACGCAGATGCTGGCCAAGGGTCACGACCTGCCCAACCTCACCCTGGTCGCGATTGTCGGAGTGGACGAAGGACTGCATAGCGTGGATTTTCGCGCCGGCGAACGTCTCGCGCAGTTGGTAGTACAAGTAGCTGGCCGCGCCGGACGCGCGCGCAAACCCGGCCGCGTCCTGCTGCAAACCCATCAACCGGAACATCCCCTGCTACGCAATCTGCTAGCCCACGGTTACGCCGCCGCCGCGCGTGAACTGTTGGCCGAACGCCGCCAGATCCAGCTGCCGCCCTACAGCCATCAGGTAATGCTGCGGGCCGAAGCACCACAACGCGAAGACGTCGACGCGTTTCTCGCTGCCGCTCACGCCGCGTTACCCATCAACGATCAACTGCAGATCGCCGGTCCCATGCCAGCGCCGATGCCACTGCGCGCCGGCCGCCAGCGCGGCCAGCTGCTGCTGGAAGCAGCCAGCCGCCAAACGCTGCATGGCATGTTGCGATCCTGGCAATCGACGTTGACGGCACTGCCGTCTGCGCGGCGGGTTCGCTGGTCATTGGATGTCGATCCGATCGATCTGTACTGATGCGCTGCGCTCTGCTCTTCTTTGGTGACGAGCACTTTCGTCGCGCTTGGCGTTGATCAGTTTACGTCCGGCCTCAGCGACCCTGGCTTTACCAGCCAACGCACAGCCAGGATGCCAAGCTCATAAAGAAAGCACATCGGAATGCCCAGCATCAACATCGAGGTGATGTCCGGTGGCGTTATCAGTGCGGCAATCGCAAACGCACCCACGATCGCGTAGCGGCGACCGTTGCGCAGCTTTTCCAGATCGACGATGCCAATCGCTGCGAGTATCACCACCGCCACGGGCACCTCGAAGCACAGCCCGAACGCGAAGAACATCAGCATCACGAAATCAAGGTAATGCGTGATGTCGGTCATCATCTCCACACCCTGCGGAGTGACCGCGGTGAGAAAACGAAATGCCGCCGGAAGCACCAGAAAATAAGCGAATGCGCCACCGAGATAAAACAATCCCAGCGCAGCCACCAGCAAGGGGCGCGCAAGCCGTTTCTCATGTCTGTACAAACCGGGACTGACGAATGCCCATAGCTGATACAGAATAACCGGCATGCTGATGAAAAGAGCCGTATAGAAGGCCAGTTTCAATGGCGTGATGAACGGGCTGGTGACCTCGGTGGCAATCAGGTGCGCACCTTGTGGCAGGCGCGCCACCAGCGGCGCGGCGAGTTCGCTATACAGGCGATTGGCAAACGGGACCAGCGCGATCAGCACCAGCAGAACGGTCGCCACAGCCTTGAGCAGACGCGAGCGCAGCTCGAGCAGGTGAGAGAACAGGCCCTGCTGTATTCCATCCGGCTCTGGCCCTTGCGCGTCGAGTTCAGGCGTCGCCATGCGGAGTTTCCCTGCTCGGTAAAGACGTCGCGGTCGGCTCGTCCAGTGGCAACTCCGACTGCACGTTTGCCGAAGGCTCCGCATCGACTACCGTCGTGGCAGCTGCTTGCGTGGATGGCTTCAAGCTGACCATCGTGGCTAGACCGGCTGGCGGCTCGCGCACCTGATTCAACGTATCCTTCAACTCGTTCTGGGTGGCTTCCGCCCGGGCAGCTGCCTCACGCGCGGCGCGCTTGATTTCCTCGATCTCCAGTTCGCGCTCGACCTCGGCGCGCACGTTGTCCCAGCCACTGCGGACGCGTCGCATCAGGGCACCGGCGGTACGCGCGGCGCCGGGCAATTTCTCGGGCCCCAGCACGATCAGCGCGATCAGGGCGAGCAACACCATTTTGCCGAGACTGATCTCGATCATTGCCGCGCTCCGCCCATCGCGCGCTTACTTGGTTTCGCTGGAGTCGCGCTGACTCTGCGTGGTGCTGGCGCTGTCTGCCGCCGGCGGGTCGGCGCGCAGATGTTCCGCCGCCTTGCGCTGGGCCTCGGCTTCCTTCTGCTTCGTCTCGTCCTCGCCGCTGAGACCTTTCTTGAAGTCGCGAATAGCGGCGCCAAGGTCCGGGCCGAGATTGCGGATCTTCTTGGTGCCGAAGATCAGCAGCACGACCACCAGCAGGATGAGCCAATGCCAAATACTGTCAAAACCCATAATCAACCTCTAGGCGATGAACCCCTGACCCAACATCGAGCCAAGCGGTCCTGGCGCACAGCGCGCCGACACTTCCCGACAATTACTGCGAAGTGTACTCCTCAAGCCGATCACGAAAATCGACCACCGGCCCCGGAACGTTGCTGACACCGCCTTCGAAGATCCGCCGCGGAGTGACGCCGGCGCCATAGATGGCTTCATTCGCGTCGTAGTCGATGCGCAATGCCGCGCCGTCGATCGCGACGCCCGCAAACAGGCCGCGCGCACGTGAATAGGAGTAGATCTCCGCCTTCATTTGTTCATCGGTGGACGCGCTGGTGGTGCGGCCGACCGGACCGGCGGCGGCCGAAGCGTCGGCGCCCAGCGTGAATTTGCCGCGGACGATCGAATCCACGCCACGCTGGGTACGAAACACCAGGATCACGTCGGTCGACGACACCCCGGCCTGAAAGCCCACGCTACCGCCGGTCATGCTGATGAAGCTGGGGTTGGACCAGGTCCCATCCGGCCCCTTGACCGAGATCAAACCCTCGCCCCGGCGGCCGCCGAAGACGAAGCCAACCTTGAGCATGTCCGGGATCACCGCGATCGCACGCGCTTCTTTCAGCAAATCCTGTGGGATCGCCTTGTCCGGCGCATCCATGATGTCCTTGAGTACACGCACGGCATTGGTGGCGCGCACCAGCGGCGGATCTTCGGCGTGCACGGCCATGGCAGGCAGCAGCAGGGCCATACCGATCAGCAACAGGCGGTGCAATGGTGTCTTGAACATGGACGGCTCCAAGGATGTACGGGTTCGGGGGACAGGCAGCGCGCCGTAGCGCACAGGGCTTGTGGCAGACTGCACAGCTGGTTCAGCCAAAACTGCCACGATGCCTCGCAGCAATCACTATACCGGCCCTGCCGGCGATTCCCACGACCCACCCGTTCAGCCCGTTCAGGCAGGCGTATTACTGGTGAACCTGGGTACGCCGACCGCACCCACGGCAAAAGCGGTGCGTCCGTATCTGGCCGAATTTCTCGGCGACACGCGCGTGATCGACTATCCACGCTGGTTATGGTGGCTGATCCTGCACGGAGTGATTCTGCGCGTACGACCGGCGCGTTCGGCGCATGCGTACGCAAAGATCTGGACCAGTGAAGGCTCACCCTTGCGCTTCGGCAGTGAAGCGCTGGCGTCTGGCCTGCAGACGGAATTGCAGCAGCGACGACCGAACAGCCCCATTCGCGTTGCACTGGCCATGCGCTACGGCGAGCCGTCGGTGGCGAACACGATCGAACGGTTGCAGCGCGAAGGCGTACGTCGACTGCTGGTACTGCCGCTGTATCCGCAGTATTCGGCTACTTCGACCGGCTCGGTGATCGACGCGGTCGCCGATGCATTCAAGACGCTGCGCTGGCCGCCGGAGTTGCGTATCGTCAACGATTATCACGATGACCCCGCACATATCGAGGCGCTCGCGCAAAGCATCGAACGGTGGTGGCGGACGAATGGCCGCGGTGAAAAGTTGCTGCTGTCGTTCCACGGTATTCCCGAGCGCTATGCGGCAGCTGGCGACCCCTATTTCCAGCAATGCGGTGCTACCGCGCGACTGCTGCGCGAACGCCTGGGGTTGAGCGAGGATCAATTCGTCGTCAGCTTCCAGTCCCGCGTGGGACGCGAACGCTGGCTGCAGCCGTATACCGATGCCATCGTGCGCCAGCTCGCCGCTGAAGGCGTACGTAAACTCGACGTGGCCTGCCCCGGTTTCGCGGTCGATTGCCTGGAAACGCTGGAGGAAATCGCGATGCAGAACCGCGACTTCTTCGTCGCCGCCGGTGGTCAGCACTTGCGCTACATCCCGGCACTCAACGACAGCGCCGGGCAAGTGAGCAGTCTTGCCTCGCTGATCCTCCGGCACACCCAGGGCTGGCCGGCATTTGGCGGCCTCGACACCGCAGCAACATGATCACACCCACTGAGCGGCGCATCGCGCTGCCTCACCTTACGCTGCGCGCACAGCAATGGGGTGACGATGCGGCGCCACCGCTGCTGGCCCTGCATGGCTGGCTGGACAATGCGGGCAGCTTTGCGCGGGTCGCGCCTTTGCTGGCTTCACGCTTCCGGGTGCTTGCGCTGGAATTGCCCGGGCATGGTCACTCCGATCATCTTGCCGCCGGCGCCAGCTACCGCTACCTCGACTACATCGAGGCCGTGCTTGCTGCCGCCGACAGCTTGCAGTTGGGACGCTATTCCCTGCTCGGACATTCGTTGGGTGCTGGTGTCGCCGCGCTGGTCGCTGTCGCCACGCCCGCGCGGATCGAGCGACTGCTGCTGATCGAAGGCCTCGGTCCGCTCGGCGACGACGGTTCGCAAACGGTGCAGCGCTTCCGCGACGCATTCGTGCCACGCGGCGAGAACGGCAAAGCCCGGCGCGTATTTCACAGCATCGAGCAGGCAGTCAGCGCGCGCACCATGGTCAGCGGACTGCCGGCCGAACAGGCGCGGCCGATTGTCGAACGGGGGCTGGTCGAAACCGAAGGTGGCTGGCGCTGGCGCAGCGATCCACGGCTGACCCGTCCCAGCCCCGTGCGACTGGCCGAGTCGCAGATTCATGCCCTGCTGCGCGGGATCGAGGCTCCCAGCGCGCTGTTGCTGGCGCAACCGGCCACCTCGTACCTGCCCAGCGCACCGATGCTGGCGCGCGCCGCATGTGTGCCGCAGCTCGCAGTGACCCATCTCGACGGCGGCCACCATCTGCACCTGGAGCACCCTGCCACCGTCGCAGCCTGGATTGACGCGGCAATCTGACTGCCTTTACGCACATGTAGCGTCATCGTCATTCGGCTATCGTGCGTATCCCTTCGCTCCGCCACGCCCATGGATCAGCCACCCACCCTCGCCGCACCGCGCCACCGGGCCGCACTCAACTTCATCTTCGTCACCGTCATGCTCGACATGCTGGCGTTCGGGATCATCATTCCGGTGCTGCCGCATCTGATCGTGCAGCTGATCGGTGGCAGCATTTCGCAGGCCGCGGTGTGGTCGGGCACGTTCGGCGCGATGTTCATGCTGATGCAGTTTGTGTTCTCACCGGTGCAGGGCGCATTGTCCGATCGCTTCGGTCGGCGCACGGTGATCCTGATCTCCTGTTTCGGTCTGGGCGTCGATTTCATCGTGATGGCGTTGGCGCCAATGCTGTGGCTGCTTTTCATCGGCCGCGCGGTATCCGGCATTTGCGCGGCAAGTTTTTCCACGGCGAACGCCTATATCGCCGACATCACGCCGAAGGAAAAGCGTGCCGCTGCGTTCGGCACGTTGGGCGCGGCCTTCGGCATCGGTTTCATCGTCGGCCCTGCGCTGGGCGGTTTTCTCGGTCATCTGCATATCAGGCTGCCGTTCTGGGTCGCCGCGGGGTTGTCGCTGATCAACTTCGCCTACGGTTACTTCGTATTGCCGGAATCGCTGCCGAAGGAAAAGCGCAGTGCGCGTTTCGACTGGCGTCATGCGAATCCGTTCGGCGCGGTGGTGCTGCTGCGCAGATATCCGCAAGTGTTCGGGCTGGCGACGGTGTTTTTCCTGATCAACCTGGCGCAGTTTTCGCTGAACTCCACCTACGTGCTGTACACCGATTATCGTTACGGTTGGGGACCGCAGGCGGTGGGCTATACGCTGGGTCTGGTGGGACTGTGCAGCGGGTTGGTGCAGGCGGTGCTGGTGCGCCGGCTGATGCCGAAGCTGGGCGAGCAGCGGATGATCATTGCCGGGCTTTTGCTATGCATCGTCGGTTACATATTCTTCGGTTTCGCCTCAGTCGCATGGATCTTCCTGCTTGGCATTCCATTCCTGTGCCTGGGCGGGCTGGCCGGGCCGCCAGCGCAGGCGATGATGACCCACCAGGTCGATCCGCATGAACAAGGGCGGTTGCAAGGTGCACTGACCAGCCTGGCCAGCTTGGCCGGCATCTTCGGTCCGGCGTTGTTCGCGAATCTGTTTGCGCTGTTCATCAGTGACCATGCGCCGGTGCAACACCTGCCCGGCGCGGCATTCGTACTGGCCGCGCTGCTGCTGTTCGCAGCCGCCGTGATCGCCATGCTGGTGATTCGTCGCACGCCGACTGTAGCGCCGTTGGCAAGTGATGCGATCGTCCCCATGATGGCGTTCAACGAACTTTCACCCGAACCGTCGCGGCACGATTCCTCCCAGTTCGATTCAACCACGCACGACCCACTACCCACCGATTCACCGGAGCATTTCCCATGACACTTTCCATGTATCAGGCTTCCGTCCCCGTTTTTGTCCGCGCGCTTGGCAATCTCACCCACGTGCTGAAAAAGGGCGAGGCACACGCCAAGTCCAAGAACGTCACCGACGAAGTACTGCTGCAGACGCGCTTGATCCCCGACATGCTGCCGCTGATCAAGCAGGTGCAGATTGCCGCCGACATGGCCAGCCGCGGTGCTGCACGCCTGGCCGGTGTGGAGCCGATGTCGTTCGAAGACAACGAAACCACGCTGGAGCAGGTCTATTCCCGCATCGACCGCGCCGTCGAATACATCAAGACGTTCAAGCCCGAGCAGATCGACGGCAGCGAAACCCGCACGATCGTGATGAAGACGCGCACCGGCGAGATGACGTTTGAGGGCCAGGCTTACCTGCTGGGCTTCGTCGTCCCGAACCTGTATTTCCATTGCGCAACCGCGTACAACCTGCTGCGCAAAGCCGGCACCGAGATCGGCAAGAACGATTTCATCGGCGAAGCCTGATTGGCGCTGGCGCCACGGTCACGGCCGTGGCGCCACTCCCCAGCACGATATCTGCGAAAATCCGCCGGGTTTACCCTTCAATCTGGACTCTCGGCGAATGTTGCGACTGACCGACCTCAAACTACCGCTGGATCATCCCGAAGACGCGTTGCGCCGGGCGATTCTGAAGCGGCTGGATATCGATTCCGCATCGCTCACCGCCTTCACCGTCGCCAAGCGCAGCTACGACGCACGCAAGCGCGGCGCGATCTTGTTGATCTACGCGTTGGATATCGAAACTACGCGTGAGGCGGAGTTGCTGCAACGCTTCGCCGATGACACGCATGTCCAGCCCACGCCGGACACCGACTATCACTTTGTCGCTCGTGCGCCGTCCGAATGGAAGCTGCGTCCAATCGTGATTGGTACCGGCCCATGCGGACTGTTCGCCGGCCTGCTGCTGGCGCAGATGGGCTTTCGCCCGATCGTTCTCGATCGCGGCAAGGAAGTGCGCGAACGTACCAAGGACACCTGGGACCTGTGGCGCAAGCGCAACCTGCATCCCGAATCCAACGTGCAATTCGGCGAGGGTGGTGCTGGCACATTTTCCGATGGCAAGTTGTACAGCCAGATCCGCGATCCGCTGCATCACGGCCGCAAAGTGCTCGCCGAGTTCGTCAAGGCCGGCGCGCCGGAAGAAATCCTCTACGTCAGCAAGCCGCATATCGGTACGTTCCGGCTGGTGACGATGGTGGAGAACATGCGTGCCACGATCGAGTCGCTGGGTGGCGAAATCCGTTTCGGTCAACGCGTCGATGACTTGCAGGTCGAGACCGACGCGAGCGACCAGCGCCACGTGCGCGGCGTGGTACTGGCCAGTGGTGAGGAAATTCGCTCCGACCATGTCGTACTGGCGGTCGGCCACAGCGCACGCGACACGTTCGAGATGCTGCATGCGCGTGGCGTGTATCTGGAGGCCAAGCCTTTTTCGATCGGCTTCCGCATCGAGCACCCACAGTCGATCATCGACCGGGCGCGCTTCGGCCCGCAGGCCGGTCACCCTTTGCTTGGCGCTGCCGACTACAAGCTGGTGCATCACTGCAAGGGAAGTCACAGCGGCAACGGACGCTCGGTCTACAGTTTCTGCATGTGCCCAGGTGGCACCGTGGTGGCTGCCACCAGCGAACCGGGACGAGTGGTGACCAACGGCATGAGCCAGTACTCGCGCAACGAACGCAACGCGAATGCGGCGATCGTGGTCGGCATCGAGCCGTCCGATTTCACGCCCTACGATGACAGCGGCAGCCCGTTGGCAGGCATTGCATTGCAGCGGGCGCTGGAAAGTCATGCCTATGTACTGGGTGGTGAAAACTACAACGCACCAGGGCAGCTGGTCGGCGATTTCATCGCGGCACGCGCCTCCCAGGAATTCGGCGACGTGCAGCCCTCGTTCAAGCCCGGCGTGACACTAGGCAGTCTCGACAGCGCGTTGCCCGATTACGCGATCGCCGCGATCCGCGAAGCGTTGCCCGCGTTCGATCGCCAGATAAAGGGTTTTGCTCTGCGTGACGCCATTCTCACCGGGGTGGAAACCCGTACTTCTTCACCGGTGCGGATCAAGCGTGACGAGCGTCTGGAAAGCCTCAACACCGCCGGCCTTTATCCAGCCGGCGAAGGCGCAGGCTATGCGGGTGGCATACTTTCCGCCGCCGTCGACGGCATCAGGATCGCCGAGGCCGTAGCCTTGAACATCGCAGGAAACTGAGCGGCTCGCGGCACCAGCGATTGATTGTCAGCCGCCGGGACCGCATATGGTGCCGATGCCCAGCGACGCATGTCGCGCTCATCGCCAAGAGGATCTCTCATGCCTAATGAAGTCACGCCCACCCCACTGCGGATCGATTTTGTCTCGGACGTTTCCTGCCCATGGTGTGCGATCGGCTTGACCGCGCTGGAGCAGGCACTGGCGAACCTGGGCGACGAAGTCACCGCCGAAATTCATTTTCAGCCGTTCGAACTGAACCCTCAGATGCCACCGGAAGGTGAGGATTCCACCCAGCATCTGGTCAACAAATATGGCAGCACACCCGAACAGATCGATGCCAACCGCGAAGCTATCCGTGCCCGCGGTGAATCGCTGGGCTTCACCTTTCGGATGGACCGCCGCAGCCGCGTCTACAACACGTTCGATGCGCATCGACTATTGCACTGGGCCGAACTGGAAGGCCGACATCTACCGCTGAAACACGCGCTGCTGCGCGCTTACTTCAGCGACGGCGAGGATGTAAGCGCGCATGAAACGCTCGCGCGTCTGGCTGGCGGGGCGGGACTGGATGTTGCTCGTGCACGGCAGATTCTTTCCAGTGACATGTATGCCGACGAAGTGCGCGCGCAGGAAAAGCTTTACTCGCAACGTGGTATCCACTCGGTACCGGCGACCATCATCAATGACCGCCATCTGATTTCCGGCGGGCAGCCGACGGCAGCGTTCGAACAGGCATTGCGACAGATAGCAGCGACGCCGCTACGCTGACGACATCGGCTCACTGCGTTTCGGCGTGAGCCTGCAGCCAGTGGGCGATCGGCGACGGATGTCCAAGCAAATAGCCTTGTCCCAGTTCGCAGCCCATCGCCAGCAGTGCGCTACGCTGGGCTTGCGTTTCGATGCCTTCGGCGATCACCTGGATGTTCAAGGCTCGTGCCAGCGCGAGAATGGCCGCCACCACGGTCGTACTGTTGGTGTTGCGACCTTTGTCCAGCTCCTCGACGAACGCGCGATCGATTTTCAGCATGCGCAGCGGCAGCGAATGCAGATAGCTGAGTGACGAATAGCCGGTGCCGAAATCGTCGAGCGCCGCACCCACGCCGACCAGACGCAGCCGATCGAGGGTGGCGCGGACGCGCTCGGGATTGTCCAGCAGGGCGCCTTCGGTAACTTCCGCGACGAGGCGCGAAGCAGGCAAGCCGCAAGAGTCGAGCAGCTCGATCAGGCGCGTATCGAAATCAGCGTGGCGCAGGTGCAGTGCTGACACGTTGAATGTCATGAACGTGTCAGCCGGACCATGTTGCGTGAGCAGGCGGCAGCTGAGCTCGAAGATGCGCCAGTCAATCGCCTCGATCAGCCCGCTGTCCTCGGCAATCTTGATGAAATCCGCCGGCCTGAGCAGGCCGCGCTGTGGATGGTTCCAACGGATCAGCGCTTCGTAACCCACCACTTGGCCATCATCGAGCCGACAGATCGGCTGGAAGTACGGCTCAAATTGATCGTTCTGCAGTGCCTGGCGCAATTCGACTTCCAACGCCAGCACGTCGACCACGTTTTTTGCCAGCGTCTCGTCGAACAGTTCAAAGCGTTTGCGTCCGAGATCCTTGGCGCGATACAACGCGATATCCGCGTCACGCAGAACCTCGTCGGCTGCCTGGTAGTGACTATCGCCGATGGCAATCCCCACGCTCGCGGTCGGCTGTAACTCTTTACCGGCCACCAGCATAGGTGCACCGAGCGCATCGAGTACGCGCTGAGCTACGGCGGTAACATCGGCCGGCGCCTGCACGTCCTCCAGCAGAATGGCGAACTCGTCACCGGCCAGTCGCGCCACCAGGTCGGGATGGCGAACGCAACCGGAGAGTCGGGTGGCGACTTCTTTCAACACCTCGTCACCGGCCAGATGCCCGAGGCTGTCGTTGATGATCTTGAAGCGATCGACATCCAGATACAGCAGCGCGCAGCGCCGGTGCGTCTCGTGCCTGATCGTGGAAAGTACGCGGTCGATACGGTCGCGCAGATAGCCACGGTTGGGCAGCCCGGTCAGCGAGTCATGCATGACCTGATGCTTGAGTTGATCCTGGATGCGTTCGCGTTCGATGATCTCCTTGCGCAATGCCTGCGTGCGCTCCTCCACCCGATGCTCGAGCTGTTCATAGGCACGCTGCAAGGATTCGGCAGAGCGTCGCCGGGTAAGACTGTTGGCGATCTGCGAGGCGACAAAACTGAGCAGCTCCTGATCGGCCAGCCCATAGACGACCGAAAGGCTATAGCTCTGTACGGTGACCAGTCCGATCGTTTCGTCTCCAACGATCAACGGCACGCCCAGCCAGCACATCGCCGGGGCGCCCAAGCGCCCCTGTGCGATTTCACCCTGTCGCACAAGCTCTTCGATACCCGCGTTATCCGCACGCAGGGGTAAGCCACGACGCAGCACATATTCGCTCAGGCCACGCCCCAATGGGCGCACGGCCGGCGGCAATTTCACTTCGTCCACGGAGTAAGGAAACGTCAACTGCTGACGATCGTCGGAAAGCAGCGCGATAAAGAAATTTTCCGCATTCAGCAACTCACCGACTACCGCGTGCACGCGTCGATAGAACTCTTCCTGATCGATGTCGGCGGTAGCGAGCTGGGCGATCTGAAACAGCGCGGCCTGCAGGTGCTCGGCGCGCTTGCGCTCGATGATTTCAAGCTGCAGCCCGCGATTGGCTTCCGCCAGTTGCAAGGTTCGCAATCGCACGCGTTTTTCCAGTTCCTCCTTGGTCTGCTTGCGTTCCAGGGCAGTGAGGATGTGGCTGCCGACGAACTCCAGCAGCGCCAGATCTTCGTTCGAGTAACCGATGTTCTGCTGGTAGCTCTGCACGACCAGTGCGCCACCGGGTTCGCCGTCGCGCAACATCGGCACACCAAGCCAGTCGAAGCTGTCGGAACCGATTAGCGCAATCGGCCCTGCTACCTGACTGCGCAATTCCTCGGTACTTCCCATGAGCGCCTTGCCTTCGCTGATCACGTACCAGGTCAGCGTATGCTCGATCGCGCTCGTCGGCAGATCCTGGCCATCGCCAGGGGGCGCCGGGTCCTCGACATCGACGAAATACAGGAAGCGGATCGTATCCAGCTCCGCGTTGTGCGTCACGATGAAGAAATTTTCCGCGTACATCAGCGTGCTGACGATGGCATGGATACCGCGCAGCATGTCCGGCATGTCGCGTTCGGAGCCGGCCAGATCGGATATCGCGAACAGCGCACGCTGCAACGCTTCTGAACGCTCGAGCTGCTGATGCGAGTGCTCCAGCTCGAACCACTCCAGGGCTCGCTGCAGATGCTGACCGGCGAGCTGCAGCGCCGCTGCCAGTTCCTCGAGAAAATAGCCGCCGTCAAGGTCCGGCTCGAAGTCCAGCAGCAACAGTGCGGGCTCGGGCTGCTGACATAGACGAATCGCGACGCGGTGCTGATTCGCATGCCACTGCGGGACGTCTGTTTTGCTGGCTTCATCCAGCCACGGGCCATCGCTGGGATCGATCCGCGTGGGCGGAACGCTGTTATCCAGCCCCCACAGCACGCAAGCGGCATGGCAGCCCGGCCGGCTCTGCACCAGACTGGCGATGACCGCCGCCACTTCTTGCGGGGTGTGGGCCGCCGTCAGGTGGGCCAGCCATGTCAGCTGCAACGAGCCATCGGACAAGCTCGACTCAACAGCATCCACATGCTTCATCGATAGAGCTCCCCCAAGCCCGGCTCCGCCAGCATCCGGCATCAGCATACCTCCTCAATGTGTACGACATGCCCGGCTCAAGCGCCAGGTGAAAGCCTGTCGGAGACGCAATACCGATAAACTCCCCTTTCTGCATCCAGCCTTGCTGCACTCCGGCACGCCGCTGCCCATGCGCCGACGCACCCGGCGACGCGGCATGCGTGCCCGTGTTTCATGCATAACCCGCGCCACAGGTTTCTTCCACCATGCTCGCCGACATCACCAAAGACGCCATCCGCGCCGCCTATGCTCGCCTGAAAGATGGCCTGCCCGGCTTTCGCGCACGCGCGTCTCAGGGAAAGATGATCGCCGAGGTCGCCAGGGCGCTCGGCCGTACCGGCGGGGTGGCCGTCATCGAGGCGCCCACCGGCACCGGCAAGTCGATGGCCTACCTCATTGCCGGCGTCGAAGTGGCGCGCTTCCAGAAGAAGAAGCTGCTGATCGCCACCGCCACCGTGGCACTGCAGGAGCAGCTGGTGCAACGGGACATTCCGCTGTACCTGAAGCTCAACGGCATCGAGGCCAAAGTGGCGCTGGCCAAGGGCCGCGGGCGCTACCTGTGCCCACGCAACCTGCGGATGGCAGCAAACAGCCTGAACGACAGCGGGCAAATGGGCCTGGCCGGCTTCGATGCAGACCTGGCGATATGGCTGAAGCCGCCGCAGCCGCGAGACAAGCAGGCACTGGCAAGATTGAGCGCCGCGTTCGACAACGGTGAATGGAATGGCGACATGGACAGCGCGCCGGAAGCCGTTAGCGACCTGCTGCGTCCGATGGTGACCACCAGCGCCGGTGGCTGCACCGGTCGCAAGTGCGGCCAGTTCATGATCTGCCCGTTCTTCGCGGCACGACGTGCGGTGGACGACGCGGAAATCATCGTGGCGAACCAGGACCTGGTGCTGGCCGATCTGACCATGCCGGGCGAAGACGAAGGCTGGGGCGGCGTGATCCTGCCGCGACCGGACGAAACGCTGTACATCTTCGACGAAGGCCACCACGTGCCCGGCAAGGCGATCGATCGCGGTGCCGCCGAGGTCTACATGAATGTCACGGTACGCCAGCTCAGCCGGCTCGGGCGACAGGTGCATGCGGCGTATTCGCTCACCGACAAGCCGAGCCTGGGCAAACTTTCGCTGGATGCCGGCGATGCGAAGCTGCAGGAACTCAGCAACGCGCTGGAGGAACTGGAAAAGGACGTTCGCCTCGGCTGGCTACCCGATCCAGCCGAGGCCGAGCCGATGTATCGCGGATCACTCGGTCAATTGCCGGAACCCTGGGTGGAGCATGCGCGCTTGCTCAGTGCATGCACCGGCGAAGTACAACGCTGGCTCACCGCCGTGCGTCGCGCAGTGGTGGAAATGACCGATGGCGGACCGACCCAGGAAGCGCTATCGCGCGAATTGGGCATTGCGCTCGAACGCATCGGCAAGCAGGCAAGCACCTGGCGTGCCTGGTCGAGCGACGATGCGGACAACGCGCCACCGCTGGCGCGCTGGGTCACCCTCAGCGGCGATCAGCAGTTGGTCTGCCACGCGTCGGCAGTGTCCGCCGGTGGCCTGCTGCGCAGCGTGCTATGGGGCAACGCCAGCGGCGTGGTGATGACCTCGGCCACACTCAGCGCGGGCGGCAACTTTCGCGGGTTCGCCGATGCCGTCGGGCTGCCCGATGACGCCGTGACACTTAGCCTGCCTTCGCCGTTCGACCTCGCCGTGCAGGCACGCCTGGAAGTGCCGGCGATGCGCACGCTGCCGGATGCGCGCGAAGCGCATGCCGAGGAAATCAGCGAATGGCTGGCAGAAAATCTCGACTGGGATGCCGGCAACCTGGTGCTGTTCACGTCGCGTGCAAAGCTCGAGCGTGTGCTGCAGAAATTACCCATCGCACAGGTACGCAAAGTGCGCGCGCAAGGTTCGCTAGGCAAGTCGCAACTGGTCGCCGAACACATCGCCGATATCGAAGCCGGCAAGGGCAGCACCCTCTTTGGGCTCGCCTCCTTCGGCGAAGGCCTGGATCTGCCCGGCAAACTATGCGAAACGGTGGTGATCACTCAGCTGCCCTTCGCGGTACCCACCGACCCGGTCGGCGCAACATACGCCGAATGGCTGGAATCGCGTGGACGCAATCCATTCATCGAAGTCAGCGTGCCCGAAGCGACACGACTATTGACCCAGTATTGCGGTCGATTGATACGCAATGAAACCGACCGTGGTCGCATCGTTCTGCTTGACCGTCGCGTAGTGACCAAACGCTACGGCAGCGGCATGCTGAAGGCCTTGCCGCCGTTTCAACGCGTCATCGAGAGAACTGCATAATGCAGCCCACCCTGAGCTTTTCCCCATGAACTCCTCCATCATCCGCGCAAAGGATTGCCTGCCGCAACCGTGGAAGAATGGTCTTGGCACCACGCGTGAGATAGCCGTCCATCCGTCCGGCGCCAGCAGCGAGGATTTCCTGTGGCGCGTGAGCATCGCCGAGGTCGACAGCGCTGCGCCGTTCTCCTCGTTCCCCGGCATCGACCGGCATATCGCGCTGCTCGATGGCGCCGGCTTTACGATGACGCTGGACGACGGCGGCACGCACGCTCTGACGACGCCGCTGGCGCCATTCGCGTTTGCCGGCGAGCGCAAGGTTGCCGTGACACTCGCCGACGGTCCAACCCGCGATTTCAATCTGATGGTGCGCCGGACAAATGCTCGCGGCGAAGTGAAGGTGTGGCGACAGTCGGGAAGCTATCGGCTCGATCCGACGATCGTCCTCGTCTATACCGT
>Ga0302231_10000587_pt1 | contig 26446 bp, 18 predicted proteins | sample II_Palsa_N2_2_FD_193522 | JGI IMG/M metagenome (GOLD analysis project Ga0302231, IMG submission 193522) | Peat permafrost microbial communities from Stordalen Mire near Abisko, Sweden - II_Palsa_N2_2 | ecosystem: Environmental > Terrestrial > Soil > Palsa > Peat permafrost | place: Sweden...
GTAGGGTGGCCGTACCAAAGGGGCCGCGTCAGCGACCCCGCCCAAGCCGCTTCGAGCGGCTCACATCACTAAAGCCCCCGGCTTTGCCGGGGGATACTTACTGTCGCTACTGTCACGCTAAGGCACTGCATGTCTGATCCAAACAAGCTCCTTGCCCAGGCCACCGCGGTGTACAAGCAGGGAAACTATCGTCAGGCATTTGATCTGGCGAAAACCTTGCTGCCGGTGGCTCCCGATCATGCGGGGCTGCATTACCTGATCGGGCTTGCCGCACTCGGCCTGAAGGAGATGTCGCTTGCAGTGAAGTACCTGCTAAGGGCTGTGACACTGGATCCTCTGCGAGGCGAGTATGCGGCGCAATTTGCGAGGGTACTTTCCCTGGTCAACCAGCAAGCCGTTGCACTGGCTCTCGTGGATCGGACCCTGACCCTGTCACCGCTCGACGCAACGACACTGGATACCCTCGGGTTCGTGCTCGCACGCGCCAATGAACACGAGCGTGCACGGGCTCTTTACGCGCGTGCGGCGGCCCAGGAGCCATCCCGCGTCAACCTTCATAACCACCTCGCCAAATCGTTGATGTTCCTGGGCAAGCTGGACGAAGCGGAACAGGAAATGGAAACCTGCCTCGATCTGGCACCACAGTCGTGGGAGATCCACCTGACGTTGTCGTATCTGCGCACGCAGACCGCGACGAGCAATCATCTGGAGCGCTTGCAGTCGTTGTTGCCGAAGAGTGCAGGCAACCTTCTCGCGCAGATATACGTGCATCTGGCACTGTTCAAGGAATACGAGGATCTGGCCGACTATCCCAAGGCATTCGAGCACCTTGCCCTCGGCAAGGCCGCGGGAAAAGTAGGACGGGACTATTCACGCGAGCGCCAGGAGGCCCTGTTCGCCGCGCTGACCCAAGCGCTGCCGAACCCGGAGACCGCCGCCGCCGGCTTTCCTACCGATGAACCCATCTTCGTCATCGGCATGCCGCGTTCGGGCACGACCCTGGTCGAGCGCATCATTTCCAACCACCCTGACGTGCATTCGGCTGGCGAGCTGAATAACTTTCCGGTCGCGTTCAAGCAGCTGTCAGGCAGCGGCACGCGTCCTCAACTTGATCCGGAAACCATCGATTGCGTGCCCAATATTGACTGGCGCCGGCTGGGCGAAGCCTATCTCGCCGGGACCCGGCCTGTGACCGGCCACAAGCCCCATTTCATCGACAAACTCCCGCACAATTTTCTCTATGCGGGCTTCATTGCGCAGGCGCTGCCCCAGGCAAAGATCATCTGCCTGCGGCGTGATCCGATGGATACCTGCCTGGGTAATTTTCGTCAGCTATTCGCGCTGAAGTCGAGCAACTACGACTACTCGTTCGACCTGCTCGATACTGGCCATTACTACGTCCTGTTCGATCGCCTGATGGCGCATTGGCAGCAGCTTTTTCCGGGGCGCATCCTGGAAGTGGATTACGAGACGCTGGTGGAGTCGCAAGAGGCGAGTTCGCGCCAATTGCTGGAGTTCTGCGGTTTGCCCTGGGACGATGCCTGCCTGCGTTTCGAGGACAATCCGGCGCCTGTCGCCACGGCGAGTGCTGTGCAGGTGCGCAAGCCCATGTACCGCAGTTCACTGAAGCGCTGGAAACACTACGAGGCGCAAACGGCCGAGCTGCAGAAGCTGTTGATCGACGCGGGTATTGCGCTCAGCCCGTAGCTCGCCATGCAGCAAGTCGTTTTCTTTCTTTCTTTCCCTTGGCGCAAACATGCATGGCGAGAAAGACGTTGTGCTTTTCTCAAGCTGGATTCCGCGTGGATATTGTTCAACCACGCCCGACATGCTTAGCAACTGCAATGGCTTGTCATCGGGCATAATCATCGGGGCACAACCTATTGTCACGCTAAGGCATCGCATGTCTGATCCAAACAAGCTCTTTGCCCAAGCCACCGCGGTATACAACCAGGGAAACCATCGTCAGGCATTTGATCTGGCGAAAACCCTGTTGCCGGTGGCTCCCGATCATGCGGGGCTGCATTACCTGATCGGGCTTGCCGCACTCGACCTGAAGGAGATGCCGACGGCAGTGAAGTACCTGCAAAGGGCCGTGAAACTTGATCCTCTGCGAGGCGAGTATGCGGCGCAATTTGCGAAGGTACTTTCCCTGGTCAACCAGCAAGCCGTTGCGCTGGCTGTCGTGGATCGGACCTTGACCTTGTCGTCACTCGACGCAACGACACTGGATACGCTCGGGGTGGTGCTCTCGCGCGCCAATGAACATGAGCGTGCACGGGCTCTTTACGCGCGTGCGGCGGCCCAGGAGCCATCCCGCGTCGATCTTCATTACAACCTCTCCAAATCGCTGATGTGCCTGGGCAAGCTGGATGCAGCAGAACAGGAAATGGAAGCCTGTATCGATCTGGCGCCGCAGTCGTGGGGAATCCACCTGTCGTTGTCGTATCTGCGCACGCAGACCGCGACGAACAATCATCTGGAGCGTTTGCAGTCGTTGTTGCCGAAGAGTGCAGGCAATCTTGTCGCGCAGATACATCTGCATCTGGCACTGTTCAAGGAATACGAGGATCTGGCCGATTATCCCAAGGCATTCGAGCACCTTGCCATCGGCAAGGCCGCGGGAAAAGTAGGACGGGACTATTCACGCGAGCGCCAGGAGGCCCTGTTCGCGGCACTGACTCGGGCACTGCCGAACCCGGAGACCGCCGCCGCCGGCTTTCCTACCGATGAACCCATCTTCGTCATCGGCATGCCGCGTTCGGGCACGACCCTGGTCGAGCGCATCATTTCCAACCACCCTGATGTGCATTCGGCTGGTGAGTTGCATAATTTTCCTGTGACGTTCAAGCAGCTGTCAGGCAGCCGCACGCGGGCCCTGTTTGATCCGGAAACCATCGATTGCGTGCCCAATATTGACTGGCGCCGGTTGGGCGAAGCCTATCTCGCCGGGACCCGGCCTGTGACCGGCCACAAGCCCCATTTCATCGACAAACTCCCGCACAATTTTCTCTATGCAGGCTTCATTGCGCAGGCGCTGCCCCAGGCAAAGATCATCTGCCTGCGGCGTGATCCGATGGATACCTGCCTTAGTAACTTTCGCCAGCTATTCGCGCTGGAGTCGACCAGCTACGACTACTCGTTCGACCTGCTCGATACTGGCCATTACTACGTTCTGTTCGATCGCCTGATGGCGCATTGGCAGCAGCTTTTTCCGGGGCGCATCCTGGAAGTGGATTACGAGACGCTGGTGGAGTCGCAAGAGGCGAGTTCGCGCCAATTGCTGGAGTTCTGCGGTTTGCCCTGGGACGATGCCTGCCTGCGTTTCGAGGACAATCCGGCGCCTGTCGCCACGGCGAGTGCTGTGCAGGTGCGCAAGCCCATGTACCGCAGTTCACTGAAGCGCTGGAAACACTACGAGGCGCAAACGGCCGAGCTGCAGAAGCTGTTGATCGACGCGGGTATTGCGCTCAGCCCGTAGCTCGCCATGATCCCGATGATGCAGGAGCACAACGTGTCCAACCTCTCCAGCTTCCCAATTACCATGCGCTGGCCGGCACAACATCCCGACCGTATCCAGCTGTATTCGCTCAACACGCCGAACGGCGTGAAGGTGTCGATCATGCTGGAGGAGACGGGGCAGCCCTACGAGCCGCACCTCGTCGACATCATGAAGGACGAGAGCCATACCCCGGCGTTCCTGTCGCTCAACCCGAACGGCAAGATTCCCGCGATCATCGATCCGGCTGGCCCTGGTGGGCGGCCGCTCGGGCTGTTCGAATCCGGTGCGATCCTGCTGTATCTCGCAGACAAGACGGGCAAGTTCATTTCGGCTGATCCGATACAGCGCTGGGAGACCATCCAGTGGGTGTTCTTCCAGATGGCATCGATTGGCCCGATGTTCGGCCAGGTCGGCTTCTTCAACAAGTTCGCCGGCAAGGAGATTGCCGACAAGCGGCCGCTTGAGCGCTATGTTGCGGAATCAAAACGCCTGCTTGGCGTGCTCGACACCCGCCTCGACGGTCGCAGCTGGATCATGGGTGACGACTACACGATCGCCGACATCGCCACGATCGGCTGGGTGCGCAACCTCATCACGTTCTATGAGGCACGTGAACTGGTGGGATACGACAGCTTTGCCAACGTCGCCGCATGGCTCGACCGCGGGCTGGCACGTCCAGCGGTGCAGCGTGGCCTGGAAATTCCCAAGCGCGGCTGATGCCATCGCGCCGGGTGACTGTCCCGGGATTGCCTCATCGCTAGCTGCAAAAAGCCAGCACCGATGGCTAGGGTGAGGCGGTTCGCTTACAACCACGCCGCTTTTCCACTTCCTGCACAAAGGTGATCGCATGAACCGTCGAAGCCTGCTGAAAGGCGCCCTGATGGGTGCCTCGGCACTCGTTCTTCGCCCCACGTTTTCCCTTGCTGCCGAAGCGGGTGGTGCCGCAGCACAGCTGGCTACGCTGGAACGTCAACGAGGCGGCCGGCTCGGTGTGGCCATTCTGGATACCGACAACGGCCGCCGCATCGGGCATCGTGCCGATGAACGCTTCCTGATGTGCAGCACGTTCAAGCTGCTGGCGGTGGCGGCGGTACTGGCACGTGTCGATCGCGGAGTGGAGCGGCTCGATCGGCGCATTGTCTTTGGCAAGGAGGCCGTGCTGGCGTATGCGCCGGTGACCAGTCAACGCGTCGGTGCGCCGGGCATGACGGTGGCCGAGCTGTGCCAGGCGGCGATCACTCTGAGCGACAACACGGCGGCCAACCTGTTGCTGGCCAGCCTGGGCGGACCTGCTGCGGTGACCGCATACGTGCGCAGCCTCGGTGACGACGTGACCCGGCTCGACCGGATCGAGCCCGAGCTCAACGTGGGCAGGCCGGGTGATCTGCGTGACACCACCACGCCGAGCGCCATGCTGGCGGACCTGCACACGCTGCTGTTGGGTGAAGTGCTGTCCGCGACATCACGTGAGCAACTGACCACATGGCTGTGCGCCACCAGCACCGGTACCGAGCAACTGCGTGCTGGTATGCCAGCCGGCTGGCGTGTCGGCGACAAGACCGGCAGCGGCGCCAACCGTGAAACCAACGACATCGCCATCATCTGGCCACAGAAACGCAAGCCGTTGCTCGTGACGGCTTACTACGCAGGGTCGACGGCGGATACCGGCGAACGCCATGCCGTACTGGCCGAGGTGGGCCGCATCGCCGCATCGATATAGCCGCATGCGTGGTCAATCACCTTGTGCGCCCGGATGATAGACGCGCTCGGTATGCCCCACGAGTTGTTCCGGCCAGAAGTAGACCGTGCGCAGGTTGCCGATGGTATAGCGCTCAGCCTCGTCGTTGAAATGTTTGGAGCCCGGATGGCCGCTCTCGCCGCCGGCGGTGATGGCACGAGCGCTGACCTTGGGCCCGAACTCGACCACCGCGACGAAGCTGTTACCACTGGTGCCGTAATAGCGCTTCGTCCCCGGCCATCGATGGGCACCAAAAGACGCGAGCGAGCCCCAGCGTGACGAGGTGAACGGCACCGGGATACTGGGCTTGGCATCATCGAACGGCTGCACGATATCGCCGTTGATGCGCTGATAGCGATTGATCTCGCCCCATGGAACGCCCCAGCTGCCGAAGTCTTTCTCAAGCCGGTCGGATGCTTCGAGCAGCGCGTCCAAGCGCACCTTCGGCCCTGCTTTCTCGGCCATGTAGTCGTAGATCGACAGGCCCTCGGCCGTGTCGGCCTTATCGACCTTGTCCCACAAGGTGTCGCCCCAGAACACGGCGAGCGAAGTCGGCATCGAGGCAATACCCCAGCGATAGTCCCAGTTGCGCAGCAGCGCGATCTGGCCGGCCAGCTTGTGCTTGAGCGGATCGCTGGTGGGCAGCGCGTCGTAGTCGGCCACGAGGATCGGGATCTGCCGCGCGAAGGCTGGCAGGTAGGAATCGAATGCGGCGGTTATCAGCGATGGCAAGGTGAAACCCCGCTGGCCGGTCAGCACGCGGGTGGCGTGGATGCCGCGAGGATTCTCGCCAGAGGTGTCCATGTAGCGGGGGTAATCCGCGCGCTTCGGGCTGTAAGGTCCGGCGGCGGAATAGGGCCAATCGTTGGTGTTGAAGATCCAGCCGTTCGGCGGATTGAGCAGGTGCGGTGCCTTGTCCAGTGGCAGCAGTCCTTGCCAGTCGGTGGCCGGATCGCTGCCGTCGACCGGCTTGGTGTAGTCGAAGCGGTCGTCGCGTTTCGGGATGAACTGCGGATGCAGATAGGCGATCTCGCCCTTGTCATCGGCGAAGATCGTGTTGTTCGACGAGTTGGCCTTCAGCTCGGCGACCTTCAAATAGCTGGCGTAGTCGCTGGCCTTGGTGCGCAGCCAGCTTTGCTCGAGTGCTTCGAGCGGCTTGTTCATCAGCGCGATCGCGATCCACTTGCCGTCGGCCTCGCGCACGATCGGGCCGTGATGCGTGGCATACACGGTGAAGCTGCGCTGGGCCATCGAGCCGTCGGCGGCGCGGTAGGGCACGCTGATCGTGCGCGTGCTGACCGGGCGCAGTTCCTGGCCGTAGCGATAGAACAGCTTGCCGTCCTTGTGCACGATCGTCTCGGCGAACTGGTCGACCGCATCGAGTCCGGTGGATGTGTGCATCCAGCCGATATGATGGTTGAAGCCCTGATAGATGAAGAACTGCCCCCAGGTGACCGCGCCATAGGCGTCGAGCCCGGCGTCGCTGGTCATCTGCAACTCGGAGCGGAAGAAGAACGAGGTATGCGGATTGATCAGCAGCAGTGCATGACCGTTGGCGCTGAGCTTGGGTGCTATCGCGATGCCGTTCGATCCCGTCGGTTCCGCCCAGCTCGACGGCGGCTCGGCGCGAGCCAGTGCTTGCCGGTCATGGCCGTAGAAGGCTTCGAGCTGGTTGAGTGATACGCGTTCGATATCGCCGCCGATGCTGCCTTCGCTGAAGCTGAGCGCCATCCACGGTTCGAAATGTTGGATGACACGTGGATGCACGTCGGGATGCGTGGCGAGGTAGTAATTCAGCCCGTCGGCCCAGCTGTTCATCAGCGCCTGCAGCCAGCTCGGGCTTTTGGCATAAAGCGTTTTCAAGGTGATCGGATCGATGAACAGCTTCATCCGCAAGTCCTGCCAGATCGCGGATTCACCTTCGGTCTCGGCGAGCCGACCCATCGCATTGAGGTAGTTGGTCTCGACGCGGTTGAAGTCGTCCTCAGCCTGGGCATAGGCCATGCCGAACACGGCGTCGGCGTCGGTCTTGCCGTGGACGTGCGCGATGCCCCAGTCGTCACGGGTGATCGTGACCGCCTGTGCCTCGTGCTGCCAGCGTGTTTCGTCGGGCGTGCTCGCCTGGGCGGTGATCACAACGCCAAGCGCGAGCAGCGCGAGTATCGGCAGCAAATGCCGCGCATGGTCGGGACGCTTCGTGGAGCGTGCCGCCCGGGGAACGTCTTTCGCTTTGGGTGCCAACATTAGCTTTCCGGTATCAAGGTTCTTGGAACGAGGCGCACGCAGTCAAGAGAACGATCACAGACGTTATCGGTTGTGCCATGGTCATCTGCTAAAGGACATCCCATGCGGATTGCGCTGTTGCGCCCGAGCATGGCGCATCTTTCCGCGGTCCGGTAGATCCGCTGGCGCTGTGCCTCCATGAAACATGCGATGGCGCCCCGCCGCTGATTTCGATTGCCAACGCGATCACACCACGCTTGTCGACGACGACGACTGTCAAGAGCCCGTCACCTCTCCCTAATACCGTGGCCCCGCTTTGCGTACGTGTTTGGCGCTTTCGTACCCACTCCGGAGATCACGATGACGAAGACCTTGTTCAGCCGTTCAAGCCGCCGGCAGGTTGCCGCGGTCCTGGCGCTTACCGTTCTCGCGGCCAGTGCCTCAGCTTATGCCGGTGATTTTTCGCAGGGCCGGGACTTTCATTTCTGGCCGGGTAACCTGGTGGTCAGTCGCAGCGTCTACGACAACAAGCCCAGCAATGTGCAGGTCGGTATGATCCTGCCGGTGAATTGCGCAAACACCACCGGTGGTTGTGGCGCATCGACCGGTGCACCGTATGACGGCACCTATCCGTATGTGTGGAACGATGTGCTGTACGATGGCAGCTTCGGCATTACCGCGCGTATTTATCTCGACCAGATCACGCCTGGTGGCTCGCTGGTCGATTCGCTGGAAGTACCGAACAGCCAGCTCCCGGCTGCCATGGAAGGTGAGCTGGTCACCAGCTTCAGCTCGAAATCGGAACTCTCGCTGCACCTGTCACTGGATCACAAATACCTGACCTTCATGGGCTACGTCGCGCCGGTCAACGCGCTCGACGTGTCGAATGCGAACACGCCCGGCGCCGTCGACCCGACCAATCCTGACGGGCAGAACTTCTACCGTGCCGTGGCTACGGTAGACCGCGATGGCCGCTTCAATTTCACCGAGACCAATGCGTACAGCGGCGACAACGGCCGTGCAGTGATCCTGAATGATCGCGATGGCGCAAATTATTTCTACACCGCGGGCAATGCCGGCAATGGCAGCAATCCGCAGCCTGCCGGTGTCGTTCTGGGTGCTGGTGCGCAGTTCATCACCCCGGCAGGTATGCCCGAAGTGTCGCAGACTCCTGGTGCCAACACCCCGCTGGCCAGCTTCTCCGTCACCGTGCTGGGCGACAAGGCTGACAAGATCGGCAAGGACGACAATTTCCGCGGCATGACCGTGTTCAACAACGTGGTGTATTACACCAAGGGCAGCGGCAGCAACGGCGTGAATACGGTGTATTTCGTCGATACGACGGGCACAGCATGTCCGAAGGGAGTTGGTGTGCCGGTGGCCGGCGCGGCGCTTCCCACTGCAGCGCTTTCCTACAATGCAGCCACATTGTCGACCGCTGGCCTGCCGACCAACATGTGCATACTCGCCGGATTCCCGTCGACGCCGGTCAAGACGGCGACGACGTTGACCTATCCGTTCGCGTTGTGGTTCGCCGATGCGAATACGCTTTACGTGGCCGATGAAGGTGACGGCTACGCAGGCGGCACCGATCTGTATGCGCACGCCGCGGCACAGACCACGGCCGGCCTGCAGAAGTGGGTGTTCAACGCCACCACACAGAGCTGGACGCTGGCTTACACACTGCAGGCAGGTCTCGAGCTGGGGCAGCCTTACACGGTGCGCGACTACCCGACCGGCAACAACCCGGGCACCAACCTGCCGTGGGCGCCGGCGACCGATGGTCTGCGCAACATGACTGGTCGCGTCGATGCAGATGGTCACGTCACGATCTGGGCGACGACCTCGACCACCAGCGGTGGCGGCGATGTCGGTGCTGACCCGAATCGTCTGGTAGCGATCCGCGACGACCTGAAGAACACCAGTGTGGCCGGTGCCTCACAGGAAAAGTTCGTGACGCTGCGCTCGGCAGCCTTCGCGGAAGTGCTGCGCGGCGTGTCGTTCACCCCGGACTCGGATAAACGTCACGACGGCGGCCACTGAGTCCATCGAGGTTCGGGGTGTCGGTGCACAGGTACCGGCACCCCGAGATTTCTCCCCATCGGAAATACCGAAGCAGTCCGCTCATTCCATAGCAGTTGAAATACGGTCTCCGACTAAACGGTGTTTCCCGATGTCTGCGTGAGCAACTGATCTCGTGGCTGGCCGCCACGATCATTGGACCCCGGCAGTGTGCCCTGACTCAGTTGTCGTCACTTTTCGGCACGTTGACCTTGCCTTTGATGTTCGTGTAATGGACATCGCCGCTGCCGTTGGCGCCCACGGTGAAATCGCCACCGACACCATTGGCGTTGATGTCGCCGGAGCCGATGCTGCCGACCTTGGCGTCACGGCCGATGTTGTTGAGCGTGATGTCGCCGGAACCGGTAGCACCGACATTGACGCTGCCGTTGACGTTGTTGAAGTCGAGATCGCCGGAGCCGGCATGATCCGCCTGGATGTCGCCTTGCACGCTATTGACACGTACGTCGCCGGAGCCGGTTTCGTGCAGGTCGACACTTCCAACGTGGCGCGCCTTCGCATCAGCCGAGCCGAGTTTCAGGGTCAGGGCACCCGCAATGTGGTCCGCGATCAGGTCGCCCGAGCCGGAATTGAAATCCAGCGAGGCGAGGTTGGCTGCGTTGACGTCGCCGGAGCCGCTCTCGACGTTGATCGCCAATGTTGAAGGCACGCGCACCTGCAGTTTCAGATAGGCGTAGCTGGAGCCGAACAGGCTGAACGTATTCTCGTGATGGTCGTTCTGTGCGGCCACGGCGGCGCGATCGCCGTTGCGGCTGGTGCCGATCTGCACATCCTTCAGCCATGCCGCATTCGAAGCGCAGGCGGTGCCGCGCACCTCGACCCTGGTCAGGCCCGGGGTGCTCTGTATATCCAGGTCGGTGGAGCCCAGCTTCAGCAGCAGGCTTTTCAGTCCGGCGGCATCGAGGTCGGCATTGCGCGGCGCGCTGTAACGGCATTCCATCGCACTGGCGGCGAGTGGCAGCGTCGTCAATAACAAGGCAAGGATGGTTTTACGCACGATGTCTACTCCCAGGGTTGGCAACATCCGTCAGATGCGCGAAGTGCGTCCAGCGTTTATATGGAATCCGCAGGCGGGCCCGATAGATGACGTTTGGCCATGCCTCACCAGATCCGCACGCGGTCAGCCGGCGCAACATACAGCTTGTCACCCGGCTTGACGCCGTAGGCGTCGTACCACGCATCGAGGTTGTGCACCACGCCGTTGACACGGAACGCGCGCGGCGAGTGCGGGTCGCTGGTGACCTGGCGACGGATCGCATCGTCGGTCAGCTTGCCGCGCCATGCCTGTGCCCAGCCAAGGAAGACGCGCTGGTCGCCAGTCATGCCGTCGATCACCGGTGCAGGCTTGCCATGCAGGGAGGTGTGATAGGCGTCCAGTGCCAGGGTGAGTCCGCCCAGATCGGCGATGTTCTCGCCCATGGTCAGCTCACCGTTGATGTGCACGCCAGGTAGCGGTTCGAACGCGGAATACTGCGCGCCGAGTTTCTTTGCACGTGCCTCGAACGCCTTTGCGTCGGCGGCCGTCCACCAGTCACGCAGTGCGCCGTCGGCGTCGATCTTGCGGCCTTCATCGTCGAAGCCGTGGGTGAGTTCGTGTCCGATTACGGCACCGATCGCGCCGTAGTTGATCGCCGGATCGGCGTTCGGATCGAAGATCGGTGGCTGCAAGATGCCGGCCGGGAACACGATGTCGCGCAACGAGCCGTTGTAGGCATCGTTGGTCTGCGGCGTCATCGACCAGTCGCTGCGATCCATCGGGCCATTGAGGCGATCCACATAGAATGCCCAGTCCGCGCTGGCCGCACGCGTCACGTTGCCGGTCAGGTCATCGTTGCGCACCACGACTTGTGAATAGTCACGCGGATGATCGGGATAGCCGACCTTGATCGTGTAGGTATCCAGCTTGCGCAGTGCCTCCTGTTTCGTCGGCGGGCTCATCCAGTCGAGTTTCTCGATGCGCGCGTGGTAGGCGGTCTTGAGGTTGGCCACCAACTGCTCGATCTTCGCCTTGGAGGCGGGTGGGAAGTACTTGTCGGTGTACAACTGGCCGACGGCCCAGCTCAGGTTGCCGAAGCAGTCCAGCCGTTCGCCGACGCCACAGTCGCCACCCGAGACGGCATGCACACCGCGCTTCCAGCGCACGGCCTGTACCTGCTGGCCGGACAGCGTCTTGTCGTGCATATCGAAATACGCGTCCTGGAACGGCTGGGACAGGTAGAACGCGGCGTTGTCGGCAATGCGCGCAGCCTGCCATGCCTGGATCGTCGCCACCGGCGTATGCGCATACAGCGCGGCGAGTTTCGGAAATGCGGTTTTCTCGCCGACCACGATGCGCTGCAGATCACCCAGCCGCTGCGCTTTCAGGAACGCCGGCCAGGCGAAGCCGGGCGCGAGCTGCTGCAGCTCGGCGACGCTCATCGGGTTGTAGGTCGCCACCGGATCGCGCTGCTCGACTTTGCTCCAGCTGGCCTGGGCGATCGCCGTCTCGAATGCAACCACGTCTTTCGCAGCTGCATCCGGATGGGTCCAGTTGGACAGCGTCAGCAGGGTGGTGACATAGGCCTCGTAGGCGGCTTTCTGTTTCGCGAATTCGGGTTTGAGGTAGTAGTCGCGATCGGGCAGGCCGAGTCCACCCTGACCGATGTAGACAGCGTAGTGTTTCGGGTCCTTCAGGTCGACATCGATGCCGATGTTGAACAACGAGCCGTCGAAGTCGGTGTTGGTATGGCCCATCAGTGCGGCCAGCGCATCACGCGTGGTCGCATGACGCACGGCATCAAGTTCCGGCGCGATCGGCTTGGCGCCAAGCGCCTCGATACGCGCGTCATCCATGAACGACTGGTAGAACGCGCCGACCTTGTCCTGCAGCGTGGCAGGTTGATCCGTTGAGTGTGCCGCCGCCGACTCCATGATGGCGTGCAGGCGCTGCTCGGTCAGGTCGGTCATGGCCAAGCGCAGGCTGACGGCAGGCTTGTCGGCCGGGATCGGCGTGCGATCCAGCCAAGCGCCGTTGGCGTAGCGGAAGAAGTTGTCACCCGGCTTGATGCTCATGTCGGCACCGGCCTGGTCGAAGCCCCAGCTGCCGTACTGCGGCTTGGTACTTGTCGCATCGCCGGCATGAGCCGCACCTGCGACCAAGGCACCCAGACAGACCACGGCGAGAATCCTGCTGTTCATGACGACCCCGACATATGTGACGTGCCTTGGATGGTCGCATGTTTGAACGTGGTTGCCGGAGTGACTTTCGGCATGTTCCAGCGATATGTCCCGACCAGTATCCGGCTCAGCGATGGTTGACCCGTGCACCTTTCTCGCAAGGGCGAGGCCTCGGGACTCATCGTACGATCTATCCTGCATCTACCTTGAGCGCCATTGAAGGAACCGAGCCATGAACGTGTTGATCTTTGGCGCCACCGGCATGGTTGGCCGGGGCGTATTGCGTGAATGCCTGCTTGCCGGTGATGTGGCACGAGTGCAGGCGATCGGCCGTACGGCGACTGGGCAGTCGCATCCGAAGCTCCGGGATCTGGTGCACCAGAATATGTTCGACTACAGCACGATCGAAGCCGACCTCACGAACCTGGACGCATGCTTCTTCTGCATCGGCGTGACTTCGTCCGGCATGGCTGAGGCGCAGTACACACGGCTTACATACGAGCTCACCCTATCCGCTGCGCAGACGCTGGCACGACTCAATCCGCAGATGACGTTTGTCTATGTTTCCGGCGCAGGTGCGGACAGCAGCGAAGTAGGCAAGGTGATGTGGGCGCGAGTGCGCGGGCGACTCGAAAACGCGTTGCAGCGCCTGCCATTCAAGGCGGTGTACGTGTTCCGGCCCGGCATCATCCAGCCGCTGCATGGTATCCGCTCCAAGACGGGTTCCTACCGCTGGTTGTACACGTTGACCCGACCGCTGCTGCCACTGCTGCGCATGCTGATGCCGCAAACGGTGTTGAGTACGGAAATCATGGGCTGCGCGATGCTGGCCGTAGCTCGGCACGGTGCACCCAAGGCGGTGCTGGAAGCGGCGGATATCAGCGAACTCGGGCGCTGCGAAACGGTTTGAGCGACGTCAGCGTTTGATGCGCGATGAGCCGGATGCACACTGTGCATCCGGCTCATCGCGACAAACGCCTATTGACCACCTTTGTCATCGGACGGCTTGGGTCTGCCTTGCTGTTGTCCCTTGGGTGGAGTGGCAGGACGATTACCGGCAGGACGGGCGGGCTGGCCGTTGCCCTGGGCAGGTCGCTGTTGTTGCGGTCGCTGATTGGTTTGCGGCCTCGGCTGCGGCTGCGGTCGGGTCACCGCCGGGCGGGGTTGCGGTTTTGGCCGGTTATTGGCCGGAGGCTGCGGACGCGGCGTGGGGCGATTCACGGGTGGCCGCGGTCTGGCGGGTGGCGGCCGCTGGCCTTGCCCTGGCCGGTTGATCGGCCGCGGTGGCGGCCGGTGCGGCATCGGGCGGTTGAACCAGGTGTTGCGTTGACTGTAGAACGGCCGGCTCCGGTAGTAATTATTCCAGTACGTGCCGATCACGAAACTGACGATGGGGATGCCGATTTGCGCGCCGTAGGCGGGCAGCAGCACGGGCTGATTCTGATACTGGTATTGAATGAAGTTGCCGGCTACCCAGCCGCGGCTACCAGAGGAGGAGGAGATGACGTCGCACCATTCCCAGCCGTTCGTGCAGCCCTGGACGGATACCCCTGTTCCGGCCGGGAGCTGGTCGACCAGGGGGTACTCCACGTCGGGGCCGGCACGCATATTCACGTTGCCGGTGACGTAGCCGTCCGCTGCATATACCGCCAGCGGGGCAGCCAGAAGAAGTGATGCCAAAGCAGACCAGACAAGTCGTTTCATGAAAGTGACCTCCAGCATATGTAATGAGAAATGACCGTCCACAAGACGCGTTCTCAATGCAGGCAGACGTCAATGCAGGCGATGCAGCTTCAACCTTGATGCAAGTGGATAAACCGAATTACGGCACGGCATTCGGGTAATACCAGCACATTAAAGCGTTAAGCCGGTTGCATTGACAGGGGGATGACGGCGGTACGCTGCATTTTCAGCATATGGTCAGCTCCCCTCCGTTCATCCCGCGTGACGATCCGGCCAGCGTTGCAGCAGGTGGTGCAACGCTGGCTTGGCGCCGCTGGGCAGCAGTCACCGATCACGAATTCAAGGGTTTCCGGCATGGCATCAGGATGCCGGGTACGACCGATTGCAGGCATCTACTGCGTCGGCCAAGCGAGGTAAAAATCAACTGAAGTGCTTAACTCCCAGGAGAATCATATGAATACCCGTTTCGAACGCAGTGGTCCGTTGACTGAACTGAGCAGCTACCCGCAGTGGGCTCAAGACATGGTGGCCGATTGCGAAAGTACTAAACAAAGCGTGGTGCGCCATGAGATGTGGGACATGATGAGGAGTGCCTCCCTCAGCCATGCGTCCACGACCAATTTCATGGTGGGTATCTGGCCAGTGATCGAGCGGTTTCCGGCCTACATGGCGTTGAGTCTGCTCAAGACCCGTTTTGGTCGCAGTCCCGGCGACAATCTGGCGCGACGCTGGCTGGTGCGTAACATCCGCGTCGAACAGAATCATGCCGAATACTGGCTCAACTGGGCCGAAGGTGCAGGTGTGGCGCGTGAGGAGGTTCTGCATGGACGGGCAGCTCACGGTACCGGGACGCTTGCCGACTGGTGTGAGGAGATTTGCACCGGCGGTAGTCTGGCCGCGAGCATCGCAGCCACCAACTATGCCGTTGAGGGAGCCACTGGTGAGTGGTCGCAACGCGTTTATGAGAGTAAAACCTATGCCGAAAGCATTCCGGCAAAGGAACGGGTTGGCAGTTTGCGCTGGCTACAGCTACATGCTGCTTATGACGATACACATCCGTGGGAGGCATTGGAGATAGTCTGTACATTGATGGGCATGACACCAGCTGCCGACGAAGTGACACATATCGGTGACTGCATCAAGCGTAGCTATACCAGCATGCGTATCAGCATGGATCACTGCATCGAGAAGCGCCGATATCTGGAGGCGCTTAGCGAGGTCGCTGCCTGACAGACGCGGTCGCGGCAAGGTTGTAGGCATGCATTCACAACGTATTGGCCGTTAAAGAAAGAGGTACGATGCGTAACGCGCAAACCACTTTGCAACGACCGTTGTCACGACGCCTGATGCCATTGGCGTACGCGTTGGTGGCAATTGTGGGGCTGATCCTGGCATTGACCTGGGGAGCCCTGCAGGTTCAGATCACTCTCGCCGGGTTCTTGAACGGCGAGAGTCTCTGGTCCAAGGCCCAGAAGCAGTCGGTGATTGATCTTGATGCGTATGCAGTCAGTGGCGCTGCTGCGGATCTCGACAGTTTCCGGCGCAACTACGCCGTCCTTGATTCTGATCGCTGGGCACGCGATGCCATTGCGTCGGGCAGGTTCGACCAGGAAAAGGTGGTGCAGGCATTCAAGCGTGGCAGCGTGATACCCGCTGCCATACCCGGGATGATTTTCATACTCGAGTATTTCCCTTCTGCTCCCCACATCAACGAGGCGCTGCAGGCGTGGCACTCGACTGATGACGCGATTGCTAGCCTGGACGACATTGCACGGCAACTGCAGGTCGCTCATGCGGGTGCTGGGTTATCGAGCGTCGAGCTGGAACGTCAGCGCGATCGCATTTATACGCTGAACAGTTTCATCGGCCCGCGCACCAACATCTTCTCACTGGAGATTGCGCGCGGCGCAACCTGGGTTGGTGCAATCCTGTTCGGCAGCGTGCTGGCTGCCGCATGCATTGCGATGCTTCTGTGGTTGCGGATGGCACGCCGTATCCTGGCAAGCGTTCGCGGCACCGAGGAGCGTTACCGACTGTTGTTCGACAGTGCGGCTGATGCAATCGTAATGGTCGATGAGACCAGCGGGCGGATCCTCGACGTCAACCGCACGGCATCGGTGTGGACCGGACGTGATGCGGATGAGCTGATTGGCGACCGCTTCGTTCATTTGTTCATGCAGTCCCTTGCAGGACAGTCGACGGGTCGTGCGGCCACCAATACGCTAATTGGCGTGGATGGCAGTAAACGGCCGGTAGAGACGCAAAGTAGCATTGCCACCTGGGGTGACCTGCCGGTGCGCCAAGCGATTATTCGCGACATTTCCGAGCGTGTGGCGATGGAGCAGGAGCGCCGGGTCGCCGCCGAGGCGCTGGCCAGCATTGCCGAAGGCGTCATCATCGCCGATGCGGATCGCCGGGTGATCTCGACGAATGCCGCGCATACGGAAATCACTGGTTTCACCAGCTACGCGTTGCAGGGCAGGCGCTTCGACGAAAATCGGCGAATGCCAAGCGGCAAGCCATTGCCGCAGTCGATCTGGGACGAGGTCGCGGCTGGCGACAACTGGCACGGCGAAGTGCTGAGTACGCGCAGCGACGGCAGCAAATATCCTGAGCACATGAGCATCAGCGTGATCCGCGATGCTGACAATCATGTGCTGTACTACGTCGCGGTGTTCACCAACATCCACGAGGCCAAGGCCAGTCAGCATCGTCTGGAGCATCTGGCGCGGCACGATCCATTGACCGGGCTGGTCAACCGGGCGGAGTTCGAGCGACGCTGCAGCGAGGCGATCGAGGTTGCCGAGCGCGAGCGGCTGGCGCTGGTGGTGCTGTTCATCGACCTCGACGCATTCAAGATCGTCAATGACAGTTACAGTCACGCGATTGGCGATCGCCTGCTGGTGAAGGTTGCCGAGCGCATACGTCGGCAGTTGTCAGAGAGCGATGTGGCGGGGCGCATTGGCGGTGACGAGTTCACCGTGCTGATCAACCGGCTCAGCCTGCGCGAGGATGCGCGTGCGATCGTCAACCGGTTGCTGGTCGCCCTGTCTGAGCCGCTGGTGGTCGACGAGTACGAAGTCGTCCTCAGTGCCAGTATCGGCGTGGCCGGCTATCCACTGGACGGTATCGATGCAGCGGGGCTGATCGCCAACGCCGATGCCGCCATGTATACGGCGAAGACCGAAGAGCGCAACACGTTCCGCTTCTACACGCCGATGATGCACGCCGATACCCGCCGCCGCCTGCAACTGGCCAGCGAGTTGCGGCAGGCGCTGTCACGCAACGAGTTCCATCTGCTTTACCAGCCCAGTATCGAACTTCGCACCGGACGCATCGTGGCGGTGGAGGCGCTGTTGCGCTGGCAGCATCCGGAGCGTGGCGAAGTGTTGCCGGGCGAGTTCATCCCGGTGGCGGAAAGCCTTGGCATGATCCGTCGCATCGACGAATGGGTGATGCAGGCCGTGTGCGCGCAGATCCAGGTCTGGGATCTGGCCGGCATGCCGCAGATCCGCGTGGCGGTGAATATCTCGGCACGCTGGTTCGGCCATCCGGCGTTCGTCGATGCCGTCAGCCGCACCTTGCAGTCGCGGCAGCTGTTGCCAAAGCGCCTACTGCTGGAGATCACCGAGAGTGCGATGCTGCGGTTGGGCGACGATACCGAGCGCACCATGCGCACGCTGCACGCGCTGGGCATCGAGGTGGCGGTCGACGATTTCGGTACAGGCTATTCCTCGATGGCCTACCTCAAACTGCCGGCGGTGGCCTATCTGAAGATCGACCGCTCCTTCGTCACCGGCTTGCCTGGCGACCTGAACGATGCGGCGATTGCCGAGGCGATGCTGGCGATGTCCAAGAGCCTCGGCCTGACCACGATTGCGGAAGGCATCGAAACCGAGGCGCAGCATGACTTCCTGCTGCGCGCCGGTTGTGCTGAAGGGCAAGGTTACTTGTATTCATACCCGCTGAAGGCGGACGAGATCCTGCACCTGTTGTGCCCGAACCAGTCGCAGGTTCCGGTCAGCCGGCTCAGGCTGGTGCCACCCAAGCGCACCTGAGTTGCACGGGAAGGTGCCGGCAGGTACCGCCTACAGTGGCGCGCAGTGCCGGTTCAGCCATTCCAGATCGGCATCTTCCAGTAATGGGCTGAGCGCGGCGCGCACGCTGGCGTGGTAGTCGTCGAGCCAGGCGCGCTCTTCCGGGTTCAGCATGCTCGGTTCGAGGGCGCGGCGGTCGAATGGACACATCGTGAGCGTCTCGAACGCGTGGAACTCGCCGAACTCGGTCTGCTCGGCTTCGACCACCACCGCCAGGTTCTCGTGGCGGATGCCGTAGCGTCCGGGCTTGTAGAGGCCCGGCTCGATCGAGCTGATCATGCCGGGTACCAACGCGACCAGTGCGCCGCCGGCAACCGGTGGCCGGATGCCGTGCGGGCCTTCGTGCACGTTGAGGAAGTAGCCCACGCCATGGCCGGTGCCGTGGCCGTAGTCCATGCCGCAGGCCCATAGTGGCGCGCGTGCGAGTGCATCCAGTTGCGGGCCGCTGGCACCCTTCGGGAAACGAGCGCGGGACAGCGCGATCATACCCTTCAATACCAGGGTAGCGTCGCGCCGCTGTTCCGGCGTGGTCTCGCCAAGCGCCAGCACGCGAGTGATGTCGGTGGTGCCACCGAGATACTGGCCACCGGAATCGATCAGCAGCAGCCCTTTGGCTTGCAGCGTGCTGTGCGACTCCGGCGTGGCGCGATAGTGCGGCAGCGCACCGTTGGCCTGGTAGCCGGCGATGGTGGCGAAGCTCTCGCCGACGTAGCCGGGCTGGGTCGAGCGCTCCTCGAACAACAAGGTATCGACATCCAGTTCGGTCAGCGTCATGCCAGCGGCGAGGCGCTGTTCCAGGCGGCGGAAGCCGCGCACCAGGGCGGCGCCGTCGCGGCGCATCACGTCGCGGATGTGCTCGAGCTCGGCTGCACCCTTGACCGCCTTGAACGCGATACTCGGGTTGGCGGCCTCGATCGGCGTAACGGTGGGTGCGATCGCCGCGGCGATCGCACTGACTACCCGACCGCTGTCCAGTAGCAGGTTGTCGGGCGTACCCAGCTCGTTCAAAGCCGAGCTGATCGAGGCGTAGTCGGCGATACTGATGCCATCAGCGGCCAAGGCGGCAACCAGGGCGTCGCTGAGCTTGGCGCGATTGACGAACAGCGTGGCGCGACCACCCGGTTGCACCAGCAGATGCGCGAGGAACACCGGGTTGCATTCCACATCACTGCCGCGCAGGTTGGTCAGCCAGGCGATGTCGTCGAGGCTGGACAGCAGGTGATGGGTGGCGCCGAGCTTGCGCATGGCGCTGCGCAGGCGGGTGAATTTGTCGCTGCGCGGGATGCAGGCGTAGATCGGGTCGTGTTCGACCACGGGCGCCTGCGGCAATGCGGGGCGATCGGGCCAGATCGCCCCTGGCAAGTCCAGATCGGTGCGCAGGGTGGCGCCGGTCTCGGCCAGGCGGCGCTCGATCTGGCGCTGGGTGGTCAGCGCCACGCTGTCGCCGGCCACCGTCAGCACGTCGTCGTCGTGCAGATGCTGCTGCAGCCATTCCAGATGTTCGGCGGCATGCGGCACGCGCAGCTTCATCAGTGCGATGCCGCTGCCGGCCAGTTGTTGCTCGGCCTGCGAAAAGTAGCGCGAATCGGTCCACAGCCCGGCGTGATCACGGGTGACGATCAGGGTGCCGGCCGAGCCGGTGAAGCCGGACAGCCATGCTCGTGCCTGCCAGTGCTCAGGCAGGTATTCGGAAAGGTGCGGATCGGCGGTGGGGACGAGTACGGCAGCGACGCCATGCTGCTGCATGGCCGTGCGGAGGGCAGCGAGACGGGCGGGGATGGGGGAGTTCATTCAGACATGCTAGCAGGGGGACAACAGTCGTTTCACCCGTCAAGGCGAGCGCGGATATGAACCAAAATGACGAAATATTCAAAGTCATCTCGCAGTGAAGCGCTTCTGCGGCTAAAATGCCTAATTTCCAGCACGGCTACTTTCCATGACCCCCCTGATTTTCGTCACCGGCGGTGTGGTGTCCTCGCTTGGCAAGGGCATTGCTGCGGCGTCGCTCGCTTCCATTCTCGAAGCGCGCGGACTCTCGGTCACCATGATGAAGCTCGATCCCTATATCAATGTGGATCCGGGCACGATGAGTCCCTTCCAGCACGGCGAGGTCTATGTGACCGACGACGGCGCGGAGACCGACCTCGACCTCGGTCATTACGAGCGCTTCGTGCATACCCGCCTGACCGGCAAGAACTCGATCACCACCGGCAAGATCTACGAGAGCGTGATCCGCAAGGAACGCCGTGGCGATTACCTGGGCGCCACCGTGCAGGTGATCCCGCATATCACCGATGAGATCAAGCACTGCATCCACGAGGCCACCCGCGGTTTCGACGTGGCGCTGGTGGAAATCGGCGGCACGGTCGGCGACATCGAGTCGCTGCCATTCCTCGAGGCGATCCGCCAGTTGCGCATCGAACACGGCCCGGAGAAGGTGGTGTTCATGCACCTCACCCTGGTGCCGTTCATCAAGGCCGCTGGTGAACTGAAGACCAAGCCGACCCAGCATTCGGTGAAGGAACTGCGCTCGATCGGTATCCAGCCGGACATCCTGCTGTGCCGCTGCGAGCAGGCATTGCCCGAGAGCGAGCGCCGCAAGATCGCACTGTTCACCAATGTGCCGGAGCAGGCGGTCATCAGCGCCGTCGATGTCGACATCATCTACAAGCAGCCTCTGTGGCTGCATCAGCAAGGGCTGGACGAGATCGTGGTCAAGCGCCTCGGCCTGGATGCCGGCCCGGCCGACCTGTCCAGCTGGGTGCGCACGGTCGAGGCGATGGAACATCCGAAGGACGAGGTCAATGTGGCCATCGTCGGCAAGTACGTCGAGCACAAGGATGCCTACAAGTCGCTCGGCGAGGCGCTTCGTCACGGTGGCATCAAGCAGCAGACGCGGGTCAACCTCAACTGGATCGATTCCGAGCAGGTCGAAGCCGAAGGCGCCGCCAAGGCACTCGGCAAGGTCGACGCGATCCTGGTGCCGGGCGGCTTTGGCAAGCGCGGTTTCGAGGGCAAGATCCTGGCCGCGAAATATGCGCGTGAACATGGTGTGCCGTATTTCGGCATCTGTTACGGCATGCATGCGGCGGTGATCGACTTTGCCCGCCATCTGGCCGGCCTTGCCGAGGCCGATTCCAGCGAGAACGACCGCAATACGCCGGATCCGGTGATTGCCTTGATTACCGAATGGACCACCGCCAGCGGCGACGTCGAGCAGCGCAGCGACCGTTCCGATTTTGGCGGCACCATGCGCCTGGGCTCGCAGGAATGCCGCCTGAAGGCCGGCACGCTGGCGCGTGAGCTGTACGGACAGGACGTGGTGCGCGAGCGTCACCGTCATCGCTACGAATTCAACAATCGCTACCGCCAGCCGTTCGAAGACCTGGGGCTGGTGATCTCTGGCAAGTCGATGGACGACCTGCTGGTCGAGATGATCGAGTTGCCGCAGCAGCAACACCCGTGGTTCCTCGCCTGCCAGGCGCATCCGGAATTCACTTCGACGCCGCGTGACGGGCACCCGCTATTCATCGGTTTCGTCCGCGCTGCCCGCGAATACAAGGCTGTACGCGAAGGACAGCGACTGGCAAAGGAGTCGGTCGCATGAAGCTGTGTGGTTTCGAGATCGGGCTGAACCAGCCACTGTTCCTGATTGCCGGTCCCTGCGTGGTCGAGTCCGAACAGTTGCAGTTGGACACCGCCGGCACGCTGAAGGAAATCACCGGCCGGCTTGGCGTGAACTTCATCTTCAAGTCCAGCTTTGACAAGGCGAATCGCTCTTCGGGCGAGAGCTTCCGCGGGCCAGGGTTGGAAGAAGGCCTGCGCATCCTGGGCGAAGTGAGGCGGCAGATTGGCGTGCCGGTACTCACCGACGTGCATGAGTACACGCCGATGGACGAGGTTGCCTCGGTGGTCGACGTGCTGCAGACGCCGGCGTTCCTGTGCCGCCAGACCGACTTCATCCAGAAGGTAGCACGCGCCGGCAAGCCGGTGAACATCAAGAAGGGCCAGTTCCTCGCGCCGTGGGACATGAAGCATGTAGTCGCCAAGGCCAAAGCGGTCGGCAACGACGACATCATGGTGTGCGAGCGCGGTGCCAGCTTCGGCTACAACAATCTGGTCTCGGACATGCGTTCGCTCAGCGTGATGCGCGATACGAACTGCCCGGTGGTATTCGACGCCACCCATTCAGTGCAGCTGCCGGGTGGTCAGGGTGCCACTTCCGGTGGTCAGCGCGAGTTCGTGCCGGTGCTGGCGCGTGCGGCGATTGCGGTCGGCGTAGCTGGCCTGTTCGCCGAGACACACCCGGATCCCAGCAAGGCGCTCAGCGATGGCCCGAACGCGTGGCCGCTGGGCAAGATGGAAGCATTGCTGGAAACGCTGATGGAACTGGACGCCGTGACCAAGCGGCATGGTTTCCTGGAGCAGACGCTTTCCTGAAATACCGGGCGCAGCGATGCGCTCTTTCATTATCATCACATCGAACGCAACGGACATCGCATGAGCACTCAGATCACCCGCATCCACGCCCGTGAAATCCTCGACTCGCGCGGCAATCCCACGCTGGAAGCCGAAGTCACCCTGGCTGGCGGCGGTTTTGGTCGCGCAGCGGTGCCGAGCGGTGCTTCCACCGGTTCGCGTGAGGCGGTCGAGCTGCGTGACGGCGACAAGTCGCGCTATGGCGGCAAGGGTGTGAAGCATGCGGTGGCGAACGTTAATAGCGTGATCGCCGAGGCGCTGAAGGGTTTCGATGCGGCCGACCAGAAAGGTCTCGACACCAAGCTCATTGCGCTGGACGGCACGCCGAACAAGAGCAAGCTGGGTGCCAACGCACTGCTCGGTGTCTCGATGGCGGCGGCACATGCGGTGGCTGCATCGCGCGACGAACCGCTGTGGAGTTATCTCTCCAACGGCATGCCGGGTGCGTTGCCGGTGCCGATGATGAACATCATCAACGGCGGCGAGCATGCCGACAACAATATCGACGTGCAGGAGTTCATGGTATTGCCGGTCGGCATGCCGACGTTTGCCGAAGCGCTGCGCGCGGGCGCGGAAATCTTCCATGCACTGAAGAGCGTGCTGAAGGGGCGCGGCCTGAGCACGTCGGTGGGTGATGAGGGCGGTTTCGCACCGAACCTGCGTTCCAACATCGAGGCGCTCGACACCATTCTCGAAGCGATCAACAAGACCGGTTACAAGATCGGTGGCGAGATCCTGCTCGGCCTGGATGCGGCCAGCTCGGAGTTCTACAAGAATGGCAAGTACGACCTGGCCGGTGAAGGCAAGCAGTACGGCTCAGCCGAGTTCGTCGACCTGCTCGCCAGCTGGGCCAAGCAGTACCCGATCGTCAGCATCGAGGACGGCATGGCGGAAGGTGACTGGGACGGCTGGAAATTGCTGACCGACACCATCGGCGATCGCATCCAGGTGGTTGGCGACGATCTGTTCGTGACCAACCCGGTGATCTTCCGTGAGGGTATCGAGAAGCACATCGCCAACTCGATCCTGATCAAGGTCAACCAGATCGGCACGCTGTCCGAAACGCTGGAAGCGATCGCGATGGCTGACGCAGCGAAGTACTCGGCGGTGATCTCGCATCGCTCCGGTGAGACCGAGGACACCACGATTGCCGATATCGCGGTGGCCACCACAGCAACCCAGATCAAGACCGGCTCGCTGTGCCGCAGCGACCGCGTGGCCAAGTACAACCAACTGCTGCGTATCGAGGAGCAGCTCGGTGTCGCCGCGCGCTATGCCGGTCGTGACGCATTCCCCAACCTGACCCGCCTGCCGGGCTGAGCGGATAGTCGACTGCCCATGCTGCGCTGGATCGCCCTGGTTCTGATCCTGATCCTGATCGGACTGCAGCTGAAGCTGTGGTCCGGCAACGGCAGCATGCACGAAGTGGACAGCCTGCGCGTGGCAGTGAAGAAGCAGACGGACGAGAACGCCAAGCTGTTGCAGCGCAATCAGGCCGTCGGTGCCGATGTGCTCGATCTCAAGCAGGGCGACCAGGCCGTCGAGGCGCGCGCGCGCACCGAACTGGGGCTGATCAAGCCTGGTGAGACGTTCTATCAGGTGGTCGAGCAACCGGCCAACCCCGGTAGCGTGCCACCGCCATCGACCACATCATCTGCCGGTTCACCATGAGCACATCGATGTTGTGGTGCGTGGTACCTGCAGCGGGGCGCGGTGCGCGGGTCGGTGGAAGTTGCCCCAAGCAATACCTGCCGCTGGCCGGACGACCGCTGATCGAGCAAACGCTTGAGCGGCTTGCCGCGCATCCGTGCATTGCCGGCTTGCTGGTGACGCTGGCTGCAGCGGACGCGCATTGGCCACGCCTCGCCAGGCTCAATGGCAAGCCGGTACTTACCGCCACCGGCGGAACAGAACGTAGTGATTCGGTACTGGCCGGGCTGGATGCGTTGCCGGAGACGGTGGGCGCGGAAGATTTCGTGCTGGTCCACGATGCGGCACGACCCTGCGTACGACTTGCCGATATCAGCAAGTTGATCGAACTGGCCGGCGCGACAGACGGCGGTCTGCTGGGCGCGCCCTTGCGCGACACATTGAAGCGCGCTGATGCCGTCGGTCGCAGCGGATTGACCGAGCCGCGCGATCAGCGCTGGCGTGCTTTCACCCCGCAGATGTTCCGGCGTGGTCCGTTGTCGGCCGCTCTGCGCGAGGCGGCGCGGCGCGGGGTGAATCCCAGCGACGAGGCCATGGCGATGGAGCAGGCCGGTTTCGCGCCCTTGCTGGTCGAAGGTGCCGAGGACAACATCAAGGTGACCACGGCGGCGGATTTCGCGCTGGCCGAGTTTCTGCTCGCGAGGACAGCATGATGCGCATAGGCCAGGGTTTCGATGTGCATGCGTTCGGTGACGGTGGCCACGTCACGCTCGGCGGCGTGCGCGTGTCGCATCATCGCGGCGCGATCGCGCATTCGGACGGCGACGTGGTGATCCATGCGCTGTGCGATGCGATCTTCGGCGCACTGGCGCTGGGTGATATCGGCACCCATTTCCCACCCAGCGACGAGCGCTGGCGGCATGCCGACAGCCGCCAGTTCCTGCGCCATGCGGCGATGTTGATGGCGCAGCACGGCTACGCACTGGGCAATGCCGACGTCACGGTGATCTGCGAAGCGCCCAAGGTGGGTCCACACGCGCAGGCGATGCGTAAAAACCTCGCCGAGGATCTGGATAGCGAGATCGGCCGCATCAGCATCAAGGCCACCACCACCGAGAAGCTCGGCTTCACCGGTCGTGGTGAAGGTATCGCAGCGCAGGCCTGCGTTCTGCTCGAGCGGCGCTGAGCGCGGCCCGTTTCCATCTGAATGCCGGCGCGACCGGTGGAGTGTCATGTCCGAATCCGACCTTGCCCAAGCCCCGTTGCCATGGGCCCATGGTACGCCGCCCTTGCAGGCGCAATTGCGCAGCACACCGGAGGACTTCGTCGTCGAGGAAATCCTCGGTTACGACGCCGATGGCGCGGGCGAGCACGCGCTGTTGTGGGTGGAGAAGCGCGGCGCGAACACCGACTGGGTGGCGCGTGAGCTGGCGAAGTTTGCCGGTGTGTCGCAGATCGCCGTCGGTTATGCCGGGTTGAAGGATCGCCATGCCGTCACCCGGCAGACGTTTTCGGTGCAGCTGGCCGGCAAGCCCGATCCGGACTGGTCGGCGTTTCCGCATGCGGACGTGAAGGTGCTGGCGGCGACGCGGCATTCGCGCAAGCTCAAGCGCGGCGCGTTGCGCGGCAATCGCTTTGTGCTGGTTCTACGCGGGGTGCAGGGTGACCGTGATGCAGCCGAGCAAGTGCTGCAGCAGATATCCGCACGCGGTGTGCCGAACTACTACGGCGAGCAGCGCTTCGGCCGCGAGGGTGGCAACGTGGCGCAGGCACGGGCGATGTTTGCCGGGCGTCGGGTCGAGCGCGACAAGCGTTCGTTCCTGCTGTCGGCCGCAC
>Ga0302231_10000593_pt1 | contig 26294 bp, 19 predicted proteins | sample II_Palsa_N2_2_FD_193522 | JGI IMG/M metagenome (GOLD analysis project Ga0302231, IMG submission 193522) | Peat permafrost microbial communities from Stordalen Mire near Abisko, Sweden - II_Palsa_N2_2 | ecosystem: Environmental > Terrestrial > Soil > Palsa > Peat permafrost | place: Sweden...
AGTCTCTGGAGTGGCACGACGTCGGAAGTCTCCAAGCTCCTCACGCAATGATCGCCTTCAGTGTCTAGCGTTTCCCTTGAAACCGCCCTTGCTTTGTGCCCGTAAGTCCTCGCCATGAAGAATATCTTCGGCCACCCTTTATCTCAACACCTAAAAGGGTTGGAAAGGTAGTGCTTATGAGTGACTAGATCATCCTTTGGCATGGGGTCGAAACGACGAAACATCGTGCATCACAAATACAGAACATGACGCTTGGGGAACAGGGCTTTAGTGGAAATGGCGGGAAAGGGAAATGCCCTGAGACATATCAGGAGTCCGGAGTCCGCACTGGCGTCCCGCGCAAACATTTGCATCCGGCCCAAGATCCAGTCAAGCAACTCTTGCGCAGCAGCGACCAGGGGTCTGCCGGATTTCAAGAGGACTCTGGCCCTGACCCCAAGAAACAACGGATGATCGATGGGCACGACAGGCAATTCTCCAGACGCGATTTCCCGATAAGCCGCGAACTCGCCAATCAGTGTCACGAAATTCCCTGACGCGACGAAGCGCTTCAGCGCTGTCAGGGAATTGGTGGTCAGGCTGGGCCGAATCTCGATGTTCTCCGCAAACGCGAGCATGTTTGCGAACTGTCCAATCCCGTACGCAGGGGCCGTCAAGGCAAGCGGGTAGGTAAGCATATCGTCAACACTGGCCGATCCTCCCCGGAGTGCTAAGGGGTGATCCTTGGGGACCAGCAGAACGACAGGCTGCGACGAACTCGCGCGATATTCGACCCGCGGATGCGGCGCCGGATTGTAAGCAAGTCCAATGTGGGCACGGCCTTGCGCGACCTCGACGACGACGACCTCGACTGGCAACATGCCGATTCCAACGTCCAGCTTTGGATATTGCGCGCAGAACGGGGCGAGTACTTCATCAATCAACGTGTCGACGTAGCCCTCGCTCAAAGCCAATTGAATATGGCCCTCCTGAAGGCCTCTCAGCGCCTGAAGCCGGTCCTCGAGCTGCTCCTGATGCGATCGGTACGGGACCTGGTATCACTGATGAGGTGACGGCTACGCTCTTCGACTCGTTTGTCACCACGAAAGACTCCGGCATGGGCATGGGGCTGTCGATTTGCAAATCGATCATCGAGGCTCACGGCGGTCGTATGGAGGCAAATTCCAATATTCGATGCGGCGCGTGCTTTCGATTTTCTGTTCCCCAACCCATGGCAACCGAAAGGGCGCTCGACTCTCGATGGCCGTGAGCGAAGCGCTTGTCCCCCAGGGACGGTGGGATGCTGGTTGAAGTGGAGCGACTGACGCGGACCCGTGGGTGGTATCCGACGCAAACATCATACGGAAATATCCGGGTGTCCATCGCAGTCCCACTTGCGACTTAGACTTATCTAGCAATTCGTTTGCGCCACGATGCTCAGCGACCTATAATGGCGAATATTTCTCCAGACGTCCCCATGCCTGAACAAGGCAAGAAAGTCGGAACTTTGAAAGCTGACGTTACCGCATAATCTTATCGGTTAAAAGGAGTACGAGATGATTTCGGGAACACTTTCGACGCCGCCTCGAAGCAGCAGCGCAAACGAAACGCCGGTTGTATACATAGTGGACGACGACGAGTCGATGCGCGAGGCACTTGGCGGACTACTGCGCTCAATCGGATTGCGCGTCGAGGCATTCGAATCGCCCAACCAATTTCTGAGCTTTCCGAGATATGACGTGCCGAGCTGCCTGATTCTTGACGTCAGGCTACGCGGCGAGAGTGGCCTCACCTTTCAGCGAGATATCACAAAGACGGGCTTGAAAATCCCTATCCTGTTCATTACGGGGCATGGCGACATCGAGATGTCTGTCAGGGCTATGAAAGCGGGGGCACTCGACTTCTTTTCTAAGCCGTTTCGCGATCAGGATATGCTGGACGCGGTGGCACACGCGTTGAAACAAGATGGCGAGCGCATTGCGATCGAGCGGTCACTCGCAGCAGTGAGGACCTCGTACAGTTCGCTGACGCCGCGCGAGCGGGAAGTGCTTGGATTTGTGCTGGCTGGCTTGATGAACAAGCAGATAGCGTCGGAAATGGGCTTGAGCGAAATCACCGTGAAAATCCATCGTGGCCAGATGATGAAGAAGATGGGGTTGCGTTCCGTCGCGGAGCTGGTTAGAAAGGCCGAAGCGATCCATGTGTCCCCTCACCACCCGTAGTCTCTTTGAGCCGCATGCTGTGCCGGCGTGTCGCGACTGCGACCATTGCGGAATCCGCACGCGGCTGCAAAGACGGATCGTCCTGACTATCTGCCCGGCCGTGGCGGCTATTTCATCGCCGATTTGACCCTTATACACCTATACGTAGGTATGATTTCCGGTTGGCGCGTCAAACGCTACGATAGTCATCATAGATGCGTACGGTGCAAGTCCTTCTGTGCGCACATCTCACTTGAAGAGCGAGGTCCGTGGCGTGCGTACCGCTCACATTATTTCGATTGTGGACGACGATGACGCCGTTCGCGCCGCTACTTCCGGTTTGGTTCGTTCGCTAGGCTGGCAGGCGAACGTATTCGCCTCGCCGGAGGCGTTTCTCCAGTCCGAGCACATCGCCGAAACGTCATGTCTCATTTCCGATGTGCGAATGCCGCGGATGTCCGGTGTCGAGATGCATGCTCGCCTTCTCCAACTAGGCTATGCACTGCCGACCATTTTTGTCACAGCGTTCCCTACCGCGGCTCTCCGGGCGAAGGTCATGGCAAACGGCGCGTTGGCGCTGTTGGAGAAACCTGTCGATCCCGCTGCCATCGAACATTACCTCGCGCTCGTTTTGGGAAAACCATAGTCTGAGTTTTGCGCCGTGGCGACGCTTTCAAGCCGGTGTCCGTCTTGTTTGTCGAAAGCGATTGCGAGACCCGTGTACAAACCGATGTCTGCGCCCCAACGTGCGTATCCGGGTTTCATACTTGCGTATGGCGCCCGAATTGATACGCGCTTGCCTATACTTTGCGCGCCGCATCTCTCGCACGACTCCCGTCGTTAGTATCGCATCTATGAGCTACACGGCGCATATGCATGTATGAACTGCCTACGCCTGAGAAGGGGCGATAGCACCAGTTCGTATTATTTCATTTTTATGCGCAGAGACGTATCTTGGTCTCGTGGCAGGTTCGATACGCAGTGCTGATGAGAACGTGGTCACAGACCACAACCTTCTCTATCGAGTTTCTCGATCCTGGCGTTGAAGCGTATGCCTTCATATTCAGTTGAGGCCTGCGGTTCCTCCTGGCGCTTGCGCTCGAAGTACTGGCGCGGGGTTATGCACCGTTCGACTTGTTGCGGTCCCGGGGCGGCCCAAAGTCGAATTTAAACTATATTGCGATTTTTTTCCCTTAGGAACGAATCATGGGCAAGCAGACTATCGCCGATTATCTGGCAAAAACCCTTGAGGCCGCGGGCGTCGAGAGAATCTGGGGCGTGACGGGCGACAGCTTGAATGGACTGGCGTTCAGCCTGGACCAGATCGGCTCGATCCGCTGGATGCACACTCGTCACGAGGAGAGCGCCGCGTTCGCCGCTGGGGCCGATGCCGCATCGACAGGGCGGCTCGCCGTGTGCGCAGGCAGTTGCGGTCCAGGCAACCTTCATCTGATCAATGGACTGTTCGACTGCCATCGCAATCACCAACCGGTGCTCGCGATTGCGGCGCATATTCCGTCCACGGAAATCGGGCTCGGCTACTTCCAGGAGACCCATCCTCAGGAGCTCTTCCGGGAATGCAGTCATTTCGTGGAACTCGTGACAAATGCCGAGCAGTTTCCGCGTGTGCTCGCGCGTGCGATGCGCACCGCCATCGAGGAGCGTGGCGTCGCGGTCATCGTGTTGCCGGGCGACGTCGCGTTGCTGGAGTGTCCCGAGGCAGTCGTAAGCTGGACGGAAACGGCCCCCCCGTCAATCGTCCCCGCGGACGCTGACCTTGACCGGCTGGCAGACCTGCTCAACAGATCGAGAGACGTCACGTTGTTGTGTGGAAGCGGCACAGCCGGCGCGCACGATGAAGTTGTCGCGCTGGCCGATACGCTCGGAGCGCCAGTAGTCCACGCGCTGCGTGGCAAGCAGTTTGTTGAATGGGATAACCTCTACGATGTTGGCATGACCGGGCTGATCGGTTTCAGCTCGGGCTATCACGCTATGGAATCCTGCGAGACGCTGCTGATGCTGGGCACGGACTTTCCGTATCGCCCGTTCTATCCGAGCAACGCGAAGATTGTGCAGATCGACTGGAAGGGCTCACAGCTCGGCCATCGGGCACCACTTACGCTCGGGCTGGTGGGCACAGTCAAGGATACGATCAGGGCCGTCCTGCCGCGCTTGGAGCGCAAGGACGACCGCAATTTTCTGGACCATGCCCGCAAGCACTACGTGTCGGCAAGAAAAGGCCTGGACGAGCTCGCTGTTCCATCGGGACCGGGCAGACCCATTCATCCGCAATATCTGACCAGACTGATCGACGAAGCGGCCGGCGAAGACGCGATTTTCACCGCGGATGTCGGCACGCCCACACTCTGGGCAGCGCGCTACCTGACGATGAACGGCAAGCGTCAGTTGCATGGTTCTTTCAATCACGGATCCATGGCCAACGCGATGCCTCAGGCGCTTGGCGCGCAGAGCGCCAACCCGGGCCGGCAGGTCATCTCCCTGTCCGGTGACGGCGGGTTGTCGATGCTGCTTGGCGATCTTCTGACGGCGCGGCAACTTGAACTGCCGATCAAGGTCGTCGTGTTTAACAACAGCCTGCTCGGGTTCGTTTCCATGGAATTGAAGGCGAGTGGCTACCTGGACACGAACGTGGATCTGAGCAAGACGGATTTTGCGGCAATTGCGAAGGGGGCCGGGATTTTCAGCATCCGGGTAGAGGAGTCGGAAGACGTTGCGGAAGCGTTGAAAACGGCCTTCGCACACCCGGGGCCAGCGCTCGTCGATGTGGTGACGTCAAAGCATGAACTCGCCATGCCGCCCAAGATCGAGTTTGCGCACGCAAAGGGCTTCAGCTTGTACATGCTGCGCGCCATCCTGAATGGGCGGGGCGATGAAATCCTCGAACTTGCCAAAACCAACCTACGCTAGCGCGCGACAGGGAGGCGCGCGACTCTTTGGGTCGCACAAGCCGCGCATGCGCGGCTCTTCGCGTTCGGGTCTGTCGGGTCTGTCTATTGTGACGCTTGAGCGACGGTGAACCTGAACGCGCTGCCTTGCGGCTGACGCAGGGTCGCGTTAAGCGTCCCGCCGTGGGCTTCAACGATAGACCTGCAGATCGACAGCCCCATGCCCATGCCACTCGCCTTTGTCGTGAAGAATGGTTCAAATATTTTGCCAACCGCGTTGAGCGCGATACCGGTGCCAGCGTCTTCCACCGTCACCTGTACCATGCCTGCGTCGTCCAACATCGATATCACGGTCATTGCTCTTACATGGGTTGTAACCGTCGCCATCGCCTCCATGCCATTCATCAGCAAGTTGAATACGACCTGCTGTATTTGCACTCGGTCCCCGTGGACCAGGCACTCGACTTCAACCCCGCGTTGCTCCAGCACGGCCTGATACTTACCGATCTGAGCGCGAAGCAATGCGATAACTTCACGAATGGCCGCATTGATATCGAACACGGCGAACTGCGGCTCCGCCTTCTGCGCCATGCCTCGCAGACCTTGGATGATGCTTTTTGTTCGTTTGACGCTGCTCGCGATGTGATTAAGCATCAAACGCACTTCATCGACATTCGGCTCGGCCCGATCGAGCCACCGCAACGCTGCCCCGACAGAGGTATCCACTGCGCTAATCGGTTGGGCCACCTCGTGCACAATCGATGCCAGCAACTCGCCCATCGCAGTTAGACGCCCTACCCTGGCGAGCTCCCCTTGCGCACTGCGCAACGCTTCTTCGGCACGCGCGCGCTGTCGATTCTGGTCGATCAGATCCTCATAAAGGCGGGCGTTCTCCAACGCAATGGCGGCTTGCGATGCAAGCACTTCGAGAACGGTCGCTTTGTCAGGCGTGAAAACCCCGGCTGCCAGATTGTTTTCCAGGTACAAAAGTCCGACGAGCACAGACTGCTTGATGAGCGGCAGACATAAAACAGAGCGTGGTTGGTAACGCTGGATATAAGCGTCCTGTGCAAACGCGCCTACTGTGCGGGCGTCATCCAGGACCATGCATTCCATCGTGCGCGCCACCGTCAGCACGAGTGCGACGGGCAGCGTATCAGGCGATAGCGCGCCTGGGCTCTGCGTTACAGTGAGGGCATTCGCGTCAACCGTCGCCTGCGCCTGGATTTTCCATTCGCCGTTCATGAGAATCGCAAGCACGCCGCTCTGCGCGCTTGCGTTCCCAAGCGCCGCCCGCATTACCGTCTCGACCAACCGGGCAAGCACGATCTCACTGCCCAGGGCATTCGACACCCTGACGACCGCGTTGACGTCTAGTTGCTGGAAGCGATCGATCTCCCGTGACCGGTGTGTCGTCGGTTCGAGCAGATAGGGGTAGCGTTGCTCGATCTGATCGACCTTGCCGTGTGCTCCCCACCGAAGATAGGCTTGACGCGCATGACGGAAATAAGCGCGTGCGATGATGTCGTTGCCGCGCGCATCATAGAAATTCGCCGCAAGCTCGCTCGCCAGCCCCTCGTTTTGTGTCAAATCGTGCTTGCGTGCGTGATCGAGCGCTTCCTTGTAATGCATTTCTGCATCAAGGATGCGCCCCTCGAGTCGCGCGATCTCCGCCGACACCAGGGCAAGACGGCCGGCGAAATTCTCGGGGCTGGACCCCGCCCAAATCGACAGGTGCGCAAGATGTGTTTCCAGTGCGCTCCAGGAAGCTGCCTTACGCTGCGGGTCGTAGCAGGCCGCCACATGAGCGAGCGCGCCATAGTAATGGAAATCGGCGGTCTCGATAAATGACCGAGCCGAGGATAACGAGGCGGCGGCACGCCGTTGCGCTTCAAGCGCTCCAGTGAGATCGCCGAACGTAAAACACGCGCGCGATTGATACACCCAGTAAGAGAAATCCACGAGCGTCTGGGGCATGTCATCGCGCGGCATGACCATGTCCTCGTGACTCTCCTCCAATGCGTTTCGACGGCCTTGCAAGCGCCGTATCAGCGTCAACTGCGACAGTAAGGCATTAACGACCAGTGTGAATTTCGCGGCACGTGCAATCCCCAATGCTTTTTCCGCTTCGATCCAGACGTCACTGAGTGGTGCGCCAGCGAATATCAGATTGCTGACGAGGTTGCGGCCGCAATAGACCGCAAAACTGAGATCGCCACTTTCGACTGCGGCCGTGTAGGCCTCTCGGATAAACTGATGACTCAAGCGTATGGATCTCGTCCATGGCAGGACGAGCGTGCCGAAGCACATATAGACGCGTGATCGATATCCTGAAAGATTGCGCTCATCGACCAGGTATAACGCCAACTCGCCAAACGCGTGCGACTTCACGTAATCGCCGTAGCGCTCGCCGAATACGAGCGCCATGTGCACATAGCCGTAGCACGACGCATTGCAATGCCCATGCTCCAGGCTCAGATTCGTCATCCGAATCAATAGAAAATCGACGAGATTCGCATCGGTGAAGAGTGCCGGCGGTACCAGGTCGGCGAATACCTTCATGACCGAAGGCCAAATTACATCCTGCGCGACAGGTAGTGCACCCAGCGCCTCGATATTGCGTCCGGCAATACGCTGATTGAGGCGTTCGAACTCGCGGTCGACCTCTGCATTCGTCGGCCTTGTTGGAATTGTCACACCGCACTTTCTCAGAAAATCGAGGCCGACCGTCAATGCCAGATCAGGTCGATTTAGCACCGTATAGAGCGAGGCGCGCAAGCGCGCCAGGTTCGCCGCGAATACGACATCGTTCGCGGTGTGTTCGAGCGCTGCGAGGCGAGTTTCTGCGGCCGCCAACGAGCCTGTCATGAATTCGCACTCACCGCAGAGGAACTGGGCCATGCGCGCCGATTCGCCAGCGGTATGTTTATCTAGAAGGTTTGCCGCGGCACTGAAATAAGACAGTGCTGCGTGGTACGCAGTAGCCGCCTTGGCGTGTTGGCCTGCGCTCAGGTTCAGCAGCGCAAAGCGCTTGCGCTCTTGCCGCGATGTGACCAGTTCTTGTGCCCGGTTGATCTGGGTCACGGCTTCGAATAGCTCTTCGCTGCTGCCGTGCTCGCAATCAAGAGCGATCGAAAGCCTGCGGCCAATTTCCAGATGCATGGCTCGGCGGTCGGCATCCGGCATGGACGCATAGGCAGCTTCCCGTATCCGATCGTGCCAGAATACATACGCGCCCTTCTCTTCATACACGCAATTCGCTTCGACTGCGACGCCCAATCCACCTTGCAAAATATCCTCGGCAATGCCGCTGGCAGCGCCGAGCGTGGCGACCGATGCGCGATCGCCGAGACAGGAAAGATAGCGCAGTAGGGTTCGAGTACCGGCTGGCAGCAAATCAAGCTTCAGCAGCAACAGGTCTACAGCGTTATCCGTATAGCCTCGAGCGCGGATTCGCTCCAGATCCCATGCCCATGATCTCGACTCATGCCTGAACTCGAGCAAACCTTCATGCGCCAGCGCCATCGTGAACTGAGTCACGAACAATGGATTGCCATCGGTCTTTTGTTTGACGAGATCGGCAAGCGCCCCCACGTGTGCCGAATCGCACTGTAATACGTTACCCAAAAGTTGCCGCACCGAAGAAAGGTCTAGCGGCATGAGCCCGAGATGCGACACCTTGCGTGAATCCGCACCAAAGCCGTGTCTCACGGGATGGTCGTCTGCGACTTCGTTCCCACGAATTGCACCAATCACAAGGAGTGGGCGATCGCACTGGTCTGCAAACACGCACTGGAGCACGGCGAGCGTGCTGGCGTCGGCCCATTGAAGATCGTCAAAAAAAAGAACCAGCGGGTGAGCGGGCATTGCGAAGGCGCCGATGACCCTCGCTGCAGCCTGCAGAAAACGGTCCCTCTCTACGTGCGGAGAAAGTTCCGGTGTTGGAGCAAAATTCCCAAGGATTGCGCTCAGGGTGGGAATAACCGGATGCAATAACGCGCCCGTAGAACCTACCGCGCCAGCGATCCGCTCGCGCCACATCAGGAATTCGTTTTCGGCATAGCCCAGTATCGGCCGCATCAGCTCTTCGAGCATCTGGGACAAACTCGAGTAGGGAACCGCCTGCCTCCCCTCGTCGCCCTTGCATGCTGCAACGAGCGGGGCGGCACGCTGCAGCATGCGGTTGATGCCCTCGCGAATCAGCGTCGACTTACCGATACCGGAACTGCCTGACACCAGCACGAACTCAGCTTGGCCACTCGCCGCAACACGATCAAAACTCGCAAGAAGTCGACCAACTTCGCTGTCTCGACCTGAGAGCTGGACGGCCCTGGTGAGGCGCACGATGATGTCGTCTGTGCCGAGAGGAAAATGATTGATGTGAGCGTCGAGCCGCCACATATTTGCGCAGCGCTTCAGATCGCAAAGTAGGCTCCCCGCATTTTGATAGCGATCTTCCGGCGCTTTTTCGAGTAGCTTCAATACCAACAGCGAGATCTGCTCTGGCAGGTCGGGCACACGATCCACGAGTGCCGCAGGATGCCGTGTCGCATGCGCATGCACCCACGATGTGGCGTCGCTGCACTCGAACGGCGGCGCACCCGTGAGAAGCAGATAAAAAATGCAGCCGAGAGAGTAGAGATCAGCGCGCGCATCGACGGATACGTTCATACGGCCACCAAGCTCTGGCGCCATATACGCGAAGCTACCGCTGATCCAGTCGCGCCGACTCGACGCGGTCGAAGACTGCTGCGCATGGGAAGCAAACCCGAAACCGGTAAGGCGCGCTACCCACTGATCCGACTGTATATCGACCAGAATGTTGTTCGGGCAGAGGTCTCGGTGTATGACCGAATGAGCATGCATGTCGCGCACGGCGGTCGCAATGCTGATGGCAAGCGACAGAAACACCCCGACTTCGATTGGGCGAGCGCACCAGTCATCCAGCGGCCGACCGCCGGGGTCGTCGAGGACAAGCACAAGTTCGTCACCGTACGACGACAGTTCGGTTGGCAACACCGCCCAAGCAGCCTCGAGCGACGCCCGGAATGCATATTCGTATTGCAGACACGCCAGCACCGCGGGAGTAGCGTCTCCCGCCCCGTATCCTGCGATCAGAACGGTCGTGTTGTCTGCGTAGGTCGCGCGATGCAGAGGAAGCGCGCCGCGTCGCAATGATACAAGCGTATGCGTCGACAATTCGTTCATTTGAGCGACGGCTTCATCGCAGGATCTCACCCGGCGAATCCGGCAAATCCCGGGAGTTCGGTGACTCCGACGACTTGACAGCACCATCTGCGGCGGTAACTCCAAGCGCCTCCATTTTTCGAACGAAATCGGCCATCGAGCTCGATTCCATTTTTTTCATCGCATGGCCGCGGTGGATTTTTGCCGTAATTTCCGCGATGCCGATTTTTCTAGCGATCTGCTTGTTCATGAGCCCCGCGATGACCAAACCGGCGACTTCGCGCTCGCGCGGGGTGAGCGATTGATAGCATGCACGTAATTTCAGCATCGCGCGGTCGGCCTGCAGGCGTTTCGTATCGCGTTTCAGCGCGCTCGTAACGGCGTCTATCATGTCCTGGTTGCGAAACGGCTTCGCGAGAAAATCAAGCGCGCCTGCCTTCATCGCCTCGACAGACATCTCAATGTCGCCGTGGGCCGTCATGAATATGATCGGTATCCGCAATTCGTTTCGCGTCGCAATCAACCGCTGGAATTCGAGACCACTTTCTCCCCGCAGCCGCACATCGAGGATCAAGCAACTTGGCACTTCATCACGGTGCTCATCGAGAACCCCCCCCGTCGACTCGAAGGTTTGAACTCGAAGCCCAATCGAACGCAACAGGCTACTTAAAGACGTGCGCATCAGTTCATCGTCGTCGACGATATAGACGATCGGATTCTCGATATCGAGGGGACTTGCCTGTGAGAGAAATCGGGGTTTACAAAGCATTTTCAATAAGGGACCGTTAGCGATGAAAATGCGGTCCATAAAACACCGGTACGTTGCGTACAAACCGCATGACCGCGCATGGTCTCCGAGCAAAGCATGTCGAGCAAGAGCAACTAAGGCAGCGCACTGTTGCCTTGCGAACAACAATGTCTCTCATTAGCGAACAACAGGAATATTAGGGATCAATCAACGTGCCGTGAGCGTGAACACGGCCGCACGTCCTGTAGCTTCTTATACGGAGATATGGTTACGGCCACAGGGCTATTGTCATAACCTGCATCGTGAACCTGATCCAACACCATTTACTGAATGGCCCTCTTGTGGCGGAAAGGAACCGGCCGTGTGCGCCAAAATCGTTTCTATCGTCGACGACGACGAGCATGTCCGTTGGGCGACATCCAGCTTGGTGCGCTCATTGGGCTGGCGTGTTGCCATGTTCGAATCGGCCACACGGTTTCTAGCCTCGGACGTCATCGAAAGCACAAGCTGTTTGCTTTCCGATGTAAAGATGCCGGGAATGTCGGGGATCGAATTGCAGACTGACTTGAACGAAAAGAAGATTTTCATTCCAACCATTTTTGTTACCGCATATCCGTCTGAGCGATTGCGCGAGCAGTTGGTGGCCAACGGTGCTCTATGCGTACTCGGAAAGCCCGTTGACCTTTCCGAGCTTACGTCGTGGCTCACGCGGATTCTGGGCGCCAACTAGGGCTCTAGAGCGATCACCCGACCTCCCAATCGCCTTCTGCTATGGGTTCGGTGGAACTGTCGTAACGTACCACCGAAACCCGCCCCCCCTTGATGACCATGTTCCCCGCGCGCACCTGTTGCGCGGCATTAATCGCTACTTCGAGCTCGATGGACTTCGCGAGCATCTCGCGCCGTACGACAGTCACACGGGCCGGCCTTCTATCGACCTGGAACTCGTGATCCGTAGCTGATGTCTTCGAGCAATCGGACATGGCCAACGCAGCGTTCAAGGTGATCTGCACTATTCTCCGTAAGAAAGCGTGCACGCGGGACGAGTGCACCGTAAAGCGCCGGCGCGGATGCCCCCATCGCTTGCCTATATACCTTCGTATGAGCGACTTCACCGCAGGTACACCGTATCGATACCTAAATATAATCGCGCCGATTCCGATAGAACGATACCGTACGTACGCAGCAAAATCGTACCCACTTATTGGAACTCACCATGAAGAAAATCGGCTTACTTACGCTATCGCTCGCTCTGCTCGTTTCGTCGAGCGCGTTTGCACAAGAAAAAACTCGCGCCGAGGTCCATCAAGAATTAGTTCAGGCCGAACAGAACGGGTCGGGCCTTGTAACCGATGAATCGTACCCGGATGTCTCGCCGATTTTTGCGCATCAATTGACTCAGGAGCAGCGGAGCAAAGGGATCGACATTCTGCAAAAAATGATGCAGATGAAGATGGCGCACGAGGCAGCGATGATGCAAATGAAAATGGATCAAGAACAAGCCATGATGAAAATGCAAATGCAGTACGAGCTAGCGGTCATGGCAATGCACGAAGAGCTGATGGATTTGTACCGGGGTCATTAAGAGTCGCGAGCGGTGGTAGGGACTGGGCGCCGCGCCGGGTCCTTTGTCCTGCAATTGACGTTGCGCCACAGCGAAAGATCAAAATGAAGACCACCGGAAATCCCGGTAGGCAGGCCGAAGACAAACGTTCGGCTGGCCGGTGTTACCGTCGGTCGATCTTCCCTGCGGCGGCCCGGCTTATCCGCTTTCTGCACTGGGTGCGCGCGCGGGTGCAGCCAACCGATTTGCTGATTTGGTTGGGATGCGTGTTCGACGGAAGCCCCGCGGGGCAGACCTTCAATGTCGGCGATCCGCAACGGCTCAACGCAAGCGTGTTGATTTACTGAGATGGACCCGACGGTTGTGCCGCAGTAAGACGAGAGCGGCGAGAAAATACCATATGATAAGTATAGCTTATGAGATTATCGAGTAGAACGGCTGAGCGGCGGACAGCAGAATTTTACCCGAGCATTTCATCTGCCCTTATATGAACGCCTCCCGTTTGCGACAGTTTTTCGTGTGTTGCAACTATGACCGATGGTTTGCAGCTTTATATCCGTACATGGATTCCCGCCTATGAAGAGTGGTTTGCATTTTGAAGGTCACGACTGCGTCCGTACATTCGGCTTTTGATGCGCCTGCTTTCGGCACTAGCCATCATGGATTTTTGCGCGCTTGCTCCTCATCGGGCTCCTGGCTTCGTACCGCAGCCGCCGGATATATCAGGATCTGCAAGCGCCGGTCCGACCGGTTCGCCATGCTTGCCGCTTCTTGCGCAATCGCGGAAGAAATGAAAGTGATTGAGAAGTTACAGGCTGCTACCCCTCTTGAAGCTGTCATTGCTCGCCAATATTACCCAAGCGATTCGCGCCGTCTTGTTCGCCAGAGCGATCGCCGAGCCACTCACGTGGCGGCGATGCATCGCGGCTTTGATCCAACGGCTAACGCACCGGTGGACGTTCGGCGAATCTGCTAGTGAAACGTCGGGGGCTACCGGGGTAGTGCCGCAGAGACGGGCGTCGAGGCGTTGTGTCGGGTCGACCGCTGACAAAATCGCATCGGCGAACGCCGCGATTTGATAGAGATTTACCGGTGGTTTGCAGAGCAAGTTAAAAGCTCTGCTTGCGTGGTTGTGACGTATTCGGACAATTTCCGACGAAACTCTATAAGTCATTTTGCTCTCTGGGGACCGGTCTCGTCCACACAACTTCCCGACTAGTTAAGTACATTCAACGTCTCCTTGAACGCCCCGTGCGCCCACAGCGAACTCCGGTTTTGCACCGGTCTTGCCTACTTTGTCCGTTGACGGCCCCAGCCCACGCGTGCGCCCGTCGAAACGCCCCGAGAGCAACCAGCCGCATCGTTCTCCGTAGGCAACGGCGGTCGTCACAGCTTCCCGATCAAGTCGATCACGACGCCGATGAAGGGCCTGCGTTCCTTCACGGTCGCAGCAAAATCTCATCGCTAGGTTAGCTACGCTCGACCACGCCTATGGAAACGCTATCACAACCGAAACGAACTGGCAGCACTGGAAAGCGAGCCCGCCTGTTCATCAAGGGATGCAGCGGAAGCCGCAGCCTGTCCTACCAAAGCAGCGTTTTTCTGGGTTGCATTATCGATGTACGAAATCGCCTCAGTTACTTGGCCAATCCCACGTTCCTGTTCAGAGGATGCAAGTGCGATCTGCCCGAGCGCCAAGTCGATTTCGTGTATGACCCCGACCAGCTTCGCCATGTTCTGGCGGGCTTGACCTACCACGCTGTTGCCAGCCGAGACATGGGCAAGCGCATCTTCGATGAGCAGGGAAATAGACTTCACTGCTTTGTCACATCGTTGCGCCAGAACGCGGACTTCGGACGCTACGACGGCGAAACCGCGACCTTGCGCACCCGCTCTCGCCGCCTCGACAGCGGCGTTGAGCGCCAGAATATTCGTCTGCGCTGCGATGCCGGACACAACCTCCACGAAGCCACGAATCGCCTCGGCACTACACGTAATACCCGCCATCCGCTCGACGATGCTATGTACATGATTGTCTCCGGACGACACCGCTTCAACGCCGACCCTAGTGAGACCATTCACCCGCACAACGCTTTCTGCATTCTGCTGCACTGTCGCGTTAAGCTCCTCGACGCTGGCCGCGGTTTGCTCAAGCGCCGCAGCCTGCTACTCCGTCCGCTGGGAAAGGTCATCGTTACCGGTGCGCAGTCGTGCCGTCCCCACCGCTATAACGCTTGCAGCATCCTGAATTCCCTGCACCGTCGCTCGCAGTGCGTCGCGCATTCGGAACATGGATGAGGCGAGACTCGCCGCCCCGCCATCCTCGCCCGAACGCGCGGAAGTCAGCGCGACCTCCGCTAGCTGAACTGACAAATCACCATCCGCGATTCGCTGGGCTAGCGCCGCCACGTCGGCGGGCTCTCCACCGATGGAGCCGGTTACATTACTGATTAGTCGGTAAGCCATGAGGCAAAGACCGGCTACGACGACCAGAAGAGCAAGTACCGCCCACCGCGCCGCACGGAAGAACTCCGTCGTGATATCGTCCGTGAAAAAACCGGTCCCTATCCACCATCCCCATTGGTTGAATTCGGCAACACCGGTCAGCTTCTCCGAATATGTCGTGTCTCCCGGTTTTTTAAACGCGACCGAAATGATGGACACACCGTTTGAATCCATGGCGGCACGCCATGCATCGTAATCAGCACGGCCATCGGTAGTCTTGCCGCGCGAGATGGTTCCGACGATTTCAGGATCCGGATGCGAGAGCATCAGACCATTCGGCGTTCGAACGAAATAGTATACAGTCGTACCTGCCCTCAGACTGGACAGAGCTCGCAGCGCCTGCGCCTGTGCGTCGGCTTTGCTGAGCCTTCCCTCTGTCTCCAGACGTGCGTAGCTGTCGACCATACTCCGAGCGGAGACAAGCATATTTTCGATTTCCGCGCGGCGACCAGCGTACATCGAGTTATTCAACGTCCATAGGAAGGAACCGGCAAGCAATAGTAGACCGGTAACAGCCACCGCAACGATCAGCCACAAACGGGTCGAGAGCTTCATTTTCATATTCATATTTGTTGAGGCCATTCCGGCCTTTGTCTAGTTAGGTTGCCGAGGCCGTCTACCGACCGGCGTTGGCTGACGCGACTGCAGTCATATTGATAATCCGCCGGACGGTAGCCGCGGGCGTGAGAATATGCACCGGCTTCTCAGCGCCCAGCAGGAACGGACCCACGGTCACGCCTTCACCGCCGATCATCTTCAGCAGGTTGTACGTGATGTTCGCCGCTTCCACGTTTGGCATGATCAACAGATTCGCTTCGCCGGTCAGCGTCGTGCCCGGGGACGCAGCCTTGCGGACGGCCTCCGACAACGCCGCATCGCCATGCATCTCACCGTCGATCTCGAGCGAAGGCGCGCGTTCAGCGATCAATTTGCGAGCCGCAGCCATACGTTGCGACGACGAAGACGGCGCGCTGCCGAAGTTCGAATTCGACAGCAACGCGACCTTCGGCGTGATGCCGAATTTTTCGATTTCACGCGCAGCCAGCACCGTCATGTCGGCGAGCTGTTCGGCGGTCGGCGTTTCGTTCACGTACGTGTCGCAAATGAACAGGTTGCGGCCCGGCAGCATCAGCAAGTTCATAGCAGCGAAGTTTTGCACGTCATCCGCCTTGTCCAGCACCTGCTCGATAAACTTCAGATGCGTGTGGTATTGGCCGATCATGCCGCAGATCATGCCGTCCGCTTCGCCGAGGCGCACGAGGATCGCGCCGATCAGCGTGTTGAACTTGCGCATTGCGGCCTTCGCGGCATCCGGCGTCACCCCCTCGCGCGCGCCGAGTTCGTGGTATGCCTGCCAGCATTGCTGATAGCGCGGATTGCCTTCCGGATCGACGACTTCGAAGTCTTCACCGCACTTGAGCTTCGAGCCCATCTTCTTCAGACGCGTCTCGATCACCGACGGCCGGCCGACAAGAATGGGCTTGGCGATCCTTTCCAGCAACACGAATTGCGCGGCGCGCAGCACGCGCTCGTGTTCACCTTCGGCAAACACGATGCGCGCTGGCTCCGACTTCGCAGCGGCGAACACCGGACGCATCACCATGCCGGTGCGATACACGGTGGTGCCGAGTTCCTCGCGGTACGCGTCCATATCCTTGATCGGACGGGTCGCGACGCCCGAATCCATCGCGGCCTGCGCGACGGCCGGCGCGATCTTGATGATCAGGCGCGGGTCGAACGGCTTCGGAATCAGGTAGTCCGGGCCGAATTCGAGCGTGTGGCCTTCGTAGGCTTTCGCCACTTCATCGCCCTGGTCGGTTTCTTCTGCCAGTTCCGCAATCGCGCGCACGCAGGCGAGCTTCATTTCTTCCGTGATCGTGGTTGCGCCGACATCCAGCGCGCCGCGGAAGATGAACGGGAAGCACAGCACGTTGTTGACCTGGTTCGGGTAGTCCGAACGGCCAGTCGCGATGATGCAGTCCGGGCGTACCTTCTTCGCTTCTTCCGGACGGATTTCCGGCTCCGGGTTCGCGAGCGCCAGGATCAGCGGCTGCGTACCCATTTCAACGACCATCTCCGGCTTCAGCACGCCGGCGCTCGAGCAGCCGAGGAACACGTCGGCGCCGCGAATCGCGTCGGCCAGCGTGCGCGCTTCGGTGTTCACCGCGTAGCGTTCCTTCGACGGATCGAGATTGCCGCGACCTTCGTAGATCACGCCCTTCGAGTCCGTGACCAGCACATTCTTCTTCGACAAACCGAGGTTCACCAGGAGATCCAGACACGCGATTGCCGCCGCGCCCGCACCCGAACACACCAGCTTCACTTCATCGAGCTTCTTGCCGACCACCTTCAGCCCGTTCAGGATCGCGGCCGAAGCAATGATCGCCGTGCCGTGCTGATCGTCGTGGAAGACCGGAATCTTCATGCGCTCGCGCAGCTTCTTCTCGATGTAAAAGCATTCCGGCGCCTTGATGTCCTCGAGGTTGATGCCACCCAATGTAGGTTCAAGCATCGCGATCGCCTCAACCAGCTTGTCCGGATCGGATTCGCTGAGTTCGATGTCGAACACGTCGATGCCGGCGAATTTCTTGAACAAACAACCCTTACCTTCCATCACCGGCTTCGCAGCGAGCGGGCCGATATTGCCGAGACCGAGCACGGCCGTACCGTTCGTGATCACGCCAACGAGGTTGCCGCGCGAGGTGTACTTCTGCGCGTCAAGCGGTTCGTCGTAGATCGCCATACACGCGGCTGCGACGCCTGGCGAGTATGCTAGCGACAGGTCGAGTTGGTTCGAAAGCGGCTTGGTCGGCATGACCGAAATCTTGCCGGGTTTCGGAAACTGGTGGTACGCGAGAGCGCTTTGCTTGAGTTGGTCGTCCATGGTATTCGAGTGATTTCAGGTTGGCAACGCTTTGTCCGGGCGTGGCAGAGCGCTCCGTGCTGTGAGTCAGCACGGAGCGTTGCCTCCGAAAATAATGCGAGTTGAAACTTCCTTGCGTGCGTGTTTTGCTCGGCAGGCTTAACGTCGGGTCCAGACGATTCCGCCATGCGCGTGAGACCAGGCGACAGGGTCCTTCAGATACGCCTCAAGCTCGTTCAGTGAGCGTTCGTCGGCGAGCCCATCACGTCTTGCTGCGACCAGAACATCTTGCCAGGTAGCCAACGAGTGGACAGTCACCCCCCACCGTTCGAGTACTTCCGCGGTCGGGAACACACCGTAGTCGAAGACCACGAAGATGTCCTTCAACCTAGCGCCGACTTCGTTGAGCGCCCGGCAGAACTCACGCTTCGACTCTCCCGCAGCCATCAGGTCGTCAATCAACAGCACGCGGTCGCCGGCTTCAACCACCCCCTCGATTTGCGTCGACGGGCCAAGACCTTTGGCCTTCTTTCGCACGTACTGCAGCGGCAGTTGCAGGGCGTCTGCTATCCAGGCCGCCAGTGCTATACCGCTGGACTCTGCGCCGACAATCGCATCGATGCCGTCAAGACAATTGCGGTCGCGCAGAAGTCGCAGGCTTTCGCTCACCAGGTCGTTCCGGAGCTTTGGAAACGAGATGAGGCGTCGGCAATCCATATAGACCGGACTGGTCCACCCTGACGGCAGGCGAAATGGCTCGTCGACGCGAAATTGAACACAACCTGCTTCAATGAGCGCCTTCGCGACGGTTGTGGTGAGCCCGAGCTCTGTGCGTGAAATCGACATACAAACTCCGATACTTGTTATAGCGTACGCGATGGCCTTACGGCGCCACGACGTGCTGCTCCTCACCGGTTCCCGCGACGGAAATCAGACTGGCAAGACTTCCATAAATGCGCGGCTCAATGAGCGCCTCCGGACGCAGCGCCTCGTCGAGTTGAGCTTGGGTCATCAGTTGACGGCGAAGCACCACTTCTCTGATAGTCGTACCCTGCGCATGGGCTTCGGCCGCAACGGCCGTCGCGTTCTTGTAGCCGATGTATGGGTTCAATGCCGTGGCGAGTGCGAGGGAGCGCTCCATTGTCTCGCGTAGGTGCTCCGCGTTCGCTGTAATGCCCTTCACGCATTTTTCAGCGAGCGTGATGCACGCCGCGGTCAGATGCCTGAAGCTGCGGAACAGCGCGCTCGCAATGATCGGCTCAAATGCATTGAGCTGGAGCTGGCCACCCTCGGCGGCAAAGGTCACGGTGATGTCGTTTCCAAAAACCTCGAACGCCACCTGGTTGACCACCTCCGGGACAACCGGATTGACCTTGCCAGGCATAATGGAAGAGCCAGCCTGCATGGCTGGCAGATTGATTTCCCCAAAGCCGGCACGCGGCCCGCTCGACAGTAATCGCAGGTCGTTGCAGGTCTTTGAGAGTTTCACGGCGATACGCTTCAGGACACCGGAAATCTGAACGAACGCGCCACAATCCTGCGTAGCTTCAATGAGATTCGGCGCTGTGCTCAGTTCGATACCCGTAATCCGCTTCAGCGCTTCGAGCGCCTTTTGCGCATATTCCGGATGCGCGGTGATACCCGTGCCGATGGCGGTGGCCCCGAGGTTAATTTCACGAATCAATGCCGAAGCTTCACGCAGGCGCGCCATGTCCTCTTCGAGCATGACCGCATAGGTCGAAAACTCTTGCCCGAGGGTCATCGGAACGGCGTCCTGCAATTGTGTGCGCCCCAGCTTCAATAGACCAGCAAACTCCAGCGCCTTTTCATCGAACGCCGCATGCAGTCGCGCCATGGCCTCAAGCAGATGCTCGATGGCAAAAAATGTCGCGATGCGCAGTGCCGTCGGATAAACGTCATTCGTGCTCTGTGCGAGATTGACGTGTTCGTTCGGATGAAGATGCGTGTACTCGCCCCGCTTGTGGCCCATCAGTTCGAGCGCCCGATTGCAGATAACCTCGTTGGCGTTCATATTGGTCGAGGTGCCGGCGCCGCCCTGGATAACGTCCACGACGAACTGCTCATGCAAGCGGCCTTCTCGCACTTCGATACACGCCGCGACAATCGCATCGCGCAGTGTCGGTGGCAACAACCCAAGTTCCGCGTTGGCTTCGGCGGCCGCCTGTTTCACCGCTGCGAGTGCGATAATCAGATTGGGGTAGGACGAGACGGTGGTACCCGAGATCTCGAAGTTTTCTTTCGCCCGTAGGGTATGCACGCCGTAATACGCCTCTTGCGGCACCTGCCGCTCACCAAGAAGGTCATACTCGAGACGGAATTCCTGATTGCTCATTGCTTTCTCCGACGGACTTGTTAGTAACAGTTCAAATGTTTGAGTGGTCGACGAGGCGCCAGGGCAATTCGCCGTCTCCCATGAATGTTTCAATTGATTTGCCTTCACCGAGCGCGACGCTTCGTGGTGCGTCATTACGTTCGCGCGTCAGTACGACGGTGCCCTCGTTCGGCGGCAGGCCATAAAAAAGACGGCCGTTCTCGCTTGCAAAAGCTTCAAAGCGGTCCAGTGCATGCTCCTGGTCGAACACCGTCAGGTAGGCCTCAAGGGCCGTTGGCGCGCTGAAAAGGCCGGCGCAACCGCACGCAGCTTCTTTTGCTCCGCGCTCGTGCGGCGCTGAATCCGTGCCGAGGAAAAACGACCGTGAGCCGGAGGTCGCAACGCGCCGAAGCGCAAGTCGATGCTGCTCGCGCTTGAGGACTGGCAGACAGTAATAATGCGGACGCAGTCCTCCCGTAAACATCGCGTTCCGGTTGAAAAGCAGATGCTGCGGCGTGATGGTCGCGGCGAGCCGGCCACTGGTGTCTGCATACACAAAGTCCGCAGCCTGTTCGGTGGTGATGTGCTCGAGCACGACCTTGAGCGCGGGAAATTTCTCGAGCAAAGGCTTGAGCGTGCGGTCAAGGAAAACGGCTTCCTTGTCGAAAACGTCGACACCCGGGTCAGTGCTCTCACCGTGAATGAGAAGCGGCATCCCTAGTTCCTGCATGACATCGAGGACCTTCGCGACCCTGTCGATTCCGGTCACACCATACTCGGAATGGGTAGTCGCGCCGGCGGGATACAGCTTCACCGCCGTGAACACTCGCTCATCGAATCCCGCTCTGATTTCGGCCGGGTCCGTGTTGTCACACAGGTAGCATGTCATCAACGGTTCAAATGCAGAGCCTGTGGGCAATGCTTCGAGAATGCGCTCACGATAGGCCCGCCCAGCTGATACGGTCGTAACAGGCGATTTGAGGTTGGGCATCACGATGGCGCGACCGAACTGGCGCACCGAATATGGCAGCACAGCGCGAAGCATTGCGTCGTCGCGCAGATGCAGATGCATGTCGTCCGGGCGGCGGATGGTAATTGACTGAACCATAACTGCTCCTTAACCGAAACGGACTCGTTAGAGGTGTTTAATGGTGTCGGCGAGCACACGCACGCCGAGCATGAAATCGTCGATGTCCATCGCTTCGTGCGGATTGTGGGAGCCGTTCTCGTTACGGATGAACAACATGCCGCTGGGGATGCCAGCGTTTGCAAACAGCGACGCGTCGTGTCCCGCGCCGCTAGGTACGGCTTCATAGGGTGTCGCCATGCGCTTGCAAGACTGGGCGAGCTCGGCGCATATTTTCTCGTCCATCGTGGCGGGCGAAGACTCGAGCCGCCGGTCGAACTCAAATTTCACCCCACGTTCGCGGGAAATCGACGCGCACTCGGTACGCATCAACTGGTAGAACCCTTCGAGCGTGTCGTGGCTCTTGCTGCGCGCTTCGAAGCTGAAGTGAACCGTGCCAGGAATACGCGAGATGGAGTGCTCGGACGGGTCGGTACCCACAACGCCCGTCGTCACGACAAGGTCGATGCCGCGCTCGAGCAGCACGCGCCAGTGCTCGTCCAGCCGGGTTATCAGGTCCGCTACGGCAAACATCGCATCGTGACGCAGCCAGCGAGGGACGGCACCCGAGTGACCCGCCTCACCGACACAGGTAATCCGGTTGTGCCGGACGTTGCCACGAATGCCCGGAACCACCCCGAGCGCAATCTTGCGGGCGACCATGATGGGGCCCTGCTCGATATGCAGTTCGAGATAGGCTTTGGCCTTGGATTTATCGAATAGAGGTTCCTGAGACGCAATGGCGGCGGTGTCCGCGCCAAGCTGCTCCATGTAGCTGGCGAGCGACTTGCCAGACGTCCGGTGCTTGAGTTCGAGGTCCTCTGCCGAGAGCTTGCCAAAGATCGAGCCTGATCCCATATAAGCCTTGCCGAACCAGGCGCTTTCCTCCCCTCGAAAGGCAATAACGCGCAGCGGCGTACCTGACGGTTGACCACTTTGCTTCTGTACAACCAGACAAAGTAAGCCCGCGATGATGCCCGCGAGGCCGTCGAAGTTGCCGCCTTGAGGCACCGAATCCAGATGCGAGCCGACCCAGACGGCCGGGAGCTGCGCGTCGCTATCGGCCAGACTGAAAATGAGGTTGGCGGCGCGGTCGACGTCGACGTGCAACCCCTCCTTCTCGGCAAAGTGCCGCAGGTAATCGGCCGCTGCGGATTCGCCCTTGCCGTAGCTGTCTCGCGTGACACCTACACCGTCGGATGAGAGTTCGCGAATATCATTAAAGAGCTTCTGCGCGAGCCCGGTAAGGTCAATTATTTCCATGATGCCTGTCCATTTGCACAATGAGCCGGTGCTATCCGGCGCTTTCCTGAAGGCAGTCAGTGAATGAGCCGCCTTCACGCGTCGAGAATTCAGCCCGACTGTTGCGCAAACCGCAGCCAGCGGTCGCTCAACTGGCGGTCCAGCTTCACCTGGCCGGTCAGGTCCCGAATGCTCTCGACGCCCATTTCCGTGCAGTACACATCAAGACCGTCGATGATTTTCTGCATGACACCCGGGTCACGGAACGATGCCGTACCAACCTGCACTGCACTGGCGCCCGCAAGCAAGAACTCAATGGCGTCTTCGGCGTTCTGGATGCCGCCGCAGCCGATAATGGGAATCCGCACAGCCCTATAGCACTGGTGAACAAGCCGCACCGCGATAGGTTTGATGGCGGGACCGGACAGGCCGCCCATCACATTGCCGAGTTTCGGCTTGCGGGTCCTGACATCGATAGCCATGCCAAGCACCGTGTTGCCCATCACGATGGCGTCAGCGCCAGCGTCTTCGGCTGCCCGCGCGACAGCCGCTATGTTGCTCGCGTTAGGCGTGAGCTTGACCCAGAACGGGTGATTGGTGCGCCGGCGAATAGCCGACACGGCCTTGTAGGTCGTATCAGGCTGCATGGCGAACGCCATGCCGTCTGCTTCAAGATTGGGGCACGATATGTTCGCCTCGATGGCTGCGACTTCTGGCAACGACAACTCCTCGCAGGCCTCGGCAAACTCGTCAGCGGTATCGGCTGAAATCGAAACCACAACCGGCGTATTGAACTTCAGATACGGCGGCAGCACGTTCTCGCGGTAATACTTGAGCCCCTTGCTCGGGATGCCAATCGAATTGAGCATTCCGCTGTAGCTATCTGCCACGCGCGGCGTGGGATTGCCCGCGCGCGACGTTGGGGACACGCTCTTCACAACGAGCGCACCAAGACGATTGAGGTCCAGTGCTTCCTGGTATTCAATCGCGAAACAGCCTGACGCCGGCATGACGGGGTTGCGCAAAATCATATCGCCAACCCGGGCAGTTAAATTAGCCAAATTCCACCTCCCCAACTACCTCGCGGATGGGAAACACAGGGCCTTCGCGACAGACGCGAAGGAATTTTCGGTCACCATCACAGTCGAACAGCCGCACGCATGACAGGCAGACACCCATGCCGCACGCCATGCGTTGTTCCATTGCAACTTCTGCGGTAATTTGCGGATACTCAGCGAGCACGCGCTGCAATAGCATCAACAGACGATGTGAACCACAGGTATATACGGCGTCCGGACGCTGCTTCTCGATGAGCTCGCGAAGCAGCACCTCCATCGCTTCGACCGAAGACGTTCCGTCTGCGTCGAAAACACTGCGGACATCTGCCGTCGCGCCGCGCAGAAACTCCTTTTCCATGAGGTCAACCGGCGAGCGTGCCGACATGACGGCGGTGATCTCGACACCCGCCTGGGACGCTTCCTTGATAAGTGGAGCCATCGTGGCCAGACCGACACCACGTGCGACCACGAGAATGCGGCGATAGTTGGAGCTGAAGGTAAAGGTGTTGCCTAGCGGCCCGACGATGTCCATGTGACCGCCTTCGAGCAATGTCGCCATCGCCTTGGTGCCAACGCCCGTAACGTTGTAGAGAAACTCGATGCGGTTGTCTTCGGGACCCGCACCATAGACACTCATCGGGCGCAGCAGGAACGGTTCATGTTCCGGCGTAGTTGGGCATTTGAGCTGGTAGAACTGCCCAGCCTTCGTGATTCGCGCGATGGGCGCGTCTGCTTCCAGACGGATGTACTTGTATCGCTGGTTGACCCAGTAGTGCTCCGCGACCTTGCAACGATAGGAAGCGACTGTCACAGCGTTCTCGACGCTGCACGGGCTTGCTGACATGATGACTCCACTCTTCAATAACGCCGCGAACCAACCAGGGAACAGAGGGGTTCGCAGCAAACTGCCTGGTTATTCCAATTCCGCGCCCTTCAACTCCGGAATGAGAAAGATCGTTGCGACCATGTCGAGCACGTAGATGCTTGCGAGCAGGGTAATCGCGAGTTGAAGCGAATAAGCAGCGGCGATACCGCCTACGACGATGGGACCAAATCCCCCAACCGCGCGGCCGATATTGAAAAGAACGTTCTGTGCCGTAGCGCGTGCCGCTGTCGGGTACGCCTCCGACATCAGGGCACCGTAGCCACCAATCATTCCGTTGACAAACATTCCCATGAGCGCACCGGCCCACAGCATCACACCCGGGTCCGAAAGCCTCGAGTAGGTAATGACCATCGCCACCGCGCCAGCCTGGAAGAGCAGGAAGGTGGGCTTGCGTCCAATGCGGTCCGCCAGGTGGCCGAAGATATAGATGCCGACCATCATTCCGACGATGGTGACTGACGTCCAGAGCGCCGACTTGGTGAGGCCAAATCCAAGCGTCTTGGCGAGGTAAGTCGGTAGCCAAATCATGATGCCGTAGTAGCCGAAGTTCTGGACCGAACACAGAATGACAATGCCAAGGCTTGTACGGGTCGTTCGTCCATCGGCGATGAGCAGCTTGAACGCATTGGGCTTCTTGACCGAGGTCTTCGCACTCCGCACGAACACTTCAGGCTCATGCAGCTTGTTACGCACGCCCCATGCAACGAGTGCCGGCGCCACACCAAGCAGGAACATTCCGCGCCAGCCGATATGCGGAAGCAGCAACGGGGTGAGCAGAGAGGCTGCAAGCACGCCGCTCTGCCAGCCGAGGCCGACATACGACGACACGCGAGCGCGATGCTTTGCAGGCCATGCTTCAGCGGCCAGTGCCATGCCGATTCCGAACTCACCACCCAGACCGATACCCGCGACTGTCCGGTAGGCCAGTAAATCCCAGAAGCCATGAGCGAAAGCACACAACCCAGTGAAGAGCGCAAAAATCACGATGGTCCACGTCAAAATTCGGATACGGCCGAACCGGTCCGAAAGCGCACCGAACAGGAGTCCACCGCCCACCGCGCCGATCAGCGTCCACGTGACCAGCGCACCCGACTGCTGCGTGCTCAGATGCAGGTCCAACGCGATGGCAGGCAGCATGAACCCAAGAATGAGCAGGTCGAATCCGTCCATCGCGTAGCCGATTGCCGAACCGGCCAGCGCCTTCCAGGCGTACTTGCTGGGACGGTCGTCTGCCCCGACTGTCGCAGTGGTACTGTGCCCTGCTGCCTTTGCATTTGCTTCCATGACTTCCTCCAGGGGAGACTTCCTTCCCGGCGGTTCGAAACGGGTCTTATGGACCCAAGCGTCAAACCACGATGCTATCCGTACACAAATATAGACAATCAGCGGGTCAGAAACCCTCCGGACAACACAAAACCGGTAAACTTCATGCGACCCACTGATCGATGACGGCCTAGGATCTTAAACTGCGTAGAAAGGTGGCTGTCTCGGGCGCTGGACGCTGTTGACTCAACCTCTCGTCTAAATATTTAGATTACGCGCTTTTGGCGCTCTCTGCAACGCAATTTCTATCAGTGAAAACCCGTAAGCGCGAATTGGCCGACCGGCTGTCGCGCCGCTCGCTTCAGAAGTTGTGGCGAAGGCCTGCGCCGTAAGTCAGTCCTGTCGACTAGCTGGCGTAGTGGGCGTATTTGAAC
>Ga0302231_10000604_pt1 | contig 25759 bp, 21 predicted proteins | sample II_Palsa_N2_2_FD_193522 | JGI IMG/M metagenome (GOLD analysis project Ga0302231, IMG submission 193522) | Peat permafrost microbial communities from Stordalen Mire near Abisko, Sweden - II_Palsa_N2_2 | ecosystem: Environmental > Terrestrial > Soil > Palsa > Peat permafrost | place: Sweden...
TTCACGACGCCGTGCCGCGGGATGACGGTCACGCGCCCGTCCCGGTTCCGGTACACCGCATGGCTGCCCTTGGTCCGCACATAGGTGAAGCCGACTGACTCCAGTGCCCTGGTGACCTTCCGAACCGGCAGGTCGGAAAGCGAAGGGCTCACGCGGCGGGCAGCCGGAACGAGGTCACCAGCGGAGTCGCGGTGATGTGACCGGCCGGATCGTCCACCTCTTCCAGATACAGCTCGACAGCGTCGGCAAGGTTCGCCAGGGCCTCGTCAATCGTGTGACCCTGGCTGGCCACGTCGACCTCCAGGCACTGGGCGATGCACCAGTCCTCTTCGCGGTGCAGCGCCGCAGTTAGAGTACGCAGCGTCTCTGGCATGCTCCCAGGATAGTCACCCGCTGACCGGGCGAGCGGGCCACGGGCCAAGACCCCGTCAGCCTTTCTTCCGGTGCTGGCCAGTCCTCCACGCTGGTCCCTGCCATCACGGATATGCGGGCATTTCAGCCTGAGGCGCCGCATCAGCCCGTCCATGACATCGGTCGTAGAGCGGGGAGTGTGAGGCGCCTCGCGCACTCAGAAGATCTTCGATATTTACTCTGCGTGTCCGACGGTCGCCCCGCTGGCGATCGACAATTCTGCTTTCGTGGACCGAGTCACTCGGTCCACGGGCCGCGATTCACGATCATGGCGACGTGCAAAAATAGGTCTCTGGCCCGCAGATCTGCCGAGCCGCCTATCGGAATCGAACCGATGACCTACGCATTACGAGAGGCATGCTCCTCCGCTGCACAGCCGCTAGCTGCATAAACAGCACGCCCGATAGCGACGGAAGCGCTGATTGCACTGGAATTTCGCGCCCTTTCGGTCCACGAGCCGGTCCACGCCTGGCTGGTCACCGCCTGGCGTGCGAGGCTTCACTTCCCAAGTCCCAGGCCGTCCGCTTAGCGTGCACACGCTAGAGACGAAGGTTTTATTGATCATGACCGAACCGGCGCCCTGCTGAGACGGGCATCGTCGCTGCCCGACATCCAGGCCCAGCACCTGAGGGATACCCGGCTGAGCAACCGAGACCGGAGGCCGGGCCGTCCAGGACGCCGAGCAGGCGTCCAGAGCACACTCGGACGAAGGGCAATGTGACCTCCTCGGTGTGAACAAGCAGCAGGAAGGTCAATAGCGGTCATATAAGCAGGCCAGAAGGGAAACGCCGGGTGATCGCGGACACCTGTGGGCATTGCGGTTGCTGCCGTTTGCTGCTCCCGCCATCACGTCGGTGCTAGGACGGCGACCCCTTGACCCCCCTTGACCCCCCTTGACCCCCAGGCATCTTTGCAGGCGAAATTACCAGCGAAGATTTCCGTCTACCTGCGCTAGCACGTGCGTGCCAATTCGCGGATGTCCGTGGGTGTTCGTGGTGATTGTCACTCATTTGGTCACTCAGCCGATGACGCCTTGCCACCTCACCTGGAGGTGGGTTCTGACACTTAAGGGTCAATGTGCCGGAGCGCGGTTGTATCGCTTAGGGCCGACCTGGACGACGGCGGGCGTAGGCGATGTTGATGACCGCGATGACGACCCAGATCAGCACGTTGAAATTACCAGGGTCCCGAGTTGCGGCGTCGTTAGATCAAGGCGTCGGCGCTACGCGCCGCCGCTGGCCCGGCTCCCGCGCCGGGCTCTGCCGTGGTGCGGCCCGCCCGGCGCAAGCCGGGCCTATTTCTCCAGCGCCAACATCGATCGCCACGGCTCAACCGTCCGGGTGCGCTTGGTCCCGCCGGACCGCCATGTCATCGTCGGCCGGGGCGTTCTCGTCTGCCTGGTCCTTGTGCGGGTGCCTCACCCGCTTTCGATCGTGTCTACGGGTGACGGGCAGGTCAACCCGGCATGATCCTTTGCCCCCCTCCACACGGGCAAACCGGGCCCGAATGGAGCCTCTGCCAGCCCAAAGCATCATGCCGCCAAAAGCAGTTCGGTTGACAGTCCCGTCACTCTTCGGGTTTTTGGCAGCTATCGGGTGAAGCACCTATCCGGCTCACCTCTGCCAGGTCCAGGAGGAACGCGTGACCGTCAAGCTGGATCACCAGGGATAGACCGCAGCCCAGCACATCGCCCCTGCGATGCGATGCTGTTACCCGTGACTGACCCCGATCTTGCCCGGAGGGTCCGTGAGTGCTGCCGCCTCACCGGCCGATTCGTCCTGCGTTCTGGACGGGTGGCGGATGAGGCGCCGGTCTCTGGCGCAGAAGAGTTTGTGTTGCTAACCTGTTGCCCATGACGAGTGGAACTGCGTTCTCCGGAGACGACCCGCGCCAGCTGCTGTCGGGCACGCGCGAACTCACCCGCCAGGTGCGCAGGACCCAACGTGCGACCTGGTTCCCGCTCCTTGTGCTCGCGGCGGTGACCTTCGCCGCCATTCCCTTCCGCTACTCGCCCCACCGCCTGGGGACCTGCGCCGCTACGGGACTTGCCAGGGTCTGCACTGCTTACCCCCCCGCGCTGCTGGTGTACTGGCCGACCGCGCTGGTGCTGGCCTATGCGGTGATCGCCGCCTTCTACATCCGCCGGTCCCAGGCCCGCGGCGTCGGGACCCGCGTGCGGCCATACGTCGTCGCCGGGATCATCCTCGCTCTGGCGATGACCGGCTCGCTGGTGTGGACGCTGTATCACCCGCTGGCCTTCACGCTTGCTGGTCCTGACCTGTTCTCCGAGCTGCACAGTTACCCCTTCGCTATCGGCCTGGCCTTGGTGGTGTTGGCGTGGGCCGAACGCAACGGGGCACTGCTGGCCCTGGCGCTCGGCTACTTGACGGTCGTGCTGGTGACCGCCACCGTCGGCTCGGTCAGCGGCCACGGGTGGCTGGGCTTCCCGGTGCAGGTCGTGATCCCCGGCAGCGTGCTGCTGCTCGGCGGCATCGGCTTTCTCCTGGCCCAGCGGCCCTGGCGGCGCGCGGCATGACCAGCCATCCCGCGAACGGGCTCGACGACATCGTCCATCAGCGGGTGCGGCTGGGCATCCTCACCATCGCCCACGAGGCCCGCCGGGTGGAGTTCAGCTACCTGCGCGACACGCTCGGGCTGACCGCAGGCAACCTGTCCCAGCACCTTGGCGTGCTGGAAACCGCCGGGCTCATCGCCATAGAGAAGGGCTACGCCGGAAAACGCGCCCGCACCTGGGTCACCCTCACCAAGGCCGGCCAGGCCGCACTCGAAGACGAGATCGCCCAGCTCAAACTGCTGATCAGCCGCATCGAGCCGGCCGGGACGTCGCCCAGCTAGGGCCATCCCGTCAGGCGACGCGGGCAGCTACCGCATGCGAAGTCGTCGGCGGCTTGGGGTACCGCACCCGGCCACACCAGGTGTCTATGAGGTCTTCGATACGTGATGCAAGAGCCTGATGCCCTTTCAGCGTTCGGATCGGCGCACGGCTGCCGGATCGTGAACTATCCGACGGTCTCCCGGACTGGCTCCTGGACCCGCTCCTTGATTGGCTTGGAACCACCATCAGCGACAGAGACGTCGCGCGGATCGCTCTCCGCCTACGCATCTCTGTGCCGCACGTCGATGATCCCAAACGCGGTCTCCGCACGGTACTCGCCCAAAGGGCAGCCGAGTCCGCCCGCGGTCGGTGGGACATCCTTGATGCCATCGATTATGTACGCAGAACAGTACCTGACCTCTGGATTCCTTCTGGTTGGACAGGATCGAGCACGCCGAGCCGGGCGGGGTGAACTGCACGAGCCGGTACTCGTCCCCGCTGACGTCGGCGTCCAGCCGCCAGCCGAGCATGGAATAGAAGGCCTTGGCCCGGTCCACGTCGGAGACCGGGATGACGACTACCTCGAGGTGGGTGTCCATGGTCCGGTCAAACCCGGCTCGGGAGGAAATCCGAACACCGCGAGCAGGCCGGGATTTCCGAACGAGGTAACCTGGCTGATCCCGCGGTCGGTCACGGTCAGCACGCAGACGCCGTAGGGCTGCAGCTGCCCGTCAGCGTCCCGCGCGTACACCGCCGCGGCGGGCTGGCCGTTGGCGCCGGTGGCCAGCATCCGCCAGTCGCCGGCGGCGCCGAGGACGCGGTCGCGCAGGAACGGGATGCAGGCACGGCGGCCCGAGAACCAGGACCGCAGCGGCGTCGCCTCCAGGATGACGTCCTCGACCAGCAGCCGCTCGAGGGCAGCGGCGTCGGCGTTCTCGAACGCGGCGATGTACTCATCCAGCAGCGCCCGCGCCTGCGGTATGTCCGGCTCGGTGATCTGATCAGCTGCGGGGGCTACTTCCTCCAGCCGGGCCCGGGCCCGCTGCAGCGCGCTCTTCACTGACGCCGTCGTCGTGTCGAGCATGACCGCGACCTGCGCGGCGGGAAACTCGAGCACGTCGCGCAGGACGAGCACGGCGCGCTGCCGGGGCGGCAGATACTGCAGGCTCGCGATGAGTGCCAGCCGCAGGCTCTCGCGGGCGGTGACGATGACCGCCGGGTCGGCCGCCTCCGGGATCGCCAGCGTGTCCGGGACCGGGTCGAGCCACGCGACGTCCGGTCCGGCGTCCTCGGGCCATACCGCCGGATCCGGCTCCGCGTCGTATAGTCCCGACGGCAGCACCCGGCGATCGCGACGGGACAGCGCCGTGAGGCACGCATTGGTAGCGATCTGGTACAGCCACGTGCGCACCGAGGACCGGCCCTCGAAGCTGTCGTACGAGCGCCAGGCGCGCAGGTAGGTCTCCTGGACCAGGTCCTCGGCGTCCGCGACCGAGCCGAGCATCCGATAGCAGTGCGCGAACAGCTCGCGCCGGAACGGCTCCGTGTCCCGGCCGAACGCCGCGCTATCCGGCATCAGTCACGCCGGCCGGCCGAGGTAGGCGGCGAGCTGGTCCGCGGGCCCGGCCCCGGCCGGCGCGGGCGCGACGGGCCCGAACGGGGCCTGCCCGTCCGGCCCGCGGAAACCGTCGGTGATCGCCAGCCGTGCCGAGGCGAGCAGCTCGGTCGCCAGCTCGGGGTCCAGGTCGCCCGGGTAGCCGATAGCGCGGGCCAGGTCCCAGCCGTGAGCGAACTGATCGAGGGCCGCCATGCTCCGCACGGCAGCGCCCGGGAACTCGCCGAACGGCAGCCGGATCATCCGGCCGAGCACGCCATCGGCCTCGAACGCCGCCGCCGCCATCCGGGCGCTCTCCTCGTAGGCGGCGACGAAATCACCGGCCGTGTAGTCCACGTCGGTGGGCTCGCTAGTGCCGCTGACGACACCGGCCCACCAGCGGGCCGTGTCGGTGAAGTGGTTGATCAGCGCGCGAACGTCCCAGGATGCGCACGGCGTGGGTGCATCCAGGTCGCCGGGCTGCACTTTCTGAAGGACTGCCAGGGTGCTGCTCAGGGCTCTATCCAGTTCGGTCACGTGCTCGCTCCTGATTCTCTCGCCTGCAAAGGCCGTCAATCAGGTAGACCTGGCCGCCCGGCGAAAGGAATCGGTACCGTTCGATCAGGTCTCGGTGATGATCTTGACGGGCTGGCCCGTGACGGGCCGCGATGCCCAGGTAGTCCCGGTCGTCGCACAAGATCACCAGACGTTCCCGCTCGGCGGTCGCCGCGATCAGCAGGTCAGCCGCGCCCGCGGACCGGTGCTGGCCAGCCTCGGTCAGCGCCTGCTGAACGTCGCGGGCTCGCTCCCAGCCGCCTTCATGCATCGCCACCCAGTCGAACAGTTCCCGTAGCAGTCGCTGCTTCTCCAGCCGGTCGGCGAGCGCGAGGGTCTTCTGTACAGAGGGCCACAAACGCATCTGACGCCTCTATGTATACGCTGACTTTGCTCTCAGGGTCGAAGGATCCCCGCAGGAGCGGTTCGTCCATGACGTCGGTCTTGTACGAGACGTATAGAAACGTCGCGGGGTGGCAGGACCGCAGCCCACCTGAGCCGGTGAGCCGGTGCTGGCCACGGCACGAGCGGAGACAGCGATCTCTCACCGTTTTCTCACAGAATGAGCGGACAGCACTGGACTGAGGCGGACAGCCTGGACATACGGCGGACCCTGACCTGCGAACACGGATTGTGGCTCACTGGGTGGACGGATGGCATTGATCTACGGATCTGTGAGTGTTGTTCCGGCGGTTCTGGGTGGACTGCCGCCAGGATCGGTTCTGGTGCCCCGGGTGACTCGCTACGGATCTGGCCGCTGTGTGCGTGCCCTTCATCTGACCTGTCCCCGGGTCGCCGGCACCGGCCTGGCCCACCGCGCTGGCCTGATCAGAAGCCTGTCCGCCGATGGCGTGACCCGTCACAGATGTGCCGCTCGATGACTCCACCCAGGCCGGTGCCAACTTCGGCCCCGCCCCTGAAAGGAGACACGAGACCACATGACCATGCTGGCAGAGGTCGTAGAGGCCGTCATCGGGATCGACACCCACCGCGATAGCCATGAGGTGGAGATCGCGGATGTGACCGGCAAGCCGGTCACCACGATGCGGATCGGCAATGACAGCGCCGGGTTCGCGCAGCTGCTGGCCGCCATCGCCGAGGTCGCGCCCGGGCCCCGGGTGGCGGTTTCGATCGAGGGCAGCCGCAGCTACGGGATCGGCCTGGCGCGGGCGCTGACCGCCGCTGGCCTGCTGGTGATCGAATGCGAGCAGCCCAGCCGCAAGCAGCGCCGCGGGAAGGGCAAGTCCGACCCCATCGATGCCCACTTGGCGGTGCTGGCCGCGCTGCGCCTGGATGCAGGCCAGCTGCCGGTGCCGCGCGCCGACGGCGACCGGGAGGCGCTGCGCATCTTGCTGGTTGCCCGGCAAGAGATCAGCGAGGCTCGCACCGCGCAGATCGGCCGGCTGCGTGCCCTGCTGCTGGCCGGGGACGACACCGACCGCCAGGCGGCCCGCAAGGCCCTGACCCACCAGGCCCTTGCCGCGCTGGCCGGGCGTGAACTGAGCGCCGGTGCCCGCCGCGAGCAAGTCGTCCGCCACACCGAGATCCGCCGCCTGGCGCTGGCCCTGGGCCAGGCCCGGCAGCAGCTCAAGGACAACCGCGCCCAGCTGCTGACCATCGTCGATGACATCGCCCCCGGGCTCACCAGCCGGTACGGCATCGGACCGGTCAGCGCGGCCCAGGCCATCGTGAGCTTCTCCCACCCGGGCCGGTGCCGCAGCGAGGCCGCGTTCGCCGCCCTGGCCGGAACCAGCCCGGTCCCGGCCAGCAGCGGCCGGACCATCCGGCACCGGCTCAACCGCGGCGGCGACCGGGCGCTGAATCGCGCCATCCACGCCATCGCGGTCACCCGGATGCGCAGCTGTCCCCGGACCCGCGCCTACATCGCCCGGCGCACCGCCGAGGGAAAGACCGCCCGGGAAATCCGCCGCTGCCTCAAGCGGTACATCGCCCGCGAGCTCTACCGGCAGCTCACCCGGTCGATGAATCCTCCCGTGAGTCCTTGACAAACATAGAAGCGTCAGAAGGTTGGGGGTTCGAGTCCCTCCGAGCGCGCTACCCATGACCTGGGACTATCCCGCTAGTGGTCGGCACCGAAATCGTCAGAAGGTCAGGCCTGACCGCAACAGGGACCGCAACCGGCGAAGCGCCCGTTTGAGTTGGCGGACCTTCCGGCCGAGCTCGAAAGATCAATCTGTTCCGGCAGCCCCTCTGGCGTCCGGCCGCCGACCGCACCTTCAGGATGTGCTCGAGCAGTGCCACGTCCGGGCGGAACCCATTCACCTTCGGTGCGCAGCGCGGCGAAGTAGTCGTGGATCGTGTGCTCTTCCTTGTGGGCGCCGCGATGCGTTGCCATGAGCAGCAGCGGGCCGTAGTCTCTCCGCAGCGCGGCGAAGCGTGAGACGAGCGTCCGTGACGTGCCGATCTTGATCAGGCCGTCCGATGACCGCTGGAGGTAGTACACAAGGTCAGGCGCCTCGGTCACCGCGAGCTTGCCGGGCGTCTCCCAGACGGCAGCGCGCATAACTCTCCCTCGAAGTTGTCCGGGCCGGGCGGCCCGCGGGCCGGAGACTGGCTTCAGCCGCCGATCCGCCGGCCGGTGCCGGCGTCGAACAGATGCAGCTGGGCGGTATCTACTCCGACCTTGATAACCTCGCCCGGGCGGGGATGGTCGCGGCCGCTGCGGACGATGATGTTGCTGTCGGGGTCGTCGGCCAGGCTGCCGTAGATGAAGGAGTCACTGCCCAGGTCCTCGACCAGGGCCACCTTCAGGGTGAGCTCACCGCCGCCGCCGACCGACAGGTGCTCGGGCCGGATCCCGACGACGAGCTTGCCGTGGCCCTGCGCCGCGTGCAGCTGCTGATCGGACGGGCGGAGCAGCGCGCCGCCGGCCCGGATACCGCCGTTCTCCAGGGTGCCGTCGAAGCGGTTCATCGCGGGTGAGCCGATGAAGGAGGCGACGAACACGTTGTCCGGCTTGTCGTACAGCTCGGTGGGTGAGGCGAACTGCTGCAGCTGGCCGAGCCGCATGACCGCCACCCGGTCGCCCATGGTCATGGCCTCTACCTGGTCGTGCGTCACGTAGACGGTCGTGACCGCGAGCCGCCGCTGCAGCTCGGCGATCTGGGTGCGGGTCTGCACCCGCAGCTGGGCGTCGAGGTTGGACAGCGGCTCGTCCATGCAGAAGACCTTGGGCTCACGGACGATCGCGCGGCCCATCGCGACCCGCTGGCGCTGCCCGCCGGACAGGTTGCGCGGCTTCCGGTCGAGGAAATCTTGCAGGTCGAGGAGCTTGGCCGCCTCCCGGACCCGGCCGGCGCGCTCGCCCTTAGCCACGCCCTGCATCTTCAGCGCAAAGCCCATGTTCTCCCCGACGGTCTTGCTCGGGTACAGCGCGTAGTTCTGGAACACCATCGCGATGTCGCGTTCGCGGGACGGCACACCCACCATGTCCTTGCCGTCGATGCGGATCGACCCTTCGTCGATCTCCTCCAGGCCGGCCAGCATCCGCAGCGCGGTCGTCTTCCCGCACCCGGAGGGACCGACCATGACCACGAACTCGCCGTCCCGGATGGCCAGGTCGAGCGCGCTCACCGCGGGCCGTTCCGCGCCGGGATAGATGCACGTCGCCTGCTCGTAGCTGACCTCAGCCATGGTCTTCTCCTGTATCTGGCGTGCTGGACGCGTTCACTTGATCGCCCCGAAGGACAGGCCGCGGACCAGCTGGCGCTGGGCCACCCATCCGATCAGGATGACCGGCAGGGTCGCCACCGTCGCGGCTGCGGCGAGCTGGGCGAAGTACAGCCCCTCCGACGAGATGAAGCCGACCAGGAACACCGGGACCGTGGCGGCCCGCGTCGCGGTGAGGTTCACGGCGAAGAAGAACTCGTTCCACGAGAAGATGCAGCAGATCAGCGCGGTGGCGGCCACCCCGGGCGCCACCACGGGCAAGATCACCTCGACCACCGTCCGGCGCAGCGGCGCCCCGTCCATCTCGGCCGCCTCCAGCAGTTCGCCGGGCACCTCCAGGAAGAACGACCGCATCATCCACACCGCGATCGGCAAGTTCATCGCGGTGTACAGGATGACCAGCGTGAAGATGTTGTCCAGCAGGTGCAGGTCACGCGCGGCGATGTAGATCGGGATGATCGCGGCCACCACCGGCAGCATCTTGGTGCTAATGAAGAAGAACAGCACGTCGCGGGTCTTCTTCACCGGGCGCAGCGACAGGGCGAACGCGCACGGCGCGGCCAGCACCAGTACCAGGATCGTGGACACGATCGTGGCGAAGGCCGAGTTGGCCACGTACGGCCACAGGCCGCTGGAGAACACCGTCTTGTACTCCGACAGGGTCGGCGAGAAGATCACCCTCGGGGTGTTCGTATACGCCTGGGCCTCGGTCTTGAACGAGGTGATCACCATCCACAGGACCGGGAAGAAGAACAGGATCCCGACCACCCAGCCGACGATTCCCAAGGTCAGGCTGTTATGGCGGCGCTTCTTGCGGGCTCCGGTGTACTCCGGTGCCGGGGTGACCGGGCCGGCCTGTGCCGTCATGCTGTCCGCGCTCATCATGCCGCCTGTTCGGTGCCGGAGAACGAGGTGAAGATCAGCCGCAGCGCGAAGGTCGCGATGATGATCGTGGCCACGACGACCACCACGCCCATCGCCGCTGCCTGGCCGACCTGGAAGCCCAGGAACGCGCGCTGGTAGATGTAGAAGGGCAGGTTGGCGCTGGAGATACCCGGGCCACCCTGGGTCATCATGTACACGGCGTCGAATTCGTTGATCACGTAGATCGCACCGAGGACGACGCCGAGCTCGATGTAGCGCCGCAGGTGCGGGAGGGTCAGCTCGCGGAAGATGGCGAACGGTTTCGCGCCGTCGCAGCGGGCCGCCTCCAGGATGTCCTTGGGCTGGCTCTGCAGGCCGGCCAGCACGAGCAGCATCATGAACGGCGTCCACTGCCAGATCATCTCGATCATGACCGAGCCCAGCGGGAAGCTGCTCAGCCAGTCGAAGTGACCGATCCCGAACGGCCGGAGCACGAAGTCGACGATGCCGAACGTCGGATCGAGCATCATCGTCTTCCACAGCAGGGCGGCGGCCACCGGCATGACCAGGAACGGCGTGATCAGCAGGGTGCGTACCACGCCCCGGCCGAGGAACTTCTGGTCCAGGACCAGGGCGAGCAGGACGCCGATGACCATGGCGATGAGCACCGTGCCGACCGTCATGATCACCGTGTTCAGCGCGGTGGTCCGGAACTGGCTATCCTCGAACACATCGACGTAGTTGCCGAACCCGACGAAGTGCCGGGAGCCGGGCCGCACCAGGCTCCACGACAGCAGCGAGTAGTAGAGCGTCACCAGGAACGGCAGCTGGGTGATGATGATCGTGAACACCAGCGCGGGCAGCAACGGGGCCCGCCGTACCCAGCCCTGGCGGCGGCGGTCGGCGCGGGCGCCCACGTGGTGCACGCCCGCCACCGGAGGAGCGATCGCGGTCATCATGGCCTCCCTGCGGGTGAGGTGGCGGTGCGTGCCGACCAGGCCGGGCCCGCCATCACGTGGACCGGTACGTGTCGCCGACGATCTGTGCGTACTGCTGGGCCTGCGACAGCGCGGCGGCGGCCGACTGGGAGCCGGCGATCGCCGCGCTGAACTGCTCGCTGACGTTCGTGCCGAGATCCTGGAACTCGGGGATGTCCAGGAACTGGACACCGGTGTACGGGACCGGCTGGAGGGTCGGGTGCGCCGAGTCGGTCGCGTTGATCGACTGCAGGGTCAGCGGGCCGTAGACGGACGACAGCTTCTTGTACTGCGGTATCTGGTAGCTGGAGAACCGGCTGCCGGGCGGCACGTGCGACCAGCCCAGCTTCGACCCGACCGTCTTGATGTAGGCCTTCGAGGTCATCCAGGAGATGAAGTCCCAGGCCGCCTGCTTGTGCGGGCACGTCGAGGGGATGGAAAGGGACCAGGTGTACAGCCAGCCCGAGGGCCGGCCGTCCTGGGTGGGGGCCCACACGTAGCCGTTCCGGCCGACCACCTCGCTGGTCGCGGGATCCTCGATCGTGCTGACGGCGGAGGTCGCGTCGTACCACATGGCGGCGTCGCCCTGGCCGTAGAGGGTGGCGCACTCGGAGAAGCCGTCCTCCGGTGCGCCGGGCTCGCCGTAGGCGCGGAGCATCGACACGTACGTCGACACCGCACGCTCGACCTCCGGGCTCGTCAGCTGCGCCCGCCATGCCGGGTCGAACCACCGGCCGCCGTAGGCGTTGATCACCGTGTCGATCGGCGCGAGGTTCTCCCCCCAGCCCGGGTCGCCGCGCATGCAGATCCCGACCTGGCCCTTCTTGGCGTTGTCCATTTCCGCCGCCATCCGCGCCACCTGGTCCCAGGTGGGGTGCAGCGGCATCTTGATCCCCGCCTTGGCGAAAAGATCCTTGCGGTACATCAGGAACGAGGACTCCCCGTAGAAGGGCACCGAGTACAAGTCGCCCTTGTGGGACAGGGTCGCGCGAAGCTGCGGCAGGAAGTCATTCGCGTCGTAGCCGGGGGTGGCGTTGATGTACGGCTGGAGATTGACCAGCCAGCCGTTGGCCGACCACATCGGCGTCTCGTAATTGCTGATCATCACCACGTCGAACTCGCCGCCCTGGGTGGACACGTCCGCGGTGATCTTGGCGCGCGCCTCGTTCTCCGGCAGCGAGATGAACGAGGGGTGCACGCCAGGGTGCTCCTTCTCGAACAGAGGGGACAGGCTGATCGCGTCCTGCATCTGCGAGTTGGACACGATCGCCACGGTGATCGTCGTCCCCGAACTGCCGCCCGAGAACAACTGCTCCGTGCCCTCGGCGCAGCCGGACAGGGCGAGCGCCGCACCGCCCGCGGTGCCGGCCATAAAGGCGCGGCGGCTGATCAGCCGTACGCCGGATCCGACGGCGGAACTCTGGGCCGCGGAGCCACTGTCTCGTCCAATGTCTCGTCGTCGAGTCATCGCGCATCCCATCGTCCAGGTACCACGTCCTGGGCCTAGGCTGCACGTGCGCTCAAATGAGCATCCAGCCCTCAGGACGAGCACGGCGATGATGAACACACTGATTCCGCTGGTGCCCGAAGTCAAGGAAATGACACACAGGGTTCCGGGCTCGCCCGGGACAAAACGTTACATAAAGTCGACCAAGCGGCGCGGTGTTTGTCCTGCAAAGGTCCGTTCGGCCATCCTTTAACCCGAAGTTACGTCGGCTTCGCTGTTTCATTCCGCTGACCTGGGATTCGCCAGGGGCCCGTGCAGTCAACGGCGGCATCTACTCGCCGGGAGTTCCCCGCTGATGAACGTGTGCGGCGAGCGCGCTGACGCCACCGGAGCCAGGGCTCCTTCCCCCTGCCCCGGAGCCAAGGCGGGCCCGATGTAGGTCCACCCCCGATCCCTCATGCGCCGGAGGACACCGGCTCGCCGCCGAAGAACGTGTTCCACGGCATGTCCAGCCGCTTCTCCAGGCTGACTATGTCGTACAGGTGGCGTAGCAGCGGGAACTCCTCGGCGCCGATTACTCCTCGCTCCGTGAGCTTCGGCAGGGCACCGCCGACCACGCGGATCGCGGCCGCACCCTCCAGGGTGATGCGGTCCAGCGCCTCCCACGCCTCGGTGAAGTTCATGCCCTCACCGACCAGCCGCCCGACCCGGACATTGCGGCCTCCGGTGCTGGTGACGTACATGTCGCCGACGCTCGGCAGGAGCAGCAGCGTCTCGGTGCTGCCGCCGACCACCTGCACCATGCGGCTGGTCTCAAGCGCCCCCTCAGCGAACAGCGCCGCCTCGTAGTTGTGATTGCGGTACGGGCTGTCTGACTCGCCGCGCGCCTTCAGCACCCCCTCGGCCAGGCCCACCCCGAAGGCGAAGCAGTTCTTCAGCGCAGCGCAAACCTCCGCGCCGACCAGGTCGGTTGTCGTCCAGATGTGGTAGCGGTCCGTGCGGAACGTTCGGGCGAGCATGTCCACCGCCGCCTGGTCGCTGCCGGCGAACAACAGGCAGCTATCCCGCCGCACCGCCACCTCGCCCGCGATTGACGGCCCGACGATCGCCGCCCAGGGGATCTGGGCGCGCAGGTCCGGCGACAGATGCTGCGCGAGCACGTCCGGCAGAATCCGCAGGTCGCCATCATCGGAAGCGGCCAGCCCTTTGGTGACCGAAAGGACCGGCACCCCGGGACGAAGGTGCGGCGCCAGATGCTCGCTGGCCCACTCCACGCCGAACGAGTTCACCCCGGACATCACGATGTCCGCGCCCTCGAATGCCGCCGCGATGTCCTCCAGCTGGTACGCGGTGACTTGCACCGGCAACTCTAGGTTCAGGCCAGGATGGCGTCCCGTCTTCTGTATCGTGTCGATGATGTCGCGGTCGAGATGGGTCCCGACAAGATGGACCTCGTGGCCGTTGTCGCAGAGCGGAGTCGCCAGGGCGGAGGCCATGACCCCGGCGCCGAGTGCGGCGATCACAGTGATGGTGTCCCCCTGTAAGATTTGTCCGACCTGCGCGGCGCTGCTGTCTTGATTGCCACGTTGCCTCCTTAATCATCGGCCTGGCACTACTTAGGGGGCGCCGGTCACGGCTTTGGATGTCTGGCTGTCCCAGGCCCTTAACCTCGACAGCTTCCATCAGCGGGGTGTCAACCGATCCTACTGACCGGACCTAGCTCGGCTAGCGGCGATCCGCACAGGTCTCCTCTCCCGGCGGCAGCTTCCGGGCGCCGAACGCGAACGATGGAGAATTGACCCGAGCGCTGGTCCGGCCCCACTTTCGGATAACTGCCGCATCGGGCCGCCAGCTCTGCTGAAGGCAGTCCACCGATGACCTACAACGGGAGAACTGCACGGGCCGCCTCTGCCGAGGCTACGTGCCGGCCGGGTCCTCGCTGCCGAGGTGTCGGACGGTCTCGTGCACGAGATCCTTCATCGCCGGGTACGAGCGGATGTACTTGTCCAGGTAAAAAGCATATTCCTCATGCCGGGCGTGGTCAGGCTCGACGACCCGGTCGGTGTGCACCATGCCCGCCGCGGCCGACTGGATGTCCGGATAGATGCCGGCGCCGACCGCGGCGAGCATCGCCGAGCCGAGCACCGGGCCTTCGGGAACCTTTGTCATGGCGATTGGCATGTTCGAGACGTCAGAATGCATCTGCATCCACAGGTCGCTCTTCGTCGGGCCACCGGAGACCATAATCTGCTGCGGCTCGAAGTTCGAGCTGCGCATCGCCTGGAAGACGGTCTCCGTGCCGTAGCAGATGCTCTCTAGCAGCGCGCGAAATACGTGCCCCGGGGTGTGACCGAGCGACAGCCCCCAAAGCATCCCGCGGGCCAGCGGGTCGGTGTGCGGCGACCGGTTGCCCTGGAAGTAATCCAGCCCGACCAGCCCGTCGCAGCCGATCGGGACCTTGACAGCTTGCTCGTTAAGCACCTGGTACGGGTCGATGCCGCGCTTCTCAGCCTCGGCGACCTGGTAGCCGGCATAGCCATTCTTAAACCACGCGACCAAGGAGCCGGTCGAGGCCTGCCCGCCCTCGACGGTGTACTGGCCACGGACCAGGGCATCGGTGTAGGCACCCCAGAAGCCGGCGCCGTAGATCGGCTCTGCCGACTGGCCGATCATCACGTGCGATGACCCGGTGATCAGCGCCATCTTGCCGGGCTCGACCACGCCGAGACCCAACGCGCCCATGTAGGCGTCGACGCCGCCCTCTGCCACCGGGATGTCGGCATTCAGGCCGAACTCCCTTGCCACGTCAGCGCGCAGCCCCCCGACGACTGCGCCGAGATCCAGCACATCCGACGGGAACTTCTCCAACAGGTCCTCGATGCCGACGTCCCGGAACATCTGCTCAGGGAAGCCGCCAGTGGCCCGGTCGTAGTAGTACTTCGACGCGGCAATGTTGATCGACGCCGCCCAGCGACCGGTCAGCCGCTGGATCAGCCAGTCCTCGCCGTCTACCACGTGCGCTGCGTCGCGCCACGTCTCTGGCTCATTCTCCTTCAGCCACATCACCTTCGGCACACCCCACTCCGCCGACACCGGGCCATGCCCGTTGTACTTCAGCGCCGGGTCCGTTGTGCCGGCGACTTGGTCCGCCTGGTCGGAAGCGCGCAAGTCCATCCACATGATCGCCGGGCGCAGCGGCCGGGCCTGGTTGTCCAGCGCGACTACCGTTGCGGACGTTGCGCCGGCCGAGATACCGGCGATCTGGTCGGCGTGCACCTGCCGCTTCGCCAGCACCTTGCGCACTGCCTGCACCAACGCTGACCACCAGGCCGCCGGGTCCTGTTCAGCACAGCCGGGCCGCGAGTAGCGGGTCGGGATCTCCACGGACTCGAAGTCAACCGGCGAACCATCCCGATCGAAGACTCCTACCCGGACACCCCCCGTGCCGTAGTCGATTCCCAGCAGGTACGGAGCTTCCGGCATGGCGCTCTCCTTCAGCACAGGGCCCCACGGTCTAGCCACCGGCCCCGGGGTTGCTTTGCGAGGTTGTCCCGGTCTTCGTAGAAGTCGAGAGTCGATGAGGATGTCGTTCAGCTGTGCGGTCTAAGGGTAAGCACATCCCCCGGCCGCGCCGGGTACCGGGAAGGGACAGCACCGAGAACGGCTTCGGGGCCAGCCCAGGCGTAGCGCTCGAGGGAGCGGACGGAGGCACGCCGGGAGCGGGCGAGCAGGGTGGGCGTGTTGGTGCCCATTTCCAACTTCGTGGGTGAGCATCGAGTGGCGGAGCTGGTGGAGATTCCAGCCGTGCAGGCCGGCAAACTCGGCGGCGGGGCCAGTTGGCGGCGGCCGCCGAGGGTCTGGAGTGATGGCCGCGACACGCCGTGCGGCCGGGAATCCGCCGGGTATGCATACCCTCCGGCCATGATCGGCATGTGACGACGATCGGAACAGGATCCTGAACGGACCGCGTGGCCGAGTCCCCGCCCGAGGAGGGCACGGACGACCGGCGCGCAGGCCAGGCAGGTGAAGCCGAACGTCGGCTGGTCGCCCCATGCACCGGACGGCTCGCCAGCTGCGGCCCGGTACGCGGAGATCGCGAAATCATAACGGCTCGCCTCGTCGTCCTCGTTGAGACCGAGGGCCTGGCCGATGGCGTACCAGATGAAGCCTTCCGCGGGCGTGCCGGAAGTAGTCGTAGAGGACGCGGCGGGCCGCGTGTTCGAGGATCAGGGCAGCGCGGATCCTGGCCTGTGGTTCGGTGTGCCGGGTCGTGAAATCGGCGCGGCCGGCGCGGCCAGGCTAGATTGGCCGTTCCAGGATTTCGGCTCCTGCGGCCTGGGCCACCTGCAGGACGGCGGCCTGAGCGCGCGAGTAGGCGTCGCTGGCGGCCTTGGCCTCGGTGACGGACACGCTCACCAGCGTCCTTTTCGGGCTAGGCCAGTACACGCTGCAGCCAGCCGCGCTTCCCCAGCTGGGCAGGCTGCTGCATCTACTCACTGTTACCTATCCGGACGCCACGGCCAGCATCGATGGCTACACCGATGACCTGCCTGCCCCCGGGGGCAACCTGCACCTTTCCCAGCAACGGGCCGAAACCGTTCTAAACTGGCTGGTCGCCAACAATGTGGCGGCCAGCCGACTGCAGGCTGTCGGCGACGGGGACACCGATCCGGTCGCACCGAACGGCCCGTCCGGACAGCCGCTCAACCGTCGCGTCGTGGTGATCATTGATCCGGCTACCGCCGGTTGACGCTCGCGAGCGCAGGCCGGCGGCGCGCCGGCTAGACATCCTGAGGGCTTAGTTAGCCCTCATCTGTCCTTAAGGCCGTCGGGCCAACATAGGGGAATGCATGATCCGGTCCTCAATGCGCATCGGTAGAGCTGGATCCGGCGGTCAGCCGCGCAAGGTAGGCGGCGGCTCGCCGGTCGACCTCGGGAACCGGGTCGGCGTAATGCCGGAGCGTGGTTGCGCCGCCGCCGCTATGGCCGAGACGAGCGGCAGTGTTCCGCAAGTCGAAGCCGCCGGCGAGGAGCTGGCTGGCGGTGTAATGCCGACCGCCCTTGATGTCCAGCTCCACCCCGACCGCGTCGGCGGCGTCAGCGACTCTGTGGGTCGCCCAGTCAGGGTTCCACGGCCGGGCATGCGCGGGATCGTTGGAGAACAGGTAAGCGTCGTCGGGCAGCTCGACGCCGACGGCCGCCAGCGCGGCCCTGATCTCATCGAGGTAAGTAGCGATCAGCGCGCATGTGTCTGGGTCGATGGCCAGCCACCGGTCCTGGTGAGTCTTGGTGTCCTTACGGACACGCTGGCCGCCGCGGACGACGTAGTTGAATGCAACGTGGATCAAGCCCTGGTCCAGGTGGATGTCACGGACCTGGAGGCCGCACAGCTCGCCGCGGCGGACGCCGGTGACCACCACGAGCCACAGGTACAGGCCCAGGGCGGCGTCCCGCTTGCGAGCCTCGGCTATCACCTTGGCGACGGCTTCGGGTGACGTGGCCGCGATCGTCTGGCGGATGGCGGTAGGAGGCTTAGCTGACTCAGCCGGGTTCCGGTCGGTCCACTCCCAGCGTTGCGCTGCGGCGAACGCGCCGGACAGGATGCTGTGAATGCCACGGATCGTGTTCGGCTTCATGGGATGGCACACATGCGGACGGCATCCTGCGCCGCGGCAGTCGTGGCCGGGACCTGGCCGCCTCCGGTTCGGCGCCGGGTCGTCGCTGGGTTCTCCAGCGACGACGGTGGCGCGGCCGTGCCGGGCGATGATCAGGCCGTCCGCAGCGAGCACCTTCATGGCGTGGCGTACCACGCCCGTGCCGATGCCTTGCAGAGCGCTCAGCTCGGTGATCGACGGCAGCTCCTCGCCCGGGGCCAGGAGCCCGGACCGGATGGCCTCCTCCAGTGTCCCGCTGACCTGCCGCCAGGCTGGCCGCGAGTCGTCCGGGTTGATCGTCAGGGCCGGGACGTTGCGGTGCTCGGTGAACGGCCTGCCCGTGCAGGACAGATCACCGCAGCACTTCAGCCGCGTGTACAACTTGTCCAGGATGGGCCCGCGCACCTTCCGGACCTCCAGGTGGCCCAGGGCGGGCTTGATCGTGCGCCGGATGAAGCCCTCGTTGGTCTGCCGGGTAGACACGTCCCATTCGGCGATCGCCATGTACTGGTCCATCAGCCCCGCCATGGTCGCGTTGACCTCGGGCGTTCGGCCTTCGGACGCTTCCTTAAGAAGCCTGCCGAGCTCAATCTGCGCCTGTAGCTCGCCCTTGACCGTCGACCTAAGGCGGATCTCCTGCCGGGTAAGCGGATCAACCCCGGCATACACCGAGACCCGGTATGACCCACTGGGCAGTTGCTCTATGTGCCCCTTGACGGCCCTCGGCATGGCAGCAGAATAGCCCGCAGATATGACATCCGTTCCACGAACCGTTCCACGGATTCGAACGCTGTTGTCCGAATAACAGCTATCTAACTGGGAGCCGGTGAGCGGATTCGAACCGCTGACCTGCCGTTTACAAGACGGCTGCTCTGCCAACTGAGCTACACCGGCGGGAGACTCCGAGCATGCTAGCCGATCCGCCCGCCGACCAGCGAGACTACCTTCTGACCAGCGGCTTCCCCCGCTGCCGACGGCGCTAGAACGTGTCTGCGATCGGTGTCGCGGCGAGGTGCGCTGGGAACCTTGATCATGCCGGATACGTGCCGAAGCTATGAGCCGTACGCGTACTGCGGGCCCTCCCGCGTGCGTGCGCGGGACTTCGCCGCCGCGGCTGGCCAGGGCGGCAGAGGCAATTTCGCATACCCCCAGGGAGGTATCTGACTGGCTCTGGCTCTCGTGATCCGTCAGGTCGGCCGGGGCGACTTTCGGGTGGTCCCGGTGATTCCGCCCTCATCGCGCAGGGCGCTGAGGGAACGTGCTGACCTAGGGTTATGTAATTTCCGGCGTTCCTGCGGGACTTAGGCTAGCTATGTGGGTTGCCGGCGGAGGGGGGCCGATGGTGAGTCTGGTGGAGTCAGTGGAGGTGGCGCGGCGCCCTGTCGCTCAGTTGGAGCAGGTTATCGGCGGCGAACGGCACACACGCCTGGTCCGGGCGGCTGAGCAGTTCCGGCAGCGGCTGGCCGGGCGCACCGTCTGGAACGTCAGCTCGACCGCGGTTGGCGGTGGGGTGGCAGAGATGCTGCACGTGCTCATCGGGTACGTCCAGGATCTTGATATCCCGGTCCGCTGGCGGGTGATCACCGGTGATGCGGAGTTCTTCGTGCTCACCAAGCGCGTGCACAATCAGATCCACGGTGAGCAAGCCGGCGGCCCTCTCAACGAGGCCGAGGCCGGCCATTACGCACGGATGCTCGCCGCGAACGCTGCCGAGTTGCTCGACCAGATACGGCCAGGAGATCTCGTGCTGCTGCACGATCCGCAGACCGCCGGGCTGACCACGGCATTGTCGCGGGCCGGCGCTCAGGTGGCATGGCGCTGCCACATCGGCGTGGATTGGGAAAACGACGCTACCCGGGCCGGGTGGAACTTTCTGCGCCCGCACCTGGCCTCCGCGAAGGGATACGTCTTCTCCCGCCGCCAGTACGCGCCACCGTGGGTTCCGGGCGAAAGGATCTGGACCATCCCGCCGTCGATCGATCCCTTCTCCCCGAAGAACCAGCACCTCGATGACGACACCGTGCGGGCCATCCTGGCCAGGATCGGCGTCCTGGACGGCGCCGCGCCGGACGGGCCAGCGTCCTTCACGCGCAGCGACGGCAGCGCAGGTGTCGTTATCCGGTCCGCGAGCATCACCGGCGACGGCCGCCCCGGCCCCGGCGATCCGCTGCTGGTTCAGGTTTCCCGCTGGGACCAGCTCAAGGACATGCCCGGAGTGATGCGGGGCTTCGCCGAGTACGTCGCACCCGGCGGCAGCGGATACCTCGTGCTGGCCGGCCCCGCGGTCGCCGGGGTCACCGATGACCCCGAAGGCGCTGCCGTATTCGGCGACTGCCTGCTGCAATGGCGTGATCTGCCGGCCGCGGTCCGCGCCCGGGTCCTGCTGGTCACCCTGCCCCTCGATGACCCCGGCGAAAACGCCGCCATGGTCAACGCGCTGCAACGGCACGCCACCGTCATCACGCAAAAGAGCCTCGCCGAAGGGTTCGGGCTGACCGTGGCCGAGGGCATGTGGAAAGCGCGGCCCGTCGTCGGCTCGGCCGTCGGCGGGATCAACGACCAGATCGCCGACGGCACCGGCATCCTGCTGCCCGACCCCCGGGACGTGGAAGCCTTCGGGTCAGCGGTACGGCGGCTACTCGACCACCCCGGCGAAGCCAGCCAGATCGGGCGCGCCGCTCACTCCCATATTGCGCAGCACTACGTAGGCGACCTGCACCTGCTCCGCTACGCGCAACTGTTCGGCGCGCTGATCTCGGAAGGCTAGAGCCACCGGTCCCGGTTCCCCGGCAGCACTCCCGCTCCTGCCCTTCGGACCTGCGCGAGTCACCGGCGCCGGCGCGGGGGCGCGCGCCCCCTGGTGCTGGGGGCCGCTGATGCTAGCGTTGCGGCCATGCCATTGAATGCTGCGCAGGCCGCTGGTCTTATCTGGGCGGGGATCGGCGGCAAGCGCCTGCTCGATCACCCGTTTTACCGCCGCTGGGAGGCCGGGACGCTGGCCAGCGGCGAGCTCGCCGCCTACGCCGAGCAGTACCGGCATATCGAGGCGGCGTTGCCGCAGGTCCTCAGCCAGGTCGCGTCGAACCTGCCGGATGGCCCGGCCCGGGCGGCGGTGAACGCCAACCTGTCCGACGAGCTCGGCCGCCCAGCGCCGCACCTGGACCTGTTCGACACCTTCGCCGCCGCGGCCGGGGCACGGTGCGGCGCGCCGCCTACTCTGGCCACGCGGTCCCTTACCGGGTTGCAGCTGTCAGCCGCCGCAAGCGACCCGGTCCGGGGGCTCGGCGTGCTCGCCGCCTACGAGACCCAGGCCGCCGCCGTCGCCGCGACGAAAGCCGCCGGGTTGCGCCGCCACTACGGCATCGACGGCCCCGGCGTGGCGTTCTGGGATGTGCACGCGGACCTGGAAGCCGACCACGCCGACTGGACGGCCAGCGCGCTGGCCGCCACCGCCGCCAGTCCCGCGCAGGTGACCAGCGCGGCAGCGGACGGAGCCCGCGCCTGGTGGCAGTTCCTCGACGAACGCCAGACCGCCGCGTAGAGCACCGGCCGCGCGATCACCGCGACGCGGGCCGCACCGGCCCGCAGCGCCTCGGCGGCTTCCGCGCGACGCGTTGGGCGGTGAGGTCCTGCTCGTCGGCGGGGCGGCGGGCGTACCGATCAAGATCCCGCCTGAGGGGATGGTCATGTGCGGAGCGTACGCATAGCCCCCGACAGCTGAGACGGTCACCGGACGGGTCTATTGAGACGAATTCGCGCTAGTGACTGGTGCAGGCGAGGTCGGTCGGGTGGTGTCCGATGAGGGATCCTTGAACGGACGCTTCACGACCGGCACTAAGCTACTTCGCGAGCTTCACGGGTCGAACCCATGGCCTTGCCGGAGGCCGCGAGGTTCCTGCACACCGGCACGTGACCGGAGGCCGTTGGTGTGCCACTGGGGCCATCGCCCAGCCGCCATCACCCGCATGACCGCAGTCCGGGCAGGCGAAGCCATCCGGCCAGCGCAGCCAGTCCAGATAATCCAGGCAGTCCGCATCGGTACCGAACCAGGCCTGAAACTCGCCCGCAGACCCTGGGGTAATACCGGTCGGCACGCGGATGATCCATCGCCCCAGGTTACTCCGGTTTAAAATGGATAGCCCGGACAGTCATTATTATTCCGTAGCTGACTCGTAGCCTGTCAGCTCACACCGCTGCGGGGAACCTCGTGAGCTCCTGGGTAAACACCGAGGAAATGGCGCCAGGCAAGGGCCTCACGGCGAGCAGGCGCGCCGGATGCATCCGCAGTATGGGCGTGTCATAACGATCACTTGTAATCAGGCGGGATTGGTCTCTTCGCTGCCGCCTTGGACTTGGTAGACGCCGGAACGGATTACACGCGACCGAGGGCGGTCCTATGGTTTGGGGAAGTGAGTCACCGTTTCGCCTTGTGGTAGCTCGGGAAGAGAGCGAATCATCGAAGTTTCGAGGCCTTGTAATACGCATAGGCCGCGCTGTCTCTCCATTCCCGCTGCCTTGCAGGCTTGGTACTCGTATCCGTGAACTGCCCGCACCCGCCGAGGCGCTGAGCAGTGCCTCGGCGGGTGGTGACATGTTTGGGAGTCCCGGGCCATCAGCGCTGGTCACGGCTCATCAGTTGACCGCAGCGGTCGCGGTCTGCAGGCGGAAGGCTGCTCGTGTCACACGCCCTACCGCACTAAGGATCTCCGGCAGGTCATTGCCCTCCTTGAGCGCAATGATGAGTTTTCCAAGTGCTGCAACGAGCTCTCCCATAACAGCATACGGAGCCAGCGTGTGTACGAGCGCCTCCAGCGCCGGGACAATCCCCATCGAGTGGGCCGTGCTGGCGAAGTTGTACAGCTGATGCGTTGTCAGCCCATTGTGGGCTGCGACAACGGCAACACCCTTCAAGGTAATCACTGTCTTGGTGATAACGATCGTTTCGACGACCATGATGATCTCCTACCCGTGCGGTTCCAGATTCGGTCAAGGCCGTCTCTTCGACCGCAGCATTTTCCTGTGCTTGGCGACTGGCTTCACCCGGGCTGAGTCCCGTCGCCGGTTATCGATGGCGTCCTGGGGATGTGATGCGCTGGCGAATGGAAATACGACCGCTATGCGCCAAACGGTTCAAGACCGTTTAGGGTTTATCAGGGCCGGGGGCTCCCCGGTGCCGGGCTGGGTGTGCATACTGGACAATGTCGGTGACCAACAGGCGCCTCGCTCATTGCCAGCCGCCGCCGATTTGACCAGGTACGGTCTCGGTTCGGGAAAATTCCGGGATCGCTGTGAACCGTTCGGCGGGTAGGCGTCGTAGAACCTGATGGGGGGGAACTGACGGTGTCGGCAACCGACGCTGCAGATCGGCTAGCGGCCGAGGAGGCAAACCTTGTTGCCCAAATCGCCGCCGGTGACGTCGGGCCCCCGGTGGCTGAGCTCTACCGCAGGTACGGCAAGCGGCTCTATCGCTTCGGGGTGCAAAACCTCGGCAATCAGGGGCTGGCCGAGGAAATGGTTCAGGAGTGTTTCGTGAGGCTATGGCGCACAGCAGGCAAGTTTGACGCTGGCAAGGCCAGCGTCGGCACCTACCTGTATGTTCTCGCCCGCAGCGTCGCCGCTGACATCCGCAAGCGCCCGTCGTCTCGCCCGCTGCTTCCGGTCGACGACGTCGACGTGCCTCCCCAGCCCGATGGCGTTGATCAGATACTTGACAGCGTGATCATCCGGGAGGCCTTCGAGACCCTGGGACCAGCCCATGCCCAAGTGATACGCCTCGCCCAGGACGAGGGGCTCACGCAGTCACAGATTGCCGAGCGACTCGGCTTGCCACTGGGCACGGTCAAGACCCGTACCTTCCATGGGATGCGGGCCTTGCGTACCGCTTTAATCGAGCGAGGTTTCCATGCCATCTGACGCTCAGCACGCCCTCGAACACCCCGAGGTCGCCGGATGGGCCCTCGGAGCTTTGGACCCAGACGATCTCACGGCCTTCGAGGAACACCTTCAGTCTTGCGAACAGTGCCAGGCGGTAGTGGCCGAGTTCGAGCCGGTGGTGCAGGGCCTCAAGATCGCAGCACCGGCGGCCGAACCGCCCGCCGACCTTGAAGCTCGTACCATCGCCGCCGTCCAATACGCTGTCATAGCCGAGAGCAAGCCCGGCCCTGCGCCTGCACTCGCCGCAGCCGCCGCCACCCCCGAGCCGAAACCGAGCTCAGCGAGTAAAGCAAGCCGCTGGTGGCACCTCCACTGGACCAATCCTCTGCTTTCCGTGGTCACCGCCCTGGGCGCCGCGGCGGTGACCGCGGCCGCTTTCCTCGGATTCCAGCTTTCCCAGGTGGCCGCACCAGCAGTAGCGGCGTCGTTCAACCTCCGTGCCCAGCCGGGCCAGTCCGGATCAGGCACGGCCGTCGCCCGCCACGTCAACGGCGGCTGGGAAATCCAGCTCACCGTGAAGCACCTCAAGAACCTCGGCCCGGGCCAGTTCTACGAGTGCTGGTATGCGGGCCCGGGCAATCGGCCCGGGTACCCGGAGCTGATTACGGCGGGCACGTTCGCCGGCGGCGACGGCACCTTCAACATGTGGAGCGCCGCCAACCCGGCCAAGTTCAAGATCATGCAGGTCACAGCCGAACAGCCAGGCGACGGCAGCCAGCACGGCAAAGTGATCCTCAACGGTATCGCCCAGACCTAGCTATCCAGACCCAGCTATCCAGACCTAGCTATGAGGCTTCGGTTCGCTTGTAGAACAACCCATCATGTCGCTGGCGATGTCGCGGTCCCTGCGAGGTTGCTGACGATGTCGCTGGGGCCAGCAGGGCGGGGGGTTGCTGGCGCGGCGTTGGCGAGGTTGCGGTCGTGCCGAGCGGGCCCGCCGGCGGGACGGGCCCGCTCGGCCCGTTCTCGGTCAGCTTGTGCGGCGCCGCGGCCGCCCTTCCTCCTTGCGGGACCGCGTCTGATCTGACCACGGCCCGGATCTTGGACATCCTGCGGGAACTGGCGGGTGCTGTCCTTCGCGGTTCGGCATCCGCCGGGCCGGTGGTGAGCCCCGGGGCAGGATTCCGGTAGCGGGCCGCCGGCTACAGGCCGTAGAGGACTGAGCTGGACCCGGGGGTAAGGTCTACCCCGTTCTGCGTGACGAGAAGGTTGGACCCGTCATCGAAGATCAGGTCCACGTTGAAATTGAAGTTCCAGGTGGCTCCGGGCGGAACGGCAGCCAGTTGAGGGTAAGGCTGCCGCCCGGCTGAAGCTGGTGCTTCTCCACCTGGTTGAGCACCGGGATCGGGAACGGGCCCTCGTTGGTACCAGGAGCGAATGGGCCGTAGGCATTGCTCTCCTGCACGACGATCGTGCCCGTCGAATCGGTGACGATGATCTCGATTTCGCTGGCGGGAACTGATGTGCTGGCCGCTGTCGGGGATCTCGAGCCGGGCGAGCGAAGCGATCTGGTAGTGGTGCTGGACGCACTGGATAAGGCGAAGGCGCCGCGAGGCAGTGGAGGGCCCAGCTACGCCGAATACGTGCCCAAGCCTGCGGCGAAGACCCTCAGCCAGCTGAATCGAAAGTCTCTTGCCAGCCACGGTCGAACAGCGCATAGTCGCAGGTGACTAATGGCATCGGGTGCGGAGCCCAGCCCTCTCCGCGCCCCGGCCGATCTTGAAAGGGCCAATGCCGTCTGCCCACTTTCAACCCGGCAGGGCGTCCCGCAGGGACATCCGGGGGCTGAATCGAAAG
>Ga0302231_10000605_pt1 | contig 25701 bp, 22 predicted proteins | sample II_Palsa_N2_2_FD_193522 | JGI IMG/M metagenome (GOLD analysis project Ga0302231, IMG submission 193522) | Peat permafrost microbial communities from Stordalen Mire near Abisko, Sweden - II_Palsa_N2_2 | ecosystem: Environmental > Terrestrial > Soil > Palsa > Peat permafrost | place: Sweden...
TGCGATTGATACGGGTTCGAAATGTACGCAACGGGGGAGAGTAGTTCGTGAAAGAATGGAGAATAGCCACGCGGCTGGCAATCCTGGCGGGTGTCCTGTCGGCTCTGGTCGTCGCAATCGGAGGTTTCGGGCTCTGGGGGATGCAGCGGGCAGAAGGCGGTATGGAGTCGATCTACGAGGACCATATGGCGCCCGCGCTAATGCTAGGCGAGATCAGTGATCACTTGATGACTACGCGCCTTTCTCTTGCTATTGCCGTACACACAGGCGATGGTGTCACCGCGAGGTCGCAGATTGATGCCATCGAATCGAACATTGCGGACATCGACAAGACCTGGAAGACTTACTTGCAACGGGTTCAAAGTCCCGAGGAGGCGCATTTGGCGAAGGCATTCTCAGACGCGCAAGGAAGGTTCATCAGCGACGGCCTGCGCTCGACGATGAATGCGCTGCGGGCGGGTAATACTGACGGCGCCAGACGCCTACTGGTCGAAGTGACGGGCCCCTTGTTTGTGCCGGTGAAGCAGGACAATCTGGCTCTCCAGAAATATCATGTCGAGGCTGCCAGGCGGACGTTCATGGAGGCTCAAAAGCGTAATGGCAAGCTGCGTCGATCCTTTATCATCGCTATCTCCGGCGTCGTGTGTTTTGCCATCATTTTTGGGACCTGGGTGGTCCGTTCGGTCAGCCGCCAACTTGGAGCGGAGCCAGCAGAAGCCGCCAGACTGGCTCAGCGAGTTGCTGCGGGTGATCTAAGTGTCCGGATTGTCTTGAAGCCGGGAGATGCTACCAGTCTGATGGCGCAACTCAGAATCATGCAAGAGAGCCTCGCCAATCTCGTCAGGGGTGTTAGGCAAGGTGCGGAACTTGTGGCTACCGCTAGTGAGCAGATCGCCCAAGGCAATCTTGACCTTAGCCAGCGAACGGAAGAACAAGCGAGCGCACTCGAAGAGACCGCCGCTTCTATGGAACAACTGGGGGCGGCTGTTCGGCAGAACTCTGACAATGCCATGCAAGCAGATCAATTGGCCATGGCAGCTTCCGACGTTGCGGCGACCGGGGGTGATGTAGTGGGGCAAGTCGTGCAGACCATGCATGGGATCAACGACAGTTCTAAACAGATCGCTAGCATCATTGGCGTGATCGATGGCTTGGCATTCCAAACGAACATTCTGGCGCTGAATGCCGCAGTGGAAGCTGCACGTGCAGGAGAGCAAGGGCGCGGTTTTGCTGTAGTAGCGGGTGAGGTCCGGAGTCTTGCGCAGCGCAGTGGTCAAGCGGCAAGGGAAATCAAGGGTCTCATTTCTGACAGCGTACAACGAGTGGATGAAGGTGTGGCGCTGGTTGAGCACGCTGGATCTACTATGCAGGAGATTGTAGGGGCTATCAGGCGGGTCTCAAATATCGTAAATGAGATCAGTGCGGCCAGTTCAGAGCAAAGCACAGGAGTTGCACAGATCAGTACGGCTGTTAGCCACATAGATGAAGTAACACAGCAGAACGCCGCGCTTGTTGAAGAGAGCGCGGCCGCCACCGAACATTTGAAAATGCAAGCCCACGAGCTCGTGCAGGCAGTCGCCGTTTTCAAGCTGGCTGTCGGATAACGAGGCGCGTGCCGATCCTTCTTTGAGCGCGCCTTTGGACGACCACGCGACTTCCCCGGTAGCCGGCGTTCGACAGCGGGCTTCCTTTTAAGGCCGATCGCCCTTGATGGAGTCCGCAGGCGGGGCCATCGACTTCGCGATAACTCTCAGATGTTGCACGAAACGTTCAACGACTGGACTCAACGTACGCCTCTTCAGCGTAACAAGCGAGATTGGTGGCGGCGTTAGCTGTACGTCATCCACCTCCAAGGCTGTGATTGGCCATTGCTTGGCATTTCCCGACAACAGGGAAAAGGGCAGCACCGAGATGTAGCGTCCCGTCGACAGCAGTTGATTGCGAAGCAAAATTGAGGCTGCATTCACGCTGACATTTAACCTGATGCCTCTCCTTTCAAATTCCGCTCGAACAAATTTTTCGATGACGGAGGAGGGCGGAATAATCCAGGGTTCGTTAGCGATTTCTGTGAGTGCAATGTTGTGGCGACCCGCCCAAGGGCTACTCGTCCCCGAAACGATGCAGTGCGGATCTTCAAACAACACCTCGACGTTCAAATCGTCGTCCACGAAATCTCTCGGCATGCGGGCGAGCACAATATCAACGACGCGCTCATGCAGTTCGTGATGATCCAATGTGGTCGTGTCTTGTTGAACCACGCTGAAAACGACATGCGGATATTGCTGCGAGAAAAGACTGATAGCGCGTGGCAGTAAATCTGCGGACAAAAATTCGGCGCAGGCAACGCGAACCTCGCCAACCTCCGGGTTGGTCAGAAACTCGATGTCATTGATGCCTTGCATCAACTCGTCAAAGACCACCTGGCTACGCTTGAGAAGCGCATCTGCGTAGATTGTCGATTCGACGCCTTGCGCATGACGATTCAGAAGTCTCACGCCCAGAGCGGCTTCGAGACTGGCGATAGCTTCTGATACGGCGGGTTGTGACATTCCGAGATGCGAGGCGCCCTTCGCCATGCTTCCCCAGCGAACGACGGCCGACAGGATGTAAAGATCGCGCAGCTTCAGACGCCGGCCGATTCGATCCATCCAGACTGACGGTGCACGTAGCATCGGGATTGCCAATAGGGTTAAAGGTAATTGCAGCTTCCTGCCAGCGCGTCCAGCTTATATCATTTTCCACATGCGGCAAAGACAGGGCCAGGCATCTCGCGGCGCAGGAGATTCAGGCGGGAACCCGGTGGCAATTTCCGGGAAGACAGCGTTTTTCTTGAAAGGCATTATGTCATTCTTTACCGAACCAGGTCATAACAAGTCGACTGACGATAGCGCGCCGCGATGCGCTGGACCTTTGGCTGATCTGGTGGCACCGCGTGTGACGCTGCCGGCCAAAGCATGCGATAGCCACCTCCATATTCTTGGACCGGTCGCCCGATATCCTTACATCCCGGAACGCGTCTACACGCCGCCTGACTGCCTCCTGGTGGACTACCGGGCCCTTCAGGAAAGCCTGGGCCTGACCCGCTGTGTGCTCGTCCAGCCTAGCGTCTATGGATCCGACAACAGTGCGCTCCTGGAGGCGCTTCAGTGCCTTGGCAATACCGCTCGTGGCGTTGTCGTTCTGGGTGGCCATGAATCGGACAGCGAACTGCGGGATATGGACGCGGTCGGTGTCAAGGGAGTCCGGGTTAACCTCGTGGACGTCAAATCCCCCAGCGCCCTTCTGCCAGTCGATGCGCTGCTTCGGTTGCAGGAGCGCATCGCTCCGCTGGGATGGCATCTGGAGTTGCTTGTCCATGTGGACCGATATCCAGACCTTGACGAGCAACTCGGTTCGCTCGATGTGCCGGTTGTCTTTGGTCACATGGGCTATCTCTCGCGAGGCGTGAGTGCCGATCATCCGGGAATGAGAGCCATGCTGGCGCTCCTTCAATCCGGCCGCGCGTGGGCCAAGATTACCGGCCCATATCGTATCGGTGCCGAAGGTCCGCCCTACGACATAGCCGCAGAAGTTGCACGCCGGCTTGCGCGTTATTGCATGGATCGACTGGTGTGGGGAAGCGATTGGCCGCATGTCATGGTCAACGGTCCGATGCCTCACGATGCTGACCTGCTCAATGACGTGGCTGACTGGATACCCGGGCAGGACCAGCAGCAGGTCCTGTTCTCGGACAATCCCGCCCGTCTCTATCAGTGGAGCTGACGGGAAGCATTTGTTGATACCGGTCCTCTGCCAGAGCGGAACCGGGATTTTTATGTAACTTTAGTATTCCTTAAATAATCTATCGGAATTCAGATCATGAGTATGTTATGTGGAGGGGTGTGGGTACCCGCTGCGACCCCGTTCCGGGCGGATGGGAAGATTGACCGGCCGTTGTTCGTCGAGCATTGCTTGCACCTGATAAATGAAGGGGCCGATGGCCTGGCCATTCTGGGCACGACCAGCGAAGCCAATTCGCTGAGCCTTTCGGAACGTCTCGACCTGCTGGATCTTCTGATTGACGAAGGCATCAGCCCCGAGCAGTTGATGCCCGGGACAGGTTCATGTTCCATCGTCGACGCAATCCAGTTGACGAAGGCGGCAACTACGGCCGGGTGCGCGGGGGTCCTGGTACTTCCCCCCTTTTACTATAAGGCTGTGGATGATGAGGCACTGTTCGCTTATTTTAGCGAGCTCATCGAACGCGTGGGAGAGAGGGGGCTGCGGCTATATCTGTACCACATCCCACCCATCGCGCAGATTGGGTTCAGCCTGCATCTGATCGAACGTCTGCTGAAGCGCTATGGCTCCGTCATCGCGGGCCTCAAGGATAGTTCAGGCAATTTCAGCAACACGCGAGCCGTGATCGAAGCGTTCCCTTCCCTGAGAGTCTTCCCGGGCTCCGAGTCGTTCCTGCTGGAAGGGCTCCGAGCCGGTGCAGTCGGCTGTATCTCGGCGACCGGAAACATCAATGCGCGTGAGATCAAACGGGCTTACGTAGGGTGGAGTTCGGCGACAGCCGATCTACTGCAGGCTGGCGTGACCCGTCGACGACAGATCGTCGAGTCGTTCCCGCTTATTCCTGCGATCAAGGCCGTGCTGGCGCGTCGTTATGGCGATCCGACCTGGCGCAACACACGCGTCCCGCTGATGCCGCTCGATGAAACGCGCGAGCACGCGCTCACTGAGGCGCTGGCTGCAGGGGGCTATGAGATTTCGACTGAACACACCAGATAAGCCGCGAGAGAGAAGATACATGAACACCAAACCGGTACTTGGACTCGAGGACGTTGAAGCAATGCTCACCGGTGCGCGTCGCGAAGCGCAGAAGCACAGCTGGAATGTGTCCATCGCCATCGTTGATGACGGTGGTCATCCGCTCGGGTTCTATCGGCTCGACGGAGCGCCACCGGGCAGCGCCTACATGTCGGCCGAGAAGGCGCGCACGGCAGCGCTGGGCCGCCGTGAGTCGAAAGTGTACGAGGACATGATCAACGGGGGGCGGATTGCCTTTCTGAGTGCTCCGCTGAGCGCCACGCTCGAAGGCGCGGTGCCGGTCATGGTGAACGGCGAATGCGTCGGCGCTGTCGGCGTGTCCGGTGTGAAGTCGGACCAGGACGCACAGATCGCCAGGGCTGGAGCGGCATGCCTTGGTGGGACGGTCGCCTGATTCTTCGTTGATGGAAAAGGGCAGGCAACCACGACAAAGAGCGCGCCGAACGGGTCGTCTCCACAGGCTATGCAGATTTGGTGGCCTTTGGTCGGCCATTCGTCGCCAATCCGGACTTCCCGTCCGGCTCGTCAGTGACCTGGCTCTCGCCAGTTTTGACGGCGATACGCTTTTTGGAGCCGGCGAGCGCGGCTATACCGACTATCCCAGCCTGTCTCGTGCGGTCGCTTCCTAGTGCCCTGAGTGAGAAGTTCATGGAATTCACTGATCGCCGCGTTGTCCATCGTATAGTTGGTCTATCACGGTGGAGGCGCAATGGATGGGCGACCGAACACCTGGTTGGTGTCGAGTGGATCGGAACGCGAGCATTTGCCGTCCTTGCTCGCTCCGCCGTCCGTGTCGCGTCAAATCACTGTGCGTGGTATATGGGTGACCGGTTCTCAGACTCCGCCTTTCGTCCTTCACGAAAGTCTTGAGTGCGATAAAGCACTCCGCGCTGCGCGTCGAGTTGCGATAGCGACAATGCCTCGGTTGAATCAATCGCCAGGTGCGCCGATGCAAGCGACGTCTTGATGCTAAGCGGTGCGCAAGCTGCGATTCTCGTTGCAATTTCAATAGCCCGCTCCAGCGCTGCTTGCCGAGTTGGCGCGACTTCCTGGATGACTCCCATCCGGTAGGCTTCGTCCGCGCCCCAGTGATCGCCGGTGAGGATATATTTCATTGCGTTGCCCCATCCAGCTTCACGTACAAACCGCACTGTGGAACCACCTCCAGGAAAGCGTCCGTGGGTGTTTTCGTCCTGACCGAAACGCACGTCGGCGGCTGCTATTCGAATGTCGGCGACAAGGTGCATTTCATGCCCCATGTTCCAGGTATCGCCGTGCACGACCGCGATTAAGGGTTTGGTCAGGTGCCGCGTTTTAGCCAGCGGATCAATGACGTTTTTTGCGGTCATCGCTGGCTTTCCGGACCTGGCGATTGCTTCAAAAGCATCGACATCGACTCCGCGCGAAAAATTATCACCATGCCCGAACAAGATTGCAGCACGAAGTGAAGGGTCATTGTCGTAGTCGTAATATGCCCGGGCAAGCGCGGTGAAGGTCTCCGGGTCAACACGGTTTTGGTTCGCTGGACGATTGATGCCGAGTAACGCGATCGCGCCGCGGCGCTCGATGGTCAACGTAGCCCCCGTGCCGAAAGGAACCTCAGTAAGGGTGGTGCTTATTGTTGTCGAGTTATCATCGAAAGTGCCAAGGTCCGCGCCGCTTACGGTTGCGAAGGCAGACGGCGCGAGAAGGCTTGCTAACAGCATCGCGCCTTTCAATACGCTACGCCGGTCGGTAGTTTCTTTGTCTTTCATAGAATTTGTTCGCGCTAAATTACGGGAGAATTCGCAGCTCAGCGGGCTCAAGGGAATTCGTCGGCTCTTCCGGCATCAGTCGAAATGCCTTATCGGTTTAGAAATTGGATTCTGTTGTAGTAAGGAATCCCAGGAAGAGGCGAGGAAGAAGAGATTGGAACGCTCATTCGGGTGGCGCGGGTCCAGCGCCACCTGTTGCGGCAATCGCTCAGTACTGAGAGACGCCGCCATCGACATCGAGCTCAATGCCCGTAATGTAAGCACTGTCTTCGGAAGCGAGGAATACGGCGGCTTTGCCCAGGTCCTCGGGGGTACCCAGCCGAGACAGAGGAATCGTGTCGACGATGCCGGCATGCGCAGCCTCGGGAATCAACGACTGCAGGCCAGGGGTCAGGGTGTGGCCCGGGCTCAACACATTGATGCGGATGCCCAACTCTTTGGTGTCCAGTATCAAACTGCGCGCCAGGCTGCGCACGGCCGCCTTCGTCGACGAATAGACCGACATATTGGGGATACCGATGGAGCCGGCGATCGAGCCGGTGAAAATCACCGATGAACCCTTTGACAGCAGGGGCAGGGCTTTCTGGAAACCGAACAGCAGGCCCTTGACGTTCGCGTTGTAGGTCTTGTCGAAATGCTCCTCAGTAATCTCGCCGAGCTTCATGAACTCATAGAACCCGGCGTTCAACGCTAGTACATCAATGCTCCCGGCCTTCTGCTTGACCGTCGCATACAACGCGTCTAGATCGGCAAGCTTGCCTGCATCGCCTTGAATGCCGACCGCACCGTGGCCAATTTCCGCTACCGCCCGGTCAAGTTCAGACTGGCGGCGGCCCGTAATGAACACGCGAGCGCCTTCATTGGCGAATGCCTTGGCGACACCGAGGCCGATACCGGCGCTGGCACCGGTAACTACGGCGACCTTACCCTCAAGTTTTCTGCTCATGATTGCGTTCCTTCAATCTGGATTGTGTTGCGCCGTTCGTCCATGTCGGAGCGTCTCGGCGGACGCCAAGGTTGGCGCTGAAGCATCGAAACAGTAGAGGATGGAACGAATCACCTGTAGCTGGCGGCCGAGACTAACCTTTATTCCAATTTGGAATGCCAGCGACACAACCCGCGGTTGTCGTCACGGCGTCAGAGATGCCGGCGTAAGTGAGCCAGCGTGCCAGCGCAGAAGTGGCGCAATTGGCAATATCCGGTAATATCACGCCATGCAAGATCATCTCGTCGCCACGCTGGTTTACGACCGGCTCTGTACCTTCGAATTCGGCTGCGTTACCGAACTGTTCGCACTCGAGCGGCCAGAGCTCGAACGCGAGTGGTATCGCTTCGCGGTATGCGCAGTCGAGCCGGGACCGCTGCGCGCGGCGGGCGGCATTACTGTTACGGCTCCATATTCGCTGCGACTGCTCGATCGCGCCGCGACGATTGTTGTGCCGGGCTGGCGCGATGCCGACGAACTGCCGCCCGCGCCTCTACTGGCCAAAATTCGTGCGGCATACCGGCGCGGCGCGCGGCTTTGCTCGATCTGCTCAGGGGTGTTTGTCCTTGCTGCGGCAGGCGTGCTCGACGGCAAAACCGTCACCACTCATTGGCGCTACGCCGACAAACTGCAGCAACGCTACCCGCAACTGCGCGTGCAGACAGATGCGCTGTACGTCGACGAAGGACAGGTGATGACTTCGGCGGGATCGGCTGCGGGGCTCGACATGCTGCTGCATCTGGTTCGGCGCGACCACGGCAGCGCGATCGCGAATCGGGTCGCGCAGCGGCTCGTGGTGCCACCGCATCGTGAGGGCGGCCAGGCGCAGTTCGTCCCGCGACCGATGCCGCAGGACGAGGGCAGCCGTGTCGCCAGACTGATGGACTGGATCAGGGCGAACCCGGCGTTGCCGCACACATTGCGCTCGCTTGCCGAACATGCAGCGATGAGCCCGCGGACGTTGCAGCGTCAGTTTGGTGATGCCACGGGGATGGCTCCCTACGAGTGGCTGGTGCGTGAGCGTGTGGCGATTGCGCGCGAGCTGCTGGAGGCGCAGACACCGATGCCGATGGCGCGCATTGCGCAGGCGGCGGGTTTTGGCTCGGAAGAATCGCTGCGCCGGCATTTCCGGCGTATCGCGTTGACGAGCCCAGGGGCGTATCGGAAGACGTTTGGAGTAAACGTGGCTGGTGATTGAGAGTGGGCGCGGTGTGAATATGTGGTCAGGATGACGAATGGCTATGCGATAGGTCTTCATGCAGCGTGGCTCCACAAAAAATTCATCAATGGACCGCATCGTAACGGTGTAGCAGGACCCGAAAACGGTGCTAGACTCGAACCGCCTTTAACAGCAGGTTAAGAATCCGGTGCGCCCGTGACGTCCCCCATTCAGGCAGACGACCTGGCTTTTTTCTCGGCCCTCGCAGGCTACGGCAGTCTGAACGTCGCAGCGCGCGAACTGGGCCTGTCTACTGTGGCAATCAGCAAGCATCTCGCGCAGATGGAGTTGCGCGCGGGTGTGGCGCTGGTGAATCGCACCACGCGGCGCATGAGTCTCACGCCTGGCGCCGGTATCCATGCGGGCTGTTCACCCCATCAACAACTCTCGGCGCGGGTTCGCACATTCGTCGATTTTCTGTCAGCATCACTGGCAGCACCTGTACCTGTGAAAGCACATTCGCGTAGCGGGCGCGCTCATGCAAAGGTTCATGCAAGACGCTCCTTATCGAGTACGTAATTGCCCTCACTTCCACTCATGCTCGGAAAACCTTTCGTCTTTGCTGCTATCGTTGTGCTAGTGCCGTCGTTCGCTGCCGCCCAGGCATTCGATACCGGCTCGCGCGCCGAGGCGTACCGTCGCTACGTGCTTGCCGGCAAGGATGTGCAGTGCCGCACCAACGCCTCATGCGCGGCGCTCGGTGTTGCAGCGCTAGATGCGGGACGCATCAAAGATGCGCAGACACTGGTCGACATGGAATCGATGCTGGCCGATGCGGCCACTCTGCAGGCCGAAGAAGAGAACTCGCCGAAGGCCCTCAATTCGGCACATGCACGCGCCACGATGGCCCTGATTCACGAGGGCGATGTGCAGTCGGGCCTGGGAGAATTTTCGAATGCCCGTGCGTACTATCGCACTGCCGCAAGCCGCGGCAAGGACGCGCCCGACGATCCGATGCTAAGCCGCGTCGTCGAAGTGGCGCAGCAACGTCTGGCTGGCATCGCGGACAAACAGGTGGTGCAGGGCTTGCCCGCGCCCGGAGTGAGCTTCGCGCGTTATCTGAGCCTGGGCGCATGGAGCACCATCACACTCGCGCCGGCGAAAGGGCGTCACGGCGTGTACCGGCTCGACGCGCGGTTCGTCTATCCGAGCGTTAGCAGCGAAGGTCAGCCGGTGGTCAACACTGGCGCCGTCGTGGCAAACGTGCGGTTTTTCGGCGCTATTGCGCGAGTGGTGGTCTCGGATCAGCCGGTCGGCGCAACGATCGAGGCCACTGCGAAAGTGACCAACCTCGGCGCGTATGATGCCCACGGAGACAAATGCCTGCTCGAATTCAGGCTGACCGCGCCGGAGACGCTCGAGATCGCGACGCACGGCTCAGTGGCCGCATGCGGCTTCGGTCCGAATGTCGCAGCCGACGGCCGATATTATCTGAAGACAGGCTCTTAAGCCTCGTTCGAGACTTGCAATCCTGGGGGAGCGTATGCGCAATGCAATGGACTATCCATTGGTGGTGTTTTTGTCGACGCTGGTGGCGATGTCCTTCTCGGCGTGGATTGGGGCGAGTCTCCTCAGGCGCGTGAAGGCCCTCACGGCAGAGTCGCGCGAAGACTTCAACGTCGTTCAGGCCGCGACGCTCACGCTGCTGGCGCTCATGATCGGCTTCAGTTTTTCCATGGCAGTGGGCCGGTACGATCAGCGCAAGAACTACGAGGAAGAAGAAGCCAATGCAATCGGCACGGAATTCGTGCGCGCCGATTTGCTGCCCGCTGCGGATGCGCAGCAGGTGAGAACGCTATTGGGCCACTACCTCGAACAACGCATGCTGTTTTACACGACGCGCGATGTGCAGGAGCTCGAACAGGTCAACACGGCCACGGCGCAACTGCAGTCCGGTTTGTGGGCCGCGGTGCGCGACGCCGCTGCGGCGCAGCCGACCCCGGTGACTGCGCTGGCGGTCGCGGGCATGAACGATGTGTTGAACTCGCAGGGGTACACGCAGGCTGCGTGGTGGAACCGCATTCCGATTGCCGCGTGGGGGCTTATGGTGGCGATCGCGGTGTGTTGCAACCTGCTGGTCGGTTATGGCGCGCGCTCGGCCAAAGCGGGCTTGACGCTGCTGTTGGTATTGCCGCTGGTGGTCGCGACGTCGTTCGCGCTGATTGCGGACATCGACAGCCCGCGTGGCGGGATCATTCGTGTGAGTCCGATCAATCTGGTGGCCACGGCGCGATCGTTGAGTCCGGGTTGATGATGCGTTGATGGAGGCTGCCCGCAGAACGGGCAGCCGCAACGAGCTTAGTGTGGATGCTCGTCTTTATGCTCACCTTCCGGCTTGTGCTCCTCTGCATTGTGCTGCTCTGGAGCCGGATGCGGCTGTGCATGTTGCTCCGGGTGTGGTGCCGGATGCGGCGCTGCCGGGTGCGGATTTACATGCGGCTGGGCCGGATGCGGGTTCGCGTGCGGCGCCTGGGCAGGCTGCGCTTCATGCGGCCTGGGTGCGGCTTCCTGAGCATGCTGCGGCTGGCCGCCAGCGGTTTCGGCAGGACGCTGCACCTCGGGCTGAGCATGCTCGGCTTCCGGTGCATGCGGTACCGGGGCACCGGCTTCGGAAGGACGCGCGTTACGCTCTTCCGGTTGCGCTTGCGGCGCTTCGCCTTGCGGACGCGGTACACCGTTCTCGTGACCTTCGTTCGGATGCAACTGCTCGCCGGCTTGCGGCTTCGGAGCGGCTGCATTCGGTGCTGCCGCATTCGGAGCATGACCCGCTTGCGCCTCATTGCCGTGCCCCTGAGCGCCTTGCGGACCGACCGGATGAACCTGCGCCCGGTTGATCACCTGGAAACCTCCACGAGGGGCGGCTGTAGCCGGCGCGCCCGGATGTGCCACGGCAGTGAAAGCAGCAGGCGCTGCAGTGCGCACCACCGGTGCGCCGGCACCGGCCACCTTGCCGCCGCCCGCTGCAAAGCGTTGGGCTAACGTGTCGTGATAAGCCGCTGGCACGACCGGTGCGCGGGTCGCCACCACCTGACGCTGCGCGAGCGCTGCCGGTGCACCCACGTGAGCAGGCCGCAACGCGCCGGCAAAGCTCTGCTGAACCGGCGCGATAGCCGGCGCGCCAGCACCGATCTGCGCATGGGCCAGATTCTGCGCATTGAATGGGCGCGCTGCCTGCGCAACCGCCTCGCCGCGTACGAACGCGTTCGCCGGCACGGCCGTGATGGCGCCCGGTGCGTTCTGGTTGATGTACGTGTTGTGGATGTTATTGATGATCGTCGTGTTGTGAACATTAGTGATGTTCACGTTGTTGATGCGGTTGTAGTACGTCGGGCTGTAGTGATACGCCGGATGCCACGGCTCTCCCGGTCCGAGTGCGAACCACGCTACGCCGGCGCCCACCGCGCCGCCGATCGCCAGGTCGACACCCCAATGCGCGCCGCCACCACCGCCGCCGCCGACGAAGGCCACCAGCGCCGGTGCATACACCGGCGGCTGGCTCACGACCACCGGACCCGGCACCCATGCCCACGCGCGGCCGACATAGGCCCAGCGTCCATAGTGGAAAGGTGCGAAGCCCCACGGTGCGTCATCCACCCATGTCCAGCCCCACGGCGCGATCCATGCCCAGTGGCCTTCGTGATACGGCGCCCAGCCGGCCGAAACGGCTACGGTCGGCACCCACACTTCGCCGTAGCTCGGGTCGCTACGCCACGTACCGTTGGCGTCGAGGTCTTCATAACCGGGGATTTCGCGCGACACGTAGCGCGCGGAGACCGAGTTGTCTTCCGCGCGATCGCGGCTTGCGACCCACTGGTCGAACGCATCGAGTGCCGGTGCGGCGCCGCCTGCCTGTTGTTGCAGGTTGGTGCCGACAAACTGGATCTGCTGGCCCGCGTTCACCTGGAACGAGCCGCCGTCACCGTACACCGTGGCGGTGCCTGCGCGAACCGTGACAGTGGTCGAACTGCCGTCGGCCGCTACGTCGACGCGGAACAGGCCCGGGGCGGTAGCGACAAGCGCTACGTTCGGCGTATCGATCTCGAAGTTCTGACCGGCCGGCAACGCGCGCACGTGAGCGGACAGCGTGCCTTGCGTGACCTTCAACTGCGTGATCGTGTCGTTCAGGTTGACGATGTCGAGCGCGGTCTGCTGATCGAGTCGCAGTGCCGTCGAACCGGCATGTAGTTCCGCGCGTGCGTTGGCGTCGGCCCACAACTGGTCGCCAGTCGTCAGCGGCCGGTTCAGCGCGGCATAGGACCAGTCGGTCAGGCCGGCGGGTTCCAGCGTCACGGTGCCGGCAAAGTAATTCAAACGTGCGACGCGGTCAGGCGGGTCACCGGCAGCCGAAGCAGCGGGCGCTGTGGGCGAGGGCACCTGAGCGTGGCCCGCGAGCGGAATCATGGCAAGAACGGCGGAGACCGTGAGCGCGGTCGCGCGCAGGCGGTGGAAGGTTGTTGTCATTGTCGGCTGCTCCGAAGGTTTCATTTTGTCAGGCCCGAAGACGAAAGCGGCCCTTATGTGTACGTCCAACTGGCTAACGTCGCGAACGGGGGAGCGGATGACATTCGCGTTGTAACCGGGACGCGAGTTTGCAACGAAATGTGAGCGTCGCATAGAGCCCGTTGGGCGATCGTAAGAGCGGGCTTTGCGGCGGGAGATTGCGTCCTGTGGAGACCTATCGAAAAGCAGGCCGAATTGTAAGGACATGCAACCATCGCGTAATCGGCATGCTGATAGAACGTGCGCATGCAATGCGAGGAGGTGCAGATGGTTGAGCGGTGGAAGACGTAGTGGGCGGGGGTACTGCTGCGGCGCGTTTGGCGCGACGGCGAAGGAGTCGATTTACAGCGGGGCGAGATGGCGCAGGGCGGCAGGCCGCCCTGCGTCGACTGATCAGTTTGCTGCGTCGGTAGTGCCCGGCGCGTAGGCACGCCGGCCGGTCAGACGTGCGACGATGCGGCCGAACGCCAGCCATTGCTGGGCGAGCAGGCCCTGACCGTAGGGGCGGTTATCGCCGAGCGGTGCAGGCAACTGATCGCGAATACCGGTCGGTTCGACAGTGCGATTCCACGATGCCGTGCGGAACATCATGTCCCACCACGGAAACAGCACGCCGAAATTACAGCCGTAGGCGGTGCCTTCATGGCCATATCCGACGGCGTGATGGCGGCGATGAAAGATCGGGCTGACGATGATGCGCTCGAGCAGCCACCCGTACGGCAAGCGCGCATTGACGTGCTGGATGCTCTGCATGAAATTGCTGACGGCGATCAGCACGACAAACTGGTTCGGCTGCACGCCGATAAACAGCGAGATCGCAGCGAAGAACGCGGCCTGAATGATGTCGTCGAGGAAGTGATTGCGGTCGTCGTTCCACAACGACATCTGCTGCTGACTGTGATGCACCGCGTGCAGTTCCCACCACACGCCGAAGCGGTGTTGCCAGCGGTGATACCAGTAGCCGGCAAAGTCGAGCACCACCAGATAGATCAGGAACGAGACGATCGGCTGATCTGTCACGCCCGGCCAGAGGCTGTCGATATCGATGTTCGGAACGTTGTAGATCGAGATCAGGCTCTGCCAGTGATCGAACAGCGGCTGGAGCATGAAAAAGAACGCGATATTGATGATGCCCAGCTTGGCGATCCACGTGTACAGCACATCGGCGCGCAGCGCCTTGCGGTCCTTCCACTCTTCGATGGGGCGCAGCGCTTCGAGCGGACGCAGCGCGAGATACGTGACGACGATTTCCAGCGCCCCGATGATCACCCAGTATAGGGCGTCATAGGTGTCTTCGTCGTAACCCATCAGGCCGAAGCGGTAGAAAAACGGCTGCACCACGTCGACATACAGCAGCGTCTGCAGGGCGGACACCATGTTGTCGAGCTGCGCGACGATTTCATGGAACATCATAATCCTCGTGAATGACTGGTCATGCAATGCATCTTTCAGCAGGCCGTTTCGTTTAGTCCGGGTTCGGTGCAATCACCGGCGCGCGGTTGTCGAAATAGATGCCGTGCGGCGAGCGGCCCACCGCGATGGTGTCGATCAGCTTGCGCGTAGTCAGGTCGATGATGCCGACGTGCTTGGCGAAGCGGAACCCGACCCATAGATAGCGCTTGTCCGGAGTTAGTTCCATGTCGTCCGGTCCGGGCATCAGTCCGGTGATGTCGCCGACGTTGGTGAGCGTCGTGTAGTCGATGATGCTGATCGTGCTTTCGACGCGATTCGAGACCACCACGTGCTTGCCGTCGTCGAGGTTGCGGAAGTTGTGCGCGCCGCGGCCCGTGTGGATCTTCTTGACGATCTGCTGCTTGCGCCAGTCGACCACGGCCACGTCGTCCTCACCGGTCATGCCGACCAGCAGGTATTTGTCGCCAGGCGTCATCCACAGACCGGCCGGTTCGTTGCCCACGTGCATTTTCCACAGCACGGTTTGCGTGGGCAGGTCGATGGCGGCGAGTTCGCCCGAGTCCTGCAGCGTCATGAACACGGTGCGGTTGTCGGAGGCGAACGTCATGTGGCTCGGCGTCTTCGCAAGCGGGATATGCTTGACGAGCGTCATGTTCGTGCCGTCATAGCGGTAGATGTCGGCGCGGTCCATGCGCAGCGCAGCCGTGACAAACCACTTGTGATCGGGCGAGAAACCCAGTTGATACGGGTCCTCGATACCGTCGACGGTGCGCTGCACCGCGCCGGTATGCGGGTCGACGAACATCAGGTTGTTCGAAATCGAATCGGCGACGATCAGCGACTTGCCGTCCGGCGTGATCATCAGGTGATGCGGTTCCTTGCCGGTCGGCTCGGTGCCGACCACTTTGTGGGTGGCTTCGTCGATCAGCGAGAGTTCGGACTCGCCCGAGTCGAGCACGATGACCCGGTCGGCGGCGTAAGCGGTATTCAGATGGCCGATCAGGGAGAAGACGACCGCGGCGGAAAGGGTGGCTCTCGAAAGAAATGTAACCGGCGAGTAAGGCATTCTGTAAAGTATCCGAAGGTGTAAAGCGACACCGAAAAGCTGTGCCTTCATGGAAGTGCGGCAAAGCCGCACTTCATTAACGTCCTGAGCGCGGTTTTCGATGACGCACGCCCGCGGCAAATGTGAGAAATTAGCACGTGTAGGCCGATCAAATGCCCGCGGATCGCATCTTTTGCGATTCGGGGTAATCCGACGAGGCACAGATGGACGAACGTGTGCGCGACAAAACGGCCTCCGGCACGGTCACCGGGCGCACCACCCTGGCGATTCGCGAGGTGCTCGAGGGGCGCCGCCGCGGCGCGGCCATGGTGCTGCCGTTTGCGGGGCCAGCGGTGGTCGTCTCGGTGGCCTATATGGACCCCGGCAACTTCGCGACCAACATCCAGGCCGGCGCCCGCTACGGCTACGCCCTGCTGTGGGTGGTCCTGCTCGCCAACATCGTGGCCATGCTGTTTCAGGCGCTCTCGGCCAGGCTCGGCATCGTCACGGGGCGCAATCTCGCCGAATTATGCCGGGAAAATTTTCCTGCGCCGCTCGTATTTGCGATGTGGATGGTGAGTGAAATTGCCGCAATGGCGACCGATCTGGCCGAGTTTCTGGGCGGTGCGATCGGCCTGGCGTTGCTGTTTCATATGCCTTTGCTGGCCGGCATGATTGTCACGGCCCTCGTCACGTACTTCCTGCTGTTGTTCGAGAAAGCCGGTTTCCGGCCCCTCGAACTGGCGATTGGCGCGCTGGTCGGCATCATCGGGCTCTCCTATCTGGCCGAACTCTTCATCACGCGGGTGGCGTGGCCCAGCGTATTCGGGCACCTTTTTACGCCGCAATTGCCGGATGCCGGCGCGGTGACGATTGCCGTGGGCATTATCGGCGCCACGGTGATGCCGCACGCGTTGTTTCTGCATTCGGGCCTCACGCAAAACCGCTCCCCCGCGCGCAACGAGGGCGAACGGGTCATGTTGCTGCGCTTCTCCAATATCGAGGTGGTGATCGCCCTCACGATTGCGGGACTGATCAATATCGCCATGGTTATCATGGCGTCCGCGGCGTTCCATGCGGGCCATCCGGAGGTCGCCGAAATCGAAACGGCGTATCACACGCTCGCACCGTTGCTCGGTATCGGCGCGGCGGGGATTTTCCTGTTGTCGTTGATTGCGTCGGGAATCTCGAGTTCGGTGGTCGGGACCATGGCGGGGCAGATGATCATGCAGGGCTTCGTCGGCTTTCAGATTCCGCTGTGGTTGCGAAGAGCGATTACGATGGTGCCTTCGTTTATCGTCGTCGCATTAGGGGTGAATGCGACGCATGCGCTCGTCATCAGCCAGGTGGTGTTGAGCTTTGCGCTGCCTGTGCCGATGGCGGCGCTCGTCTGGTTCACCTGCCGCGAGCGGGTGATGGGACAGTATCGCAACCGCATGCCGATGATGTTTGCGGCCGGGTTATCGGGGATTGCCGTGCTTGTGCTGAACGTGGTCCTGCTATTGCAAACCTTCGGCGTCGGTGTGCCGGGGCTGTCGAGTTGAAACAGACGTGTCCCGACTGGGCGCCTATAAAAACCTCACTCTGAAAGACCGCATCGAAATGGAGTTGAAGCTGGAACTCATCATCCGCCCAGCGACCGCTGCTGATATTGGCGGTGTTGCCGACGTTTTTCTCCGGGCGCGCAAGGAATTGATGCCATTTGCGCCGCTCGCGCACTCCGATTTTGCCGTGTGCCAGTGGATCGCAGACTGGTTGATTCCGACTGGTGACGTCGCCGTGGCGACCGAAACGCGGGGGCTGATCGTTGGCATCGCTGCGATTTCCACAGTCGATGGCGTGCTGTGGCTAGATCAACTCTACGTCATGCCGTCGCGAGTGGGCCAGGGTGTTGGCACACGCCTTCTGGCTGAGGTGATCGCGAACGCGCGCTTGCCCGTTTATCTACATTGCTTTGCCGAGAACAAACGGGCGCGCGCGTTTTACGAGCGACATGGATTTGTCGCAATCGCCTTTGGCGACGGTAGCGACAATGACGAAGGATGCCCCGATGTGGTGTATGCATTGCAGCCGGACGAGACCCAGCCGGCCAATGGAATGGGACTGTCCGGTTGACGCGTAACTGAGAGCCGCTTCGCGGCTTCACATGTTCCGGAGTCCGAAGCCATCGAGTGCGATGGCCGGTTCCCGGCGCGCGACGAGGTCGCTGATCAGACGTCCCGAAGCAAGCGCCAACGTGAACCCGAGCGCACCTTGTCCCAGGTTCAGCCAGAGATTGGCAAGGCGCGTGCCGTCGATGATCGGCATGCTCTTCGGCGTAGCGGGGCGAAGTCCGCACCACACGGCGGCGGTGTCGAAATCGACAGCACCAGGAAAGGTGGCGGCCGATTGCGCACGCAGCGTCGCCACCCGTTTGAGATCGACGTCGGCTAGCCGACCGGTGATATCGGCCATGCCCGCGATCCGCAATCGGTTTCCCAACCGTGCATAGACGATCTTGCGCTCGAAGTCGGTGATGCTGACGCGCGGGGCGGCCGCATCTGCCACGACGGGTGCCGTCAGGCTGTAGCCTTTGAGCGGATACAGCGGCACGCGAATGCCCAGGGTGCGAAGTAGCGGCACGCTCGGCGCAGCGTTGGCGAGCACGATGTGATCCGCGTCGAGCCGTTCCTCGCCCGCGTACGCCGCAACTTTCTGCGCCGAGACCTCGCGCAGTTGCGTGACCGTGGTGCCGAAGCGAAAATCAACCCCGCGCTCGCGCAGTAGCTGCATCATGCTCATGCAAAACTGATAGCAATCGCCGCTGTCTTCGCTGGCGGTAAAAATACCACCGCGCAGCTGACCGCCGAGATGGGCGAGGGCGGGTTCTCTCGCGATGCACGCCTTCGCATCGAGCGCTTCCTGTTCGCAGCCGAGCGAGCGCTGGTAGTCCAGCAGGCGGCATGCCGCATCGAAAGCCGCGTCCGTGCGATACACCACGAGCTTGCCGGCGTTCGCGTGTTGGAAGCGTATGGCGGGTTCGTGTACGAGCAGTTCATGCATCAGATCGCGGCTGAAAGACGATAGCGATAGCAGCTTGCGGGTACACGCTTCGCTCTGCTCGAGCGTGCAGGCGCGCACGAACTGCAGCAGCCAGCGCCACTGCTCCGGGTCGGCGCGCGGCCGGAAGCGGACGGGCGAATCGTGGCGTAGCAACCAGCCGGGCAGTTTGCCGAGGACGCCCGGGCCCGCGAGTGGGGCGACATAGCTATAGGAGAGCTGGCCGCCGTTGGCAAAGCTGGTTTCGAGCCCCACGTCCTGGTTGCGTTCGACGACCGTGACCTGATGTCCGTCGGCGCGCAGATACCATGCTGTGGTGAGCCCGATTACGCCGGCTCCGATGACAAGTACGTGCATGGCGATAGGGGTAATTGGGAGACCCAGGTGAACGAGCAACCATTGTTTCGCAGTGCCGTTGGGGCCGTCCAATACCGATCTGCAGACGGGTTATAGCTCCGGGTTATAGATGGTGTTGTGACCGGGCGTCAGGCTTCAGCCCCTTCGCTGCCTTCGCGCAGGAATTCGATCAGACGCTGCGCGCTGCGCGGCGGTGGACGCTCGTGCTGGGTCAGGGCATAGACGTTCAGGCTGGCGTCGATATCGAGGGGCCGCACCTGGATATCCGCGCCGCTGGGCGGATAGTTCGCGGTGAACGAATCGACCAGCGCCACGCCCACACGTGCTTGCACCAGTGACTTCGCGAGCGGGTAGGTCTGGACCGAGATGGCACTCGCAGGGCTTTGTCCGGCATCGGCGAGCCAGTTGGACAGAATGGCGCCGAGGTAGTCGTTGGCATCTATCGTGATGAACGGCTGATTAGCGAGTTCTTTTGCCTGCAACGGTCGCGCGAGCAGCTTTGCGGACCACCAGCCGGCTGGCGCGATCGCGCACAGGTTGCAACGGCGCAGCGGCGTGAGCAACAGGTTCGGATGTGAAACCGGACTCATGGTCAGGCCAAGTTCGATTTCGTCGAGCAGCAGGGCCTGCTCGATCTCGCGCGTGTGGGAGACGGCGAGCTCGCAGCGCGACTGCGGAAACGCCTGGGCCCAGCGTGCGACGGCCTGGGGCAACAGATGATGCGCCAGCGCAGGCGTTGCCGCGACGCGCAACGGACGGGCCGCCCCTTGCGAAAGACTCGTGACGAGCCGGCGGATGCGCTTCAATTGCTCGTCGAACGGTGTCAACTCCTGCTGCAGGCGCAACGCCTCCTGGGTCGGCACGAGTTTGCCCTTGCTGCGCAGGAAGAGCGGAAAGCCCACCGTGCGCTCCGCGTGCTGAAGCATCTTGCTGACGGCCGGTTGCGAGATGTGCAGGAGCCGTGCCGCCGCATTGGTGGAACCGGTCAGCATGATGGCACTGAACACTTCGATATGTCGCAAACGCACCCGAGGCTCCTGTGGAGTAACGCGAAGCGCGCAAGATGACGCGCCTATAGCCCGAGGTTATATTACAGCGTTTTATTTTCATTGGGCGCAGCATGACGCGGTTCATATAGTTGCAGTGAGGTTCGCAATGCGGCCCGCAATGAAGATAACAACGCGGCAGTCCGGGCCACACCGGATCAATCCGTAGTACACAAGGAGGTTGCGTGGAAGCCAGTTTCTCCAGCTCACAAAAGGCGGCGTGCCTGTCGGGGTTGTTCCTTGCCTGGGCGGTTGGGTACGCGGACCGCATCCTCATGAGCACGGCGATCATTCCGATCGGCCACGAACTTTCGCTCAATGCGCGCGAGGCCGGCATGCTTCTGAGCGCTTTCTACATCAGTTACGCGTTGATGCAGCTGGCTGGCGGCTGGCTGTCGGACCGCTTCGGCTCGCGCATTGTCGTGGTGCTGTGCATTGTCATGTGGTCGGTGTTTACGGGCGCGACCAGCATGGCCTGGTCGTTTGCCTCGTTGCTCGTGATTCGTTTTCTGTTCGGCGTCGGCGAGGGGAGCTTCTCGCCGGCCAGTTCGGTGACGGTCGCCGAAGTGTTTCCCAAGCCGGAAAGAGCGCGGGCCAAGTCGTTTCTGATTTCCACCGTGTTTCTCGGCAATGCCGCTGGGGCGGGCCTGATCGGTTTGACGGTTGCGCGCCTTGGCTGGCGCGGTTCGTTTCATATCCTCGCAGTGGTTGGCATGGGCGTAGCGCTGATTCTGTGGTTCACGCTGCGCAGCGGCATGGCGAGCCAGCGCGAGCGCGCAGCAGAGCGTTCACGCGTATCGTGGAGCGTGTTATTGCGCACGCCGATGGCATGGAAGCTCACGGCAATCTGGTTCTTTACCAGCATGCTGTATGTCGGGGTGCAGTCGTGGATGCCCTCCTACCTGATGAAAGCCTACCGGATCGATCTACTGCACATCGGGCTCGCCGCGACCGTCCCCAATCTCATTGCATTTGCCGGGACCAATGCGGTTGGCGTGCTGCTCGACAAGTACGGCAACGGGCGTGAACGCGTGTTCATGCTGCTTGGCGCGTTGTTTAGCGCGGTATTCTTTGCGTTGATGATTACGACCACCTCGATTGCACTGCTCGTCATGTACTGGACGCTGTTTCTGCTGGCCTTCAATTTTGTCTATGCCACCGTGTTTTCCGCGCCGTTGCGCCACTTTCCGGAGCATTTGATCGGCAGTGCGACGGGCTTGATGAACTTCGGCGGGCAACTGGGCAACTCGATCGCGCCGGTCGCGATGGGCGCGCTGATTGCCGCGAGCGGTGGTTCCTATCTTGCGGCATTCTGGTTGCTGCTGGTCTCTGGCGTGCTGGCGACGCTTGTGTCGGCGACCTGGAATCCAGCCCGCGCCGTTGCGATTCGTCCGTTGGCGGGTAATCCTTGAAGGGAAATACGATGCGCGTGTTTACCGGCAGTCTTGCGACTGAGACTAACACCTTCGCGCCGATGCCGACTGGCCTCGCCGCATTCAAGGAGCGCCGTTATTTTCCCGCGGGCTGCCATCCTGCCGAGATGTCGTCGTTTGGCGGACCGCTGTGGGCTGCACGGCAGCGCGCTCAAGCCTATGGCTGGACGCTGATCGAAGGCATGGTCGCCTCGGCGCAGCCTGGCGGCACCGTCACGCGCGAGGCTTATGAGTCGCTGCGTGATGAGCTACTGGCCGACCTGCGCGCCGCGTTGCCCGTCGATATCGTGCTGCTTGGCCTGCACGGCGCGATGGTCGCCGAAGGCTACGACGATTGCGAAGGCGATCTGCTCGCGCGGGTGCGTGAGATCGTCGGGCCCGGCGTGGTGATCGGCGCGGAGCTTGATCCGCATGCCCACCTGAGCGAAGCGATGATTGCGCATAGCGACGTGCTTGTGGCGTACAAGGAGTATCCCCATACCGACATCCTCGAGCGCGCCTTCGAACTGGCCGATCTGTGCAGGCGTTACGCGCAGCGTGAGATCGCACCGGTTTCAGCGGTGGTTGATTGCGGTATGGTCGTGCCGATTCACACGACTCGCGAACCCGGGCGTTCGCTGGTCGAGCGCATGCAGTCGTTCGAAGGCCACGGTGGCATCCTGACTGTTTCGATCGTGCAAGGCTTTGCGACTGGCGACGTGCCCGACATGGGCACTAAAGTGCTCGTCTATGCAGACGGCGACGCGCAGGCGGCGCAGCAACTTGCGCGTGAACTGGCCGACCATCTGGTGGCCATGCGCGACACGCTGCTGGTGCGCTATCTCGACATCGACACGGCACTCGACCGGGCCATGGCTGCCCCACACAGGCCCACGGTGCTGGCGGACCGCTCCGATAACCCCGGCAGCGGCGCAGCGGGGGATTCCACGTTTATTCTGCAACGCATGCTCGAACGCGGCATTCGCGATGCGGCTCTCGGTCCGCTATGGGATCCTGTCGCGGTCGGTATTGCGTTCGATGCGGGCGTCGGCGCGCGGCTCGATATGCGCGTCGGCGGTAAGATCGGACCGTTGTCGGGTGACCCGGTGGATGGCCGCTGTGTCGTCAAGGCGCTCATGCGCGACCTGAAAATGACGGGTAATGGCGGAACGCCGACGCACATGGGCGATTGCGCGTTGATCGACATGGAGGGCATCGAGATCGTTCTGAACACGTTGCGCGGCCAGGCCATGAATGTGGATCTGTTCACGCAACTTCAGTGTGATGTGGCCAGCAAGCGCATCGTGGTCGTCAAGTCGGCACAGCATTTTCACGCGTCGTTTTCGACGATCGCTCAGGAAATTCTGTACGTCGGCGCCCCGGGTTCCGCAAGTCCGGACTGGAATGCGCTGACTTATAGAAAGATCAGGTATCCGAAGTGGCCGATTGAGCCCCCTGAATCAGCTTCCTTGAAATGAGACCCTCACTATGAGCGAGCACACTCCGCCTCCTTTCGATCTGGTGATACGTGGCGGTACCGTCATCGACGGCACCCGCCGTCCGCGCTTCGACGCCGATGTAGGCATTCGCGACGGCAGGATCGTTGCTATCGGCGATCTGTCCAGGCAAGCAACGCGTGATGAACTGGACGCCGACGGCAAGATCGTGGCGCCGGGTTTTATCGACTCGCATACTCACGACGATGAGTCCGTTCTGTCCGACCCCGAGATGATCTGCAAGATTTCGCAGGGCGTGACCACCGTGGTCACCGGCAATTGCGGCGTTAGCCTCGCGCCACTCAAAGCGAACATGGCGCTGCCTTTACCGCTCAGTCTGCTGCAACAACGCGACCCGTCGACGGCATCCGCCTTTGGGCGGTTTGCCGACTACCTCGATGCACTGCGCGCGGCCCCGGCTTCTGTGAACGTCGCGGCCATGGTAGGTCACACCACATTGCGCGTGATGACCATGGACTCGCTCGATCGCGCGGCTACGGATGAAGAAATCGCGGCGATGCGCGACCTGCTGACCGAAGCGTTGGACGCGGGGGCAATCGGTGTGTCGACGGGCACCTACTATCCGCCCGCAGCGCTGGCGCCTACCTCGGAAGTCATTGAAGTATGCCGGCCCCTGACGGGCACCGGCGCGGTCTACGTGACACACATGCGCAACGAGGCAGAAGGCTGCGTGGATTCTCTGCACGAAACCTTCGCAATCGGCCAGGCGCTGGATGTCCCTGTCGTCATCTCACACCACAAACTGATGCGCGAAGCGAATTTCGGCAAGTCGGCTGTGACCTTGCCACTGATCCGCTCGGCGATGCGGTGTCAGTGCGTCGCGCTCGATTGCTATCCGTACACCGCCAGTTCGACGATGCTGCATACGGTCGAAGAAAAACTGCAGGGGCGCGTCGTGATCGCCACAAGTGAGCCTTACCCGGAATACTCAGGGCGCGAGCTTGCCGAGATTGCCGACCAATGGCAAGTGAGCCGCGTGGAAGCCGCGCAGCGCCTGCAGCCGGCAAGCGCGATCTATTTCAGCATGGATGAGGGCGATGTCAGGAACATCATGGCCTTCGAGGATACGATGATCGGCTCCGACGGTCTCGCTGGCGGGAGCAAGCCACACCCACGGCTATGGGGGACGTTTCCGCGCGTGTTGGGCCACTATAGCCGTGACGTGGGTCTCTTTCCGCTTGAAACGGCGGTCTGGAAGATGAGTGGACTAACCGCAAAAAACTTCGGCCTCAAGGATCGCGGGACTATAGAAGTGGGCAAGCACGCCGATGTCGTCGTGTTCGACGCGGCCACGATACGCGATCGAGCGACCTACGAAGACCCTATGCAGCCCGCCGAAGGCATCGAGGCTGTGATCGTCAACGGCATGCTGACCTGGCAGCATGGCGCCCATCGCGGCGCGCGCAACGGTCAGGTGCTTACGCGAGTGTAAAGCAGAGGAGTGGGCACGCACGATGCGGCGTAATGCGGGCGCGCGTCCTTCGGAACTCACGCATTTTTCGTTCGCTTGTCACGCTAGCGACTTTTTCATATGGTTCTCTGCTCGGCAATCGTGAAGCAGATGAAACGGTCACAAAACGCGGTCAAAATCGGACGTCTGCCGTTCGCCAGGTCCGCTTGACCTGGCTGTCCCCTCCCGCAATACGACGACTATTTCTATGCCACCTAGAGGTCACCGGGTTTCATGCATCATTTGCGCCTATAACGAAGCACCGCGCATCGCTGCGGTGTTGGCGGTGGCGTCGGTCCATCCGCTGCTAGCCGAAGTCATCGTCGTCGACGATGGCTCGACGGACGGGACGGCCGACATCGTCAGGCGTTTCCCTTCGGTCAGGCTGATTGAATGCGCGCAGAACCGCGGCAAGAGCGCCGCGATGGCCGCGGGTATAGCAGCCGCGGAACACGAGTGGCTTATGCTGCTCGATGCCGATCTGAAGGGCCTGGCGCTGGACCATATCAGCGCGTTGGCAGCTCCCGTCTTGAGTGGATGCGCCGACGTCAGCATGAGCCTGCGGCAGAATAGCCTGTTGCTGTTTCGCTTTATCGGCCTCGATTTCGTCTCTGGAGAGCGCGTCGTCAGAAAGCAGTTGCTCGACGAAGCGCTCAAGGAAATTCACGGCCTGCCGCGCTTCGGCATTGAGATGTTCATGAACCGGCGCATCATCTCGCGACGGCTTTCGATTGCGGTCACCCATTGGCCACACGTCACGCAGGCGCGTAAAACCGAAAAGCTCGGCTACTGGAAGGGCGTGCGCGCGGAGTGGCGCATGATCTCCGATCTGCTGAAGGTGACCTACCCGCTTGCGTTGATTACCCAGACGCTGCAGCTATTTGTCTTGCGGGTCGATCATCCGGGCCGGGCGCGGCTGTCGGTAAGGATCAGGAAGCCGCGCGATACGGTCGCTTAAGGGCCTTTGCGAACGCGCGCGCTAGGCTTTCACCTGCTGCCTCGCCTCTATTGTGCGAGCGGCACGGCATCACGGCGGCGCCACGCCAGCGCGATAAAACCTGCGGCGCCGAGCAGTAACGGGCAATAGAGCGTCGCAAAGCGCCACAGCACGAGCGCGGTCGCCATGGCCGCGCGCGGCACCCACGGCGC
>Ga0302231_10000616_pt1 | contig 25479 bp, 23 predicted proteins | sample II_Palsa_N2_2_FD_193522 | JGI IMG/M metagenome (GOLD analysis project Ga0302231, IMG submission 193522) | Peat permafrost microbial communities from Stordalen Mire near Abisko, Sweden - II_Palsa_N2_2 | ecosystem: Environmental > Terrestrial > Soil > Palsa > Peat permafrost | place: Sweden...
GCCTTTCTGATACTGGGTCTTTTGCTGGTCGATGAACACCATGCAGCCAGCGTGATCCTCGCGATGCTTTTCGGGCTCGCTTTTCTGGCTGATGGCACCTTCCGTATGGCCGCAGCAATCGTGGTGCGTTTCAATGGTTGGCGCCCGTCCTTCTTCACAGGGCTGCTCGAAGTCGGTTTTGCCGCTTTCATGTTCGAGCCTTACCCCACGTTCTATGCCGGGACCGTACCGTACTGCGTCGGCATGGGAATCTTTCTATCTGGCTGCGGCCTGTTGAGGCAGGCTTTCCTACTCAAACGTCTACCTGGAAATACGGCGCTTTCGCAACGGTTGCCGCGCAATCTTGCCGTGGGGGCTTCCATAGGGGCAATTGAGCAGGACGGCGTTGCATCGCAGGAAGGCGATTTGATCGTGCATGTGTGGACACCGACCGGCTCGGCAGAAGATGTTGTCGTGCCTCGGCCAGTGGTTGATCGCTACATCGCGGCAGTGGACAGCAAGGGCGTGATCTCGACAGGACACGCTGCCATGGAAGCGCCACCGGATATCTATATCAGTCACTACCCCAAAGTGGAGATCGATCGATCCAGTTCCGATTTCGCGCATATGCTTCGCGCCACGAAAGACAACGACGTGGCTGGCCGCTTCCAACCCAGTTATGCGATCGAGTCCACTGGATGGTGCGATTCGACAGCGCAGATCCACTTTAAACATTACAACCGCGCCGGGCTCGCTGTGTTTTGGCAAAAATACCGCGATGACGATACCTACAACCTGACTAGCCGCAACTGCTCGAGCACTGTGGCACAGGCTCTGGAGGCAGCACTGGAAGGGGTGCTCGCGAAATCGGGATGGGGACTTGGCACATTGCTCCGCGCCATGTTCAATCCGGAGCTGTGGGTGGCTGCGCAACTGCAACGTCGTGCCGAGGCGATGGCATGGACGCCGGGGCTGGTGCTGGACTACGCACGTACCCTGCATGCCGCCTTACGACCAACACCATTGGGCTGGTACACGGTCTTCGCTCTGGGCGGACGATTCTGGCGCTACGCACAAATGATCCAGCGTCATGAACCTATGCGTAACATCGAGACCATTCGCGACGAAGTGAATGCGAGAAAGAGCAAACCGGGCAATCGCGGCTGATCCCACTCGCTGCGGATTCAAGCCTGGCGGTGCACACGACAGAATTCACTGCGGTACCGATGCACTCAATTCACGGCACAGGACAACTCATGTCTTGTTCCTGACAAGCAAGAAAAGGTTTGAGTTCATCAATGCGCTTGCTAGTCAATCCATCACGACACTGCAATACCAGCATAGGATAGACGCTTCCCTGTGCGCTCGCCGACGTCTCGAAAGCACACTGAGAATCTCGAAAGGTGATCCAATTGCGCTGCGCAGTCACCAGGAGCTTGAGGGTGTCCTTATTGTCTTTCAGACGGCCAACAATCTGCTTGTAGACAGAATTCAATTGAGCGTCGGTCTTCTTATAGGCCTGATCGGCGCATATGTTCATAGCCGTTTGGCTGCTGGCATTAGCGCAATCCTCAGCCTTGGCCACGGCCATAGGCATGATTGCGATTAGCATAAACATGGCAAAAGAAATCCGCATCGACCTTTCCCCGACGGATGAGACCAACGCCTTAGACCCTACATCACATCAATTCGACCCAGGCTGAGCTTTGCAGCCAGAATTTCTCTCGATCCGCGATGAAGCCTGTCCCCTGTTCATAAACCAGCCAGGCGTTGATCACATCCAGCAGGCCCTGATCGTTGCGGCGCACGGCTAATGCATGCGCTGTCTTGCCGAATGTGCTTACGTCCAGCGTACGCACTTGGTCTGGATACGAATGGGCGATGGCATCCGGTAGAGGTTGTTCGGCCAAGAATCCGTCCAGCTTTCCGTTGCGGACATCCTGCAAGGCCTGACTCTCATCGTTGACTTCCACGACATTGCTGTTGCCGAGCCATGCCTTGGTTGTGGCTGCGGTCACTGTCCCCGAAAGCACGCCAATTCTGTACTTGCCACCGGTCTCCAGTGCAAGCAGATCGTCCTTGCCGAGAGACTTGCGATTAACCGCCAAACCCAACGCAAAACTGCCATAGCTTTGGGTGTATTTCAGCAACAACGCCCGTTGCGGCGTCATGCTGAGTCCAGCTGCCAAGATGTCGAAATGGCCGTCATGCAAGTCGTTGATGGCCGTCGCCCAGGTGGTCGGCACGAGCTCTATCTTCCAGCGCATGTCTTTCGCCAATTGTCTGACGTAGTCGACTTCAAGCCCGATCCATTGTCCGTCCTTGTCACGCAGCACCCAAGGGGCGTTCAGAGCAACACCCACCCGCAATACGCCATGCATTTGTATGGTCGCCAAGGTATCGTCGGGCTGATGCAACGCACTGTCGGCGTGAGCCGAACCTGCTGTCGCTGCAAAAGTCGATGGAACCGAAACAAATAGGCTCGCAACCGCAATCGACGCTAGATAACCCAAAACTTGGAAGAAGCGCATGGACATCTCCTTGTTGGCTGCAAATGGGCCTTCACCGGCAGGCGTGATTGATGGTAGCGGATACTGCCGCAACAAATCTGATCACTTCGTGGCACGCACGCCCTCTTCACGACATAGTTCTCACCTCTCCTAAGAGACGCCTCCTGCGAATATCCTAATTTTGTGAGAGACGGCAAAAAACGAGTTGTCTCATCCTTGGTTAGGTATCAGCGGATGTTCTCGAACATGCGGAATATCCAGACCAGTTGATACGCCAGTGCGAAGAGTACGAAGATTTGTTGGAATCGCTTGTTAGCAATGAACACGGCGATCAACGCAAGGGCTGCGAGCACCCACTGGCGCACAATGTACTCCAAGCCAAATGAGTGTAAATAGCCCTGACCCTTGATAGCTGTATCGATGATGTCGACGACGAACATCAGTGCAAGGAAGCTATAGAACCACTTCCTGCGAGACTCGAAATACTCAGCAAAGCCAGAATAATCATCCAATCGATCAGGGAACAATAGCGACGCAAGTACGACAAAAACTACCGCATACGTAATCACGAAAATGTAGATCGCGAAGGTCCAAAAAGGAACATCGATCAGTGCGTACTCGTACCACCAGAAATGGATGATGGCCAAAAGGAGGAACAGCACCCAGCCGATATGGATCGGATAAATCTTGTACAGCTTGGGGTGCTGAACGAACTGAGTCAGCCCAGTAACAAGTCTGGATATGCTCAAACCGAGCACCATCGCCAAGATGACGCGAACGTGCAAAAAAATTTCGTGATTGGACGTGGCGTAGTTCATTGCATCCCCCAACGAGCATAGGCGCAGCGATGCTACCCGTTAGCAACTCCGTGCAGCCACCGTTACAAGGATGAGGTCGTCGCACTCGAACGACTAATCAACTATGGTGCTGAATCGGCAGCCGTTACAGTCATGCCGGCAACGCATTTCTGAATTTCTGAGCAGAAAAGCACTAATGGAACTGGTCGCTCGCCGGCACCCATGAGCTGGACGACGATCCTGCTGGATGGGCCAGCTTGACTGGCAGCGTGATGGCTTCACAGCCAGGTGGCGGTGGGCCGCCGGCAACGCGTGCTTCGGCGCATTGCACACTGTTGTCGAGCTTGAGTGGGGCTACCGAAGCAGCGGTGCTGATCGCAGGCGCGGGCGCGGCCACCGGATTGGCCGGTGCCAGGTGCAGGCGGTCATAGACCTTGGCGGCGACGGGTGCGGGCGGCGGATCAGGGTTGTCGCAGCCGAATAGAGCCATCGGCAGCAGCGGTACCACCTTGCATTCCACGCGCACGCCACGTGGCAAATGGAAGGTATGCGCCACGGTGGTTTTTTCCACCGCATGACGCAGCGCAGTATCGACCGAGCTCTCGCCTTCCGGTGTCCAGTCGCTGTCGAAGCGTGTCGGCTTGTAGCCGATGTTCGGGGTGCCGTGACCCATGACCTCGGTGTCGCCTTGCGGTTTCAGTTGCACGTAACCGCCAAGCGCGCCCTGCTTCGCGCCCTCGGCAGCGCCAGGCTGGTTGCCGCCGAGCTGGCCCGGCCCCTGCTCCTTGCCACCGACGCCCTTGGCGCTGCCTTGCCCGGGTTTGGGCTCGGCTCCATTGGCATGGCTGCTTTCGCTCTCCGGCGCGGTCGCCACGCCACTGGGCACACCCGGCGTAGCGGTGTCGCTGCCCATTGGAGTGGCATTGGGCGCGGTGCTGACGTCACGTTCCGTGCCGGCCTGGCTCGAGTTCGGTGCGGTCGCCGGCTGTTCGCTGGCGGCAGGTGATGTCGATTCGACCGGCTTGCTCGCCGTCGACGGTGACTGGGCAGGTGCCGTGGCGACCTCGGGCGGCGCGCTGAGTTGTGGTCGCTCGATGGATGGCTGGATGGCCGGCGCGGATGCCTTGTTGATGTCCTCGATCTTCACCGTCGGCACTGGCAGCGGCACTTGTGCGGGTGCCGCTGGCGCCAGCGGCACGGCTGCCAGCTCGGCCTCGGCCACCTCGATCTTTGGCGCCTGCAGCTGTGGCTTCTCGTGCGGCACCGTTGGACTAGGCACGCTCAACTGGGCCGACAGATTTACCGTGGGCGCCGGCTGCGCCGGTAGCGGAATCGGTTGCAGCTCAGGTACTGGTGGAGCGGCAGATATATCTGCACGAACCGGTGTCACGCTGGCTGGCGCGCTGGACTTGGGCACCGTGGTATTCAACGTGATGCTCGATATGGTAATCGGCGGCGCTGCCTGCATCGGCAACTCAGGCAGCGCCAGCGATGCGGGCGGCGGTTGCGGACGGGTGCCTTCGAGTTGTGGCCTGCGCACCGATTCGGGCTGGAACTTCGGCGGCACCGGCGGCTGCAACGAGGGTATCGGCAGGTTCACTGTCGGCGGCTCGACAGCCAGCGGAATCGGTTGCAGCTGAGGTGCCGGCGCCGGCTTCGGCAGGCTCACCGGAGGCGTGGGTGCAGCCACCGGTTTTGGAGTCGAAGCACTGGATTTCAGCGCCTGTGCAACGACCGGCACCGGGGCAGGCTGTGCTTCGGCAACGGTCACTTGCATGCCCGTGCTGCTCTGGTTGCTGGATACAGGCCGGCTGGCGCGCCCCTGGTGGCGCGGCCCCAATTCCTTCGGCGGCGTGCCGAGCACGGGCGGCGGTGGCGGCGGCTCGGGTGCTTCGATCAAACGCACCTGCAGAAACTGCTCCTTCGACTCAGGCGGCAGCTTCACTACATACGCCGGGCCGAGCACGAAGGCGAACAGGAATACCAGATGCAGCAGCAGCGCACCCACCGCCGCGATGATACGTATGCCCCGCTCGCGTGGGCTTTCCCGGTTGCGCCGACGGTAGACACTGGCACGAGCAGCAGCGGCCCGCGGCGAGCTCAGGATCGCCCGCGACGGATGGCTGGCGGGACGGCTGGTGTCAGGCTGATCCGGGGGCGGCAAGGGCATGCGACAAGTGTAATAGGCGCAGCCGCGGTTCCGCGTGACACTCAGGGATGACTGGCGGCACCCGCGGCACGATCATGCAGCTCGGCATCGACTGCGCGGTTCGGCGTATCCACCGGACAACCCGACGCCAGCGGTTTGCCGGCACGGTACATCGCGATGCATGCCTCCACGCTGGGTGGCCTGGCTGCATGCGGATCGACCGCCAGCGGCCGGGGAGCCATGCTCAGACGCTCGTCGCCATCCTTCGCTGAGGGCGGTGGTGGCGGATCGCCGCCACAGCCACCGGCGAGCATGGCGAGGGAAATACCGCAATGAAGACGCACGCCACCGGGCAGGTTGATGGTTTTCTTGACCGTGGTCTTGTCCACCAGCTTCTGCAATGCATCGTCGACCACATTGCCATTGCCGTTCCAATCCTTCTCGAAGCGCGTCGCCTGGTAGTTGACCGGACTGCTGTGCTGCATGATCTGGGTGTTGCCCTGCGGCATGTTCGATACGTAGCCGGAAGTCGGGGCACTGGCGGCCGATGTCGGCAACAGCAGCGCGCCGTTCTTGTCGTACAACTTCGCCGCGTCAACCGGTTTCGGTGGCGGCAACTGCACGGTCATCGCGTCCTTCGGCACCGGCTCCAACTCGCGCGATTTCGGCAACGCGCGTGGTTTCACGACCAGCGGCGGCAGTGCCGGCGGCGGCGGAACCGCGGCAACCGGCGCATTCGTGATGAAGCGCACCTCCAGCACTTCCTGCGGCTGCGCATGCTGCATCGTCGATATCGGCTGCGGGCGCATCTCGCCCCAGATCACCAGCATGAACAGCACATGCAGCAGCAGCGCCACGACCAACGCCAGGCCGTGCCAGCGTCGCTCATGCCACGGATCGCGCCAGCGCAGCTGCCGCAGCCGCGCCCGTGTCGGCCCATCCAGCGGGGACAGCCCACGACCTGGCGAGCCCTCGTCTGGCGATGGCTGGCTGTGCTGCCCGACCTGCAACGGATGAACGATGACGACACCTCGATGGCACGAATCATTGCCGACAGGATGCCGGATGGCGCTTGAACCCAGGGAGACTCGCGAACGCATGGGGAATTCACGCGCCCATGACAGACCGCTGCAGGGCGGCGCCGGTTCCCCGCACTGCAGCTTGACCACGCACCGCATTCGCTCAAGGCTAGGCGGGCGGCGTCACTCGCCGCCCCGCCATGACCGCCCTCACGGACGACCATGACGGCCCGCCACTTCAGTCGCCAACGCGCGGCTTCGTGCGGCGCCGTTGTCCAAGCCGGCACGACCCGCGCCCAGTCATGGGAGGGTCGCATCGTGTCGTACACCACGGAAAGCATCCGCAATATCGCGCTCGCCGGCCACTCCGGCGTGGGCAAGACCACGCTGTTCGAAGCACTGCTGCTGGCCGGCGGCGCGATCCAGACCGCCGGTTCGGTGGAGCGCGGCACCACCGTCTCGGATACCGACAGCCAGGAAAAGGCGCGCGCCCACTCGATCGACAGCTGCGTTGCGCATATCGATCGTGCTGGCTATCACCTCAACCTGATCGACACCGCCGGTTACGCCGACTACCGCGGCGCCACGCTGTCCGCACTGGCGGCGGTGGAAACCGTGGCGGTGGTGGTCAATGCGATCAACGGCATCGAGCACGGCACCCGTCGCATGATGGCGCATGCGCGCTCACGCGGACTGGCCTGCATGCTGGTGATCAACAAGATCGACTTCGACGGCGCCGACCTCGCGGCGCTGGTGGACACGTTGCGCGAGGAGTTCGGCAGCGAATGCCTGCCGGTGAACCTGCCCGCGGGCCACGGCAAGCGCGTGCTCGACTGCTTCTTCCACAGCGAGGGGGCCACTGATTTCTCCTCGCTGGCCGAGGCGCACCAGCGCATCCTCGATCAGGTCGTGGAGATCAACGAGACGATGATGGGCACCTACCTCGACGCCGGCGAAGCTGCACTGACACCGCAGCAGCTACACGACGCGTTCGAGCAGTGCCTGCGCGAAGGGCACCTGGTGCCGATCTGCTTCGTCAGCGCACGTACGGGAGCGGGCGTCCACGAATTGCTTGAAGTCGCCGCGCGGTTGCTGCCGAACCCGGCCGAGGGCAACCCGCCACCGTTCGTGCGTGGCGACGGCACCGCACTGGAAATCAATCCCGATCCGAAAAGTCACGTGATCGCCGATGTGTTCAAGATCGTCAACGATCCGTTCGTCGGCAAGCTTGGCATCTTCCGCGTGTGGCAGGGCACGATCCGTCGCGATAGCCAGTTGCTGATCGACGACGGCCGCAAGCCATTCAAGGTCGGCCATCTGTTCCGCCTGCAGGGCAAGACGCATGTGGAAATCGAGGCCGCCATTCCCGGCGACATCGCCGCGGTGGCGAAGATCGAGGACATCCACTTCGATGCGGTACTGCACGATTCGCACGAAGAGGATCGCATCACGCTCGCTCCGCTGGCATTTCCGGCACCGATGTTCGGCCTCGCGCTGGAACCGAAGCACAAAGGCCAGGAACAGAAGCTCTCCAACGCGTTGGCACGGCTGGCCGAGGAGGACCCGTGCTTTCGCGTCGAGCACCACAAGGAACTCAACGAGACGGTGGTGCGTGGGCTATCCGACCTGCACCTGAAGGTGATGCTGGAACGCATGCGTGAGCGCTACGGCGTCGAGGTTGCAACCCATCCGCCACGCATCGCCTACCGCGAAACCATTGCCGGCCACGCCGAAGGCCATCACCGGCACAAGAAGCAGACCGGCGGTGCCGGCCAGTTCGGCGAGGTGTTCCTGCGGGTGGAGCCGCTCGATCGCGGCGTCGGTTTCGAATTCGTCGATGCAGTGAAGGGTGGCGTGATTCCCGGTCAGTACCTGCCGGCGATCGAGAAAGGCGTGCGGCAGGCGATGGAGCACGGCGCCATTGCCGGCTACCCGCTGCAGGATCTGCGGGTAACCGTTTACGACGGCAAATACCATCCGGTCGATTCGAAGGAGGTGGCGTTCATCAGCGCCGGCAAGAAGGCCTTCCTCGACGCCATCGGCAAGGCGCGCCCGGTGGTGCTGGAGCCGATCGTGAATGTCGAGGTGGCGATACCCGAGCACAATGTCGGCGACGTTACCGGCGGCCTCGCCGGTAAACGCGCACGCATCATGGGCACCGACACCCAGCGCGGCGGCGAGCTGGTAATCAAGGCGCAGGCGCCACTGGCCGAACTGATCGACTATCCCACCGAACTGAAGTCGATGACGGGGGGACGTGGCCGCTACAGCCTGGACCTCAGCCATTACGAAGTGGTGCCGCCGAACGTGCAGAAACAGCTCAGCGAGGCATGGAAGCCGCATGTGGATGAGGACTGATGTACAACAACTGCAGGCTTGAAGCGGGTCCGGCATCGTGCCGTACCGGCGAGCCGGCAACATCCGAAGACAACCATGGAGAATCCGATGAATCCGGCTCGCATCCCGCTCGGCCGCAGCATCATCACCTGCGCTGCGCTATGGCTAGGCGCCTGCGGGTTGCGCGTCGATGCAGCGCCGGAGCAGCCCACGCATGACGCGCGTGTCACCTTGCAGCGCAGCAGCTGTTACGGCAACTGCCCCAGCTACACCGTGACGGCAGCAGCGGATGGCCAGATCAGCTTCGAAGGCCATTTGCATGTACGGACCGGCAGCGCGCGCGGTCACGCCACACCGGCGCAGCTGGCGAACATTCTCGCCGCAGTTGAACAGGTCGGATTCCGCTCGATGCATGACAGCTATGTCTCGCACGACGATGGCTGCGAACCGGTGATGAGCGACATGCCAGGCATCAAGATCACTGTCGTCGACAGCGAAGGCAGCAAGAGCGTTGATTTCTACAACGGTTGCGCAGGTGCCACTGCCGATGCGGTACGCCCAAGGATTGAACAACTGGCCAACATCATCGACCGGCAACTGGACACCGCACGCTGGATCGGCAAGCCGGCAGCGCCGGGCGACGCGGAAAGAGCCGATCGCTGACACCCGATCGCCATGGTCGTCACGCCGACGCTTGATTCATGGCGGAATGGCCGCCATTTACATCCATCAGCACGTGCACTGCGCATGGTCGCGGGAGAACACGATGAGCCGAGCCTTCACCAAGGAACCCGACGGCGGCGATGCGCCGGCGCTGCCGGACTTGCCACTGAGCGAGCACCCGAACTACGTCACCCCGCATGGGTTGGCGCAGTTGCGTGCGCGGCTTCAGGCGGCCACCACGCGACGCGATGCGTTGAAAGCCTCGACCGACACGATGACGCAGCAGAACGAACTGGCGCCGCTGGAACGCGAGCTGCGCTGGCTGCACGCACGCATAAACAGCGCGATCGAAGTGGATCTGCTGTCGCAGCCGCAGGACCGCGTCGCGTTCGGCGCCATCGTCACCGTGGACAGCGTCGAAGGCGAACAGCGCTACTGCATCGTCGGCGAGGACGAAGCCGATGCCGAACAGCATCGGGTCAGTTACCTGTCGCCGTTGGCGCAGGCCCTGCTCGGTGCCCGCGTGGGCGACGAGGTGAACTGGAAACGCCCGGCCGGCGACCTGGCGATCGAGGTGGTCGCGATCGACTACAGCGGCGAGACGCAGCCATGAAAGCCACGGCGGCGGCGCGCTAAAGCCGGCCACCCCGCTTCACACTGAGATAGCGCTCGATCAGTGCACCCGACAATTCGCCGCAGCTTACGTCGAGCGTGTTCACGCCCTCGCGGCGCAGGCCTTCATGCACGCGTTCACGTTCGCTCAGGTAGTGCATCGCCGCTGCACTGCGGATGCCGGTTTCCAGACTGTCGCCGGCCTCGGCGGCGACCCGGTCCAGCGCCACCTCGCGCAGACTGACCAGCATCACCAGATGACGCTGCGCCAGCATCGCCACTGCTGCACGCAATTCCGCATCGTCCTCGTCGCGCACGTTGGTGATCAGCACGATTAGCGCGCGACGCTGCTGGTGTGCCTGCAGTGCGCTGGCCGCGGCGAGGTAATCGGTCGCCAGCGGCATCGCCTGCAGGTCGTAACCGGCGGCGAGCAGCATGTCCATGCCGCCACTGCCCTGCTGTGGCGGCAACCAGCGTTGCTGCTGGCCGGTGCAGGCCAGCATGCCGACCGCGTCGCCCTGGCGCAGCGCGATGCTGGCCAGCGCCAGTGACGCGTTCAGCACGTGATCGAAATGCGCCAGATCATCGTCCTGCGCCAACATGCGCCGGCCGCAGTCGAGCATCAGTACCACCTGCTGGTTGCGCTCGTCGCGGTACTCGCGCGAGATCAACCGGTTGCTGCGCGCCGTGGCCTTCCAGTCGATCTTGCGCAGGCTGTCGCCGACGCGGTAATCGCGCAACTCCTGAAACTCGGTGCCTTCGCCGCGACGCCGTTGCAGCCGCGCGCCGACACTGCGTGAGGCCAGCTCCACGCTGAGCCCGGCCAACTCCGCCAGCGACGCAAAATTCGGATACACCTTCACCGTCGAGGTTGCGCCAATCACCCGGCGTGACGTCCAGCAGTACCACGGCGAACGCAGTTGCAGATGGCAACCGTCAAAGCTGAACTGGCCGCGGGCATCCGGCGTCACCGTGTAATCGAGCAGCAGTTCGTTGCCAGACTGCAACGACAATTTGCGCGGCATTCCACGCACCGTCCAGCCACCCGGATGCAGGTCGTGCAGTCGCAACTGCTGTGTGCGCCGGGTGACTGCGCGCAGACGCAGGCTGACGCGCGCCTCCGGACCTAGCGGCATCACCGGCGCCACTTCGCGCTGCAGCTGCGGCGAAGGCGCTCTGCGCAGGCGCCAGCCATCGAACAGCGCCAGCATCGCGACGGCGAGGCCACAGGCCAGCCATGTCGGCAACGGCAGCCAGCCCAGACTGGCCAGCACGCCGAGCACGGTCCAGCCGGCCAGCAGCCACAACAGGAGCGGTGCCGGTCGCATCATTGGCGAGGTGCCGGCACCTTGTGCAGCAGCGCGCCCAGCACATCATCCGCGCGCTGGCGCTCGATCAGCGCCTCGGGTGCCAGCAGCAGGCGATGCCGCAGCGCTGGCAGCGCCACCGCGCGCACATCGTCCGGGGTGACGAAATCACGTCCATCGAGTACCGCCTGCGCGCGCGCCAGCCGCGCCAGCGCCAAGCCACCGCGTGGACCAGCGCCACCGATCACGCCCGACCATTCGCGCGTGGCGCGCACGATACGCACGGCATAGTCAGTTACTGCGGCATCCATGCGGATCGCAGCGACGCCCTGCTGCAACGCCAGCAGTTCCGGCTGTCCCATCACCGGCTTCACCCGCGAGACATCGAGATCTGCGGCTACCTTGCCGTTGACCACGCTGGCGACCATGCGGCGCTCGTCCTCCAGCGTGGGGTAGCCGATCACCACCTTGATCAGGAAGCGGTCGAGCTGCGCCTCGGGCAATGGATAGGTGCCCTCCTGCTCGATCGGATTCTGCGTAGCCACCACCATGAATGGCGCCGGCAGCGCAAAGCGCCGGCCCTCGATGGTGACCTGCCCTTCCTGCATCGATTCGAGCAGCGCCGCCTGGGTCTTGGCCGGTGCGCGATTGATCTCGTCAGCCAGCAGCAGGTTCGCGAACACCGGGCCGCGGCGGATCTGGAAACGCTCGCTCTTGGGATCGTAGATCGCATGGCCGGTGACATCGGCAGGCATCAGGTCAGGCGTGAACTGCACACGGCCGAAGGTGCAACTGACTGACGCAGCCAGTGCACGCACCAGCAGAGTCTTGCCCAGGCCAGGGACGCCCTCGATCAGTACGTGGCCGGCCGCCAGCAAGGCCAGCAAGACCTGGTCGAACACCTCGGTCTGGCCGATGAAGGCGTGTGCGACCTGCTCGCGCAGGGCACGCGCATGCGCGCCGAGTTCGGCGAGCGAAAGCGATACCGGCGATGTGACCGGCGCGGCATCGAGGGTTTCGGTAGTCATGGGCGGCTCCTGAGTCGCGCCAGGGTGGTGATGCATGCGCGAAACGCCTGTGCGTTCGCGGGGGACTGGAAAGCTTGGGCAATCTGCTCCGGGGCCAGCTGGCTGCGCAGCGCGAGGCGCGCGTACAGGACATCGCCGTTGAGCATGGCGCAGGCCGGGTCGCGTCGACGCAGGCGTGTCAGCACCGCCTGGCAAGCCAGGTTGTGCAGGCTGCGCCCGCTGTCGCGACGGTAGATGAATTCGCCGGCCGCCTGCACATGCTCGAGCAGGGCGCGCCGATGCAAAGCCGGTGCCGGCATCAGCGGCCCGAACCGCTCGCTGCGCATGGCCATCCACGCGGCCAGCAGAAGGCTCAGTGCCAGCAGCGCCGGCCAGCCCTTGAGCAACAGCAGTTTCAGGAACGACATGCCGTCCAGTGCGTATACCAGGTAGATCTGCCCCTGCCCGAGATTCGGCGCCAGCAGGCGCCAGCCAAACTGCTGCGCCGCGGTCTTGCGCAACTGCTCGCGCGAGATCATGTCCATGTCGACCAGCAGGCTGACCGTACCGGCCGCCACTTTCGTGCGGGCAAACAGATAGCCATCCTGCAGATTGCCGATCGCCGCATCGACCGCCGCGCCAGCCACCGGGTTCAAGCGGAAGCGTTGGCCACACAACTGCACATCATTGTTCTCCTTGTCACCGACACCACCCACCGGATGGATCAAGCTGCAGGCGAACTCCGCCTTGCGCGCATCGAGCAGGTTCAACGCCTCGAACAGCGGCGTGTGCGTGGCAGCCACGACCGAGCCCGGCGACAGCAGCAGGTGACCGCCGGTGCGCACCCACGCGGCGATCCGCCTGGCGTCATCGACATCGATGCGGCTGACATCGTCACCCAGCACCAGGGTGTCACCGGGCCTGAGTGGCATCTGTTGCGAATTCAGCGAGGTCTGCGAGCTCACCGTAAAATCCAGCCGTTGCAGTATCTGTTCGAGCGCAAAAAAGCGGTTGAAACTCGCCTCGCCATGCGCGGCCACCGGTTGCGTCACATCCTTGCGCTCGAACGTGGCGAAGAAGGCGCCGACAAGAAGCAACAGCACGCCGAGCGCCAGCAGGCTCACATAGAACGCGTTGCGGTTCATGCGGGTGCTCCCGCCTGCACCGGCCAGCCGACCAGCAGACTCTCGACCACAGCGTCATCCGGATAACGCCCGGCGTAGGCCGCGAACTGCCAGGTGCGCACGATCGCGACGACACGTTGGGCACGCGCCTGGTCGGCCATCGTCGTGGCTTGACGCAGCCAGTCCGCCTCGGTCGCATCGATCGACATGGGCAGCTGCAGCAGCCGCGTGGTCTGTTCCACGCAGCCACGATACAGCAGCGCCAGCGCCTCGCGCTGGTGCTGTGCGCGCCAGAGTGTACGGATCGCCCCGGCAAGATCCGCCGGCAACGGCACATCCGCTACCACGTGTGTGCGCAATGTCGGCAGCGGAGTGGTGGACCCCACATCGATGTGGACGCGAGTGCCACGCCAGCGCCAGACGAAGCGCAGCAAGGCCCCGATCGCCACTGCCACCAGCAACCACAGAGCCAGCTTCAGAATCGTCGCCACCACGCCTGCGAACGCCGGAAACAGCGGCTGCATCGGCGTGGCCGTGGGCTGCGGTGCCGACGGGTGTTTGAGCACCCACTCGCGCACCTTGCGCTCGCCACCGAAGCGCGGGTCGCGATAGACCTCGGTGGCGGCGGCTTCGAAACGTTGCTGGTCAGCTCCGTCTACGGGTTGCGTGAACACCTGTTCCAGCGATGTCGGCGTCGTCACCCGTGAACCTTGCGGGCTGCTGGTTGCATGACCCGCCAGCGGCCAGCAACAGGCGCACGCCAGCAGCACAGCCAAAGTCTTGCCACTCGCCTGCAGCCGCTCGCGCAGGCGACGGAATGCGAGATCGATGTCCCACGCCTCCAGCTGCGTGCGACGGTTGAGATACAGCGCGAATCCACACGCCACGTACAGCGGCTCGATCGCACTCATCGCCAGATAGGCCACGGCCGATGTCAGCAGCATCCAGACCGTCGAGGCTGCGTGCACATCGACGCGGAAGAAGGCTGGCAACGAATCCGGCAACCATTCGCGCGGGATCAACAGCAGCGCCAGCAACCATACGCTGAGAAACAACACCAGCTCGAACTGCAGGCAACCGTAGGTCAACAGGCTGGCATCCGCCACGATGCGCCGCCGCAGCACGCTCCAGCGCGCCGAACGCTGCTTGCCCGGCAGGCCTTCGAGCAACTCCAGCGGCAGGCGCAGCGATCGGTTGCTGTCGATCCGCAACCAGCTCAGCGCCACCCACGTGTTGCCCCACGGCCACTGGCCCTGGCCGCGCAGCGTCTCACGCCAGCCCGGAGCGCGATCGAACACCGCACGCGACAGCACGTACAGCGGCAGCCGATCGAACAACGGCTTGAGCCACCACATCAACACCAGACCCAGCCAGGGCAGACCCAGCGCAACACCCAGTGCATTGCAGGTCACGAACACCGGCAAGGTGAACGCAAACCATGCCGACCACACCGCACGCGCATTTGCCCGCAACATGACGGCACCCAGGTCCAACGCCTCGCGTGGCGCGCGCGGTCGCAGTACCACACTGATCCGTTCAAGCTCCATTGCTGCGCTCCCGACCACCGCGCCACAACCAGCCCAGCACGAGCAACCACAGCAACGCGCCGCTGCCGAACTTCACCTCGTTTGGCAGCGCCGCGATCGACGACCAGTAGGCTTCGATGAAAGCGGCGACCAGCAGCATCGCAAACGCGCCCAACGCCAGCTGTGCACCGACACAGCCGGCGGCGACCATGGCCGGGCCGCGCCGTTGCCGACCCGGCATCAGCAGGGTCAGGCCCAACTGCAGGCCGGCACCGCCGGCAATCACCAAAGCGCTCAGCTCGAACGCCGAGTGCGCCACCACGAAGCGCCAGAACGGGCCGCCATAACCGATCGCGTTGAGGTGCCCAGCGACGCCGCCAATCAGTACGCCGTTGGCAGCCAGCACGTAGATCGCACCGATGCCGAAGAACAGTCCCGAGGCAAAGGTGCGAAATGCGATGCTGACGTTGTTCATCACGTAGAAACCAAACATCTGCAGGTCAGTTCCACTGCTGCGCCCGATGTGGGGATTGCCTGGGTCATACATTTTTTCGAACTGCGCCAGCTGCGCGCTGCTGAATACCGTATGTGCAAACTCGGGACGCAGTTGCATCAGCACCAGGGTGACCAGCGCAGGCAGATAGAACAGCAGCGCCGCCGCCGTCATGCAGCGCCACTGCGAGCGCACCAGGCGCGGAAACCCCGCGAGCAGGAAAACAGCTACTCGATGCCAGCGCGGCGCCGGTGGTCGATACAGCACGCGATGCCCTTGCTGCACCAGACGCTGCAGGCGATCGGTGACCTCGCGGCTATAGCCACGCCCTCGCGCCAGCGCCAGCTGATGGCACAAGCGCCGATAGGACTGCGGGAAATCCAGCGCATGCTCCTGTCGCATCGTGCGCTGCGGCTGCCGCTCGAGCGCGCTCAGCCAGGACTGCAGGCTGTCCCATTCGCGACCGTGCATGGCGACGAAACGCTCCTGCTTCATGCGCGCCCCAGCAGCCAGTTGGCGTGGGCGATCAGCTGCGATACCGCAGCGGTGTCACGACGCCCGGTCAGCGACATCAGCAGATTGGCCAGTTCCTCCTGCCGCTGCAGCGTGAGCTGACCGGAGCGTTCGGCGAACTCCACCAGTGCGGCCTGCTCGTCGGCCGCCAGTACGACTGGCGGCGGTATCGCTGCGACGGTCGGTACCTGTGCGCCGGCCGGCAGCTCGCTCGTATGCACCACCATCGTGCCGGCGATGATGTCGCCGAGCCGACGCGCATGCGGATCGATCAGCGTGCAGGCCAGGCCGACGCCATACACGCCCGGCAACGCATCCACTACGCGTAGCAGGTTGCGCACCACCGACGGTACCCACGTCACCGGCGTGCCATCGGCATTGACCACGCGTAGGCCGAGCGTGCGCTTGCCCACGGTCTGGCCGTTCATCCAGACCTCGCACACCACCGAGTAGGCCCACATCAGCCCGAACATCAACAGCATGGCCAGCCCGTTACCGCCGACGCCGAGCAGTGACAGCGGGATCATCGCCAGCATGAACACCCCCAGCCGCAGCAGCGCATCGAGCATCCATGCCTGCGCGCGTGGCAACGCACCGGCCGCGCGCAGGCGCAGGCTGATCCCCTCGGGTGTTTCGATCTCGCGTACCGTGTCGAGCATCAAGCGTCGACGACGATGGTGTCGGCGATCAGGTCATGCAAGCAGCGCCGCTCCTTGCCGAAGATCAGCAGCGGATCGACCAGATTGATCACCTTTCCCACAAAAGGGATCAGGCCTATCAGAACAACCGGCACCACCCGCAAGAAGATGTAGCGTGCCAAGCCGACGCGGTTGCCGTCGGTGCGCACGATGGCAATGTCCAGCGCACGCTTGCCGATGGTCTGGCCACTGCGATGAATCATGATGCAGTTGACGACGAATACACCGATCAACAGGGCCAGACCCAGCAGAATCAAACCCACCATGGGTGCGGCAGGCTTCAGCCCATGCCTGACGTCAACCACCATGGTGGAACCCCAGATGATCGGGAGAATCCAGATCAGGCTGACCAGGCCATCCAGCAGTGCAGCGCCAAGGCGTTTGCCGCGCCCGGCCTTGCGATTTTCCAGATCATACGCATCCCACGCGGCCACATCGTCGACCACGGCCGCTGGCGCGGCATACGGATTCGATTCCATCGCTTCCTTCCCCTTGCTCTGTCCCCCGTTGCCCTCCCCCATGTCGGGCAACGATGGCGAGTATAGAAGCGAATTTTGACCGCTGACTACCGCTTGGACTTGAGCAAGGTACCGGTGCACTTCGGCGAACCGCACAGGCACACCCACAGCTTCTTCAGTCGCGCAGTGTGCGGCACTTCGAGCACGATGCCGTAGTCGTAGGTGAGTTCCTCGCCAGGCTTGATCGCACGGATCGTCTCGATCACCACCCGATCCCTGCGTGGATCACCGCTGGTGCTTTCCTCGACCACGGCGCGGCAGTTCGGTGCGCAACTGTGGTTGATCCAGCGCGCGCTGTTGCCGTGCTGGTTGGCGTCGATGATGTAATCGTCGTTGAGCGTGAACAGGAACGTATGGCCGGTCTCGCCGCCATCGCCATACAGATCGTCCGCTTCGGCATGGGTCAACAGCTTGCCCTTGTACTCGATGATTTCCTCGCCCTTGGCGATCGGGGCGGTAGCGAATACGCCGTTGCCGTGGATCGGCGAGCGGCGGGCAGTGATGCGACGGGTCATGTAAGGAATCTGCTGGCAAGGGAAGACCCGCGATGATGCCCGCTGCACCTCGCGATGGGAACCGCCGCTGACTTTGCCATGCCGGCTGGGATAAGATTCAAACAATCGTTTGAGGAAAAGCCATGAAACAACTGTTGCGAGGCTTTCTGCTTGTCGCCCTGGCTGCTGGCCTGATCGCCTGCGGGCCGCCGAAGAAGAGCGTCTATCCGCCCACGGTCAGCATCCAGCAACTGGTGGTGCTGCCGAACGGCCAGTGGCAGCTGACCGTGCGCATCCAGAACAACAGCTACGGCGAGATGGATTTCAAGTCGTTCGACGGCCAGCTGCAGATCGCCGAGCTGGTGCCGATCCGGCTGCATGCGAACTTCAAGCTGGACGTCCCGGCACTCGTCGGTGACGTGGTCCAGCTTGACGTGTTGCCCACGGCGCCGATGAGCAAGGCCTTGCAGGCCATCGCCGGCAAAGGCAGCGCCGGCTCGCTGGCCTACCGCGTCAGTGGTAGCGCCAGCGCCAAACCCGAACAGGAAAAACAGCTTCGCGATTTCGACTTCAGCGGCAACGACTGGCTCTCGCCCGTACCGGGCATCCCCAACACCTATCGCTGACCCGCAACGCCCTCGACCCACGCGCGCCACCACGCCACGACACCAAGGAATCACCATGACCATCTACAAGGCCCCGCTCGACGATCTGCGCTTTGCCCTGTTCGACGTGCTTGGCGCCGAATCGACCCTGACCTCGCTGCAGGGCGGCGAGGCACACAGCCGCGACCTGCTCGACGCCGTGCTGGAGGAAGCCGGCCGCCTCAGCGAGCAGTTGCTGGCGCCGACCAACGGCCCCGCCGACGAGGAAGGCTGCCATTTCGACAAGGCTACCCAGACGGTGACCACGCCGAAGGGCTTCAAGGAAGCGTTCAAGCAGTTTGCCGAAGGTGGCTGGACCGGGCTGACCAACTCGGAAAAATATGGCGGCCAGGCGCTGCCTGGCGTGCTCGGCATCGCCACCACCGAGATCTTCCAGTCCGGCAACCTGGCGTGGAGCCTTTATCCGCTGCTGTCCGAAGGTGCCACCCACGCCATGAAAATGCATGGCGAGGAATGGCAGCGCGAGCGCTTCATGAAGCCGATCGTCGAAGGCCGCTGGACCGGCACGATGTGCCTGACCGAGCCGCAAGCCGGCTCCGACCTCGGCTTGCTCAAGACCCGCGCCGAGCCCACTGACAACAATGCTTACAAGATCACCGGCACCAAGATCTTCATCAGCGCCGGCGAGCACGACCTCACCGAGAACATCGTGCACCTGGTGCTGGCCCGCCTGCCCGATGCACCGGAAGGCAGCCGCGGCATCTCGATGTTCATCGTGCCGAAGTTCAAGGTCAACGAGGACGGTTCGCTGGGCGCGCGCAACACCGTCGCCGCCGGTGCGATCGAACACAAGATGGGCATCCACGCCTGCTCCACCTGCGTGATCAACCTGGATGGCGCGGAGGGTTATTTGATCGGCAAGCCGCACAAGGGCTTGATGGCGATGTTCACCATGATGAATGCCGCACGTCTGTCGGTTGGTGTGCAGGGCTTGGCGCTGGCCGAACGCGCGCTGCAGAACAGCCTCAATTACGCGCGCGAACGCCTGCAGTCGCGTTCGCTGTCCGGCCCGAAGTTCCCCGACAAGCCGGCCGACAACCTGCTGGTGCAACCGGATGTGCGTCGCATGTTGCTGACCCAGCGCGCCTTCGTCGAAGGCTCGCGTGCGTTGTTGCTGTATACCGCGCTGCAAACCGACGTCGAGTCGCGCAGCACGGACGAAGCCGCGCGCAAGGCCGCTGGCGAACTGGTCGCGTTCCTGATTCCGATCGCCAAGGGTGTGGTCACCGAGCTGGCGCAGGAATGCACCAAGGAAGCGCTGCAGATCTACGGCGGCCATGGCTACATCGCCGAGAACGGCATGGAGCAGTTCGTCCGCGATGCCCGCATCATCACCCTGTACGAAGGCACCACCGGCATCCAGGCCGCCGACCTGCTCGGCCGGAAGATCCTCCAGTTGCAGGGTGTGGGCTTCAAGCACTTCCTGCAGGAGATCAGCGTGTTCTGCCAGAAGCACAGCGCCGATGAAGCATTGCGCACCCTGATCGGCCCGCTGGCGATCGCCACCAAGCAGTGGGGCGACCTCACCCTGCAGCTCGCCCAGCGCGTGCAGGCCAATCCGGAAGAACTCGGCGCCGCTGCCACCGACTACCTGTACTACTCCGGCTACGTCAGCCTCGCCTATTTATGGGCACGCAGCGTGGCTGCCGCCGAAGCCAGCACGCAGTCGGCTGCGTTCAAGCAGGCCAAGCGCGACACCGCCAGCTTCTACTTCACCCGCATCCTGCCGCGCACGCTGATGCACAAGGCAGCGATCGAGGCCGGCGTGGCAAGCTTGCCCGAGATCGCCTGACACGCCACCTGATCATCAGGCAATAAAAAGCCCGGGCTTGCCCGGGCTTTTTTTGGAACTGCACAGCGGGTGGCGGCGACAACACTCAACCGAAAGCTGCTGCCTTCGACGAGCCGCAGGAACATGTGCCGAACTTGGTCATGTTTGGCTCAAGAGTGACATTCCTCTCAGCCACCACGAACACATCACTGCCCAAAGGACTCCTGAACGGTACTGCCACTGAACCGCAGGTATTGCCGGATCAGTTCTTCGTGGGCTTCGGCAGCCTGCAGGAGTTCCCTCGCCATGGCTTCCTGCGCATCGGCGACGGATGGCTTGGGTGGCTTGGGTAGCGTCGTTGGCGCTGCTCTTGTGACGCGCGTATCAGGCACTTCGACCCGGGCCGGTTCGGACTCAAGCAGATAGGAGATGTCGTAGGCATGATCGTTCATACAACAGGCTATGCAATAGCCTTGCCAATACACATGCAGTCATCGGCCGCCGCCTCAAAAAGTATTCGACTCAAGCAAGATCACATTTCATGCAAGCGCGTGCTGGCTCGTCTAAAAAGCGATTTTCCTGCTGTCATCAAGCGAGCTCGAAACGGGTGGTCCGCTTGACTGGATCGGCTGCAACCAGCTTGACCTTGACCTCAGCCCCCAACGGCAGCGTGGACGCGCTGGAAACACCGGCCTCAATCGCGGGATCGCGCACGATGACCACGCCTTTCCTGGGATCGTTGGATGCAACCTCGACAATGGCGCCGGCGAAGGTTTCGCCGATGCGTGGCGCCAGCACTTCGGCTTCCGCAAGGTCGAGTACGGCCTTCTCGTACTGGCGCGCGCGATGGCCGGAAGCCTGCATCGTGGCGGGCAGGCCCGGCAATGCCGAGAGTACCCACTCAGGTACCGGCTGCTTTGCGCACAACGCCACGCAGACTTCGCCGGTGTAGCGGTCGACCAGACGACGCAGCGGCGCGGTGGCATGGGTGTATTCCGCGGCCAGCGCCCACTGCATCGGTTGCGCGGGCAGCTCGCCATTGAACGCCGCGTAGCCGGCGCCGCGCAGCACGGTAGTGCACGCGGTCAGCATCGCGACATGGGTGTCCTTGGTGGGGTCGAGCGAGCGGATGAATGCGGGATAGCTTTGCGCGGGTGGCCAGTCGATGCCGAGCGCCTGCGCCGTGATGCGCAGGCGCTGCAATGACTGCGGCTCGGGCTCGGGCAGCGTGCGCAGCAGGCCGACCTTGGCCTGCACCATCAACTGCGCCGCGGCCATGCCGGTCAACAGCGATATCTGCTCGTTCCAGTCCTCGACCGCCAGGCGCGCGCGAAATGCCAGTGTCCACCGACCGTCGACCACGTCGATCTCCTGCTCGGGTAGCGGCAGGCTGATGCCGCCCCGGGAGAATTCGCGCTGCTTCCGCAGTTCGCCAATCTCACGCAGCACGGCCCACATCGGGTCGGCGCTGCCCGCGTCGATGAGCTGCTGTACACCGGCGTAATTGAGCTTGGCGCGACTGCTGACGCGGGCGCGTCGCACATCGATGCTGCTGATCTCTCCACTCTTGTCCAGCTCGATCGTCCACAGCAATGCGGGGCGCAGCTGGCCGGGCAGCAGCGAGGTGGCACCCTCGGACAGCACCTTGGGATGCAGTGGAATCTTGGCGTCCGCACCGTACAGCGTTTCACCGCGCCGGTTCGCCTCGAGGTCGATCGGATCACCGGCGCTGACGAACGCGGCGACATCGGCAATCGCGTAGTAGACGCGGTAACCGCCGTTGCTGTGCTCGACGTACATCGCCTGATCGAGATCCATCGACTCGGGCGGGTCGATCGTGATCAGCGGGACGTCGGTGCGATCCAGTGCCGGCAACCGCGGATTCGCGGCGGCCCGTTCGGCAGCGGCCTCGACTTCCGCTGGAAACGCCAGCGGCAGTTTCATTTCGGCCTGGATATCGCGCATGCTTTGCGCGAGTAGATTGTCGTCGGCTTGAACGTGGATGCGGCGAGTGGTCGACAAGGGCGCTCTTCCTGGCGTGGTACCTTTCGGCAGTCCGGGGCCAACAGATCGCCCCTGTGGTGGTCATGCTGCCCGGAATATACACGCGTCGTTCGGGACTTCCGTCGGCACCCCGCTAGGTGTAGAAACAGCAGGGTCATTCCCCGCATCCTGTCGACTGCATCATGACTGCCTCTGCCCTGCTGATCCGTCTGGCCGAAGACGACGACGACTTCATCCTCTCGCTGGTACCGCGCTTCGTGGATTTCACCCTGCCACCGTGGCGACGTCGGCACGAATGTGTCGAGGGGATCCGCAATGACTTGCTGCGGCATCTGGAGGACCAGCCGGCGAACAGCTACCTGTTCGTGGCCGAGGATGCGAATGGCGAACGGGTGGGCTTCATCCATCTGCAACGTACCGCGGATTTCTTCACCGGGCGCAGCAATTGCCACGTTTCCGACTTGGCCGTAGCACCGCGGCACGAGAGCAACGGGGTCGGCCGCGCCCTGTTGGCGCATGCAGAGGAATGGGCGCGCGAACATCATTGCCAGCTGGTGACGCTGGCGGTGTTTCCCGGCAACGAGCGGGCGCGAGCGCTGTACGAGGCGACCGGCTACGCGCCGGATCTGCTGCGGCTGGCCAAATCGGTGCGCTGAGCGGGCGCGACACAAAAAAAGATGGTGCTCACGCACCATCTTTTTTAAAGCGACGAATGGCTTGTTCAGGTATCGATCGCAACGGCGTGTCGCCGCAACGATCGCCAGCACATGCTCAGTTCTTGGTGGCGCTGCCGGCCGCTTCGGCCTGCTCACGCAAGGTCAATCGGTGGGTCAGCCGATCAATGTTGGACAAAGACAGAAGGTGTCCGTAGATCCAGCCGAAGATGCCGTCACGGGCGAATTCATGAGCCGTCTTCTCGTCCAGCGCACGCAGCCTCTCCTCGTTGATCACGAACAGACCATTGAGATTGATCGAACGGCCATCCGCACCGTCCTTGCCAGTCTGCTGCAGACGGATGTTGCGCAACTCCAACAGATTATGCTTGTTGAGCTGTTCCACGAACCACTTGGTGCGTGCCACGTTCTGCTGGAATTCGCCAAGGAAGTCCACGGCACGAGTCAGCATCTCGGTATCGGTGCCGTCGTCCTTGAACAGGCGTTCGCCTTCGGTGGTGTTGAAACCTTCGTAGTGCTCATCGAGGAAAACGGTGAAGTCATCACCGTCTTTCTGATCCGCGGGCTTCTCCGCGAGCACGAACGGATAGCGGCGCACGAACGCCGGGATATAGGTGTTCAATGCCCACTGACCGTCGGTATCGACGTACAGGTTTTCGTTCTCGCGCAGACCCAGCAATGCCACCGGACCAGCCGTTGCCGCGTCCGCGCCTGCAAACACGATCAGCAGGTCGCGCGCGGCGGCGCTGAACTCCGCACCGGTGATCGGCACCGAATGCACGTTCATGGCGAACTTCACGTTCGGCACGCCCTTCAGGCGCAAATCCTTGTGGGCGGTACGGTTAAGCGGTACCGGGCGCTCGTAAAAAAGAACTTCAGCCACGTTGACTACCTCTGCCCCCGCCGTGCCGGGTCACCACTGAAGCGCCCCTACCAAACCCGGCGTCGGGTCTGTGTTGATCCATGATCATATCAGCGCGGTCGGACGCCCGCGACTGCGCCTGGACTGGCCTGCGCACGGCATTTGCATGCGAATTGCAATCAAATTGGTCTATGCTGGCTCCAGACAAGCATTCTGCATCGCTGAAACGCTCTCAAAGCCCTGGCTGAAGGACGATCTACATGCTGATGGAAGTGCCAAGTCGGGCCGATCTCAACTCGACCCGTGTGCTGTCGCTGGACTCTGCCGGCCGTATCCTCGACTGGATCAGCTGGCAGGAGGCAGTTTGCCTGTACGTCCGCGACGCCGTGGCCTGGACCCTGGGTGACCCTTGCCTGACCGTGCATGGCGGCATGAATCGCCTGCATGGCGTGCAGAGCACGATGGAACTGCATCCGATCATCGCCAGCACCGGCCGCTGCCGCGATCACGCAGTGGATCCTGCCCCGGCCCTGACCAATACCGCACTGTTCGCCCGCGATCGCCATCTGTGCCTGTACTGCGGCGACCATTTCACTCGCGGCGAACTCACTCGCGACCACGTGCTGCCGATTTCCAAGCATGGCAAGGACAACTGGGAGAACGTGGTCAGCGCCTGCCTCGCCTGCAACCTGAAGAAGAGCAACCGCACCCCGCAGCAGGCCAATATGCCGCTGCTGGCGGTGCCGTACCGGCCTAGCTGGGTCGAGCACCTGATCCTGTCCAACCGCAATATCCTGGCCGACCAGATGGACTTTCTGGTCAGCCATCTGCCGCGCGACCGGCGTCCGCACGCCGCCTGAAAACAGGTGATGGCGCACACGCGCCCAAGTTCCGCCCCGTGCTGCCCTTGCCCCGCCCCGCCGCTGGGCCAACAATACGCAGATGAACGACCTTTCCCACTACCCCCACCTTGCCCCGATCGAGTCGCCGGCCGACCTGCGCCGCGTCCCTGACGACGAACTGCCGGCGGTGGCCGACGAGCTGCGCCAGTACCTGATCGAGGCCGTGGCCAGCTCCGGCGGCCACTTCGGTGCCGGCCTGGGTGTGGTCGAGCTGACCGTGGCCCTGCACCATGTATTCGACACGCCACATGACCGGCTGGTGTGGGATGTCGGTCACCAGTGCTACCCGCACAAGATCCTCACCGGCCGCCGCGATCGCATCACCACGATCAAGAAGAAGGACGGCTTGGCGCCGTTCCCGCGCCGCGAGGAGAGCGAGTACGACACCTTTGGCGTCGGCCACTCGTCCACTTCGATCTCGGCCGCCTTGGGCATGGCGATCGCCGCGCAGCGCAAGGGTGACCATCGCAAGGTAGTCGCGGTGATCGGCGACGGCGCGATGACCGCCGGCATGGCTTTCGAGGCGCTTAACCACGGCGGCGATGTGGAACCGGACATGCTGGTGGTGTTCAACGACAACGGCATGTCGATCAGCGAGAACGTCGGCGCGCTGACCAAGATGATGGCGCGCGCGATGGCCAGCCGCCGGCTCAACGCATGGCGCGAACGGGCCAAGCGGGCGATCCCGAAGCAGTCGTTCTTCGGCCGCTTCTTCAAGCGCTGGGAGGAACACGCCAAGGGCATGTTCGTGCCGAGCACGCTGTTCGAGGAACTCGGCTTCCATTACACCGGCCCGATCGACGGCCACAACATTCCGCAGTTGCTGCAGGCGCTGCGTACGGTGAAGAACCTGCC
>Ga0302231_10000628_pt1 | contig 25154 bp, 22 predicted proteins | sample II_Palsa_N2_2_FD_193522 | JGI IMG/M metagenome (GOLD analysis project Ga0302231, IMG submission 193522) | Peat permafrost microbial communities from Stordalen Mire near Abisko, Sweden - II_Palsa_N2_2 | ecosystem: Environmental > Terrestrial > Soil > Palsa > Peat permafrost | place: Sweden...
ACAGCGGCCAGTAGCGATGGTGGCGCAATCTTTGCGGCGGCAGGCGATGTCACGGTGACCGGCAGCGCCAGCATCAACGGAAATACGGCGGCGGGCTCCGACGGCGGGATCGGAGCACAGGCCGGCAACGTCAGTTTGGCAACGACCATGGGAAACGTCTCGCTGACCAACAACTCGGCGGCATTCAACGGCGGTGCTATCGCCACGCTGGCTTCGGGCAGCGTGAATATCGGCAACGCCGGCAGCGTCGTAACGATCACCGGCAATGTCGCTGGTGGCAATGGCGGCGCGATCGCGGCGCAGACCGCAACGGGTGGAAGTGGAGGAGGGGGGCTGACTGGCACCGCCGGTATCGCCAGCGACGGAGTCACTTTGAACTCGAGCGGTGCGTCCATCATCAGCGGCAACAGCGCCGCAGGACAGGGCGGTGCGATCTGGAGTAACAGCGGTGTCGCGCTGAATGCCATGGGTGGCAACATGCAGTTCAGCGGCAACAGCGCCGGTGGTCTCGGCGGCGCGATCTACCTCGACCCCACAGCACTGACGCTCAGTGCGATCGGCGGCGACATCAGCTTCAACGGCAACACACAGAACACCGCCAGCGGACCACAGGCGAATGCGATCTATCTCGCCAACGTCAACAGCGGCACCACGGTGACGTTCGACGCCGTGGCTGGTCACAGCATCACGTTTTTCGATCCGATCCAGAACGACGGCAGCCAGGGTCTGATCACGGTGACCAAGACCGGCGCTGGCCTCGTCAGTTTTGATGGCAGCAACTTTCCGACGGTTACCGACGTCACCGACCGCTGGTCGAAGATCTACGCCAACACCGAAGTACAGGCCGGCACGTTCGAAGTCGCAAATGCGGCTGCTTACGGTGATCGCGCTGCTGATGTGGGCGATACGACCACCATCAGCACATTTACCGTGGACGGCGGCGCGACCTTGCAGGGCGGTGGTTTCGGTTCGGTGCTGGCCGATCAAGTCACGTTTCAGGATGGCTCCACGCTCGACCTGGCCGGACGTCAGTCCAATGTGCGCGGTGCTTTCGGCATCGATGCGGCGAACGTCAATTTCGTGCCAGGCAGCCAGATTCTGTTCAACACCGAACTCAACGACGGCTCCGTGCAGAACAGCGATCGCCTGGTACTCAGCCGTACCACCGTGAGTGGTACCGCGCAGATCATGGTGAACAATATCGGCGGAGCCGGTGGCTTGACCGCGGGCGACGGTATTCAGTTGGTCGCCACCATCAACGGTGCCACCACGACGCCGGATTCGTTTGTGCTCGGTCAGCGCGTAGCCGCCGGTGCCTATGAGTACAACCTGGTGCGAGGCAGTCCAACGAATGGCGATGACTGGTTTCTGAAAAATACCTTTACGCCACCAGAGCCGCCGCCGCCCCCAGTACCGCCGCTGCCTCCGGAGCCGCCCGCTCCACCGGGACCGCCGGGGCCGCCTTCGCCACCGGCACCACCCGGGCCCCCTGTCCCGCCGTTGCCGCCAGCCCCGCCGTATCCGCCATCGCCACCGGGTCCACCATCGCCACCGGGTCCACCAGAGCCGGTCTTGCCCGACTACCGCCCCGAAGTGGGCGTGGACACCGCGTTGCCGTCGCTGGCGAGTCAGCTGGGTCTGGCCATGCTGGGCAACTACCACGATCGCGTGGGCGAGGATGACGCGACCCAGCGACAGAATCAGGGCACGTCCGACAATACGGGTTGGCAGCCCGGTTCCAGTTGGGGTCGCGTCTTCGGCGCCGACAGTAGCGTCGGCTACGCCAGCACTGGCGTGGTCGACCATTACAACCGCTTCCTGAGCGATGGCCCTTCTTACAGCTCCAGTCTGTATGGCTTCCAGACCGGCCTCGATCTGTACCGTGCCGACGACGAGGGCCAGCGCGATAACGCCGGCATATCGTTCGGTGCCGATCGCAGCAACAGTGATGTTCGTGGCATTTACGACGGCACCGCGGCGGGCACGGTATCAATGGACGGCTTTACGCTGGGTGGCTATTGGACCCGCACGGGCGCGTCGGGCTGGTATGTCGATACCGCGCTGCAGGCCACACGGTACGAGAACATCCAGGCACGTTCAGTCTATGGCCAGGATCTGCGCAGTGCCGGCTGGGGCGTCGTCGCTTCGGTGGAAGCTGGCCATCCCTACGCACTAACTGACAGCTGGTCGCTGGAACCCCAAGGCCAGCTGATTTATCAGCGCGTGTCGCTTGATGACGGTCACGATGACTACGGTGATATTCAATACAACGGCAGCAACGCCCTATACGGCCGACTCGGCCTGCGTCTCGTCCATGGCTGGCGCCTGGACAATGGAAACGCGTTGACCGCATGGGCTCGGGTGAATGTTTGGGACGTGATGGGGCCTGATCCCAAGACCACATACACGGGCCTGGACGGCCTCGATCCGTTGACCTTTCAGAGCAGCCTCGGTGGCCACTGGGCGCAGGCGCAGCTGGGCCTCTCCGGCGTCATTTCGTCCAAGGTCAGCTTTTTTGGTTCGCTCGATTACGACCGCACGCTTGGCGTGGGTAACGGGCATGCGGTCGGTGGGCGCGTTGGCGTGCGCCTGGTCTGGTAAACAGTGCGGTCGCGCTCTGAAAACGAGCGCAGAGCCCGCGGATTTTTTCCAGGAAATCAGAATCGTCTGATACTTCACGGCATATCGCCGGCTTACGATACGACCAGATTATCGAGCTGATCGGTAAGCGAGTGCACGGCTGTGGCGTAAACGTGGACTGCCCCTGTCGAGATGACTTCGCTTTCCTGAACGACACGCCGTTGTCATTCGAAAAATATTTTCGAGGCCCATTGATGAAAATTATTCGCGGCAAGGCATTCACGGCGGCGCGGGCCTGGGGCGCCACAGATATAGCCAACATGCGTGGAACGACCGTTCGCCTGCATTGGACTGACCAGCCATACAAGTGGCACGTGAATGATGGGGAAGAGGTATTCGTGGTTCTGGATGGCGCCGTCGACATGCATTACCGAGAGTCTGGCATCGAAAAAATCGTTGGCCTCGAGGTTGGAGATATTTTTTTCGCGGAAGTTGGCTGCGAACATGTCGCTCATCCGCGCGGCGTTGCACGAATTCTGGTCGTTGAGAAAGACGGCAGCGTCTGACCCTTGGCGCGAGACGGGCGTCTCAGGCCACCTTCGACATCAGCAGATCTTCAATACGCACCGGCAAGTCGCGCACACGAACACCAGTGGCGTGGTGCACGGCTGCTGTCACTGCGGCGGCAAAGCCAGCCAGACCAATTTCTCCGATGCCGCGCGCGCCCATCTCGTTGAGGTTGGTGTCGGGATAGTCGAGAAATACCACGTCGATATCGGGGGAGTCGGCATGCGTGGCCATAACGTAGTCGGCAAGATTGCTGTTGATCGCCATGCCATTGCGCGCGTCATAATGCGTTTCCTCGAATAGCGCCATCCCGACGCCCATCACGATGGCACCTTCGATCTGATTGCGTCCCGTTAGCGGGTTGATGATACGCCCGGCATCGATCACCGTGACGACGCGGCTGATACGCAGCCTTGCAGTGTCCGGCTGCCAGGTCACCTCTACAAAATGTGCACCGTAGGAGTGCGAGGAGAATTTCGGGTTTTTCTCGCCAAACGTGCCCTCAGCCTTGCCTTTTCCTTCGATGTGACCAAGTCTTGTGGATGTCAGAATGTCCTCGAAACGGCGTCCTTCATCGGACGCATCGTTTTTGCGGCGCATTCGACCCTGGGCGTAGCTGAGCTCTTTGGCAGTGGCATGGTTGAAGTGCGAGTCGCCTTCGCTGGCTGCCTCGATCAGGCGTGCGATCGCCTCGCGCGAGGCTTCGGCGACCGCTGGAATCAGCGAGGCCGTTGCCATGGAACCGCCGGAGATAGGGCCGGGTGGCAGGCTGCTGTCGCCAATCACCACCTTGACCTTGGCGATGTCGACACCGATGAGCTCGGCCACCATCTGTGCAATGACGGTGTACGTTCCGGTACCTATGTCCTGCGTGCCACTTGCCACGCGTACGCTGCCGTCGTCGTTGAGGATCACGCTGGCCTGTGCAGCGAAGCGGGCGGCAATCCAGGAGCAGGCCGCCATACCCCAGCCAAGCACCAGTCCATCCTTGCGCATCGAGCCAATGTTCGCATTACGCTGCGACCAGCCGAACTTGTCGGCCCCAACGGTCAGGCACTCCTTGAGATGTCGTGAGCTGAATGGCACGTTCTTGCTTTCGTCGATGGCCGGTTCATTGCGCAGACGCAATTGGACCGGGTCCATCGCCAACGCAAGCGCCAGTTCGTCCATCGCAGACTCCACGGCGAACAAACCCGGAACGGCGCCCGGGCCGCGCATCGATGTTGCCGATCCCACGTTGCGCTCAGCAAATGCCGCGGTAACCGCGAGATTCGGTGTGCTGTAGAGAAAGCCGGTGGCTTCACCGCATTCCTCCTTGTAGTCACTGAGCAGGGCGCGGTGGTAAATATAATCTTGCTGCAGTGAGACAAGCTTGCCATCCCGCATGGCTCCCAGACGCATGCGCTGCTGGGTTTGCGCCCGGTGGCCAACATCGTGAAACATCATCTGCCGTGTCACCACCAGCTTAATCGGCTTGCCTAAATCACGTGCTGCTGCAGCCGCCAGCAGGGTGTGTGGCCAAGGCCAGAGCTTGCCACCAAAACCAGAGCCCAGAAACTCGGTGATCACACGCACGTTCTCGGTCGGCACGCCGAGCATCTGCGCCATGACAGCGCGATGATTCATGATGGCCTGGGTGGTTTCGTAAAGCGTGAAACGCGTGCCGTCCCACAACGCCACGCTGGCGTGCAATTCAATCGGATTGTGGGTTTCCGGTGGGGTGCTGTACGTCTGGTCGATCTTCACGGCCGCTGAGGTGAAGGCGTTTTCAGGATCGCCGCGCCGAGTGTCCGATGTGGGCTTTTCGTCTGCCGCCAGCGTAACGTCAACCTTCGGCGTCCGCTGGTCGCTATACGTTACAACGACCTTTTCGGCAGCGGCCGTGGCCTGCTCGAAGGTGTCGGCGACGACCAGGGCTACATACTGGCCGAAGTAGCGGATCACGTTGTCATCGAGTGGAGGGCGTCGCTCATCCAGCATCGCCTTGCTGGACTTTGGCACGCGATAAAATGTGCCGATATTTTCGTGGGTGTAGATCTTGCGCACGCCAGGCAGGTTGGAAGCCGTCGCACCATCAATCGCACGGATGTTGCCGCTGGCAATAGTGGCGCATACCGGAACCGCGTAGAGCATGCCGGAAAAATGGAAGTCGGAGCTATACCGAGCCGTACCGCTGACTTTGAGTGGTCCATCCACTCGCACATGGCGGTGACCGACGGCGGAAAGTTGGGTAGTGCTGGCAGCTTGTTTTGGCATGATCGATATCTCTCGCGGCGTCTTGCTCAAGCCACGTCGGCGGCGGTGACGAGTGAATGCACGAGGCAACGCCTGGCCAGTTCAATCTTGAAGGCATTTCCACTCTGCGGCTTTGCATTGCGCAACGCCGAAGACGCAGCGGACGCAAAATTCTCCGCGGTCGGCGGCCTACCCAGGATCGTCTGCTCGGCTTCTGGCGAACGCCAAGGCTTGGTTCCGACGCCGCCCAGGGCAATGCGTGCGTAATTGACAACGCCACGCTCCACTGCAAGCAAAACGGCCGAGGATGCCAGCGCAAATTCATAGGATGCACGATCGCGCAACTTGAGATAGTTCGAACGCACGCCAGGGTGCGGTGGCGGCAGGATGACATGGGTGATCAGGTCACCCGGCATCATCGACGTCTCGTTCTGTGGCGTGTCTCCGGGCAGAAGAAAGAATTCACCGATCGGTACCTGTCGCTCGCCTTTGACGCCACGGATGACGACGGTGGCCTCCAGTGCGGTCAGCGCGACGTTCATGTCCGACGGATTCGTCGCGATGCAATGCTTGCTGACACCAAGAATCGCCAGCGTGCGGTTGAAGCCATCGATGGCCGAACAGCCGCTGCCGGGTTCGCGCTTGTTGCAAGGCATGTAGGCGTCACGAAAATATACGCAGCGGGTCCGTTGCAGCAGGTTGCCACCGGTGGTGGCCATGTTGCGCAGCTGCGCCGAGGCCCCCGACAGCAGTGCCTGTGACAACACTGGATAGTCGCGCTGCACGATGGGGTGCTGGGCGAGATCGGCATTGCGCACGAGTGCGCCAATCTTCAATCCGCCATCGGGCAGGCTTTCCACCTTGGCCAAAGGCAGATGGTTGATGTCGACAACCTGCTGTGGACGTTCGACGTCGAGCTTCATCAAGTCGATCAGTGTGGTACCGCCGGCGACGAAACGTACCTCGGCGCCTTGTTGCGCGGTGGATGATCGGGCGGCCGCCTCAATGGCTTGGTCTGCATTGGCAGCGCGGGAAAAAGCAAACGATTCCATGGACTGTTCCTCAGGCTTTTCGGACCTGCTGGATGGCGGCAACGATGTTGGAATACGCGCCGCAGCGGCAGATATTGCCGCTCATCGCCTCTTTGACATCGGCGTCTTGCGCTCCACAAGGCTCCTTGAGAAGCGCTACGGCGGACATGATCTGCCCGGAGGTGCAATAGCCGCACTGGTAACTGTCGTGTTCCAGGAATGCCTGCTGCATCGGATGCAAGTTCCCCGGCTGTCCCAGGCCTTCCAGCGTGGTGACCTCGTCGCCTTCGTGCATCGCGGCGAGGCTGAGACAAGAATTTACCCTTCGACCGTTAACGTGCACGGTGCACGCGCCACATTGACCGTGGTCGCAACCTTTCTTGGTGCCGGTGAGTTGCAAGTGATCTCGTAACGCATCCAGCAGAGTTGTCCGAGGGTCGATCCTCAGCGTCTGCGGCTGGCCATTGACCTTGAGGTGAGTCTCAATGAGCCCATCCGCACTGCTGCCTTCATGCGCTAATGCGGCGACAGCGCCTGCCTGGGCCACCAGCGGTAAGCCTAATCCGGACACCGCGCCAGTGACGCCCATCATCTGCAGAAAGCTGCGGCGACTCAATGGCAGCTTGCCATTCGTTGCCGGATCCGGGCTGCTGCCTGCTTCGCGTTTTTTTTCGGACATGACGGCTCTCTTCGAACGCATTGCTTGTGGCTTATGCTGAAGACCTGCACAAACACACAGAACATCGTTTAAAGACCCTAGACCCGGAACGGTCAAGTTTTGGTGATCGTCATCCCTGCAAAGGCAGGGGCCCAGGGCGCTTGTTCATCAGGCTGAGGTCCCTGGAATCCTTCGCAGGGATGACGGGGAGTGCAAGAATGACGAGGCGCCGGAATGACGACTGGGCGTAGGCATGAGGATAGAGCGGGAGTGTTTAGCTGGAAACGCTCGACCGTATGGTTAGGCGTTCGACGGCTTCCCGGGCCAACGGGTGAAGGTCGTTGCTGCCTGCTGTCACATGGGCTTTGAGTTGACGGCGCATCACCGGATCCCAGAACTTGGTCAGGTGATCGCGGATGCCCTCGACGGCTGCTGCGTGATCGGGCTCGGCGGCGAAGTAGTTTGAAATGTCGTTGGCCATGGTGACCAGTCGTTCGATATTCACGGCAGCTCTCGGGTATGCGGGTGTACGAGTCGGTCAGGATGCGTGTAGATGTTATGGCTGCCCGGGCGGGTGAAGCCGATCAGAGTGATGCCCGCACTGCGTGCCAGTTCGATGGCGAGCGCCGTAGGTGCGGATATGGCGGCGAGCACGGTGATGCCGGCGCTTGCCGATTTGGTCACCATTTCGTAGCTGGCGCGGCTGGTGACCAGCGCCATGCCGGCGTTGGGATCGATGTCGGCGCGACGTATGGCGCCGATCAGCTTGTCCAGCGCGTTGTGGCGACCGACGTCCTCGCGGACCAGCAGGATGTTGCCGTTGGCATCTGCCCAGGCAGCGGCGTGTACCGCGCCAGTGGCGGCATTCATGGGCTGGCGCGTCTGCAATTCGGCGAGCGCGCGTTCGAGCGTATCGTGGGTCAGCGTGCTACCCACGCCCACTGGCGGGCTTTGCCGGATAGCTTGTTCCAGGTCGCGAGTACCGCAGATGCCACAGCCGCTGCGCCCGGGGAGCAGGCGTTCGCGAGCATGGTCCAGATGAGCGGCGTGTGCCTCGGGGACCACCTGCATCGCGACTTCGATCCCCTCCAATAATGGTTTGGCCCGCACATCCAGCAATTGGTCCGGCGTGGCAATCAAACCTTCGCTGAGCGAAAAGCCGAGCGCAAAATCGTCGAGATCGTGCGGTGTTGCCATCATCACGGCGAAGCTGACGCCGTTGTAGACCATCGCGATCGGCATCTCCTCGGCTACACAATCATCTTCGTGCGTGGCTTTGCCGTGGCGCCAACGATCGACGCGACGAGTGACGAAGCCGACGTCAGCCGTATCTTCAATCGTTGCGTCGTGGTCAGGGTTGCCCAAGCGTATCCACCGATTGATCGAGCAGCGCCTGTTGTTCGCTGGAGAACGTGCGGAAGCGCTTCTGCCATTCGGACGGCTGCGAAACGCGCGTGACCTGCACGGCGGTGACTTTGTATTCCGGGCAGTTGGTTGCCCAGTCCGAGTTCTCGGTGGTGATCACGTTGGCGCCGGAGCCGGGAAAATGGAAGGTGGTATAGACGACGCCAGGCTGCATGCGCTCGGAGATCATCGCGCGCAACACCGTGTCGCCCGCCCGACTGGTAATACCCACCCAGTCGTTCTCGTTGATGCCGCGCTCTTCTGCATCGTGCGGATGAATTTCCAGCCGGTCCTCGTCGTGCCACATCACGTTGGCGGTGCGTCGGGTCTGCGCGCCGACGTTGTACTGGCTGAGGATGCGGCCAGTAGTAAGGATCAGCGGATGCTCGGCGTTGACCTTCTCGCTGGTCGGCACGTACTCGGTCAGCATGAAGCGCCCCTTGCCGCGCACGAACTCGTCCACATGCATCACCCGCGTGCCTTCGGGATGATCTTCGTTGCAAGGCCACTGGATGGAACTGAGTTGGTCGATCCTGTCGAAGCTGACGCCGTGGAAGGTCGGGGTCAATCGCGCGATTTCGTCCATGATCTCGGAGGCGTGACTGTAATTCATCGGATAACCCATCGCCCGCGCGAGTTCCTGGGTAACTTCCCAGTCGGCGTAGCCGGCCTTCGGTGCCATGACCTTGCGCACGCGTGAGATGCGGCGCTCGGCGTTGGTGAACGTGCCGTCCTTCTCCAGGAACGAACTGCCGGGCAGAAACACGTGGGCGTATTTGGCCGTCTCGTTGAGGAACAGGTCCTGTACGACGATGCATTCCATCGCGCTGAGTGCCGCGGTGACGTGCTGGGTATCCGGGTCGGACTGGGCGATGTCTTCGCCTTCGATATACAGGCCCCTGAAGCTGCCATCCAGCGCGGCCTCGAACATGTTGGGAATGCGCAAGCCGGGCTCATCCAGCAGCGGTACGCCCCAGGCTTTCTCGAACAGCTCGCGGGTAACCACGTCGCTGACATGGCGATAGCCGGGAAACTCGTGTGGGAACGAGCCCATATCGCAGGACCCCTGCACGTTGTTCTGACCACGCAGCGGGTTCACACCGACGCCTTCGCGACCGATGTTGCCGGTAGCCATCGCGATGTTGGCGATGCCCATGACGGCCGTGGACCCCTGCGCATGTTCGGTGACGCCGAGACCGTAATAGATCGCGCCGTTGCCACCGGTAGCGTAAAGGCGAGCGGCACCACGGACCGCTTCAGCCGGCACACCTGTCTGGTCCGCCATGGCTTCCGGGCTATACTTTTCCTGCGCAACGAAAGCGCGCCATTTGGCAAAGGCGTCCGGTTCGCAACGCTGCATTACAAACGCTTCGTCGACAAGACCTTCAGTGACGATGACATGCGCGAGCGAGTTCAACATGGCAACGTTGGTGCCTGGTTTGAGCTTGAGGTGATAGTCCGCCTTGATGTGCGGCGTGCGCACCAGGTCGATGCGACGTGGATCGATCACGATCAACCGGGCGCCTGCACGCAGCCGCCGTTTCATCTGTGAGCCGAACACGGGGTGAGCATCGGTGGGGTTGGCCCCGATCACCAGTACCACGTCGGTCTGTTCGATCGAATCGAAATCCTGCGTGCCGGCCGATTCACCCATCGTAGCCTTGAGGCCATAGCCGGTCGGTGAGTGGCAGACACGCGCGCAGGTATCGACGTTGTTGTTGCCGAAGCCGGCGCGTACCAGCTTCTGCACCAGATAGGTTTCCTCGTTGGTGCAACGTGAGGATGTAATGCCGCCAATCGCATGCGTGCCATAAGTGGACTGCAGGCGCTTGAACTCGCTCGCTACGTGGGCGAACGCAACTTCCCAGCTGACGATCTGCCACGGATCGGAGATCTTCGCCCGGATCATGGGCGTGTTGATCCGGTCCGGGTGTGAGGCGTAACCGATCGCGAAGCGGCCCTTCACGCAAGAGTGTCCGTGATTGGCGTGGCCGTCCTTGTTCGGCACCATGCGCACGATTTCCTCACCCTTCATTTCGGCGCAGAAGCTGCAGCCTACGCCGCAATAGGCGCACGTAGTAATCACGCTATGTTCGGCCTGACCCTTGTCGATCAGAGACTTCTCCGACAGCGTGGCGGTGGGGCAAGCCTGCACGCAGGCACCGCAGGAAACGCATTCGGAATCGAGGAAACGGTTGTCCTGGCTGGCGGCCACCTTGGAGTCGAAGCCGCGACCCTGGATGGTCAGCGCGAACGTACCCTGTACTTCATCGCAGGCACGCACACAGCGCGAACATGCGATGCATTTGGACGGATCGAAGGTGAAATAGGGATTGGATTCGTCCTTGGCGACGAACAACGGATTCGTTTCGCCCTGTTTCGTTTCCGCATACACGTGGTTGGCGCCGTCATAGCCGTAGCGCACTTCACGCAGGCCAACCACACCGGCCATGTCCTGCAGCTCGCAGTGGCCATTCGCGGGGCAGGTGAGGCAGTCCAACGGATGGTCGGAGATGTACAGCTCCATCACGCCGCGGCGGATCTCGGCCAGCTTCGGCGTCTGCGTACTCACTTTCATGCCGGCGGTGACCGGCGTAGTGCACGAGGCCGGGTAGCCCTTGCGACCCTCGATCTCCACCAGGCACAACCGGCACGAACCGAATGCTTCGAGCATGTCGGTGGCACATAGCTTGGGGATGCTGATGCCGGCTTGTGCGGCGGCACGCATCACCGACGTACCTTCGGGCACGTTCAGCGTTCGGCCGTCGATTTGCAGCTCGACCGTTTTTGTGGACGTCGCTTTGGGCGTGCCGTAATCGATTTCGACGATGGACAACATGATGCAAGATCTCCTCGGAACCGGCGTTCAGATCGTTGCTTTCTCGGCAGCGCCTGAAAAATCTTCGTGAAAATGATCCAGCGCACTAAGCACCGGGAACGGCGCCATGCCACCGAGCGCGCACAGCGAACCGCCCAGCATGGTCTGGCACAGGTCGCGCAGCAGAACCTCGTTGCGCGAGCGCTCGGCTGCATCGCCGGCAATCATGCGATCGATCACCTCGGCTCCACGCACTGAACCGATGCGACAGGGCGTGCACTTGCCGCAGGATTCAATCGCGCAGAACTCCATGGCATAACGAGCCTGTACTGCCATGTCGACGCTGTCGTCGAACACCACGATGCCACCGTGACCGAGCATGCCGCCGATCGCGATGAACGCCTCATAGTCGATCGGCGTATCCAGTTGAGATGTGGGGATGTAGGCGCCCAGCGGACCACCCACCTGTATCGCGCGCACCGGCCGACCACTCGCGGTGCCGCCGCCGTAATCTTCGATCAGTTCGCGCAGCGTGACGCCGAAAGCGCGCTCGACCAGACCCGGTCGCTTGAGGTTGCCGGCCAGTTGGATCGGCAGCGTGCCGCGCGATTTTCCCATGCCGAAGTCCCGATAAAACGCGGCGCCCTTGTCCAGCACGATCGGCACGCTGGCAAGCGTCACCACGTTGTTGATCACCGTGGGTTTGCCGAACAGGCCCTCGATCGCGGGGAGGGGCGGCTTGAAGCGAACCTGGCCGCGCTTGCCTTCGAGACTTTCCAGCAGCGAGGTTTCCTCGCCGCAGATATAGGCGCCGGCGGCCATGCGCACTTCCAGATGAAAGGCCTTGCCACTACCGCGCACGTCGTCACCGAGATAGTTCTCAGCCTCAGCCGCGGCGATGGCCGCCTCCAGCGCGAGCTGCGCCTGCGGATATTCCACGCGCAGATAGATATAGCCATGCGTTGCGCCGACAGCCACGCCAGCGATGGTCATGCCTTCGATAAGTACGAACGGATCGCCTTCCATGATCATGCGATCGGCATAGGTTCCCGAATCGCCCTCGTCGGCATTGCAGACGATGTACTTCTGATCGGCGTTCGCGTCGAGACAAGTCTTCCATTTGATGCCGGCGGGAAACGCGGCGCCACCGCGGCCACGCAGGCCCGCATCGGTGACGACTTTGACGATGTCCGCCCCGCTCATGCGCAACGCGGCCTCCAGCCCACGAAAACCGTCGTGCGCCCGGTAGTCGTCCAGGCTGCGCGGATCGACGATGCCGGTACGCGCAAAGGTCAGCCGCTGCTGGCTCTTCAGATAAGCGATGTCCTCGGTTGGACCGAGTCCCAGTGCATGTTTGCCTGCGTGCAGGAAATCCGCGTCGAACAGGGCGATTACATCCTCGCGCTGGACCGGACCGTACGCGATGCGGCCGGCCGGTGTTTCGATCTCCACCATTGGCTCCAGCCAGTAGAGGCCGCGCGAACCGTTGCGCACGATATGCACATCGGCGCCACGCTTTGTTGCCTCGGCGCCGATGGCTTCGGCGACGGCTTCGGCACCCAGCGAAAGCGCGCCGGCGTCGCGCGGCACATAAACCGTGATGCTCATGCTTTCTCCGCGGCCAGCCACGCATCGAAGCGTTCGGGCGTCAGCCGGCCTTTCAATTCATCGTCGACCATGATCGCCGGCGAACACGCGCACATGCCCAGGCAGTAAACCGGTTCGAGCGAGTACGCGCCGTCGGCGGTGGTCTCGTGAAAGTCTACGCCGAGGCGCTGCTTGATATGTTTTTCCAGTGTGACGGCGCCCATCGCCTGACACGATTCCGCGCGGCATACATAGATCACCCTCCGCCCCGGCGCCTTGTTGCGGAAGAAGTGATAAAAGCTGATGACACCGTGGACATCGGCGCGCGAAAGATTCAGCTCGCGCGCAATCAGCGGCACCGAGATTTCCGGCACATAACCGAGCGCTTGCTGAACGCCGTGCAGTACCGGTAACAACGCGCCCGGCACATCCTTGAGCCGAGTCGTGACATCCAGTACCGCTGCGCGGACATCCTCGGGGATGTCCGGCAGCAAGTTGATATTTATAGCGCGTTTCACTTGTGTCACCTTCAGAACAATGCAGCGGCCTTTGCCAACGCAATATACAGACCAATCAGGAAAGGTACGCCAACCGCCAGCCACGCCAGTACACCCACGATGCCCAAGCTTCCGCGGGCCGCTGTTTCGGCGGTGATGGTCACGCGATCTTCGTGCTGCAGTGAGCGTTCGCGAGCGAGCTCCTCCTCACTCATGAATGCTGATTCCTTCACTGGCTTCACCAGGAAGTTGCAGATCAGACCCAGCAGCAGCAGGAACGCCATGATGTAGAGCGTGCGGTCGTATACCAGGTTTTTGGCGACGCCCGCATCGATTTGCGTCTGACGGACGGCGGCAATCAGGAATGGGCCGATCACGCCGGCCGCCGACCACGCCGTCAACAAACGACCATGGATGGCACCGACCATCTGCGTACCAAACAGGTCCGCAAGATACGCAGGAATAGTCGCAAAGCCGCCGCCATACATGCTCAGGATGATGCAGACCGTGGCCACGAATAGCCCGGCCATCCCCACGTGTCCCCAGGTCGGCAACAGGCAGTACAAGGCAATGCCGAGCGCGAAAAAGGTGAAGTAGGTGTCCTTGCGGCCGATCTTGTCCGACAGCGATGCCCAGAAGATACGCCCGAGACTGTTGAACAGGCTGATCAAGCCGACCAGGCCCGCGGCTGCTGCGGCCACGGCGGCCTTCTGTGCAGCGCTGAGTTCGGCGGCAGTGTTCGCCAGTCCGACCAGCTTGCCGCCGAACACGTCCTGAAACATCGGGCTCGCCATCGAGATCACCGAGATGCCGGCTGTCACATTGAGAAACAGCACGCCCCAGAGCAACCAGAACTGAGGGGTTTTCCACGCGCGGCTCAGATGCACGTGGCGACGGGTGATCATCGACTTGCCATCGGTGATCGGCGCTGTCCAGCCGGCGGGTTTCCAACCGTTGGGGGCTACGCGGAAACCGAGTGCGCCGCAGGCCATCACGACGAAATAAATGGCGCCCATTGCCATCAGCGTCGACGCCACGCCTTGTGCGCTGACATCGGAGAAGTGCTTCATCAGCGCCACCGCCAGCGGTGCACCGATCATCGCGCCACCGCCATAACCCATGATGGCGAAACCGGTCGCCATGCCGCGTCGATCAGGGAACCATTTGATCAGCGAAGATACGGGCGAGATGTAACCCAGCCCCTGGCCTATGCCGCCAAGCACGCCGCAGCCAAGAAACACCAGCCACAGCTGATGCATCGACACACCGACGCCGCCGAGTATCAGACCACCACCCCAGCACAGGGCAGCGATGAAGCCGGCCTTGCGTGGGCCGGCATGTTCCAGCCAACCGCCCCACAAGGCGGCCGAGATGCCGAGCATCGCGATGAAAGTTTCAAAGATGTGAGTGACCTGCGGCACCGTCCAGTTGCAACTGGTGGTGGTGAGCGCGGCGAAGAAACCCAGGTTCGCGCAAACAGTGGGATCAGTGTTGCCCAGCAACTTGCTCATCGGCAGCCAGAACACCGAAAAGCCGTAAGCCATACCGATGCATAGATGGATTGCCAGTGCCGCGGGCGGTACCAGCCAGCGGTTGAAACGTGGTCCGGCGATGGTGCGTTCCCTTGAGAAGAATCCGGCGGATCCATCCGCGACATCTGTTCCCACTTCCCGAGCCATACTTACCCCCTTATGGTGGCCGGCGTTGCGCCGGTTGTCAGATTTCGATCAATGTTGACCATGTTTCAATTGCATGCCAGTCGATCAAAGTCTAATGACAGTTGGATGACGTGCGCCTGGGCGGCGACAATGCCATGATGCGGCGAACCTTCTGCTTTCCTTTAATGCGGCGCAGCATGGCCCCCAAGGAACTCTGATATGCATATTCTTTCCCGCTGTTGGTTTGCTCTGGGCATGATGGTCGCAGTGCTGTGTGTGCCTGCTGCTGCAGATCAGGTTGCTGCGCAGCCAGCTGCCGGCCGCCGGCACATTGCCTTGGCCGCCGCCGCCGATTTGCACTACGCGATGGACCAGGTCATCGCCGCCTATCGGCACGATCATCCCGCCGACAGCATCGACGTGGTGTACGGGGCATCCGGCCAGCTACTGACGCAGATCGAGCAGGGCGCGCCGTTCGAACTGTTCTTCTCGGCGGACAGCGATTACCCCAAGCAGCTGGTTGCGCATGGCAACGCGGGTGGACAGCCGGTGCCCTACGCGGTGGGTCGCATCGTATTGTGGAGCGCGAGTATCGACATGCACGGTGTGCAGGTAGCCGACTTGGTGCAACCGCGCTTCGGCCGCATCGCGATCGCCAATCCTCAGCACGCGCCTTATGGCAAACGGGCCGAGCAGGCGCTGCGTAGCGCCGGTATCTGGGATCAGTTGCAGCCGCGACTGGTCTACGGCGAGAACATCGCGCAGACGGCACAATTCGCCCAAAGCGGCAACGCCCAGGTCGGCATCATTGCGCAATCGCTGGCGCTGGACCCGGCGATGGCCAAGGGGAGCTATGCGCCGGTGCCCCCGACGGCGTACGAACCGCTGCAGCAGAGCTTTGTACTGACCAAGCGCGGTGCCAACAATGCGTTGGCGCAGGATTTCGCGCGTTACGTACAGAGTTCGGCGACGCGCGCCATCCTCGCGCGTTACGGTTTCACCCTGCCAGGTGCGGCGGATCACTGAGCGCCGATGATGCCGCTATTGTCGACGCAGGATCTGCAGGCGTTCGGGCTGACCTTGCGGCTCGCTGCGACGGTCACCGCTGTGCTGCTGCTACTTGGCACTCCGCTGGCTTGGTGGCTTGCACAGACTCGTTCGCGCTGGCAGCGACCCATTGCCGCGGTGATTGCCTTGCCACTGGTGCTGCCACCGACGGTGTTGGGTTTCTATCTGCTGCTACTGCTTGGTCCTCAGGGTGCCATTGGACGGCTGATCGCCGCCATGGGTTTGTCGGCGCTACCGTTTACCTTTGGTGGTTTGGTGGTCGGCTCGGTGCTGTACTCGCTGCCGTTTGTAGTGCAGCCGTTGCATAACGCGTTTGAGGCGATTGGGACGCGGCCACTGGAAGTCGCGGCCTGCCTGCGAGCGAGTCCATTGGATCGGTTCTTCTCCATCGCGTGTCCGATGGCGTTACCCGGTTTCATCACGGCGGCGGTGCTGGGCTTCGCACATACCATGGGCGAGTTCGGTGTCGTGCTGATGATTGGCGGCAATATTCCGGGCCAGACACGGGTGCTGTCGATGCGCATCTTTGATCACGTCGAAGCTGGCGAATATTCCCAGGCGCATACGTTGTCGTTATGCCTGCTCGTGTTCTCGTTTGCCGCATTGCTGGCGATGTCGTTGTTGCGTCCGCGCAGGGTCGAACGTGGCTGAGTCGCGGGGGCCAAATCTTTCGGAACGGAATGATCCTCGTGGCCTGGAGGCTGCGCTGGCGTGGCGTCGTGGCCACCTGGCGATCGAGCTCGGCATCGCGTTACCAGCGCGCGGGATCACGGCGTTGTTCGGCCCTTCCGGTTCCGGCAAGACCAGTTGTCTGCGCGCGATCGCCGGGCTCGATCGCGACAGTGTGGGCACGGTAAGCCTTGGCGACGAGATGTGGCAGGACAGCGCGCGGAACGTTTTCGTGCCGCCGCATCGGCGCCGGCTCGGCTATGTCACGCAGGAGGCCAGCCTGTTCGTGCATCGTTCGGTTGCCGGCAATCTGGATTACGGCTATCGCCGTGCCGGTCAGCCGAAGCATATCGATCGTGACGCGCTGATCGACCAGTTCGGTTTGCGTGCGTTGCTTGGGCGACGTGTGGATGCGCTCTCCGGCGGTGAACGCCAGCGCGTCGCCATCGTGCGTGCGCTGCTGTCCGATCCATCCTTGCTGCTGTTTGACGAGCCGCTGTCGGCGCTCGACGCCACTGCGCGAAACGATTTACTCGGTCGGCTGGAAACCCTGCATGCAACCTTGGCGGTGCCGATGATCTACGTCAGCCATGCGATCGATGAAGTCGCCCGGTTGGCCGATCACCTGGTTTTGCTCGACGCCGGCCGTGTCGTGGCGCAAGGCACGCTGCAGGAAACACTTACGCGGCTTGATCTGCCAGTGACGTTGGCCGAAGCCGTCGGCGCGGTGATCGAAGGCACCGTCGTTGGCCACGACGCGAACGATCATCTCACCGAGTTGGTGTTCGCCGGCGGCACGCTGTTTGTACCGCGCCGCAGTGATGTCGTGGGCCAGCGGCTGCGCTGCCGCATCGGTGCGCGCGACGTGGTACTGACGCACGAACGCCAGACCGGCAGCAGCGCGCTGAATCAGATTCACGCACGCGTGATCGCGATGGCTGACGCGGACCATCCATCACAATGCCTGGTGCGGCTGGATGCGGGCGGCAGTGTGTTGCTGGCGCGCATCACCCGACGCTCCTGGCATGCGCTGGCGCTGCTGCCGGACAGTGAGGTGTGGGCACAGGTCAAGGCGGTGGCGCTGGGGGCGTGACGCGACGCCGGTACACACCGCGGTTGTCAAAGGTCGCTCATGCCACCATGATTTCCTTTCTCGGCGCCTTGGCGCCATGCCGAAGCCTTGCAGGTTATCGCGTCGATGAATGAGCTGATCAGCGTTGCCGAGGCCGAAGCCCTGATCGCCCGGCACATGCCGTCATTCGGCAGCGAGTGGGTAGCACTGGACGACGCGGCTGGCCGCATACTGCGCCAGCCGATCCACGCCGAGCGCGACCAGCCACCGTTCGATCGCGTGATGATGGACGGCATCGCGTTGCGCTGGAGCGCCTCGCTACCGCGCAGTTTCACCTTGAGTGGCGTGCAGCTGGCCGGCATGGCAGCGCAGACGCTGGTCGACGAGGATTCCTGCATCGAAGCGACCACGGGCGCGATGCTGCCGGATGGCTGCGATTGCATCGTTCCCGTGGAGCAGACGCGGCGCGATGGCGATCGCTATGTACTGGCCGAAGGCTATCAACCGGCCCATCGCCAGTTTATCCACGCGCGCGGCTCCGATTGCGGGATCCATGCGTTGTTGCTGGACACCGGCATACGCATTGGCGCGCCGGAAATGGCGGTGCTCGCGGCGAATGGCGCTACGGATGTCGAGGTCGCCATCGTGCCATCCGTCGCGATGGTTGCGACCGGCGACGAACTGGTGGACGTGGGGGCAGCACTCGGCGAAGGGCAGATCCGACGTTCCAACGATCGCGCGCTGGCTGCCGCACTGCGTACCCGAGGTTTCCATCGCGTGGCGCTGAGCCAGGTCGCCGACGATCTCGACGCGACCATTGCCACACTCGACGCGCTGCTGGCGGCGCATCAGGTGCTGATCTTGTCCGGCGGTGTGTCGATGGGTCAGCGCGACCATGTACCGGCCGCACTGGATGCGCTCGGCGTACGACGCGTGTTTCATCGCATCGCGCAACGGCCGGGCAAACCGATGTGGTTCGGCATCGGGCCGCAAGGGCAGGCGGTGTTCGCGCTGCCAGGCAATCCGGTATCGGCCCTGGTCTGTGCGATTCGCTATGTGATGCCGGCGCTGCTGGCATCGATGGGCGCCGTTACGGAGCCGCTGGAGCACGTCTGCCTGGATGCCGCGGTCGACATCAACGCAAACTTGACGTGTTTTGTACCTGCGCATGTGCAGCATGATTCATCTGGCAGGGCGTTGGCGCATCCGGTGCCATCGCGGACTTCAGGCGATTTCTCCTCGTTGCCGCGCACCCACGGTTTCGTGCAGTTGTCGCCGGGCCAGAACATGGCTGTAGCCGGCATGGCTGCGCCGTTCTATCGTTGGTGACATGACATCCTTCAGCGCTATCGCGAATTCACCGATTGCTGCCGAGTTGCCGCGGGATCGTCTCGGCCGGGCGCTGCACGACCTGCGCATCTCGGTGATGGACCGCTGCAATTTTCGTTGCCCGTATTGCATGCCTGAGGCAACTTACGGGGAGCACTTCGAATTCCTGCGCAACGAAGAGCGCCTGAGCTTCGACGAGATCGAGCGGTTGTGCCGGCTGGCCGCACAGCTCGGCGTGAGCAAATTGCGCCTCACGGGCGGCGAGCCGCTGCTGCGTCCCAAACTGGCCGAGTTGGTGACGCGCCTGCGGCGGATCGACGGCATCAGGGATCTGGCAATGACCACCAACGGCGTGCTGCTGTCGCGCCATGCTGCTGAACTTCGCGATGCCGGTCTCGATCGCATGACGGTGAGTCTGGATACGCTCGACCCGGCACTGTTCCATCGCATGAGTGGCGGGCGCGGTGCGCTCGACGACGTGCTGGCCGGCATCGATGCGGCGCAGGCGGCTGGCTATCCGCATGGGGTCAAGCTCAACACGGTGGTGCAACGTGGTGTCAACGATCACACCGTGACTGATCTTGTCGAGCACTTCCGTGGTAGCGGTATCGTGGTGCGGCTCATCGAATATATGGACGTCGGCAATCGCAACGACTGGACCCCCGACGACGTGGTGCCCTCGCGGGAGCTGATCGAACGCATCGACGCCCGCTGGCCGCTGGAAGCATTGCCGGCGCGTTACCCGGGCGAGGTCGCCACGCGTTATCGCTACCGTGATGGGGCTGGCGAGATCGGCTTGATCTCCTCGGTCAGTGAACCGTTCTGCGGGAGCTGCACACGCGCCCGGCTATCGTCCGAAGGCATGCTCTACACCTGCCTGTTCGCGACCCAGGGCGCTGACCTGCGTGGCCCGTTGCGCACTGGCGACAGTGACGAACAGCTGCTCGATCGGTTGCGTGATGTATGGCTGCGCCGTGCTGATCGCTACAGCGAGGAGCGCGCCGAGCGACGTAGCAGCGCCCGCCGTAAAATTGAAATGAATTACATCGGAGGGTAGGGTCCGCCATCCGTTGCTTGGTAGGTCAGGCTGGGGCCGGTTTGCCCGTTGGGCAAGGAAGAGTGAAAGAATGTATGTCGATACACGATTGAACGATGACGCTGCCATGCGGGCAAACCGACCCGGCATGGCCTACCGAGGTAACGGATGGCGGACCCCATGAAGCTTTCGCACGTCGACGAGTCGCAGCAGCCAAGCATGGTGGATGTCGGTGCCAAGCCGGTCACCCATCGCACGGCGCAGGCGCGTGCGCGGGTGACATTCCCGACCGACGTTGCCGATGCGCTGCATGCGGCTGGCTATGTCACTCCGAAGGGTGCGGTTTTCACTGTGGCGCACATCGCCGGCGTGATGGGCGCCAAGGCCACCTCGCAGCTGATTCCGCTGTGCCATCCGCTGAGCCTGGACAAGTGCGATATCGCGATCCACATGGATGGCTGCGATGCGCTGATCGATTGCACGGTGTCGTGCCGCGGCAGCACCGGCGTGGAGATGGAGGCGCTCACCGGCGCCAGCATTGCTGCGCTCACCATTTACGACATGTGCAAGGCGATGTCGCATGACATCGTCATCGGTGAGATCCGTCTGTTGAAGAAAGGTGGCGGCAAACACGATATCGATCATGTCGCCAGCGGGAGTGCGGCATGAGTACGAAAACCGCGCCGCCGATCTATGGTCTGCTGCTGTCGGGCGGCGCCAGCCGGCGCATGCAGCGCGACAAGGCGCAGCTTGCCTACGCTGGCGAGCCGCAGTTGTTGCGTGCGTGGCGTCTGATCCAGGCGGTGACGGAGCGCGCCTTTGTTTCCGTGCGCGACGAGCAAGGCGACGATCCGTTACGCGCCAGCCTGCCGCAGATAGTGGATCGCTACGACGCCATCGGTCCGGCCGCGGGCATTCTTTCCGCGCAGGAAGCCCATCCGGATGTGGCCTGGCTGGTGCTTGCCTGCGACCTGCCATTGCTCGATGAAACGACGCTGCGCACACTGATCGATGCGCGCGACGCTTCCACCGATGCGACTGTATTTGCCAGCCGCTTCGATGGCTTGCCTGAACCGTTATGCGCGTTGTGGGAGCCGTCCAGCCATGCGCTGCTCAAGCAACGCGTCGACAGCGGCAGCTACTGTCCGCGCAAGGCCTTGATGATGTCGCGCATCAACTTGCTGCCCACAGCGGGCGACGCGCTGGACAACATCAATACCCCGGAGGAGTTTGCCCAGATGCAGCTGCAGATGGGCTCGCAACCATGACCAGGATTACCTTGGAGTACTACGCGCAACTGCGCGAACAGGCCGGCACCCGCAGTGAGCAACTGACCACTTCGGCAGGCACGCTGCGCGAGCTGTATGACGAGCTGCGCCAGCGCCACGGTTTTCTACTGGCCGCCGACGCGCTCAAGGTGGCCGTCAACGCACAGTTCTGTGATTGGGGCAGGGCGCCTCGTGAAGGCGATACCATCGTTTTCATTCCGCCGGTGGCTGGCGGATGAAGCACTTCAGCTTGTCCAGCGAGGGATTCGACACCGCGGAGCTGCGCACGGCGTTGCAGCATCCCGCTAGCGGCGGCTTCTGCTCATTCGAGGGTTGGGTGCGCAACAGCAACGAAGGTCGCGAAGTGGATGGCCTCGAATACGAGGCGTATACCGAGCTGGCCCTGGCCGAGGGCCAGCGCGTCGTCGAGGAGGCGTTCGCCCGTTACGGCATCCTGGCGGCGCACTGCGTGCATCGCACGGGATCATTGAAAGTCGGCGATCTTGCGGTGTGGATCGGCGTCTCTGCCGCGCATCGCGACGAAGCGTTTCGTGCCTGCCGCTACATCATCGACGAGATCAAGCATCGGCTGCCGATCTGGAAAAAAGAACATTATGTTGACGGCGATACCGCGTGGGTGGCCTGCGCGCACACGCACCGCGCGCACGATCACGTGCACGTTTGAGCCAAGCACGTCAGGCCATGATCGACTACGCCCAAGCCCTGCAGCACCTGCTTGCGCAGGTTGTGTCGCTGCCCGCCGAGCACTGCCCGCTCGCGCAAGCCACGGGTCGTGTTCTGGCAGCCGACATCTATAGTCCGATCGCATTGCCGTCGTTCGACCACGCTGCGATGGATGGATATGCACTATGCGCACGCGGATCGTTGGCTGCCGGTTCCGAACATGTCGTGCATGGTTCGCAGGCGGCGGGCGAGGCGAGCAGGGCGCGTGCGATCGACGCATGCGAGATCATGACCGGCGCTGCCCTGCCCAATGGGCTTGATGCGGTGATCCCGGTTGAGCGTACCCAGTTGCTGGCCACACAACCGGATGGCACACCTGCGCGCATCCGCCTGCTCGATCCGCTAAACACTGCCGATAACGTGCGCCACACAGGTGCCGATGTCGCTCAGGGGGCGATCGTACTCACCGCCGGTACGCGCATCGAGGCAGCTCACATCATGTTGCTCGCCGCGCTGGGCCTGCCCAAGGTGGAGGTGAGGCGCCGTCCGCTCGTCGCCGTTGTCTGTACCGGCAGGGAGCTGCAAACCGATCTCACACGGCCACTCGCGGACGATCGTATCCACAATTCCAATGGTCCCTATCTGGTGGCGGCACTTGCTGCGGCTGGCGCAAAGGTGATCTCGTGCGAAACCGTAGACGACACCGAAAGTACCTTTGCCGATGCGTTGCAGCGCACCGTCGACGCTGGTGCCGACTTGGTGATCAGCACCGGCGCGGTATCGATGGGGCGCTACGATTTTGTGCCGGATACGCTGTGCCGTTTCGGCGCGCAACTGCTGTTCCACAAGGTGGCAATCCGACCCGGCAAACCCATTTTGTGTGCGAAGCTGGCAAATGGTCCGCTGATCCTCGCGCTGCCTGGCACACCGATGGCCGTCGCTGTGGGCTTCCGTTTCTTTGTCGTGCCTGCGCTACGCGGCTTGCTTGGACAGGGCGCCGAGGCGCCACTGCGCGCCGTGCTCGACACGCCACAACAACCCAGGGCTGGCTTGCGCCACTTCCTGCGCGCCACCTTGCAGCAGGATTTGGACGGCCAACTCCACGCAAGCGTGCAGACTCAGCAGCAGCCCTTTCGCATCCGGCCGTTTGCCCAGGCTGATACCTGGGTCGTGCTACCCGAAGACGCTGACGATTGCAGCGCCGGTAAGCGCGTCGAGACCTTCAGTGTGGATCCCGACATGGCACGCCCGAACCCTCGTCGTATTGATCGCTGACGCCACGGAGCAAGCTCATGAAATTGCAGATCGAAAGCCAGAACTTGCGTATTCGCATCGATGAGGGCGAACTTGCGCGGCTGCTGGCTGGCGATACAGTCGAGACCCGGACAGCATTCGCAGGCGCTTTTGCCATTGGCTTTGTCGTGCGGTTAACGCAGGACGCTGACGCGACGGTTTCGGGCAACGTCGGTAACTGGCTCATCGGCGTACCGGAGTCAGCCTTGCGTGCACACGCATCCCGTTTACCGACGCGGGAAGGACTTCGCTACACCCTGCAAGGAAAGGGCGGCGAAGATTCACTGGAGCTGCTCTTCGATGTTGATGTACGGGATAGCGCGAGGCATCGAAGGCCACAATGATTTCTCCTGCGACTTGACTGTCAGCATTTGCTTTCGACCCGCAGTCAGCGCAACAGATTACCGATATCTCAACGACCGAAAGCGAGCCAGTCCATGTTGAAAATCTCCTTGATGAAGTTTGCTATCGCCGCAGGCCTGGCGTCGTCTCTCGTATTTTCCACATGGGCTGCGCAATCTTCTTCCAATCCATCGAGCGTAGGGTCAGTTACGGTCTTGGTCGCTGGAAAGGACACCCAGACATTTAACGAAAGCGATCTGGCGAAGCTGCCACGCAGCAGCATCACGGCTGCCGCGCATGACGAGAAGCCAAGTTTGTGGGAAGGCGTTGCGATTTCCGAGCTCTTGCAGCGTGCAGGCGCACCTGCAGGCAAGCAATTGCGGGGACGCGAGATGACCAAGTTCGTCCGGGTCACGGCGACCGATGGTTACCAGGTGGTCTTCAGCCTGACCGAACTGGATGCGGCTTTTGGCGATCGCAAAGTACTGCTGGTCGACCGGCAGGATGGACATGCACTATCCCAAAAAGACGGACCCCTGCGACTGGTTGTGTCAGGGGATGAGCGGCCCGCCCGTTGGGTACGCGAGGTGCAAACCATTGAGGTCGTCGATGGTTCCTCCGGACCTGGCCGTTCGTCAGTTCATTCAGAGGTCGGCCCTGGGAAATAAGCGAGAGTCGGAGTGGGCTCACTGGCAAATAACCGTCTGATCAGATGCCGGCGTACCACTCGTAACCCTGGTCTTCCCAGTAGCCGCCTTTGCCATCGCCGATCGCATCGAAGGACTTGACCAACTCGATCCGGCTCAGGTACTTCGCTTGCTTGTAGCCAAGTTGCCGACCGACGCGAAGGCGTAACGGTGCGCCGTTCGCTACCGGCAGTGGCTTGTCGTTCAGTGCGAAGGCCAGCAAGGTTTGCGGATGCCTCGCTTCAGCGATGTCTACGCTTTCGTAGTAAGGCATGCCCGCGTCCATTTCGTCGAAGCAATGGAAGACCACGAATCGTGCCTGCGGATCGACTCCGACATGATCGAGCAAGGCTGACAACAACGTACCTTGCCACTTGCCGATGGCGCTCCAGCCCTCCACGCAATCGTGCCGCGTAATCTGCGTGCGTGTATCGAGCTTTTTTAGGTCGTCGATCGACAGCTTGGTGGGTCGGCTGACCAGGCCATCCACTTGCAGCTTGTAATCGCGGAAGCGGTTTGCCAGCAGTGCCTGGTAGGTCGGCGTCGTCGGCATCGTGGTGCCATTGGGATGAAACACCGAGGAGATGTCGGCCTCCGAATACTCCTTCGCCATGGCACTGGATGGGGCCAGCAACGCCTGCACCCGGCGGTTTAGTCCCTCGGCACTGCCGA
>Ga0302231_10000634_pt1 | contig 24991 bp, 18 predicted proteins | sample II_Palsa_N2_2_FD_193522 | JGI IMG/M metagenome (GOLD analysis project Ga0302231, IMG submission 193522) | Peat permafrost microbial communities from Stordalen Mire near Abisko, Sweden - II_Palsa_N2_2 | ecosystem: Environmental > Terrestrial > Soil > Palsa > Peat permafrost | place: Sweden...
GGCCGATCTCGCGGCTCCTCATGTGAGCACGCTCACGCATGACAGCGCGCGTGTCGAACAACTGGCGCAGGCGCTGATGCGCGCGAAGCGACCGTTGCTGTGGCTCGGCGGCGGCACGCGGCATGCCCGTTCTGCCGTGAACCGGCTCGTTGCGCTGGGGTTTGGCGTGGTGACGAGCGTGCAGGGACGCGGCGTCGTGCCCGAAGATCACTCGGCTACGCTCGGCGCGTTCAACGTGCACCCGGCCGTGGAAAGCTTCTACAAGACCTGCGATGCGATGCTTGTCGTCGGTTCGCGTCTGCGCGGCAATGAGACGCTCAAGTACAAGCTGGCGCTGCCGAAACCGTTGTATCGGATAGACGCCGATGCGTGCGCCGACAACCGGGGCTATCGGAACGAACTGTTCGTACATGGCGATTCGCTGTCCATCCTCGATGAACTCGCGACGCGCCTTGAAGGCCACCTGAAAATTGATCCGTCATTCGCCGGCGATCTGGCGGCCGCGCGCGAAACCGCGACAGCCGATGTTGCCAAGGGCCTGGGCCCGTACAAGCGCCTGGTGGAATCGCTGCAACGGGTGATCGGCCGCGATTACAACTGGGTGCGCGATGTCACGATTTCCAACAGCACGTGGGGTAATCGACTCCTGAAAGTCTTCGAGCCGCGCTCGGGCGTGCATGCGCTGGGCGGTGGCATCGGCCAGGGGATGCAGATGGCGATCGGCGCAGCGCTGGCGCACCCGGCGAAAAAGACGGTGTGTCTCGTCGGTGACGGCGGCTTGATGGTGAACGTCGGCGAGCTCGTGACGGCCGTGCAGGAAGATGCGAACGTGATGATCGTGCTGATGAACGACCAGTGCTATGGCGTAATCCGCAACATCCAGGACGCGCAATACGGCGGCCGGCGCATGTTTGTGGACCTGCATCAACCTGACTTCGCGCAGTTCTGCGCGAGCTTCGGCATGACGCATCACCGCATTACCTCGCTGGATCGTGCCGAAGAAATCATTCGTCAAGGCTATGAGAAAACCGGCCCGGTGATGATCGAGGTGGACATGGTGTCCGTCGGTTCGTTCGCCACCGCGTTCGCGGGTCCGCCGGTCAAGAAGGAAGAGCCCAAGGAGCCCGAATATGCGTGACGCCAACGGCCACAGCGTACCCGTCGATGTCGCGATGATCGGTTTCGGCGCGATCGGCTCGGCGGTGTATCGCGCGGTGGCGTCCGATCCGATGGTGCGTGTGTCGCACGTGATCGTGCCGTCACGCCACGCGGCCGAGGTGCGCGCGGCCGTCGGCCGGGATGTCGACGTCGTGTCGTCCGTCGATGCGCTCAGCCGTCGTCCGCACTTCGCGCTCGAATGCGCGGGACACGGCGCGTTGCTTGATCACGTGGTGCCGCTGCTGAAGGCGGGGACGGACTGCGCGGTGGCATCGATTGGTGCTTTATCGGACTCGCTGTTGCTTGACGCATTGTCGAGAGCCGCTGATGAAGGGGAGGCCACGCTGACGCTATTGTCAGGCGCGATCGGTGGCGTCGATGCTCTGGCTGCCGCCCGCGAAGGCGGCCTCGATGAAGTCTTGTACACGGGCCGCAAGCCCCCTTCGGGCTGGCTCGGCACGCCGGCAGAAGACCTGTTCGATCTGCTCAACCTGACCGAAGAGCGCGTGATTTTCGAAGGCAGTGCGCGTGACGCGGCGCGTCTCTATCCGAAGAACGCCAATGTTGCGGCGACCATTGCGCTGGCCGGTCTCGGTCTTGACCAGACCATCGTGCGGCTCATCGCCGACCCGACCGTTACGCGCAACGTGCATCGAATCGTGGCCCGGGGCGCGTTCGGCGAGATGTCACTGGAAATGTGCGGCAAGCCGCTTCCCGACAACCCCAAGACATCTGCGCTGACGGCGTTCAGCGCGATCCGTGCTTTGCGCAACCGTGCGGCGCGCTGCGTGATTTAAATGATCTGAATGATCCGAAGGACAAGCTAATGAACTCTCCCGAATCCAGTCTTCTTGTATCGAGCGACATCCTGATCGGCGGCGAATGGCGCGCCGGCCGCGGCACGCCTTACGCGAGCCTGTACCCGGCCGACCAGTCGATCAACGCCGAGATCAGCGCGGCCAACGCGGACGACGCCCGCGAGGCCGTCGAAGCGGCCGACGCGGCGTGGCGCAGGTCGAACTGGGCGGGGTTGAAACCGCATCAGCGCGCCGCCGTGCTGCATCGTATTGCGGACCTGATCACCGCACGCCATGAAGCGCTCGCGCAACTGCAGCGCCGCGACAACGGCAAGCCGATCACCGAGACGCGCGGACTGGTCACGAGCGCGGCCAACACGTTCCGCTACTTCGCCGCGTGCGTCGAGACGCTTGAAGAGTCGCTCACGCCTTCGCGCGGCGACTTCATGACGATGAGCGTGCATGAACCGCTCGGCGTCGTAGCGGCGATCACGCCGTGGAATTCGCCCATCGCTTCCGATGCGCAAAAACTTGCGCCGGCGCTGGCCGCCGGCAATGCAGTCATCCTGAAGCCCGCTGAAGTGACGCCACTGGCTTCGCTGGCGCTTGCCCGCATCTGCGAAGAGGCCGGCGTGCCGAAGGGCGTGCTGAGCGTTCTGCCGGGCAAGGGATCGATTGTCGGCGACGCGCTGGTACGCCATCCACTGGTTAAGAAAATCGCGTTCACCGGTGGGACCGAAGTGGGGCGCGGGATCGCGCGGCTGGCAGCGGACAAGCTGATGCCGGTCTCGCTGGAACTGGGCGGCAAGTCGCCTACCATCGTTTTCGCCGATGCTGATATCGACCACGCCGTGAATGGCGTGTTGTACGGCATCTTCAGTTCATCGGGCGAGTCGTGCATCGCCGGATCGCGCCTGTTCGTGCAGCGCTCGATTTACGACACCTTCGTCGCACGCCTGGTGCAAGGCGCGAAACGCCTGCGCGTGGGTGACCCGTCGCGCGAGGACACACAGATGGGACCGCTCATCACGGGACAGCATCGCGACTCGGTCGAGCGCTACGTCGCGCTCGGACTGGAAGAGGGCGGCAAGCTGTTGTGCGGCGGAGAGCGTCCCGCAGGCGACAACCGCGAACAAGGCTTCTTCTACTCGCCCACCATCCTTGATGGCCTGACCAACGAAGCGCGCATCTGCCAGGAAGAAATCTTCGGGCCGGTCCTCGTCGTACTGCCCTTTGACGATGAGGCGTCGCTCATGCGCGAAGCCAACGACAGCGTCTTCGGGCTCGCAGCCGGCATCTGGACGAACGACTACAAGCGCGCGTGGCGTATGGGCCGTGCGCTGGAAACCGGCACCGTCTGGATCAACACGTACAAGCAATTTTCGATTTCGACGCCATTCGGCGGCTGGAAGGACAGCGGCATGGGACGCGAAAAGGGCCATCTCGGCATTCGCGAATACATGCAGCAGAAGAGCCTTTACTGGGGCATGAACGATGCTCCGCTGCCGTGGGCCAACTAGGAAACGAGTCATGACTATTCTCGGCATTGAACAGGTTACCTACGGCGTGACCGACCTCGCAACGTGCAAGACCTTCTTCAGCGACTGGGGTTTGAAAGAAGTCGCGCACGACGAAACCCATGCGCGTTTTGAAGCGCAGAACGGCTGCACGATCATGGTCGTCGATGCAAACGACCCAGCGCTCCCGCCGGCTTTCGAACCGGGTCCGACGCTGCGCGAAGTCACTTGGGGTGTCGCGACGGCCGCAGAACTCGACGCTTTGCGCGGGAAGTTCGCAGGTCAGCCGGGCCACTTCGAAACCAGCGAGGCGGTAGGCTGCATTGACCCGAACGGCATGGCTATCCGCGTTGAAGTCACGCGCAAGCGCACGCTTGATCTCAAGGGCTCGCCGTCGAATGTGTGGGGTCAGAATTTGCGCATCGATACGCCGAGTCCCGTGTATGAACGCGCCGAACCCATCGAAGTCGGTCATGTCGTGTTCTTCACGAATTGTGTAGCCGAACAGGAAAAGTTCTACCACGACCTGCTTGGCTTCGAGACGTCGGATCGCTATCCGGGGCGCGGCGCGTTCATGCGTTGCGCGCCGCACGGCGGTCATCACGATTTGTTCCTGCTGCAACTCCCCGACGGCCGCCGCGGCCTGAATCACGTCGCGTTCACCGTGCGCGATATCCATGAAGTCTTCGGCGGCGGCCTGCATGTCAGCCGATGCGGCTGGACGACGCAACTCGGGCCCGGCAGGCATCCGGTGTCGTCAGCGTATTTCTGGTACTTCCAGAATCCGGCGGGCGGCTTGATCGAGTACTACGCCGACGAAGACGTGCTCACGCCCGAGTGGCAACCGCGCGACTTTGAACCCGGTCCGACGGTGTTCGCCGAATGGGCCGTCGACGGCGGTCTGGACGGCAACACGCGCCGGCAAAAGAACGCGAAGGCGCCGGAAGGCAAGTTCATGACGGAGCGCAAAAATGGCTGACGATCTGGCATTGGGCGAACCGCATACGGTCGTGGTGATTGGCGGTGGTCAGGCAGCGGGATGGATCGTCAAGACGCTGCGCAAGGACGGTTTCACGGGGCGACTCGTGATGATCGCCGACGAGATTCACTTGCCGTACGAGCGACCACCGCTCTCGAAGGCAGTGCTTTCCGGCGATGCTGATATCGACTCGGTTCGGCTGGTTTCATCGGATGATTTCGCGGCGCTGAACGTAGAAGCGTGGCAGCCGGATCGAGCGGTGGCGATCGATCGCGAACAGCGGACCGTGCGTACATCGCAGGGTCGCGAGGTGCGGTACGACCGGCTGGTGATTGCGACCGGCGGTGCCGCGCGGCGCTTGCCGGAATCGCTCGTGAAGACATCGCACATTGCCTATCTGCGTACGCTCGACGACGCCGTGTCGCTCGGCGCGAGACTGCGCAAGAGCGAGCGTGTGCTCGTGATCGGCGGCGGCTGGATCGGGCTCGAGGTGGCGGCGACGGCGCGCAAGCTGGGCGTGGAAGCAACCGTCATTGAAGGCGCGTCGCGTCTGTGCGGCCGCTCGTTGCCGCAAACGGTATCGGATTTCCTGCTGGAGTTGCATCGCTCGAACGGGGTCGATGTGAGGCTCGATGCATCGCTTATCTCGCTGGACGATCACGGGCAAGGCGTGCGCGCGACGTTCGCGGACGGCAGTACGCTCGATGCGGATTTCGCTGTTGCGGGGATTGGCCTGACGCCGCACACGTCACTCGCACAAGAAGCAGGACTGGACGTGAACGACGGCATCGTGGTCGATGAATTCGGGGCGACGTCGGACCCTTTCATCTTCGCTTGCGGCGACGTCTCGAACCATCCGAACGCGTGGCTCAAGCGGCGTGTAAGGCTTGAATCATGGGCCAACGCACAGAACCAGGCGATAGCAACGGCACGCGCGCTGATGGGCACGCGCGAGCCCTACGCGGAAATTCCGTGGTTCTGGTCCGATCAATACGACGTAAACCTGCAGATTCTCGGCGACATTCCCGCAGGCATCGAACCGGTCATACGTGGCGACCTGAACGCGCGCCGCGCGAGCCTTTTCTTTCTGGAAGCGGGCGTCATTCGCGGCGTTATTTCAATCAACATGCCGCGGGACTTGAAGCTCGCACGCAAGTGGATGAGCCAGGGCCGCGCGATCGACGTTGCGACCCTGGCCGATACGGCCAAAGCGCTCGCTTAACCCCATGGACGCCATACGAGGACGAGGTACAGACATGAGAACGTTTGGCAATACGCTTGCAGCGCAGGGCGGGGCGAGTGCCCCGGCGGCGCTTACCGCTGGTTCGATCATCGCGCGGATCGAGCGTCTGCCGACCAACCCGATGCAGGTGCGCGCGCGCTTCCTGATTGGCGCGGCGACTTTCTTCGATGGCTTTGACGTCATCACCATCGCGACCACGCTGCCGCTGCTGATTCAGAAGTGGGGTCTCACGCCAGGACAGATCGGATTCCTGATTGCTTCGGGTTCGATTGGCCAGTTGATTGGTGCGTTCCTTTTTCCGGCGCTGGCCGAACGCTTTGGTCGCGTGCGCTCGATTGCGTGGAGCTCCGGGATTATCGGCGTCACGAGCATTGCCTGCGGATTCGCACCAACGTTTGCCGTTTTCGTCGCACTGCGGATTGCGCAAGGGCTGGGGCTAGGCGGCGAATTGCCGGTTGCGGCAACCTATATCAACGAGATCACGCGCGCTCACGGGCGGGGACGTTTCGTCTTGCTGTATGAAATTGTGTTCCCGATAGGGTTGCTGGCATCGAATGCATTGGGTGCCTGGATCGTGCCGCGCTTTGGCTGGGAGGCAATGTATATCATCGGTGGTATGCCTCTGATCCTGTTCTTTGCGCTGCGCAGGATTGTTCCTGAATCGCCGCGCTGGCTGGCATCGAAAGATCGCATGCACGATGCCGACCACTCGCTCAAGGCATTCGAAGCTACGGTCAAGGGACCGTTGCCGCCACTGTCGGCTACGACCGAGTTCGACGCAATGGCGCATCGTCACCCCAAGCGTCGTGCACGCGATGTCTTCGGGGCTGCCTATATCAAGCGAACGATCGCGGTTGCGTTGCTGTGGATGACTTGTGGCGTAATCCAGTATGGCCTGTCGACCTGGCTGCCGACGATCTACAAGACCGTCTATCACTCGCCTCTGCAACTGGCATTGAATCTAGCCGTGGCGGCGTCGCTTCTCGGCGTGGTGGGGTCCGTTGTCTGTGCGCTGATAGTGGACAGGGTGGGCCGTAAGCCGGTCATCAACGTGGCATTCGTGCTGTGCGCTGTTTCACTGGCGCTCGCGGGCGTGTTCCACAACGAGTCGGTGTACGTTGTTGCTACATGCTGTGCGTTTGCGATCGGGTTCATGTCGTGCGGATTCATCACGGCGTACGTCTATACCCCCGAGTTGTATCCGACCAGCATCCGTGCGTTCGGTTGCGGCGTAGCGGGGGCGTGGTTAAAGCTGGCGGCCATCTTCGCCCCGGCGATGGTCGGCAAAACGCTCGTCGGCGGGCATCTCGACACGGCTTTATACCTGCTCGCAATCGTGCCGATGCTGGCCGCGGTGGCGGTTCATTTTCTGGGCGTCGAGACGAAAGGACGCGTCCTCGAGCAGCTCGAAGTATGAGCGGGTCAGTCCACGAGACGCGAGTTAAATAAGGGCATCTGGCTGCAGGTTCGGCGCAGGCTCGAGTTCGTTGCTCAAACCAGCGATGATCGCTGCCGTCGATCTGGATCAGTTCGCCCAGTCACGAAAAAAAAGTCATTGAGGATGCCCTGCATGCCCGGCGGCGCTTCAATGACCATCGGACCATCCTGCTTCAGATCCAGATAGCCCATTGCATAGATCACGTCCGAGTTGGGCGTCGTGACCAGCGTTTTCGCGTTGAGACGTTCTTTCCAGATACGGTGTAATTGGCGTTGCGCACTCGTCACTGAAGCGCTAGCCCAATGCCGGTGGTATGTGCGAACGGAGTCAGTCGGGCACGATTGGTACGGTGCCCGGCATGGCTATCAGCATCGATATCGCTCTTCCAGGTCGGTCAGGAGCGCATCTCTAGCAGGCTGCTTTGGCGAACACCATCGACTCGATCAAGTGCACCAACCAATAAACCAAAAAGCTGCTTTGCGCGCGTGACGCCTCAAAAAATGCAATGCACGTCGTTCCCTTAGGCCTTTAGTTGCGATTCGCGAAACGATTTTACTGCATCCCCACGGTTGGCGAAACGTCCAACTTTCAGACGTAAAAGAAAATCAAACGGTCTGCTGTATATGAAAGTGAAATCTGATATTGGTCGGCTGAACGTCGTCGATATTCACGCACCTCAGAAGCAGCAATACTCTCCGACAGGCCACATGTGAACTCGAAAATTGTCGTAATAGCGTTAGCCCTGATGTCTGGCGTCGTGGTGCCGGCACAGGCTCAAGTCGCACCGCCCCGGGCAGCCTCTGACGTTCCCGGCACGCCGGCCGGTACCATCATGACGAAGGAATATGTGACGCTGGTCGGGCGGCTGGCTTACCTGTGGGGCTGGCCGTTGGTGAACAATCTCAATCGATCGATCGCCGTAAAAGATCTGCCAGAACCCGGCAGGATCGGCGGCGTCATTCCCGGTTCGCCACACAATCACGTGTCGATGCTGACGGACTATATCGATTCGGCCGAGAACTTCGTGACGTGCCCAAACCAGGACACAGTGTATGGCGCTGGATATATGACGCTTGACACGTCGCCGGTCGTGATTCAAGTACCCAATTTCGGCAAGCGGTTTTACACCTATCAGCTTTCAGATGCTCGCACGGATTCGTTCGGCCATATCGGAACGCAAAACGGTACCAAGCCCGGTTTTCACCTGCTGGTCGGCCCTGACTGGAAGGGCAAGATCCCTGCTGGAATCGTTGAGGTGCATCGCTCTTCTACCAATCTGGCGGCGATTTTTCCGCGTATTTTCCAGGACGATACGCCGGAAGACAAGGCTGCCATTCAACCCCTGCTAAATCAGGTCATGGTCTACCCGTTGAGCGAATACACCGGCAAAATGAAGACCAAGGACTGGAAGAGCACACCGTCGTTTCCGCCGCCTGCCACAGACGGCAATGGCGAGGTCAAATGGGTCATTCCCGAGAAGTACTTCGACGAACTGCCGCTTGTCATGAAGATGGTGCCGCCGCAACCGGGAGAGGAAGCCCTATACGGCATGATGCGCTCGGTGCTTGATGCCGCTGCCAAAGATCCGCAGATCAAGGCAACCTTGGTGGAAACTGCCATAGCAGCGGAAGCCGATCTGATCAAACCGCTATTCGACTTTAGGAACAACGGTCGCCCGGTCGGTAACGGTTGGACATCGCCCCCTAACGGCGCTCGATGGGGCACCGACTACCTCTCGCGAGCAGCAACGGCGAAGTCGAATATGTACGACAACGGCCCCACAGAGACCCGATACATTTATACGGATTTCGATTCAACCGGCCAGCGCCTGGATGGTGCCAAGAGGTACGCGGTGACATTCCCGAAGGGTCAATTGCCACCCGTCAGCGGATTCTGGTCACTCACCGTGTACAACAAGGACCATCTTTTTGAGGCGAACAAGCTGAACCGCTTTTCGCTCGGGACAAAGAGCAAATCGCTCAAGTACAACGCCGACGGTTCGCTGACGTTGTACTTCCAAAACGAGTCCCCGGGAACCGACAAGGAGACGAACTGGGTTCCCGCTCCGAAGGACGTATTCTCGCTATACATTCGAGCCTATTGGCCCGGGGCTGCGATTCTTGATGGGACATGGACTCCGCCACCAGTGCTGCGGCAGGAATGAGGAGAGGACAGCGGATACGGAGGCGTTCGGCCGCCGCCGTATCCGAGAAAGAATGTTTCGTTGCGCGATCAAGCTGGCATGCACAAACCCATGGGGAGAAACCTGAGTCCTCCCGTGGAGCGACTAACAAGGCACCCCCTCCGCACTCCAATGTCTGATTTCCCGGAAGTTTCGGTCACTGGTCCCGGTTTGCCGAAAGACGGTTCAGGGTCGACTTCGGCTACTCGACATCGGACCGGGTTCGGCTAGCGATCGACCGTCGACGTGACGATTCAGTTTGTCGGCAATCGGTACCGGCAAGCGCGAAACCGAATTCGGGCCCCGATTGAAGAAGCCCTTCGCGCCATTTGGTTTGCACAGCGTCCAGCTATTGGCTTCCGGCGATTCGGCGGAATCGATAACGTTCGCGATGACTGCGGGCCGCATGCAGATCAGACCGTCGAGCTGATCCAGTGATCGCGTAGGTCGCGCATCCGTTTTGGCAGAAGACTCCACGCATATCGCACCCGACTATCGCGCGCAGGTTTGCTGAGCGCGGCCGGCCGCTGTCAGAACGCTCGGGCGTACGCATGGAGTGTGTTCGTCGAGCGGCTCGGGCCGCGCGTCGTGGCCCGTGGTGAACAACGCGCTCGCCGACTTCGCCGACGCAGTGCTGTTCTTCCTCTCGCCGTGGGCGCGCGCGGTGACGGGACAAAACCTGGTCGTCGACGGAGGACTGGTTGATACGTCTACTTCTCGTACGCCGAGAACCGCGCATCGGCCTGGTAGTCGAGTAAAAAATTCCTATGTCTGCCGACATTGATTCGCTCTGTCATTAGCGATACCCTTAAATCATTCGTGGTCCTCGAATGCCAGTCAACCCGGAGACAACCGTATCGTGAAGCGAGCGTGGGCTTTCTCCGGCATCCTCGCCTTGAGCGCGATCCTCGGCGGATGTGGCAAGGACGGATCGCGAAACGCTACTCAGGAATCGGGCGCATCTGCGAGTCAGGCGCCGGGTCAGCTTGGAAAGGCCGCGAGTGCGACACTCGCCGCATCGGGCGCGCAGGAGCGGAGCGCCCCGGCCACCGTTACTAAAGCGCAGTTGCCAGCGGAAGCAGCCGAAACACTACGTCTGATCAAAGCGGGCGGCCCTTTCCCTTTTGGCGAGGATGGTGTCTTGTTCCGCAACAGCGCGGCAATGTTGTCGCAGCATCCGCGCGGCTATTACCACGCATACACAGTTCGCACACCTGGCTCGGCGGATCGTGGGCAGCGCCGCATCGTATGTGGTGGAACGCGCAGGCAGACCGGCGACTGCTACTACACCGACGATTACTACGCCAGTTTCAAACGCATTGCACAATAACTTGAGCCCATTAAAAACGCCCCGGGCCTCCTGTAAATCAGACGCCGGGGCGCTGTGTTTTCAGAAAGCGTGCTGCGATGGTGTCGTGAGCGACAGGTAAGAGACTTCCGGCGGACCTGTCACGGTTGGCCATCGAACGGCAGGAAATGCAGTAAGCGGCAGTTGACCCGCGCGAACGAATATCCCGGAGATTTTCGCTCGGCCATCCGACACTTAACGCAATCCTAAGCTCTGCTCGGATCGTTGATCACCTTTCCGTAGCGCTCCGACTCGATTCGATACTGCTCCTTGCCGGCATACATGCGTTGGTCGGCGACGGCGAGCAACTGGATCGGGGTCAACCCGTCGCCGGGATAAACCGCGGCACCGATGCTGGCGCTGGCATGATACGGTCCCTCCGCGAGAATGATCGGGGCATCGAGCGATTTTCGCAGCGCATCGCCCACCGCCTCGGCATCAAGCAGGTTAGTGATCCCGTTCAGGATCACGGTGAATTCGTCACCGCCGGTGCGCGCAAGCGTGTCAATGCCGCGCAAGACACCACGGAATCGTTCGCTGACCCCTTTGAGTACATCGTCACCGGCCTGATGGCCGAGCGTGTCGTTCACGAGCTTGAAGCGGTTGAGGTCGATAACCAGAAAGCCGAAACCAGAACCGTCACGGGCGGCTAGGGCCACGGCCTGCTCAAAGCGGTCAGCATACAGACGGCGATTCGGCAAACCGGTGAGCTCGTCATGCGCGGCAAGATGGGTAGCCTGGACCACCCGCTCTTCGAGCAGCACGAGAATCATGCTGGCGGCGGCGAGAAATTTCGGCAAGTTCCAGACTTCCGCTTCGATGTGACCGGAAATCGTTGGGGCATGCAAGATGAGCAGCGAGTAGACCGGGAAGACGAGGCCCCAAAGGACGAAGCTTAGCGCGATGAACGCGACGCCCATGGTCAGCTTCGGCGACTGACGCAGGAAGAAGTACGCCACCGCGAGATAGGTCCAGCACATCAACCACTGACTGGCCATGGCGAGGCCGTAGGTATGCAGGGCCCAGGCCTGGAGCGCGTACACCATCACCGCCAGCACCATGGAGACTCGCGGGTGCCAAGGGGCTCCCGCGCTGTCAGCGGTGGCGAGCCAGAGCGTGCTGGCTGCTCCCAGCGCCGTCAGCAGATAGAACGGCCACACTTGCTGATCGGCCGGCCGTAGCTCGGCATAGGCGGCGCTTGCCACGGCAAAGGTAAGGTTCAACGCTCCTGACAGGCCCACTCGAAAAATGAGCCGGGAGGAATCGATCGTTGCGTGCCCTTGATAATAGGCGGCGAGGACGAATACCTGTCCGGCCAAAGCGAGGGTTCCCCGGGCAAGCACGTCGAAGGGGAAGGTTTGCGGCAACAGCATGAAAATGCCGGCGTGCAGCAGGATGAGAAGCCAGCCGGCTAGCCAATATCGCAGGCGGCTTTCCTGTTTTTGCCTGATCAGGACAAGCGAGATTCCCAGCAAGATACCGTACGAGATGAATTCCGGCAGCCCGTAGAAGTTGAAATTCACTAAGTCCGCGCCCCTGGCAATGTCGTTCTCAATGTCGTTCTGTAAGGCCTGATGCTCCGCGCGAACGTTGCGTCGGATGCAGGTCAGCGCCTGTCGTTATTTAGAATTTATACGACAAATGGAAAGAAGTGTTGGAATCGGCTTGGTATTGAAAGCCAATCACGTGCAGGCGGCAAGAAGATACCCGGCGCAGCTTCGCGGAACGTTGCACGCTTTCTCACTCGGCACAGGTTTTACAATTTGGTCACCGCCGGATAGCCGCAGAATACGGATTTCAAAAGGCCGCGTCAGCGCGCCCTGCGGCGCATGCGAGTGAGTACGCCTACTCCCATCCCTGATACCCGGCTGGCTGCACCGAATTGCCGTAACCGGCGGGGTACGTCCGACGCAGTTCAGGCGGCGTGTACATCTGGTTATATGCTGGATAGGCAGGTGGGCGGGCCACTATGACGACCTGTTGCGCTGCGGCTTGAGGGGGCGGCCGAGGTACGTAGGCGGACTGCGCGTAAGCCGGTTGGTACTGAGCGGGTGGATACCGCGCGGGCGCGTACTGGTTAGCCTGAACGGTTCGCGGCGGCGAGGGCGGCGGCCCGTATTCCCGCCCGTAGTACTCACGTGACTCCTGAGCCTCTGTTGACGCCTGGTTATAGGCCGGCGCCGCCGCGTATTGCTGGGGCTGCCGATTCTGATATTGCTGATATTGCCGAGGTTGTCGGTTCTGCGCCGCTGCAGTCGCTGGAGCCGCTTGAGTTCGTTGCTCGCCGGAGTATTGCGATTCCTCATCGGCCTGCCGATACTGCGGCACCGCCCGCTGAGCGTTCTGCGTATTGCGGCTCTGCGTTACCTGCGCGTCGTCGTCATTGTCCGATTTTGTTTCCGGCAATGCCGTCACGGCTTGCGTCGGAATCAGTATCGGCGGCTCGGATTCCGTGGCAAACAGCTTCAACGGCGTAGTCCGCGTAGAAACCTGCTTCAGAGGCGGACGTTGCACTTCAGCCCGCTTAGGCGGCGTGACCTGCACCGAAGCCTGCTTCAACGACGCGACCGGCGCCGCGACCCGCCTCGGCGGCACAGACTCGACCTGTGCGTAAACATGCTTCTGCGGCACGGGTGCGACTTGCGCGGGAACGCGCTTCAGCGGAGCAGGCTCGGCCAATGCGACGACCTGCCTGGACGCCGTGACTCGCACAGCAGCAATTCGCTTCGGCGGTGCAACCGGCGCGGGTACTTGCCTTAGCGACGCGGCTTGCGCTACGACCCGCCTTGGCGGCGCAACCCGCTCAACAACCGGCTTCGACGATGCGGGCATGGCCGGCGCGGCGAGCTGCTTCTGCGGATGTTTCACCTCGTAACCCAGGGTCGCATAGGATGTCGAGTCTTCCCTGGCGCGCGCGTTATAGCCGATGAAATACGCGTAGCGCAGGTCCTTCAGACGCGCCTGATTGTCGCCATCGGCGGAGACGCGTTCTTCGCCGGGATCCAGAGATGCATCGACGGTCGAGTCTTCGTAGGCCGAGGCTGCAGCGTCAGCGGCACGGGCGGATTCGGGATGCAGCGCACCCACAGAAGACATCAGCGCGGCGGCTACCGCGACGAGCACTTTCTTTTCCATGCTTTCACCTTGGAATTCCGTGCGACAGGCCGCGTGGAATTCTCCAATCTCCGGACCGGACTTTCAGTCCCGTGTCCGGGATATCGACTTTTTTCGACACCTCCTGAAGGGCCCAGGATGATGTTTCGGGGTTTAACCCAGTCGAAAGACGATATGCCGAACATCCATAGCAGTACCGACGTTGTCGGTCCGGAAATTTCTGCCAGGTCCGGAGGCCATGGCAGGGTGAGTTTTCCTGCTGCGAGCAAGCAACAGGACCGCCTTGGGGAAGTGACTTTGACTAAGTAACCTCCGATCGTCGGTCTTCCCGAAAAGCAAGTACTCAACCAGGAAGCAACCGGCGCACCCGTTCCGAAAACCGGGAAGCATTGAGGTCCTCAACAAAACTCGCTCGCAGCGCATCCGACGCCGGACTGAGCGACCTTCCGCCAAGCTCGACAAACCCCACCGTGCGTTCGATCCGCGGTGCATCTATAGGGATGAACCGTAGCGTATCGCGGTATCGTTGCTTCGCGAGATAGGGCAGCACGGTGAGTCCTACGCCGCCCTCCACAGCAGCCAGCAGCGTGGTGGTATTCGCGATGAAGATTTCGTCCTGAAGGGCAGCCGCTTCGCGTACCTCGGGAGGCAGCGCGCGAAGCGTGCCATTGCCGATCATCCGGTATCCCGACAGATCACTCCATTCAACGCGCCGTTGCCTGAAAAGCGCGTGGCCGGAATTCACGACCACGCACATGACGTCTGCAAGCAGGGGCGTAAAACTCAGCTCGAATTCCTGCTCCGGTTCACTGGCGATTCCGAAATCGATCGCGCCTGAGCGCACGCGATCGTGGATGTACGCAGCGGTGCCGTCTTCCACATGCAGCTGGATGCCGGGATAACGCGCGGTGAACCGGCTGATTGCGCGCGGCAGTAGTTCGTGCGCGATCGACGGCACAGCGGCGACGCGCACGCTGCCACCCCGCACGCGCGCAACATCGATGGCGGCCGAGAGCGTGCGTTCGTAGTGCTCCACGAGCTTCCTGGCTTCGCCATAAAACATGGCGCCGAAGGGCGTGGGAGTCGCGTGGCTGCCCTTCTCGAAGAGCGGGGTGCCAAGCGCGGTTTCAAGTTCCTTAACCGATAGCGACAACGCCGGCTGGCTTCTAAACACGGCTTTCGCTGCTGCCTTGAAGCCTCCATGCTCAATGACAGACACGAAATGCCGCAACTGGGTGATCTTCACATCCGGGAAGTTGTCCATGATCTGAATAAGTTTTATAAATATTTCTATATAAACAATTGATTTTGATTATTTTACGAGTTTTCTTAGAATCGATCTCATGTCAAACGCATTGAGACGATGATGAATCCGCAGACCTATTTGAACTGGATCGACGGCCGCTGGGTAGCGGGCGAGAGGGTTGTCGAGAACCGCAGCCCGTCGGACACAAACGACCTGATCGGCCACTACACGCAGGCGACCAGCGCTCAGGTGCAGGCGGCCATTGCAGCCGCGGCCGTCGCGCAACCGGTCTGGGCGTCGACCGGACTCGAAAAGCGGCACGATGTGCTGCGGGCCATCGGCGATGAATTGATTGCTCGCAGCCAGGAGCTTGGCCGGCAACTGGCGCGGGAGGAGGGTAAGACGCTTGCGGAAGGCGTCGGTGAAGTCTATCGCTCGGGCCAGTTCTTCCATTACTTTGCGGCCGAAGTCCTTCGCCAGTTGGGCGGCAAGGCCGATTCCGTGCGCCCGGGTATCGAGATCGATATCCAGCGGGAAGCGCTCGGTGTCGTGGGCGTAATCACGCCCTGGAATTTTCCGATGGCAACCGCGAGCTGGAAAATTGCGCCCGCCCTCGCATTCGGCAATGCGGTCCTGTTCAAGCCAGCCAATCTGACTCCCGCCAGCGCGTGGGCGCTCACCGAAATCATCAGCCGCCAGGCGTTGCCGGCGGGCACGTTCAACCTGTTAATGGGAGCGGGTGCATCGGTCGGCAACGAGCTGGCGGGGTCGCGCTCAGTCAACGGCATTTCATTTACCGGTTCGCTCGATACCGGCCGGCGTATCGCGGCCGTCGCGGCGCCGAATCTCATCAAGCTGCAGATGGAAATGGGCAGCAAGAATGCGCTTGTCGTGCTCGACGATGCGGACATCGACATCGCAGTCGAGTGTGCGTTCCAGGGCGCCTATTCCGGTACGGGACAGAAGTGCACGGCCTCGTCGCGGCTGGTGGTGACACATGCGGTGCACCGGCAATTCGTCGAGCGGCTGACCACGAAGCTGCGCAGTGTGAAGGTAGGACGCGCGCTGGACGACGGCGTGCAAATGGGCCCGGTTATCGACGGCGGCCAGCTTGAACAGAATCTTCGCTACATCGATATAGGCAAACGCGAAGGCGCGCGACTGGTGCTCGGCGGCGAACATCTCGCGCGGCCCGAGCGCGCATTTTGCATGTCGCCGGCTTTGTTCGATGACGGCCATAACACCATGCAGCTTAATCGTGACGAAGTGTTCGGCCCGATTGCTTGCGTGATACCGGTGCGCGACTACGACGAGGCGCTGGCTGTATCGAACGATACGCCGTTTGGTCTGACGGCGGGAATCGTCACGCAATCCCTCAAGCACGCCACGCATTTTCGCCGGCATGCACAAGCGGGCTGCGTGATGGTGAATTTGCCAACAGCAGGAACCGACTATCACGTGCCGTTCGGCGGCCGGAAGTCGTCAAGTTACGGCCCGCGCGAGCAGGGCCCAAATGCAGCCGAGTTCTATACGACGCTGAAAACTTCCTACACGCGCGCCTGAACGGCCGGGACACCTCATGACCATGCATAGCTCCTTGCTTGTCGTCGACGGCACGCAATACTCGAACTGGAACCGGCAGATCTTCGAAGAGATGCGCGCCGGTGGCGTCACCGCAGTCAACGCGACGATCGTCTACTGGGAGAACGCGCGCGAAACGCTGTCACGCATTGCCGAGTGGAACGCGCTTTACGAACAACATGGCGACCTTGTCATGCCAGCTCGCACGATGGATGACGTGTTGAGCGCGAAGAGCATGGGGAAAATAGCGATTCTGTACGGACTACAAAATTGTTCGCCGATCGAAGACGATATTGGTCTCGTCGAAGTCTTCCGCGATCTCGGCGTGCGCACCATGCAACTGACATACAACAACCAAAGTCCGCTTGCGACGGGTTGTTATGAATCGTCAGATAGCGGCATTACACGCTTCGGTCGCGTGGTGATCAAGGAAATGAACCGTGTCGGCATGATCGTGGATATGTCGCACAGTGCCGAACGTTCGACTCTGGAAGCAATCGAGATTTCCGAGCAGCCGATTGTGATCAGTCACGCCAATCCGAGCTTCTTTCATGAAGCCAAACGCAACAAATCGGACGACGTTCTACGTGCTTTGGCCGCGCGCGGTGGGCTGGTCGGGTTCAGTCTTTATCCTTTCCATCTGAAAAACGGCAGCCGTTGCACACGCGGTGAATTTACTGACATGGTGGCGCGAACCGTCGACCTGCTTGGCATCGATCACGTCGGTATTGGCAGCGATCTGTGCCAAGGGCAACCGTACAGCGTACTCGAATGGATGCGTAACGGCCGCTGGAGTAAGGAAACGGATTTCGGTGAAGGCAGCGCGAACCATGCCGCGTGGCCCGAACCGGTCAACTGGTTCCGTTCGAGCGCGGACTTTCCTAATCTGACGGCCGCGCTGGATCACGCAGGTTTTGCCGAATCGGACATCGCCAGGATCATGGGTGGCAACTGGATGAGGATTTTGCGTGATGCAGAAAACAGCCGTGACCGTTATGCGTCGGCCGGCAAGACATCCGGGATGGCGAGCGGCACAGCGGCGATGCGTTAGTGCGTTAGCCATCTCCCTGTGTGGCCTTGCACAATTCAACCGGCGCCATCTTGAACCAACAACGTATTGGTATGGGTGCCTTAACGATTTATCCTCCTGGAGGAGACATGGAAATTCCAACCACGCCGAGCATTGAAGCCAATCGCCATGCGTCGGAGCATCGCAAAGGGGGCATCGACTGGCCCATTTTCTGGATCAGCGGCGGATTCTTCCTGCTGTTCCTGATCGCAGCGCTGGTCAATCTGGGCTGGCTATCCACGGCGGTGGATACCGCCTTCGGATGGGCCACCAAGGGCTTCGGACTCTACTGGCAAGTGCTGATGCTCGCCACCTTCGCGGTCAGTCTGGGCATTGCGTTCTCGAAGCTGGGACGCGTGAAGCTGGGCGGTATAGGACAGGTTCCATCCAATTCGACCTTCAACTGGGTGGTCATCATCATGTGCGCATTGCTGGCCGGTGGCGGCGCGTTTTGGGCGGCTGCCGAACCCTTGATGCATTTCGTCAACCCGCCGCCTTTCTATGGGGTGGAGGGCAAGACGTATGCGGCCGGTGTCGCTGCGCTCTCGCAATCGTTCCTGCATTGGGGCTTTCTCGCATGGGCGGTACTGGGCAGCCTGCTAAGCATTGTGTTGATGCATCTGCACTACGACAAGGGCTTGCCGCTTGCGCCGCGCACCTTGCTCTATCCGCTGTTCGGCGCTCGTGCTCTTAAAGGACCGATCGCGGCGATTGCCGATGCGACATCGATCATCGCGGTCGCAGCAGGCACGATCGGACCGATCGGTTTTCTCGGTCTGCAAATTGCCTATGTGCTCCATTCCGTCTGGAACGTGCCCGATACGATCGCGACACAGGCGCTCGTCATTCTTGCAGTCACAGCGATCTTCACGGCTGCCTGCATCGCCGGTCTTGAAGGCTTGCGTTTTGTTTGCAAGATCCACGTGTGGCTGATGCTCGGGCTCGCTGCTTTCCTCTATCTGTTCGGGCCGACGGAATTTCTCACTACGGTTTTTTTCAAGGCATTCGCCACGCACATTGTTGATTTCGCGCAGACCGCGATGTATCGCGGCGACAGCAAGTGGCTTAATTCGTGGACGCTCTTCTACTGGGGCTGGTTCATCGGCTACGCCCCGATCATGGCGATCTACGTCGCGAAGGTCTCGCGCGGACGCACGATCCGCGAAGTGGTGGTGTTGCTCTCGATTGCCGCGCCACTCATCACCATGCTGTGGTTCACGCTGGTTGGCGGAACCGGAATTGGCATTGAACTGAAATCACCGGGCGCGGTGATCGGCCATGGCACGCAACCTGAAGCACTGCTGCTCGGTGTTGCCCAGGCCATGCCGCTGCGCAATCTGGTTTCCGCGCTGTTCCTGTTCCTCAGCTTTTTCTCGGTGGTGACGAACGGCGGATCGATGGCCTATACCATCGCGATGGCGGTGACCGGGGACCGCGGGGAGCCGAGCAACTGGCTGAAGATTTTCTGGGCCGTGGGCATGGGTCTGGTGGGCGCGGTGTTGATTACGATGGGCGCGGGTGGTGTGAGTGCGTTGCAGTCGTTTATCGTCATTACGGCGGTGCCTGTGTCGATCATCATTCTGCCTTCGCTGTGGGACGCTGTCCGTATAGCCCGCACGATGGCAGCCGAGCAAGGAGTGAAATGATGACGAACGACGCGATCATGGATGAGAAGCAAGGGCGTGTGCGTGGAATGGGTGAGCGGACGCCCAGTGCACCGCTACGAAGTCCCGACATCACAAACCGCACCGAACGGCTGGGTGCAATGCACGGTACACGCCTGAGCTTCGTGCGTTCTCTCGTGCGACGGATGGCGTACGACAACTGGCGCGTTCGTGTCACGCGCATGGACCTGAATGACGATGGCTTCGGCGTCTGCATCTATACCATCGAAGCCTACGGCGAGCGCTACAGTCAGGTCATTTTCTCGCAATATCTCGATGACTCGGAACGTACTGACCGCGTTATCGCGCAGAAGTGGGATATCACTTCCGCGCTGATTTGCGGTGTTCCGAGCGCTGCTGATATTGAGTATCTGCGTGGCAACGTGCCGTTGCAGGAGGCGGGCCGTTTGCGTGCCAACGACCTGGTCTTGTGTCGCGCGAACAAGAGCGTGCGCAACTTCGGGTACGTGGTGGATTGCCTCGCCGCCGGCAAGCAACCGGACCCCGCAGCGTTCGAACGGGTCGGCTATCTGATCCGGACGACGGCGGTGTATGGCAACGGCAAATTCGGCATAGCGGATTATCCGCGGCTTGTCGACAGCCAGGCGTTCGACCGTGGCTTCGCCGCGCAGATGTGCGCCGTATTCGTGCTGCGCGACTTCAGCGTGCGGTTAGTGGAACACGTTGCGGCACGACGCAATCCGCGAGCAGCGGTCAAGCTGGCGCACAGCTTCCGGCGCTATCTCGGCGTGGGCAACGCAACGGGTCTCGGCATGGCGCCGTTTCTCGTGCGTCATCCAGTGCAGGTCGATCAGTGGATACGCGCACGCGAGACCGCACTGGCGCGCGTGCTGGCGGTTGAATCGGTTGATCGTGGCGCAGTCGAGCGCGCGATGGGATTGATTGCGCGTGCGGGTCGCCATGTTGCGCAGGTTCACACCGATCATCCCCCGGAAGCGGCACGCAATGCGCTGATTCTCGATGAACTGCCCCGGCTCGCCCGTGAATTGCAGATCACCTGCGAGCAGAAGGGCGCGTTCCGCTGGAGCAAATTGCTTTCGTGGGCGACTGCGCAGCTTTCCTGTGCGACGCAGGAAATCCTCGTTACCGTGCTGATCGAGCTTTATCCCGAGCTGGTGGATTCGATCGAATGCGCGACGCCTGTCGATGACGCGCTGACACTCGATCCGGACATGTCCGTTGGCGAGTTGCTCGCGCTTGTCGAACGCGACTACGGATGGGTGATGGAACAGCCTGCCGCGCAACGGGACGATGATCACTTCTTCTGGTACAGGTCAGCAGAAAAGGAAGAGCCGAGGCTTGGCGTGCGTGCTCAAGAAGCGGGCGCTGAGCTGGAGCAGCCGCTGGATATCTCGCGTCAGGTATTGTGGCTGCATACGAAGTTGAAGACGCAGGAAAACGACGCTCGCACTGTCGCGGAGTTCGTGGCTGAGTGTATCGAGTACCGTGCCCTCGTGCGGCGAATCCAGACGCTTGCGTCGCACGCTTACGGCGAAATCCGTCACAACCTGCTCGCGCGGGACATGCTGCCCATTGACCTCATGCGCGCCAAGTTGTCGATGTTCGGTGCGAGCAAGTTCGATCCGAAGTCGAACCTGTGGGTCCGGGTCACGCTCTATCAGGGGGCGCCGACGCTCGACGACCTGTCGCCGGAGATGGTCGACGATTGGGCGTTTCCCTGTGTCCCGGGCGGCCACGAACGAGGAGACGCATGACATGAAGATGGCGATCAACGAACTGAATTCTCTGTGTCGCAGCGCGCTGGAAGGCAGCGGCTGGACGCAAGGCGATTGTGAAGATGCAGCGGACGCCGCCGTGTGGTTGCAGGCGATGGGGTTTGACGGCATGGAAGCAATCAACGGACTTCTCGGCGTTGCACGCGAGGAGGAGTATGTTGTCGAGCCAGCGCTTGCGGGTAAGCCGGGCGCACGCGCGGAGCGCAAAACATCCTGTGCCGGACTCGCAGGTTGTCTGCTGGCATTCGAATTGGCATGGGCGAGGGCGACGCAGGCGGGCACGGGTACCGTGAGGGTATCGAATGCATTGTCGCCACGCCTCGCACTGTATGGTCTGAAGTCGATGTGCGCACGCGGTCGCCGTTTTGATCTTTCGTGGACGGACCGGGTGGGCCGGCATTTTGCCGCCACGTCCGGGCACGAAGAGTATCCGGCTTATCTCGGTTTCAACGCGCATGCGAGAACAATGTCGCTACAGATCGTTGTGCGATGCACGAGCGACGCGGCGGCATTCGACGCGGAGCTCGCAGCAGCTCAAAACATGGCTGGCGCAATCGATGCGGCAGAACTGGACGCGCGCTATCGCGAGGCGCTGTGGCGCGGGATCGACGTCGATGATACGCATGTCGACCGTCTGATCGCCTGGAAGAGCAAGGTGCTGGTGCCGGCATCGCACATGTCGCGAGAACAAGGTGCGGGAGGCGCGGACGATGGATTCTGATGTTTCTCACATCCGTACCGGTGTTGCAGGCAACGTCAAGGCAATCAAGACCGGTCTGCCGGAAAGTCCAACGCCGCTCTTCGAATGGGCGGTGCTCGGCAACGGCATGCTATGTACCGCGCAGATACCGGTCGGTCCCGATGGCGCCGTTGTAGCAGGTGGCATTGAGGAGCAGGCGCGGCAGGTGTTCGAGAAGCAGCATGGCAATTAAAGGGATTTTCATCGCCCGGTCTTTTCACTGGCACGCGTGCGGTGCGCAGAGAAACGAAGTCTGATCGCTGGTCGCCTCCGTGGCCGTCCTCTACAGCAAAACCAAAATGATGCAACGCGGACGAGTTGGCTTACGGAGCGGACCAATCGCCGGACCGCTGGCGAGTAATGTACAGATCATTGCCGCCGCTGGTCTTTTGCTGCAGTGGGGCTTAAACTCAGCCGCGCCTCGCTTCTTTACGAGAATCTAACAGTAGACCGATGTGGACGATAAATCGTTTCGCTCGGAAGGCTGCAGCATGCCTCATCGAAGACTCTCATGATCGAGGAAGCGAGCGATTGGATCGCTGGTGGCGGTGAAATGGGTGCGGCCGTGCGCTCCCTGGACTGGTCCAAAACCTCTTTGGGCCCGCTCCAAACCTGGCCGCAGTCGCTGCGCACCATTGTTAGTACCTGCCTCAGTTCGAGATTCCCCATCTTGATATTGGTCGTCGAAGTCCCCCGCAGTGGTCTCGTGGTCGATGCGGACCCCCTTCGGATCGCGCAGGTCATATCGAATTTGCTCACTAATGCGGCGAAGTACACTGAGCCAGGCGGCCGGCTCGTCGTGTCGGCGCAAGCAAGAGAGGGCAACGTGGAGCTATGGATAGCCGACAACGGAATCGGAATCTCGGAAGAGATGCTTCCTCATGTGTTCGAGCTGTTCACGCAAGAGCGGCAAGCGATCGATCGAGCGCGCGGTGGCCTTGGTCTTGGCCTGGCGATAGTCAAGAACCTGATGACGATGCACTCAGGATCCGTTACAGCGAGCAGCAAAGGGCGCGACGCCGGCAGCACCTTTACGATTCGCCTGCCAACCGCAATGGGCGATGGCGCCCAGCAGGACGACCGGTCAAGCGCGTCCCAACTATCCGTGACCACCGCAAGCGCACTTCGAGTGCTCATTGTTGATGACAATGCCGACGCTGCGGAAATGCTCGAAAAGGCCATGATTGAACTTGGCTGCGAGACACGTATTGGCTACGACGGTGCCTCCGCACTTCGAATCGTTGAGTCGTTCGAACCCCAACTCGCGATTCTGGACATCGGGCTGCCCTTGATGGACGGCTATGAGCTTGCCGGACGCTTACGCCAGCGCGCTGGCGCCGGGGGAAAGTTTCGCCTGGTTGCGTTGACCGGGTACGGACAAAAAGGTGACATCGGGCGCGCTTTACAGGCCGACTTCGATGAACATCTTGTGAAGCCCATTGATCTCAGCAAGCTCGGACAATTACTCGCCCGATCCGTCACGAAATAAGCTCGACGGTCAGCGACGTGCAAGGACCGGCCAAGAGCGCTCTCTCGCCATCCGTCCGGGCTGTCCGCTTGGGGAAAGGTGAACAGCTGGACCGATGATCGCCGCGCCGCTCGACGCGCCAACCTGTCGCTACGAGCCCGGTGCCGTCTTGCTGAAGTGCTACGTTCCAGCTGGAAAGTCGGTCGAAAACGCGAGTTCTTTCTGTGCTTCCAGCGCAGCGAGGCGGTCGCTCAATTGCTTGTGCATGACGCTGTAAGCATCGCTACCTAGCGCTATACGTTTGGGAGCGGGATCCTGGTCGACGCTGACAATCATGATTGCGGCCATCTTCACCGGATCGCCAATCGGGATGCTGGTTCCTTGCTCCACCGTTCGATGCGCCATGCGCGCTGGCGACGCATCATAGGCTTCGAGCTTTGGCGAGAGCCGTGCGCTTTGGTATCGAAAGTTGGTTCGCGCACCGCCCGGTTCGACCAGCGTGCAACCTATGTTGAACACGGCCACCTCTTGCCCGACCGCATCAATGAATCCCTCGATTAATCAAGTTCTGGGGCGTGGTGCGGGGAAGCTGCTGGCTGCTTTTTGAAGGCGACAAGGCGCCCGTTCGCATCGAAAGCGGCGATGTGTTTCTGCTCTGCGCGCCGCGCTCACATGTCCTCGGCAGCGACCTCGCGGCGGAACGCGTCGAGCTCGCCGATGTCCTTGAAGGGCGCATCGGCGCTGTGGTTCATCATGGCGACGGCGACGAGTTTTTCATGATTGGCGGAAAGGTTGAGCTGAGCATCGCTTCGAGCCAGCTTCTGCTAGACGCGTTGCCGCCCGTGATTCATGTTGGTGGGGCATCCAGGCAGGCGCAGCCCCTGCGTTGGCTGCTCGATCAACTCGTTCGAGAGCGGCAAGACGCGCTTCCCGGAGCGCATATCGCATCGAACCAACTCGCGCATTTGATGTTCATTCAGATACTTCGGGCCCACTTCGAGACAGGCGGATTCCAGCCTGCCGGATGGATGCGCGTCTTGAGCGACAGGCGGCTCGTACCGGTCCTCCAGATGATGCACGGGGACCCTGGTCGCGCCTGGCAACTTCGAGAGCTCGCAGAAGCTGCGTCGATGTCACGTGCGACGTTTGCCGCTTACTACAAGACGGTTGCCGGCATGTGGCCTCTTTCGTATCTGACGAAATGGCGGATGCACCTGGCGCAGCGTGCTCTTCTGGAGAGCCGGACGCCCGTGAATGTGCTTGCGCGGTCACTTGGCTACACCTCCGAGAGCGCATTCAGCAATGCCTTCAGGCGCGTCGTCGGACGCTCGCCGAAGGACTTTCGGACACAGGGGGCGACAGAAGTTGCGACTGAGCGCGAGGTCGAAATCCGGTGACTGGCGATTGAGCGATGCATTGCGTACAGCGCGCGTTTCGACGCTGGCGCTCATTTGTCTGACCAGGAAGTATCCGAAATCCACGCTGGAGATAACGCCGGCCGACCGGATGTCCGTACCCGGTTGGGGGAAGGGGTACAGAATATGCGTTATCGACGGGCGTCCGGGGTTCGTCTTTCCGAATCAAGCCGCACTTCTTACAAGGAAAGCTTCATGCTGAAAATCCATCACCTTGGTCACTCACAATCGGAACGGATCGTCTGGCTTTGTGAAGAACTTGAGGTTCCCTACGAG
>Ga0302231_10000638_pt1 | contig 24862 bp, 32 predicted proteins | sample II_Palsa_N2_2_FD_193522 | JGI IMG/M metagenome (GOLD analysis project Ga0302231, IMG submission 193522) | Peat permafrost microbial communities from Stordalen Mire near Abisko, Sweden - II_Palsa_N2_2 | ecosystem: Environmental > Terrestrial > Soil > Palsa > Peat permafrost | place: Sweden...
GCGGCTTCGAGTCCCGAGCCTGCTTCAATGCCTGCCGGCGCACCTGTGCCGGCTTCGACACCGGTGGCGGGGGTCGTCTTTTTTGGCGACGATCAGGTCTTCGGCGACGTCATCAACCAGTTCGGTATGGTGACGATGACTTCGCCAACTGAGCCGGCGGCGCTTCAGCCATTGCTCCAATCTGAGTTCAATGATTCTGGCGTGACGGTCGCCAATACTTCGTCAGGCGGAACGTCGTCATCGTTGCAAAACGAACTGGCCGGTATGGATGGCATGGGCCAAGGCGAACGCGCCCGAATGATCTCATCGGGCGCCAGGATCGCGGTCGAGGCGCACTCGATCAATGATTTCCTCGGCGGCGAAACGGTTGAGGAATATCAGGCCGATCTCATCACGTGGGTTGAGGATGCGCAGGCCAATGGCATTCAGCCTGTTTTGCAAGAGCCGTCGCCGGTCTGTGATGGATCCGATCCGCTTCAGCCAGAGTACGTCTCAGCCATTGATTCAGTCGGCCAGCAACTGAACGTGCCGGTGATCCCGATCTACAGCTATGTCCAGGGCCTCGCCAACTGGCAGTCGCATATGACGAACTGCGAGATTCCGGACGCGTATCTGGATGGCCTGGAGGCGAAGCAGGCGCAGGCAGTCATTGCACCGCTTGTCAAAACGATCATCGGGGGGAAGTCATGAAACGCACAACAAGAAACGTTGCTGGCCGCGGTCGCCGCTGGCGCGCAGCAGTCGCCATCACCATAGGTTGCGCCGCAACAAGCGCGCATGCCGAATCATGGTTCCAGTTCGAAGCCGGTATCGGCGTGGCAAAGTCCGCCGATTCTGGCGACAATGTCTGGATCCAGTACGCGATGCCTCACAAGGAGACGCTGACCACGCCCGCATGGATGGTCGGCATCACCGGCCAACCCCTGAGCCATCTCGCCTACCACGTCGATTTTGTCGACCTTGGCGAAGTCTCATCCAGCAGCCAGGCAGTCTACGACTTTGACTATGACGCGAATACCCACAAGGTGCTTCACTTTCCGGCTCCGGTCTCATCGCTTTCTGGATCGGGCCGCACGCTCGGCATCGCTCTCACGCTCGAGCCGAATTACACGTGGCACGACGTCCGGTTTGGCATCGAAGGTGGCCCATTCATCTTCCGGGGAACGTGGAACGTGTCAATCACGAACCCGGATGGGTCGATGAAACAACTGGACCACGCGCCACAGGTTCAGATCGGCTACGTGGCGGGTGCATCAATCGGCTATAAGGATATAAGCCTGTCGTACCGGTACTACAGTGACAAGGAAAAGTGGAACCCCAATCCAGGCCTCATCAAGCACACCAGCACGCTGATGGTCACTTACCGGCATAGCTTCTGGTGAAGAGTAGAATACGCGTTAGAGTATTCAGGAGAATCCGATGCAGAACACAAAGTTCATGCTGTCATTTATTGGGGTTTCAGCGGTCATCTTGCTTTTTCTGATCGCCGCCGCTTCCGGCATCCTTGCTGTCATTTTCGATTGGGTGTTTTAATTCCAAACGCCGCCACCCGCCGAGCTAAACCACCTCATCGGGTGGCGGCGCCACGAACACCCACTGACCATCTGACTCGGTAGCCCCCCAGTTGTCATTGGGTTGGGGCGCTACACTTGTGACGTCCACCCATACAAGTTCCGGATGAAACAGTGTGGCGATATCGGCATCTGTGGAAAATATCTCCATGACGATTCCTTTGTCAATACGCGCGTAGGTTTTCATTACGAATACTCCCAAATTTCCACATAGCCCTTGGACCCGAAGCCGCCAGCGAGTACGCCGCTTCCTGAGCCGCCAGCGGTTCCAGACCCGCCGCACCCTAGATTGCTTGCGGATGTTCCTCCCGTATTAAGCGGCACAATGCCTGTCGCTGGTCCTAACAAACTAGAGCTTCCGGCTCCTCCGTACATAAAAGTAGCACTCTGCGCCAAGGAGTATCCCTGGCTACCCCCGACGCACGCGAAGATGTTTGCCCCAACTGGCGCGCTGCTTGCCGAGCCGTTACTGTTGACATTGGGTGGCACCGTATTGTTTAGCATGCTTCCGCCCACACCTCCAGGCGCAGAGATCAAAGTTCCAACCGATGACGTTCCGCCATTTCCACCGGCGCTCCCGGCGGCTGCGATCCCCGCGGCTCCAATTGTTACGGCCTGGCTTGCCCCGATAGCCGCAGCCAAAAACCTTCCCTCGCCATAAGCACCAGAACCGCCGGGAGATCCTAGGCTCGCATTGCCTGAGGATGGTATGGTTATGCCAGCGCCAGCGCCGCCACCACCCTGCACTTTGATCACGACCGACGTCATGCCTGCTGTTGGCGTGTACGTACCAGACGCAGCGAAGGTTTGGACATTAATCAAACGCCCCGTCGCCTGCCCAAGCTGCATGGCATGCAGCGGCTTCGTGGCCGGATTGATCTGTTCCGCGCCGCCGGTCTGGCTATTCAGCACCAGCTCGCCGAGGCTTGCACTATAGAGCGCGGTGTACTGTGAGCCGGCGACGATCTCACCGCCCTGCAGTGCTCCGGCCACTCCTACGAGATTGACCGATCCTCCGCCGGCGTTGATCGTGCATGGACCGGTGTTGTTGTTTGCGGCCTTGAACGTGATTTCCTGCCCATCGGTGTAGGCAGTGAGAGCCGGCGTAAGCGAGAGCGCAATCTGGTTCGCCGTCGTGCTCGTATCGACTGCGTAGCCAGGGGAGCCCGTCTGCATCATCTGCAGCAGACTCGTGACCTGCGGCACGCCGGCCGGCACCGAGATGTTGCCGGACGTGACGGTGCTCTGGCCATTCGCAACCGTCACGACGGCAAGCGCAGTCCAGCCGCTGTCGACCGTCGGCGTGACTTGGGTGCCAGTGGTCGCGGCGGTACCGGCTTTGGCCTGAATGACGCAGACGCCCTGACGTTCAGTGGGCAGCGGGGCGCCCGAACCGCCCTGGCCGTTCAACGGGATCTGAGGATTCGCGCTGTTGAAGAACGGCAGCACGGCCGTCGTCGTGTCCTGATCCTGATACTGCGCTTCGATCAGGTAAGCGATGCTGAAGCCGCTCGTTGTCGGCGCAGGCGTTGAGATCGTCTGGGCCGCCATGTTGAGGCCCTGCTTCAGGATCATGTCGGTCGTGTCAGCCGGCAGAGAGCCCCAAGTCGTCGCATCGACGGCCGTCATGCTGTAGATTTCGCCGATCCCGACAAGCACATTCAGCGCGGCAGGGGAATTCGGCGTGACTGGAAGCCCGCGCACGACGGTGTTACCACCGAATGCGGCCTGCGAAAGCTTCGCTAGGCCGATCATCGTTGCGCGTTGCGCGAACAGGAAGTCGACGCTGCGGCCCTGTTCAGACGTGTAAACAATTGGTCTGTCCATTCTAAATTTCCTTAGAACTTCTATAATTTGGCTTTCGGCGATTCAGTGAGGAATTCGGAAATGATCGAAATACCGCTCACGCAGGGCAAATCCGCGCTTATCGATGACGAGGATTTCGAACTCGTCTCAAAGCACAAGTGGTATGCAGAGAAGTCAGGCGACGGACGCCGCTGGTACGCCGCGACATCGATCCGGACTGCTGACGGGAAAAAGACAACGATCAAGATGCACCGCTATATCAAGGGCATCACCGACCGGAGAATCGATTGCGATCACCGCGATCTGAACGGCCTGAATAACCAGAAGCTCAACCTACGTGTCTGTACCCGCGCGCAGAACATGCAAAACACGCCAGTCAAATCGAATAGCAGTAGCGGTCTTAAAGGGATCGTGCTGCATAAATCGAGTGGCCTATGGGGCGCCCGCATCCGAGTGAACGGGAAGGTCAAATCGCTCGGTTATTTCTACACTCCCGAAGGCGCGCACGCGGCGTACTGCAAAGCTGCTGCCGAACATCACGGCGAGTTCGCCCGTACTGCCTAGGGCGTGACTGGGTTGTCTTCGATGCGCATCCATACAACCGTTCCTGTCATCCGCGTCGATTCGACCGCGGCGATGATCGCGGCGTCCGTGATGGCAGTAAGCGGTGTCTCGGACCATGCTCCGTACGAGTCCCATGACCAGCGCCACGAATCCAGTTCGCCGAGCGATTGCGCGTTGGTGATGGGCCGGTAGGCCGTGACGAAGCTCTGGTAGGGCATGGGAGCGCCCCATTTGCCGACACCGGTATCCCAGTAGAAGCCCCCATCCCAGCCGCCTGAGTCCGTCGTATTGCTCGGCTCGAAGATGTCCGGCACTCGACCTGTGATGAGCGTCAGCACCGCCGACATGTTGGCCCGCGTCGGCCCCTTCACGAACAGATTCGCAAGGATGCGGGCGCGGAAAGGACCGTCCTGCTCGTTCGGCAGTCGCGGCAGCGTCGTGCCGAAGAAGTCATTCGAGATCAGGTCAAGGTAACCGTCAGTCGCCGTTGCGATGCGCGTCTGAAGCGTCGCGTAAGTGATCTGCGCATAGATCGTCGAGAGAGCCCACGCCGGCCCCTGCAGCGTCGCGTCGAAGTTCGGCGAGGACTGGAACCACGACTTCGGGATCTGCGCCTTCAGCCGCGCGAAAATATCAGCGATATCACCCTTCATGTGATGCTCACCGTGCCCGCGATAATCTGCTGCTGGGCAGATGCCACCAGGTCAGACGTACCACCGTTGATGGTCAGGCCGGTGACGGGCAGCGTGACACCGGACACACCCCAGATCACCGCATACAGTTGCGACCAGGACAGCGTGCCGCCCAGCGGGACCGCCGCAATGAAGTTTTCGATTGCCGTCGTCACCGCAGCTTCGACATTCGGCTGTGTGAAGCCAGCGGCGGCCGTCACACTCGCGGCAATGTTCGCCGTGAGATCCGTGGCCGCATAAACGGCGAATGTGATCGACAGCCCACGAATGGCATTGATCGCGGCGTACACCGTATCGTGCAACTGCGTCGTGAAAGGCGAGATCACGACGTAGAAGAAGCCCATCTGCGTGGCGCCACCCAACGTCTGGTTCTCGACGATCTCGAACTGGATGCCCTGCTGCAGGCCTTCGATTGCCGAGACGACCGCCGAGTAGATCGCTGCGCGCAGACCTTGGATATAGGCTGCGAAGCGCGTCATCACGGCTTCATCGGTCTCTTGGTTGACGCCATTCGCGAACGAATTTGGATTCGTCACCGTGTCGACGCCAACGATGGCAGTCGAGATGGTCGTGATCGATCCCGCCGCGACGTTGGTCTGCACACCGGTGTTCGTCGCCTGGACCGTCGCCTGTCCACTCGTGACGCCGGCCGGAATTATGTAGGCGTTCGCCGCGACGTTGAAGTAGGTCTGCGTCGGGTCCGGGATGACCTGAAACGGCTGCGTCCCGTCGGCGGTTTGCGCCATCGCGCCGCCCGAATACGTTACAACGCCCGTGGAACTGATCGAGGGCGTGCCAGCCGGAATCGTCGTCGCGTTAGTCGGCGTAAAGCGTGAGAACAGCACTTGTCCGATCGAGCCGACTGCCTGCTCGCGCGGCGGACACCCGAAATCGGCGATGAACGTGTCGACGTCCTCGCCTTCCGACGTCGACAGGCGCGTCACGTTGAGCAGCGTCATGATCAGCGACTGCAGCCACATCGCCACGCCAGCCGTCGCCTCGACGCGGGCCAACTCAAGCGAGCCCACAACGAATGTCAGAAAGACCGCGATAGCACTGGGAATGGCCGCCACCGCCGACTGGATCGCCGCGACCTGCTGCTGGACGATTGTCGTGAAGCTTTGCTGGTTAAGAGCCATATGCCGGGACGTTGAAGTTCAGGGTCTGCGGAACGCCGGTGGGCGCGTAGATATAGTTGATCGCCACGCTGAGGAGGCCGGTCGCGTCGTTCTGGTAGGTGAAGGTCGGAGGGGGCTGCTTCTGCACATCGGCCTCAAGCGCCAGGACGCTGTTGATCAGCGACTTGATCAGCGCGAACTCTTCGACCGACAACGCATGGCCGACGAAGCGGCCGAGGCCAGCGCCGTAGGTCGGATGCCAGATGTATGTACCTGGTGGCGTCAGCAGCGCGCGCACAATACGCTGGTTCAGTTCCGTCACGCCGGTGGCAAGCAAATCGTCCCCTGAGGCCGAGAACTGTGTGTCTTGGCCCCACCAGTGAAATTCATCGGGCATCGTCTACTCTCAGGTCGGCGGGCTGGTCTGACTGCCGGCGCCGTGTTCGAGGTGGGTGTGGTTGTGCACGCTCTTGCCCTGCGCTGTCAGGTCGTTGTTGACCGTGACAGGGCCGTTGAGGGTCGCGTTGCCGCCCTGCGGGCCGGTTCCCTGCGTGACCTGACCGTCCAGTTCGATCGCGGGCGCAGACACGGTGGCTTCCGTGCCCGCGGTCAGACCGATCGTTTGGGTGGCCTGCATCACGATCGTCTGGGCCGAGAAATTCATCCCGGTGGCCGCGTTGAAAGTCATGGTTCCGTCGTTGTTCAGCTTGACGTAGGAACCCTTACTGTCGACGATCGCCGCTTGCCCCGATTGGACGACCGGGGGGCGCGCTGAATTGTTGAAGAAGCGTCCACCTACGACAGTCGCCTCGACCCGGCCATCCATGAAATCGAGCCGCACGGAATCGCCGATACCAGGCCCGAACACCGCACCGAAGTTGTTGCCGACCCAAGGGGCCGCGAGCGGAATGAAGCCCGTCTCGTCGGTGAGATTCGGCAGAATCAGCACCTTGACCGTGTAGTCGTTCGGGTTGTACGCGCTGATCTGGCCGTACTTCGTGAAACTGAAGTTGCCCATGAACTCGGACACGACACGCTTGATGTGTTCGATCATGAGAGCGTCACCGTCTGCGCATCCGTTACCGTCTTGCCGTGGACCGATACCTCAAACCGCGGCGGATCGACCTGAAACCTGCGCCGGATGCGCGCCGCTTCATAGGTCGTATCGAACGGGGTTCCGGTTCCTTGCACGATGACCGGCGTCCACGGATAGATGATCGTGTCGCCGGGTAGCGTCGCCGACATCTTCAGTTCGTGCTTGCTGATCTGGTCGAGCAACTGCTGCGCCTTCGCATCGCACTGCGCCTGCGTCAGCCCGGTGAACGTGAAGTCGTACTGCTGCAGCGTCTGCGCGAGCTCAGCATCGCGCTCAACGCGTTTCGCGGTCTTGCTGGCAGTGGCGACGGACGTGTAGACGGCGTTTTTCGCGCCGTGATAACTCCGCACCCGCACCGACACGTCCTGCGCGAGCGTGAGGTCGTGTTCGAACTCGAGGCTCGTCGCATTGGACGTCGGGTAGGGTCTTTCCGTCGTCGGCGGGTCGTACTGGACCAGGTATGGTTGATTCGATACCGCGCTGCCGAATGCCCCGAAATACAGCGTGCGGCCCAGCACGAAGCATTGCACCCCCTCGTGCTGCGCCAGATAGGTCAGCACGGACCACATGGGCTGCTGCCGGTGCAGGCTGACGTGATCGAGCGTGAAGAAATGCCCGACAAGATCCGTTGTTGCCTGTACATTCGGCGTTAATCCGACCTGCTGCGCCAGGAAGGTAGCTATCTGGCTCGCCGTCTGGTTCTGGAACTTGATATCGATCTTCTTATCCGTCAGCAACGCGGTCAGATCGCGGCCCGACAGGGTGAATCCGAGTGTCGCGGCGTTGAGGCGGATCGAATCGATGCGGAAGGTCTGCAGTAACGTCAGATCCGCGGCTGAATAGTTCTGCGGATCCTTCGGGAAGCCCACATAAACATCCACCAGGATCTCGGTCTGTTGAGTCCACCATGCCCAATCCGAAAAAACTGCGGGCACCTCGATGCGGATGGTACCGGCCTCGTTGATACCGTTGTGCTCGCCATCCCAACTGGTCCAGTCGATCACCTTTGAGCCCACCTGCAGGATCGCCCGCGGTGAAACGAGCGCGCCTGTGGTGGGAAGGGTATTGATCATGCTGGAATGGTCAAGGTATTGATGCCGGTGAGTACCGGGTCACCGCCAAGTTGAGGATTGGCGGCCAGAATGTCCGTGAAACGGCCGGCATCGCCATATTGCTGCGAGGCAATCGTGTAGAGATCACCACCACCGACGGTAATGGTCTTCGAGCTGGTCGGCGTTGAAACGAGCGGGAGATTCACCTGCATGCGCGCACAGATGCTGCGCAGTTCGTACAGTTCGGGCAGTTGTACGGCCGCATTAGCTTGCGCGAGCGCGCTGAAAATCACCGTGTTCGCAGGCAGACCAGGCAATACACCCGAGCCGCTCGCCATCGCACCTTCCGCGTTCGCGATCAGCGATTGCACGTGCGACGCCACCGCGGCAAGGGGCGCCGTCACCGATGCTACGGTGCTCGCCACGGTGTTGAGCACCTGGTCGGCGCAGTTGGCAATGCCGGAAACGAACGAGGTCACCGCCTTCAGGCCATTCGCGATCGGCTGCACAGCGGCAGTCACGGCGCTCATAGCGCTTTGCAGATCACCCGCCAGTCCGTTCAGCGTCGAATCGCCGATACAGTTTGACAGCGTGCCCATGCGCGCCATATCGGTTGCCAATGACTGCGCTGGCGTGACGGCCGGAACCGAATCAATGGTTGCCGTTTGATCCTCGATGACCTCGAAACTGATCGAGTAGGGGATCTTGAACGGCTTCTCGTAGTCGGCATGGAAGTCATGCACGACCACCTGATAGCGCAGCGCATCCCATGACAGGGTGCATTGCAGGCCCTCCCGGCGAACCGAGTCCAGAAAGCGGGCGCGCGACAATGCCGAGGTGTACAGGAACCACCCAGACCACGACAGCGGTTCGTCGTCGGCTCCCATCGCATTGATGCGGCGCCGGCCGCCGATCATCTTCTGGATGTCGAGCAGTTGCGCGCCACCGAACCGGATCTTTTCCGGCACTTCCGCATCGGTAAAGACGAAAGACCCGTTCGGCGTGTCCAGTGTGAGGGTCGCAAAGGTCATCAGTACATCCCCATCCCTGGACTGTACGGCGCAGCCTCAGGATTGAAGCCGGTCGGCCCGGTGCCCTTCGGCGGAATCAGCTTCGTCGCGATCTCGTGACTGTCGACGTAGAAATGGTTGTGAATGGCGTCACCGAGTTTGCCCCACGGCGAAACCGGTTTTGTCACGTTGTTGCCGAATCCGGGCACACCGCCGGCGGCACCCTGAAAGAAGGTGTTCTGCTGGTCTGGTGTCATCTTCGACGCCACGGAATCCATCGCGCGCTGGATCATGTAACCGATACCGCCAGCGATGATGGCGCCCACTGCAACCACGCCACCTGCAGAGGCCAGCGCAGCAACGCCAATCTCTTCACCAGTCATTGCGGTAGCTGCGCGGGCGAGTAGGGAGCCCGCGCCCCCAGCCAGATATTTGGTCAGCCCGACTGCGGCTTTCTCCATCATCCCGGCCGCGCCCTTTGCGCCACTCCATGCACCCATACCGGCGATGGCCGTACCGAAGAGCAGGCCAACGTCGAGCCCCGCACCCAGTACCGGGTGATCCTTCGTGAATCCGGCGGTACCGGAAAAGAACGAATTGGCCGCGCTCAGCGCTGAATTGACCGGACCCATCAGCGTTGCAGTGCCGTTCATCAATGTAATGTTGGCGTTGGCAATGGTCTGATCTGCGAGGCCCACCGTGCTGACCTGACTCATCATCCGGCCAACGTCCATCGGCGGCTGTGACTGGTTCTTCAGGTCGCCCAATGCATGCAGGTTCGATAGCGTCGAGTCTTCGCTGAAGAATGACGCTCCTCGAGCCCCCTGCACACCGAAAGCCATCCGGAGCAGGGCATTGAACTTGAGCGGCTCCATCTTTTCGCGATCGGCCGCAAGGATGGACACCTCTTTCATGAGGTCCATGCTGCCGTTCGCGTAGAACTGCGACTGGTTGCCCTTGTATAGGCCTAGATCCTGCAATGCCGTGTTCTGCTTTGCGTTTGAAAACAGGCCACTACCCAACGTATTCGGCAACGCGTTGGCGGCCATGGCGTTAAGCCACGTGCCCGACTTCGTGTTCATGATGCCGCCCTGCATCATCGTGGCGATGAGCAGCATCACATCGCTGGAATTCGCACCGGCAGCGTGCAGCGAAGGCAATGCATAGCTAGCAGCGCGCCCGATCTGGCCAAGCGACGCGTGCGACGTGAGCGATGCCTGGAGCATCGACTCGTAAAGAGGTTGGGCTGCTTCTGGCGAATAGGCGCCGGCCATGTGCGACAAGCCAATGAATGCCTGTGTCGCCTCAGGCATTGATACGCCTTTCAGCTTGGACTCGAGCGCGATATACGGCATCGCGAAGTCCATCATCTGCTTCTGCTGCCCCGCGGACAGCGTTCGCATCAGGCGCGAACCTTCCAGCATCGAGTCGCCGAACGGTTCAATGTGACCGCCCGTAGCCCATGCGTACTTGCTCGCGTATTCCATCTCGCGAGCGCGCAAGTTCTCGATGTTCGGCTGCCACTGGTCGAACGGTACCTGTGCTGTGGCGACCGATTTAACGTTCGCATCAGCCAGGCGGGCGTTTTCGTACACGCCATAGAGCATGCCGGCACCTGCTACGCCGGCAGCCGTCGCACCGCGACCAGAAGACGTCGAGCGGTCGTCATCGGATGCGGAACCACCGCCGCCACCGCCGGGCACCCGTCCACCAGGCGTGCGCATGCCATTGGCTTCAGCTCGCGCCGCCGCCATGTTACGGGCGAGATCCCCGCTGCTGGCCGCCATGGTGTCGAGCACGTAGCTCGCGCGCGTGAGACTCCCGGCGCTGTCGCCAAGGGCGGTTGCAGCCGTCGCGGCCTTCTCGAAGTTGCGGGCCATTCCGGCGCCGGCAGTCGATGCTTTGCGTGCACTCTCGACGAACGCGAGCATTGAGGCATTTGCCTTGTCCGCCCATTCGACGATCAGCATCAGCCGGTTGCTGACATTGTCCTCAAGTGTGGCGGTGACGCCGATGGCATATGCGTTAATCATTTCCTGCCCGCAAGGGTATCTTCGACGGCCTGTCCGACCAGATTCACGACGTTTTCGGTGTTGCGATACATCGCTGTTGCCAGCACCGGGCGAGGTGGGATGCCCTCAGGCGTTCCTTCTTCCTGCCACACCATGACCTCGGCTTCACTGCCTACCGCGAACGCGCGAGGCTCCGCCTCATGCTCAACGCTTTCCCGAAGACCGCCTTTCACTAGCAGCGGGGTGTTATATCCGGCATCGTCAGCCGCTTCGCCGTCGACGATTGCCTGCAAATGCTGCTGCTTGGTCGCATCCTTCAGTTCGGCCCACGGGGTGAGCTCTCCCATGTCCTCGCGCTGGTAGTGGCCGAACTCTTCCTTGGCCGTCGCCTCGACGAGGATCGCGCCCGTCTCCATGGCAGCCGCGTAGGCCAGATCGAGTTCAGCCGCCGCGCGCTCCATCGCCCGGGCGAAAGCGCCGAATGACTTGTATGTCTTCATTTCGGCTTCTTCCACTCCATGCTTGACCACGACCACTCGGCGCCTTGGATTTCGCCCGCGGCAATGCAGAATCCAAGCAATTCAGCGGGCTGGAGTCGTGTCGCGACATCCCACGGGACACCGGCTTTCGTAAGCATCAGCACCTTACGCACGCCAGGGTCCCGGCTTATTTTTTTGCGGCTTCGCGGTCTTCCTTGTCATCGAATAGCTTGATGCCCTTCGTGAGCGCGGCGAGACCCTTATGACCGAGCCGCCCGATCAGCGCCTTGACCTGCAGCAAGGTCGTGGGCAGATGCACGGGGGTCTCATCGATCGCGCTCAGGTAGATGAGCGGCAGGCACATATTGACGAAGCGGGTGTTCTCCGCCGCCTCATTGCCGATGGCCAGCACGAGTTCGTACTGCGCAAGCGGGCCCGGATAGGTCAGTGTCAATTTGCGGCCATCGGCCACGTCGACGACTGCCGTATCGCCATTGAGCACCGGTGCGGTGCCGCTGGTTTCTGTAACGTTCAGTTCGGTCATAGGTTCAGTTCAACTGGATGCGGGTGGACGCGAGGAACGAGACGCGCTGGATCACGTTCTTTTCGGCTTCGGCGTCGCCAGCGTCGTCGAAGTAGAGGATCACACCCTGAAGCTGGAAGGTGCTCGGCGGTCCGCTGATTTCGGTGATGGTTTCCTGGATGAAGCCAGCCGGCTGGACGATGCCTGCGTAGTAGTTCGCCTCGAAGTTGGCGAAGTACGTATCGAGCGTCGCGTCAGCGCGCGAGACTTCGAACGAGCCTTCCCAGCCACCCTCCTGGAACGAGAGGTGGATCGGCAGCGTGTTGAGCGGCTTCACCGTCAACTTGTTGGTGATCTTCCGCTTCTTGAAATTCAGCAGCGTCGGCAGAGTGAGCAGGCCGGCCGACGTATAGACATCGAAGCGGTAGTCACTGCCTATATTCAGGCCTGATTGCGGCATGGCTTACTCCAGATGAAAAAGCCACCCGAAGGTGGCTAGATATTCCAATGAATGGGTTACTGCGGCGTTACGGTGACGGTCTGTCCGCCCTCGATATTCACGAGGAAGTACCGCACGATCGAGAGATACGTAACCATGACGGTCGCGACCATGTAACCCAGCGCAACCTGACTGATCGGGTTGTTCGCCGCGTTGATCTGCACCGACCACCCGGGCTGCGTCGGCGCATTAACGTTGCCGATCATGTTGTTCGCCTGCAGGTTGGCGAAGAACGCATCCATCGCGCCCTTCACGTTGCGCCGCAGGTTGATCGTCTGGACCTTTCCCGGCACGTAGCCGAACGCACTCGCGATCGTGAATGCGATGTAGTTCGTCATCCGCGTGTAGTTGTCGCCGTTCGTCGCGCTGTTGCTGCTCGCGTTGCGACCGGTGCGGCATGCGAAGATCGCGCCGGCCGGAGCCGGGTTGGTGATCACTTCGAGGCGGGAGGTGGCCGCGAGCGCGATTTCCGCATCGCTGTACGGCTGGTTCTGCTGGCTGCGCTGGGTCGCGAGGATGCCGCTGATCGGCGCATTCAGCACAGACTGCTCGGGACTCGTCGAGGCCTGTTGCGCCGAAGAGAACGTGGCGGGCGACACCAGACGGTTCACGCCATTGACGGTGTCCTGCCAGAACGTCCAGTCGCCCACCAGACACGCGAAACCATACCCATCGACACCGGCGCTCGAGAGATTGGCGGCGCTCGTCGTAATGCTGGTACCCACCGGGTTCGCGCTGTGGAAATAGATGCCTTCCTGCAGTCCGAATGCGAGCTGGAGCGTCCAGGTGCTCGGTGTCTGGCAGTCAATCAGGTTGCCGACCTGCGCACCCGCCTTGCGAAGCGCATACATACCGGAACGTGTCAGGCCATCTGCGCCCACCATCGTGATATCGGTCACGCCCGCCGTGCCATCGGTACCGCCGGCCAGCGTGTAGGTGTTCGTGAGGTTCGGCGCGTTGGCGGAAGTGCCCAGCGTGGCGATGCAGTTCTGCGACGGGCCACGAAGCCCGGTCTGGCCGTTGTTCACGGCGTTGACCATATTCAGCCAGACGCTGGTCACCAGACTGATCGTGCCGCCGGTGCCGCCGCCGCCCGTGAGTGTGGCGGTGGCCGACGTGTAGCCTGCGCCGGAGATGCCGGGCGTGAAGGCGCCAAGGCCCCACACCATGTTGACCAGCGCACCAGTGCCGACACCAGAGGTCGAGGCGGGCGCGACCGCAGCGGTCGGCGCCGTGCCGCCAGTGAGCGCGCCGGCGTTCGTGACGGTTAGCGACGTGATGACGCCAGCCGTAGCGGTGACCGTCAGGATGACGCCGTTGGCCATCGTGATGGTGTCACCGGTCACATAACCCGTACCGCCGATCGCCCCGCCGCCGGTGACGTTGGCCGACAGCACCTTCAGGCTAATCGTGCCCGTCGCCTGCACGCCATTGGCGGCCTGCGGCGCCGAGATAGCCAGTCCGGGAACAGATGTAAATCCGGTGCCCGGGGTGACCGTGCCGCTGGCGACGCCCTGCGAGAGGTTGTCGAATACTTCCGGCGTGAAGCCGTTACGCTGGATCGACAGCTTGTAGGTGTTCGCCGCGGTGCCCGCAACGATTGAGCATGTGATGCCGTTGCCGACGATGCCGGTGTACAGACCCGTCAGCGTCATGCCCGTGACCGGCGAGCCGAGCGTGTCTTTCAGTGCCGCGCTGGCAGCGGTATCCGTACCATCCGTGACGCGCACGAGGACGTAATTCTGGACACCGTTCACATCGCCGATGGCGACGGCGCTCGCGATGTCGCGCGGGCGGTTGGTGACTGGTCCGATGAGTGTCTGGGCCTGCGCGCTGTTGCCAACGCCCATCATGGCCGAGTTGACCGGACCCCACGAACCGACACCAACGAGGCCGAGGCCATCCGTTGGCACGCCGTTGATATACGCGATACTCGGCGGCTGGATGATGACGTACAGGTCGGGGGCCTGCAGCGCGGTGACGTTCAAACTGCCAGCTTGAAAGACGGGCATCGTTTACTCCGGGCGTAAAAAAACCCGCTCGAAGCGGGTCCAGAAATGAAAAAACCGCCCGGAGGCGGTCTATTTGACGAGGGTGGGGCGGTTCAGTGAGGCATGAGCAGGCGCGGCGGGATCTTCACGTTCGGCTTGTGTCCGTCGATGAACCAGACCTGAATCTGCCAGGCCTGCCGGGTCCAGTCCACGCCGAACTGCTCACGCATGATCTCGATGAAGGCTTTCTTGATGCGCACACAGACAGGCGGGGTTGCTTCCTGCCCGACGAAGCGTTGGACCGCCAACTTGAGCGCCATTCCGGCCGCACGGCTGCGATCGATACTCATCCGATCACCTTGTGCACGAAATTGGCGTTCTCGCCAGCCAGCACCGCGGTGATTTCATCCTGATCGCGGATCGCGTCGCCCTTGCGATAGTTGCCGAATGCGTGCCGCACGACGAGGTAGTAGCCGAGTGTATTCGTTGCCATGTAAGCCTCAGATGTTCGTGGTATTGGGCGAGCCGTTCACCGGCGTCGTCGTCACACCGAAATTCGTGACGGTGTTGGTAGTTGTCGGCGCCATCGTGGCGTACTCGACTTCGTACAGCAGGTTGCGGCGGTAGATCTGCGATTTCTCGCTGGCGTCAAGATCAGTAACGCCTCGATACAGCAACCTCGCCCACGTGTTGTCAGGCATAACGATGCGAGGCTGTTGCTTGAACGAAAGCTCAAGTACGCGCCCGATGGCATCGCGCAGCGACTCGGTTGGACCCCAGATCGCCAACATAAAGACCTGTGCTTGGCGCCCGATTTCCTGCTGAACCGTGACTGGCACGGAAATGTCAGTTTCGATACTGAATGCGCCGTTAATCGTGACCACGTAGCCGCTTACCGACGCGCCAGGGATCAATGCGGCCAGTGCGGCAGCAATCGTGTTGACGGTGTCTGTTGCCTTGACCGCATAGCCGTACGGCTGGTAATTCACCGTCAGGGTGGGCGCTTCGCCCGCATTGATCGAGCCGCCGACTGTCACGCGGTTGCCCGCTACAGCCAGCGTCAGTTTCGGAGCCGGGATGGCGTTCTCAGCATCATCGTCACCCAGAAACCGGGTGGTGTTTTTCCCCATGCCCGGCATCTGGTAGATGCTGACCATGGCATTACTGCCAGCCACGATCGCTTTCAACTGTTGCGGTACCGGCCAGCCAGAGCGCACCACGACCGTTATACCAACCGCGCTTGCCTGACCCACTCCATTGGGATACATGGCGGCGCCAACGAGGCTGCCGAGGGTGTTCCGTACATCGGAAATGTCAGCCATTACGGCTCCAGACGTTCGACCAGAAGCGCATATCCTAGCGAATTCCAGTACGGGCCGGTGACCTGATAGCGCTGGCCGAGGTCATCGGTGACGATGTCATTGGTCTGGATCAGGCCGAGTTGCGCGGCGCCCAGCGGGATGAGGACCGTCCAGAGAGTCTTGCCGGCATCTGCCGGCAGGTTTGCATCTGGCTTGCCACTTGTCTTTTTCAACTGGATCGACGCAGGCAGATCGCTCGCCACAGCCGTTTCGTCAGCCGGCTCGACCCCGCTGTAGTCCGACGTGTAGCCGGGCGTGACGTCCGAGGTCGGTCGCGTGATCGCAATCGTGCGCGGATATATGAAGCTCATGTGAACATCCGCGCCCGATATGGCCCAAGCATCGCCTTGACGTCTTCGCCGAACAGGCTCGCGGTGAACTGTTCGATCTTCGTGTCGCCAGCCTGATACATCCGCACATTGCCCAGCGGCGGCAGTGATGCGAGCGACGTGATCACCTGGGCGCATGCCATCTTGACTTGCGAGGGCAGGTTCGAATACTGGAACCCGGCCACGTAGCGCGCCTTGATCTCGCTATAGTAGGCCAGCATGATGCCTGCCGGTACCCACACCTGGCCGGTCTCGGCCTCGATGCCGGCCGACGTATTCGCCGGCCACACTTCCCATGCTGGCGGGCCGCCGAACTTCATCAGCGACGCCAACAGGTTGAAGTTGTCCGTGTTGTAGCTGGCCTGATCGCCGCGGCGTCCATAGCCATACCGACCGGTGCCGCCGACGATGCGTGCAACCGGAATCTTCGCGAGCGAGATCTCGCTGCGGTTCTTCGGCAGATAGCGCTTCTCAGTGATCAGCAAGCCGGTTTCCATGACACAACCTTCAGCGTGTGCATACATGACGCCGTTCGGCACATTGGCCGCGGTCGTTCCGAGCGTGAGTTGCTGCCCGCTGATGTTGGTGATCTGTACGGCCTCGACCAGCGACGGATTGGCAACCCGGTCGAGCACCACGCAATCTCCAACCTGAAGCATGGCGGTCGGGCCGGTAACGTTCACCACAACGCCGTTGCCCGGACCGAACGCTGCCTGCGCCGTGAACGCCAGTTCAGGGCTGAGAGCGGACATGAAGCACGGCTGACCGGTTGCATCCGGCGTGTAAATCAGTCCCTCAGGCCGGCGCAGGTATCCGTCGATCAACTCGCTGGCCTGCGTGACCTGCGCTGCCGTCGTGCTGGCAGGCAGACCATAGGCAGCATAGTCTGCCGACTGGATATAGGCGCTGGGCATGGATCAGATCGAATAGAGGACAACACCGACGGCAGCGGCAGTGGCTGTTTTCACGAAGCGGAAGATGCCCGGATAAGCCATCACCAGCGCGGGAACCGTATTGCTCAGTTGCGGCGCGATAGCGGCAGGAACGGCCTGCCAGTTGCCCGATGCATCGAGCACCTGCATCGTGACAGTTTCGGATGTGCCGAGACCGCCAGCGACGACGGTGAACGGACCATCGGAAACGGTGCGCTGGATCGCCGCGGAATTAGCTGCGCCTGTCTGGGCGGCAACAACGATTTGTGCGGCTACGCTCATGTGACACCTTGCGGAAGGATCAACGGCGACCGCTGGGCGATGCGTCGGTCGAGCATGTACTGCCCGAGCTGCTCATCGACAGTCGCCTCGCCGTTGATAAACGGAATGGAGAACATCTTCGGCTTGCCCTGTTCATCCATGAATTCGGACACAGGGAACTCATTGCCCGGCTGGACGAATGTCGTCTGTTTGCCGCGCGCGCCAGGTAGATAAACCTTCATTCAGCCCCTCAAAACATAAAGGGCCGCCCGAAGGCAGCCCTTATCACTTGATTCCGACCGGATTACGGACGGTTCACGCAGATCGTCGCGTGCGCATACGAAGCGCCCTTGAAGATCACGGTATCGAACTTCACGCCCACGAACTGGCCAGCCAGGTTGCCAACCAGACCGAGCTGGAACAGACGCGGGTTCGGGTTGTATTCCTTGCCCGAGATCACGGGAATCTCCACTTCCGACTCCATGAGGATGGAGATGTAGTAGTTCTTCCCGCTTGCCGGCGTGCTGAACCCGTACTTGCCGGTGGTGTCCGTCGGCATGAACGGATCGCCGACGATCGGCAGTTTGCCGACTTGCGTCGAGATCGCTGCCACCGACACGCCCGCAACCACTTCCATCGAATCCAGCGTGATGCGCGTTGCCTTGGCTTCCTGGTCGATGTAGTCGGCCATGATCGGATTCATGTAGATCGCCGTCGGGCGAACTACATACGTGGCGTTTGCCGCCATCGTCGCGACAGCCGTCTTGATCGCGTCAATGATCGAGGCGCCCAGCGCGCAGTTGAATTGCTGCGAGACTTGTGCGAGACCGCCCATCCATTGCAGCGTGGTCGGCGCCGACATGCTCGTGTCGGTTCCGGCCCAGAACATCGACGCGCGCAACAGCTCGATCGCGCTGATGACGTCGTCGACGTCCTTTGCGACCACCGATGCGAACTGACCTTGCTGCTCGGTCACGTCCTTGTCGAACAGCGACAGGTTCGATTGAGCGGTCATCGCCTTGATGAACGCAGGGCGTTCGAGGCGGGTCGGGCCCGTTGCGGTAGCCGCGAGGTTCCGCGGATCGACGGCGGCCGCCTGCGCGAGCGCGGTCTGTTCGAAGTAGCGGTGCGGGTGACCAGTCGCGGGACGCTGCTCGATACGCTGCAGCGGAATGGACGAACGACGCAAGACATCCATGATCTCGCGGTCGAATTCGGGCACTTCGATTGCGCCGGTACCGAGGAAGTCGGCCGCCGCATCGAGGCTCAAGAGTTTGGCATCAACACCCATGTTCTTGCTCCAGAAATGAAAAAACCCGCCAGCGGCGGGTCTTGGGTGATTCGGGGAATGTGCTTAGCGGGTGCCGACTTCCATCAGGCCGTCGTTGCGGAGCTTCAACTTCATCTCCATCGCCTTCTGCCCGTGAATGTTGCCTGCATCGAGGATCGCGTTGACCTGGGTCGTCGACAGCTTGCCGTCCTTAACATCCGCTTCGACGATATTGGCCTTCGCCAGCAATGTCTGGATGTTCGCGGGCAGCGTGGCGCGCTCCGCGGGCTTGGCGGCAACGAACGCAGCAGCCTTTAGGTCGGTCAGCTTCGTATCCGCTGCGGCAAGTTCGGCCTTCAGGGGAGCCACGGCCTTTTCAACGGCAGCAGCGATCGCTTCATCATTCTTCTTCGAAGCGTCAGCGGCAGCGTTCGGCGATGCGTCGAAATAGCTGTGATCGTTGTAGATGTGCGGCACCTTGCCGGTCGCGGCTTCCACCGCCATGTGACGGCCGATCTTGCGCAGCGCAGCAGCATGCCCCATCGTCGGGTGCGAGCCCACGCCAGCGGCATCCATTGCATCGGCGCAAGCCATGCACGCTTCCACGTGCGGCTTGACCTGATCGATGATCGGGCCACCAAGCGATGCGCCCGAGGCTTCGATCTTCGTGACTTTCTCGGCCAGCGCTGCAACAGCGTCGTTCAGCGGCTTGTTGGCTTCGGCCAAAATGGCCAGCATTTCTTCCTTGGTCATTTCGAATTCCTGTTCGGCCTTGGCGGCCAGTGATGTGGTCCGATAGGCGGCCAGCTCCTTATAGAGCACGGCGGCACCCGTGAACACGCAGTAGTCAATCACCCACGGATCGGCGTCGAGGTCCCGGATGCGGGCGTCGAGTTCGTAACTGAACCCGAGCGCGCCCTTTTCGGCCTTGATCTGCTGACACTCGTCAGGGAAGTCTCTTGCGTAGAAAAAACCTTCAATCTCGACCGCATCTCCGACGATGGTCGCGCCAGTGATGAGGCCAATCTTTCGTTTGCGGTCATGGCCGCCGAAGCCGGGCTGATAGTCGACAGCCATTCCGAGCAGACTCGGTAGTGCGGCTTCTGCAACAGCCTTCGGCAAGATCGTCCGTTTGCCGGTCGATCCTTCCGGAGGCGCGTCGCTTGGCTGATCGATGCGCGTGAGCACGCCAGAGAACGGCATGCGGTTCGGGTGATCGGCGACTGTCGGAACATCAAGCGCCATTGCCTCGAAAGACATGGATGCCGTGACATGCCAGTCAGCGGTGTCGATACCCAGTTCCTTCGCGCGGCGCCGGATGTTCGCGCGGGCCTCAGACCTTTCGTCGTCGGAGAGATCCTTGGTGCGATCCACCACATCCCACGCAAGGCGAGTATGCGTCGCATCGTTGATCGGCAATTTGCGCTTGCCAGGCACGGCGAAGCGCTCGGCCGGCAAAGCATCGCGGGCCGCTTTGTCGAGATTCGACATGCGAAGTCCTTAGAGAAGCGCCTTGACCGCGCCGACAGCACCATCGAGATCGACAGCAGCGAGTTTGCCGCGCGCCGTATAGAGCGCGAACAATGCACCTTCGAGACTCGCGTGCAATGCCTGATCGCCAGCCTTCAGGGCCTCACGCGATGCGATCGTCAATTGCTCGACGGCGCCGACAGCAGGCTCATAGCCGCCTTCAGATACTTCTACTGCGCGCGCGGCACGCTGCTCTTTCGTCAACCCGGCCATGATCAGGCGAGGGTGGACGCGAGGGTGGTCAGCGTCGTCTTGTTCGTGCCAGCCGGCAGAACGCTGATCAGGTAGTTGACGTTCTTGATGATCTCCTGCAGGTCGCAGAGCATCGCGGACTGCATACCAGCGAGGTCAACGACGGATGGCAGCGTCTGTGCAGCGGCGGTTTCAGCGGGCAGCCAAGCGATAGCGGCGAGGGGAGTAGCAGCGGCCATTTACGGCTCCTGTATCAGTAAAGGTGAGGGGAGTTACGCGATGACCGTCACGTCGATCGTGCCGGCAGCGAGGGTGATGCTGGTTTGCGGAGGCGTCAGCGTGACCGTGAAGCCGGTGCTGCTCTTGCCGCTGACACTGCAATCGCACGCCTGACTGGCGGAAACCTGCACGCTGTAGTTCGCGGGCAGACGCAGGCCAGTAAATGTCTTGGTGACCGTGGCACCGGCACTCCCGCCCGCAGCAGTGGCAACATTCGGCAGATTGCCGATGACGATGCGATCCTGAAGCGCGAGTTGAAACCCCGTCGGCGATTCGACGGTATGTACGTCTTGACCCATGGAATGCTCCTGTCGGGCGAACGCCCAGAGATTGGTACTGCGGGGAAACGGGCGTTCGGCCCTATTCGTTGTTCACGATGCGCGGCGAGATCTGCTTCGCACCTTGCGCACCCTTCGTCGCGATCTCCATTTCGGCGAACGTCATGTCGCCCCATGGGTTGTCCATCGGTGGCCGACCACGTGAGATCCGGTATTCGTTTGGAATGATCGCGTTGTTCTTGTATTCGGTTTCATAGACCTTGGCGAGGTTGAGCTCGTCGTCGCGGTCCAGGCCCTTGAAGTGAAACTCAAGCTGGCTGAAACCGAGCTTTGCCTCGATCGCCTCGCGCGTCAGGTAAGAAGCGAAGTTGGTCGCGGCAGGGATGATTGCACCATCCCAGTCGCGATCGTCGGCGACCTCAGATGTATTGCGATTGACGTCGGCCTCGACACCCAGGTTCTGCGGGCTCAGCTCGAACGACGTCGCGATCTCGCGCAGCAGGAATTCCTGATACTTCAGGTAGAGAGCATCGTCGGTCGCGCCGCGCAGCTTGTGGACCTTCAGTTCTTCGCCGCCGAGCAGCGGTGTTTGCCCCTGGCCGTCAACGTCGTTACGCCACCAGTCACGGAAGGAATCGAGCGTGTTCCGGTCCATCCCGATGAACTGGACCAGGTTCTCGGGCTGCCCGTTGCTCGCCACATTGCCGGCGTATTCGCCGGTGCCGAGCTGGCGATTGATCGAATTGAATGCGACCTCAAGGCATCCGTAACCGAACGGGTTCTCGGTGTTCGGATCCTTGCGTACATAGATCAGCTGGTCATTGCGCAGCGGGATGCCAGAGACACCGCCGACGTTGCCGTAACCATGCGTCTGGATGTACCGCGCTTCGTTCTTGTCGCCACTCCAGCCCGCGTAAATCTGGATGCTCAGTGCGTCCACCGGCCACATCCACAACGGCCGGATCTTTTCGCCGCCCAGTTCCTGTTCAATCACGCCAGCGCCGCACAGTAGATAATCTTCGACGACCTGCTCGATCAGCGTGCGAAATGAATCGTCGTTGTTCGGTCGGCGAAAACACTCGGTCGCGACATCAATCTGCCGCTTGATCTCGCTGCTCACCGTTACGCCGTGCTTCGCGCGGATCTCCCACTCGAGCATGGCGATCGCACCCTTGACGCGGTTGATCGCCTTGCGCGCATAGGGCGTGCGGCTGAACATGCGCAGGTTCGACGGCGTCGGCTTGATCAGCGGCCGGTCTTTCTGGTACCGGACGCTCCCGAGGTTCATCAGGCGCGAATACGCCGTGGTGACCCGGTCGGGCAGATGCTTCGTGCGGCCGGCCCAGATCATCCGGGCGACGCGGTTTCCCGCCCACTCCGAGATGCGCTGCGTAAAGGTCGGCTTTTTCAAAAGGAATCTCTCTTTTTCGGGCTAGAACACCCAGCCTGGGCGCGCAATCGGCCACATTTCAGCGATGAAATAGCCCAGCGCATCAGGCGCGTGGTCCTTTCCAGAGGTTTTGTCAGGCTCGCCGTTTTTGTCGTAGACCTGTTGTTCGAGGCATTCGGTGACGATCGGGCATTTGTTGGTGTTGACCAGTAGCCCGCGGTGTCCAACACCGTTTAGCACCTGTGCATTGAGCGCATTGACACGGTCTTTCACTGCTGGATTGCGCGAATTCACCTTCACGGTCAGCCCGTGATCGCGCAGGATCTGCAGATCGGAGAGCGATGCGTTGACCGTCTTGTGCGCCTGTCCGCTTGCGTCTGGATAGACCGTCAGATAGTTCGTCGGATAGCGCTCGACGAGCATCCGCGCGAGAGCGGGTGTGTCGCGCACGCCGGTCAGCTCATCCAGCACCATCGGCTGGTCCATACGGTCGGCGCAGATCACCGCCGTGCAGTTGTAGACGTTGAAGTCCACACCGATATGCAGCGGTTCACCGCGCACGATCTCGGCATCGGTGTGATTCAGGCGCCGGTCGAAGTCTGGATATACAGCGCCGCTCGTCAGGTTGACGAACAGGCCTTCGAGATAGGCGTCCAGCAGGTTCGCTGGGTAGATCGCACGGAGCTGCTCAACGTACCCGTCGGGCAGGAACGGATTGCTCGACGTCGGCGCGCGATAGAGTTGGTAACCAGCTTTAGGTGATTTTTGCCACGCTTCATACACGAAGCGAAAGCCTTCCGGCGTGGTGGCGATCGCCAGCGTGTTCTTCTCGCCGTCCGGCTTTTTCTTCCGGCAGCGCGCCAGGCATTTGCGCCACGCGTTCGCGGCCTTCTTCTGTTCGAGCGTGTCAAACTCGTCTATGCCGCCGTCGGAAATCTCGAAGCCAACAATGCGGTCAGGATTGTCCAGTGTGCGAAAGATGCAGCTACCACCGGTCGCAACCTTCAGTTCCTTGTCCGACTTGTTCAACTTGTGCCGGATCTTCATCGCATCCAGCCGCTCTTCAAACTTCGGCCATGCGATCAGGCTGATCAGGTCATACGTCGGCGCGAAATAGCCCACGTTGAACTGTGGGTACGCCAGCTTCTTCATCATCAGCCGTGTGATCAGCGCGTCTGACTTACCGGCGCCAAATCCACCTACGAAGGCTGGAAACTGCGCGTCGGAAAATACGAAATCTTCCTGCGGCTCGGTCAGCGCGAGATCGACGTCGAGTTCAATCGCCATCTTTCTTCGCCCTGCGTACCGTGATGCGGATCGCTGCCGGTGCGTCGCCGTCTTCGTCCGACATCAGATCGCGGCGTGCCAGTTCCAGCTTCCTGATGAGGTCGATCTGGCGAATGATCAGGTCGGCGTAATCAGGCGCGGCCGCCTTGATCTCGCGCTTGTCGAATGGAAGCATCTCCTTTTCGACCTGATCGAAGGCTAGACCGGTCTTGCGCGTTACCTCGACGGCCCCATCGACCATATCCATCAGTTCAAGCGAACCAGACAGGCGAACAAAGCGATGCAGCTTGACCCGGGCCAGCCGGATCTCGTCATCTAGCGAACCGACCTGAGTCCGCTGATAAAGCTTTCGCTCTTCTGGCAGCAACGCATCGCTGTAGAAGCCGTGCTTCAGTGCATTCGTAGACGTGTTCGGTTTCTTCGGCCCGGTACTTGCACCGCCATGCAGTTTGCAGCGCTTTTTCCCTTCCATCGGGGCGCGTTTGCAAGGACTGCCACCCCTTGTCTTAGCCCCACATGTTTTCGCCATGTGTGGCCTCAATCATGGGGTTTGTTTCGGTTATCTAGGCGAATTTCACTTTCCCGCGTACGAGCAGGGGGAAGAATTCACTCAGCAAAGAATAAAAGCGCCGCCGAAGCAGCGAACTCGGTGAGGGCCGAGGAGGAGAATAGAGCCGCCCGGGTGTGCTCTGCGTAGCCGTCCTACGCGTGACGGCAAATCAATCCGGCAGCAGCCAATCACCCCAAGCCACCCAGGCACTCGCCGCGGCAAGGTGGAATTGCGCTATTGCAGCAGCGCAGGCGGCAAGGTATTCGGTGAGGGGGTTCATTTCGTGAGTGTTTCTTCGGACTTTGTGAACCCAGCCAGTTGATACGCGGGATCAGTCTTCATTGGCATCACAGACAGGTCGATCGCCTTATACCAGCCGTTCATTTTGATCGTGCAGGCACGCCGCCCAAGCGGTTTCGCCTCGACTTCTACCAGCCGCGCGCCCAACCCGTCAGCGATGTACTGCATGACTTCAAGGTAGTTGCGCTTCAATGCCTCTTCAGACCACGGAGCCGCAATCAGGTCCAGATCTCGCTCCAGCGAGCCATGCACGCCAATGGCGTAGCCGATCTCCTTCGCCAGATCGCGGATGCGCTCGATGGGCGGCATTGCCGGGTATTCCCACTCGGCAGCCGGGATGGTTGTCGCGGTGCCGCACTTCCAGCACGTCTCGCCTTGACGCTGCGAATTGCATTGTGGGCAGTGCATGGTCATCACAGCACCATCTTCCGCAATGCCGCCAACCTTGCGAGCATAGAAGCCTTCAGCGCCGGATCGAGCGCACGCATGC
>Ga0302231_10000651_pt1 | contig 24606 bp, 32 predicted proteins | sample II_Palsa_N2_2_FD_193522 | JGI IMG/M metagenome (GOLD analysis project Ga0302231, IMG submission 193522) | Peat permafrost microbial communities from Stordalen Mire near Abisko, Sweden - II_Palsa_N2_2 | ecosystem: Environmental > Terrestrial > Soil > Palsa > Peat permafrost | place: Sweden...
TAAATTATTATTTTTTTCCATCCTTTTTTTTTTATTCCTCGGTTATAGACCCCACCACTGGCAGCGCTGACGACTGGCTGACCGAAGGTGCCGGCGTCTGGGGCTGGTGCATCGAGCTCCCCAACCTGATCACGTTCCAGCTGCCCCCGTCCGAGATCATCCCCACGGGCGAGCACATCTGGGTCGCCTTCAAGTACTTTGCCGAGCAGGTCTGGCTCAACGCCCCCGCCAACAAAAAGTAAAAGGAAAAGGGACACAAGCGGCACAGAAGTTATCTTGATGTGTTGTCGTACTTTTTTTTTTTACACAGATGAATTATTAGGAAAATCTAGGACGCAGACATTTTCGAGATAAAAGAGTCCAGGTTGTACTCTTCCTTGTACTGGTCCTCGTCCCAGAGCTTGTCGAGACCCGCGAGTACAGCCGCAAGGCCGGTGGGCTTCTTCTTGCTGCTGCTGCTGGCAACCTCGCCGTGTTGCTCTGCGTCTGCTTCCGCAGAGGTGCTTGCAGCGGCAGCAGCGGCGGCGGGTGCGCTACTGACGGTGAAGAGATCGACCAGTTGATCCGTGTTCATGGACTTTAGCGACGAGTTCTCGCTGTTGATGACCGAATTGGCGATGCCGATCTTGAACTGCTGCAGGCTCATGATCTTCTCCTCGAGCGTGCCTCGCGTGATCAGACGGTACACGTTCACCACACGCTTCTGGCCGATGCGGTGCGCACGGTCCATTGCCTGCAGGTCCTTTTGCGGGTTCCAGTCGTGCTCCATAAAGATGACCGTGTCCGCGCCCGTCAGGTTGAGCCCAAGGCCGCCCACGTTGGTCGTCAGCAGCAACTAAGACAATATTCCATAAAAATAAAAATAAACAACATAAAATAAAATGGCCTACCACGCCAATCGACGGGTCGTTGTTGAATTTGTCCACAATACGCTGACGCTCGAGGACGGGCACGGAGCCGTCGATGCGCAGGAACGAGACGTTGTCGCCCATAGGCTTGAGCAAGTCCAATTCGATGATGTCGACCATCGCCTTGAGCTGGCAAAAGACAAGGGCGCGGTGGGGCGATGTCGAGTCTGCACTCGTTGGGCATACTTGAGCACAAAGCAACCACAAAAAAGACAATCGAATAGTTACCCTTGGACTCGGGAATGCCGATCTCGCAGCTGTACAGGATTTGCTGCAGGGCAAGCAGCTTTGGTGCGACGACGACAGAGTGCAACAGCTGGGTGCGGCTCGCATTTGACGGGACGGCCTCACCAGAGAGCTCGGACGAGCACGACATCACAGACGCCCAGGCCGCGTCATCGCGCATGAGCCTCTGGTACTGCGGGTGCTTTGGCGAGAGAACGAGCAGTGGGTGGTTGCAGACTTTGCGGAGGTACTGGAGGGCTTGGAAGACGTGCACTGGTTTGCCCGCCGAGTCGTCGTCTAGCATGTCGTCGCTCGTCATGGGGAGGTCATCGTCGGCTTCAACCTCCTGCTTGATCGATTGCAGTTGCCGCTTGCTAAAGTCCTCGTAGAGCCACGCTTGCAGCGGGCTCAGCTCGCAGTACACGTCCTGGATGATCTTGGGGGGCAGGTCCGCAAGTACGTCCTCCTTCATTCTCCTCAGCATGAACGGGAGCATCTGGCGATGGAGGTTTTCGAGTGCGAGACACCCTATTTTTATTTACCGTCAAGACATACTTACAAAGGGGGGTGGGGGAGGGTGGGGGGGACAATACCTTGCTCCTGCTCCTTAGAGGACGCCTTGGCATCACGAGAAGCGAGGATGGGCTTGCCGTACCGATCGTGGAACTGCTTGGCCGTTCCAAGGAAGCCGGGCATGAGAAAGTCAAACAGCGACCACACCTCGATCACGTTGTTCTGAATGGGCGTTCCCGAGAGCATGAGGCGGTGCTCAGCACGCACCGTCTTGACGGATTGCGCAATCTTGCTCTTGGCGTTCTTGATGACGTGACCCTCGTCCAGAACGCAGTACAGAAACGAGCGGTTCTTCAGGAGCAGCTCGGCGTCGCTCCTGAGGATCTCGTACGAGCACACGACCACGACATCGCCCGCAGCCGCCAGCTGGGACAGAAGCGGTCGACGCTCGCCGGGTGCACCCATGTAGAGGAGCGTGCTCAGATGCTTGCCCGCAAACTTTTTGATCTCGTTGACCCAGTGCATAGCAACGGTTGGAGGGCAAACAACAATCGACGGATTCCGCGAGTGCCCGGCGCGCCGTTGGTCGTCGTGGGCGGCAGCGAGGATGCAGATCGTTTGCAACGTCTTGCCCAGTCCCATGTCTGGTGTACTTTCTGTCAATTATTATTAAATAGGTAATGGATGTACCGTCGCAAAGAATCCCGTTCAAGTGGTACGTGCGCAAAAAGTTGAGCCAGCTCACACCATCACGCTGATATGACCGCAGCTCGGCGTCGATCTTGACCGGCAGGTCGTAGTGCTCGGCGTTGGCGGGGTTCTGGAGCTGGCGAATGAAAGACCGCTTCTGCTCACGCTTGTCTTTGAGGGCCTCGCTCAGACCGGGCGGGTCCTGGCAGTTTGGCTCCAGCGGCAAAAGCTTGACCAGCTCGGCAAAGGCGGACGTGCACAAGTTGCGGACGTCGTCGTCCTGGTCGCTGAGACGGTTCATGACGGGCACAATCAGGAAAACCAAGAAGGGCAGCACGACCAACTGGAGATTTGCGCTGATGTCTGTTTTATTTTTTTTTTTCGTTCAAAACAAGAATAAAAGAATAACATACGGAAGAGGATCTCGGCTGCGCCTCGACGCGCAATGACATCAGTAGAGTCGGTCAAAAGGGGCACCGTGTGCTCGACGAGGAACTCAAACGTGGCACCGGGCTCGACTTGACAGAACGACGCCATCGTGAGCGCCGTCGCATAGCGGCTGAGGGGCTCTTTGCACTGCATTGTCAGGCTCAAATGTGGCAAGAGTGTCAAAAGCTGCGAGACAAGAAATATTTCTTTCAAAAAAAAAAAAAAGGGGGGGTCTTTTTCATTGAGATACCTGGGAACGCAGGCCCTGATGGATACTGGGGAAGAGGCCTGACATGATCTGCAGAGAGACGACAATGTCCTCGATAGTGACATCCTGCGGAAGGGTCGTGGGGTCAAATGCAAGTGACCAGAGGGACGGCAAATGATTGAACAGGTCGGCGCCAAACGACTTGGCGAGCTCAGTGAGCACAAACCGAGAGCCCCGGTAGCCCGTGTCCTGGGCAAGGGCACCAGCAGTCGGAGGTGCCTCGAGGACCTTGAGGGTGATACAGCCCTCGGTGGCCTTGAGAATTTCGGGGGCGATCGGCAGCGTGAACAGTGGCGTGCACGAGTTCTTGATAATCTTTGGTGCAGGCGACTTTTCGCGGCTCCGGCAGCCTTTGAGGATGAGACACAGAGTTGCGGCCGCCCGTTTTTGGCGCAGCGAATTGTCGTCCAACTTGATTTGATCCATCGTGGCTCGCACAAGCGGGGTGATCTTGTCGGGCAATGCACCGGTCGCGACGTAGGCGGATGATGCACTTCCGAGGGTGACGATGTCCTGCTGCTCCGACTCGACCACGTCCCACAGCTTGGACCTCAGTGCCTCGGAGACACGTGCTCGATCTACCAGTCCCTATTTGAAATTATTAGAAAAATAAAATAAGATAAGAACAATCAGTTTAAATACCCATTCTTCGGCCAAGGCACACGCGAGCTGCTTCTGGATGGGGACGGCCGAGTCCAGCAACGGCATGACAAACGGCTCCATGGATGCTCCTAAATTGGCACAAGCGACCAAATAGCCCAGGGCTTGAGAGGTGTAGATGCGATTGAGAAGTAGCAGTTCGCAGGCTAGCATAAAGTGTTAAAAATAACAATAGAGAAGAGGAGAGCGTACTGGCGGGCGGACGTATGACAATCACGCTACAAGAGCGCTGAATCCAGCTGGGCAACATTGCCGTTGCCGCACTCCCACCAAATGTGTTGAAAACCTCCTTCCAGAGGGCGAGCGATAGGTCGCAAATGGCGGCATCATCCTCCAGGAACAAATTGTCAAACAGGCGATTGTATGCTTCAGCGACCGAGGAGCTGCTCCAGGGGACAGCGGCGGTGGTCCGGAGCAGGTTCTTGAGCATGTCCAGGACGGCGCTGCGAACCGACGTTATCGGGTTCCGAAAGTAAGCCCAGAGGCTCGGGGTGAGCTGCTGGGTCGTCGCAACAAGCGCGGGGGACGTCTTGCTGGAGATCCACTCTGTGACATGCGGCAGCGAGAGAAGTGTGCCCAGGAGGTTGAAAATCGATGCCGTGGACGAGTCCAAGTCATCGAGCTCGTCGTGCTGGGCGAGGCAATTGGACAAGATTTCCACAAGGCTCTCGACGTCGCCTCGGGGCAGCTTGCAGAAATACGACGACACGGGCAGATATGCGCTCGCCGCGACCGACTTGACATCGTCGTTTGCGGGGTCTTGTAGGCTGTTTTGCGAAAGGCGTGAGTACAGGTTTTCCTCGACATTAAGCGTACGTTGCGGTGATCAAGGGCAGAGTCTTTGTAAGCAGAGGGACAGCGTGGTCCTGACGGACGGCCATGAGGTACTTGAGGCCGAGGAGGCCGCTGAGACGCACTTCCCAGCTCTCGTTCTGGGCGAGGACGAGGAGTATGTCGACGACCCTGAAGAGCTGCTGTTCCGACATGTGTTTGCCGACGGCGCCGAGGACCTGCGCGCACGTCTCGCGCACCGGGGCGACGGTGTGGTCGCCGCCGAAATCGTTGAATCTGTCGAGGGCAAAGACGCAGATGAGCCGGATCGCAACGTCGTCCAGCCACTGCTCATGCCTTGTGGAATTCACCGAATCATCAGAGTCCAGGCGCATGCCGGCCGTGGAGCCGTGGAGCTTGATCACCTCACGGAGGGCCACACCCGCGCCGTGACGGATCTCCCAGCGTGGGTGCAAAAGGTCGTGCAGGAGCTCATCGCAGAGAATTTGGAGGGGCCATTCGACACAGTACTCCATCGTGCTAATCTTTGACTTGACAGCCTCCACCATCATCGAGCTGGCACCCGCACCGCTGCTGCTGCTGCTTGTGGTGGCCACATTTTGGTGCGCCTGCTGGCTGAGCTCACTGGCCCTTGCGTCCATAGCCTTTGAACTGCAAAAAAATATTTTTGTATCCTTCAAAAAAGATTTTTCTTCTTTGTATACGTTTTCCGATCCGTCGACCCCTGCTTGGAGGACATGCGCGCCTTGCGCTTGAGGGCTGCGCGCTCACGTGCAGACAGATTGTCCGCCTGGACGAGGTCCTCTGCGGTTTGTCCAGAGTCCTCCTCCTCGGTCATTTCAGTATGCCTTGTTGTATTCATGATGAGGGTTGTATAAAATCAAATGGGGCATACTTTCGCTTGGGTGCTTGAGCTGTTGCTGCTGCTGCTGCTGCTGCGGAAGACGATGCTGCCGCCGTCGTTGACACGGCCATCAGGTCCTCGTCTTGCACATAGTCGATGGACCCAAACAGCTCCTGCAATCACGCACACCTTTTGCAAACTATTCATAATTAGTGTGCAGCGTACGTCCTGTCCCAGCCGCTCTCGCAACTGCTTCCGTTGCATCGCCAAGCGTTCCTTTGGGTCCATGCCGCCAAAGTCAAGATCAAAGTCCTGCGGCATTTGGTTCGCTCAATCGTCACAAGTGCCCACGACTCATCTTATTTACCTTGCCCTCTGAATTGAGCAGCAGCTGGCCGTTGGCGAGCACTCTCCCGAGCTGAAAGTGCGCAAATTCGAGCATGGCCCGTTCTGCAACACCCATTTTAAGCACAGCCAAGCAAGAAACAGCGACCGACCTTCCACCGCTGCCATCTCGCCGTGATCGTCATCAGCTGCCGACGATTTCGTGCGGTGCGCCTTGGGATCCCACGACGGCATGTTGGCCACGATCGCCTCGATGGCCGCACCAGCGGCAGCGCGTGTGTCCCAGTTCTTGCTGCGGAGGAACGGATGCACCTTTGTTCATGGCAAACGTTGATATAAAACGTGTGCTGACATTAGAGCGCATACTCTCGCCAAAAGCAGGTAAAACTCGTGCGGGTGCTGCTTCTGCAGCTCACCCAGCTGGGCAGCAGCCATCTTGCGCACCGATGCGCTCGAGCCCGTGTCCAGCAGCAGCAGCAACCGGTCCAACCTGTGCGATGCCGGTTTGAGGACGCAGTCCACAGTGTGTCTCCCATACCTGGTGATTGCCGCCATTTATTAAGTGTGCGGTCCCTACCGAATGCGAAGCCCAACGACCTTGTCCTTTGCGGCCGTCTGCCTGGTGGCGGCGGTGGCGCTGTACCTGCCGTCTGCCGTGCTGAACCTGCGTGTGGGCTCGGGGATCACGGCCAAGCTGGTGTGCTCGGGCGTGTTTGCGAGCGGGCGCGAGGCCGAGGACGTGTTCCGCCAGGACGTCGACCCCATCGCCCACTACATTGTCACGTACACGGTCGACCACGAGCACAAGCACGTCGACGTGGTCTCGTTGCCGCGGTGGCTGCCGGGTGGCGCCTCCCTGGCCGCACGGGCAGTGTACACCGGCAGCACCTACGGATGCCGCCTCGTGTACGACGACTACCCCACCGTCCCGCTCCCCGCCGCAGGGCAAGGAACAGCCGACCCCCAGGAGGCCACCGCCACCACCACGAGCTGGCCCCAGGGCGACGCGGGCGCTAGTGATGGCGTCCCCGCCGAGCTGCTGGCAAGGATCGACGCGATTGTGCAGGGCCAGCTCGCGCGGGACCCGCAGACGATCAACACGCGCGCGGTCGTGGTCGTGCACAACGACCGGATCATCGGCGAGGGCTACGGCACAGGCGTGACGAGCGCGACGCGGCTGCAGGGCTGGTCCATGACCAAGTCGTTCAACAATGCCGTGGTGGGCCGCCTGCTCAAGCTGGGCAAGCTGGACCCGGCCTTCCTCGACCAGCCCCTCGGGAGCAACGTGCCCGAGTGGGCCGCGCCGAGCGATCCGCGCGGCAACATCACGCTCAACCACCTGCTCACGGCCACAAGCGGCCTCGAGTTCAACGAGATGTACGGCGGGTCCAACGACCCCGCGACCATGCTCTTCACCCTGCCCGATGCGGCCGCCTACGCCGCGCAGAAACCGCTCGCGCACCCGATCGGCTCGGTCTGGTCCTACTCGTCGGGCACGAGCAACATTATTTCACGCCTCGTGCGCCAGGCCGTCTTCAAGGGCAACGACGCAGAGTACTGGCGCTTCCCGCATGACGAGTTCTTTGGCAAGATCGGGGCCAACAGCGCCATCATCGAAACGGACGCGTCGGGCACGTTTGTCATGTCGTCCTTCTCGTACCTGACTGCCCGCGACTGGGCCCGCTTTGGGCTGCTGTACCTCCACAAGGGCAACTGGCTGGGCGAGCAGCTGCTGGACGCGGCCTGGGTCGACGAGAGCGTCCAGCCCGCCAACAACTCGGGCAGCGTCTACGGCAAGCAGTTTTGGCTTGCCAGGAACAAGGCCACGGCCGATGGCGCCAACCACAACTGGGGATGGCACAAGGACGTCCCCGAGGACCTCTTCCGCTCGTCCGGCTACAACGAGCAGCACGTCTACGTCATCCCCTCGCACAACCTCGTCGTCGTCCGCCTCGGCTTGACCCCCGGTGGGTCGCCCGCGTGGGACCCCGCTGGGTTCCTCAACGCGATCATCGATGCTTTGCCTGCGTCGAAACAGTAAAAAAGTATCTTCTTTTTTAAGAAAACAGTGTGTCAGAAGAGCACCTCGCTGAGGGCCCAGTGGCTCTTCTTCAACCATTGGCTATCCTTTTCTTTCACAATTGTAAACATACACATATCTGCATCTGTTGTTGCACTCGGGGTTAATACATGTACTGCTGTTGCTGGGGTGGTTGGACAGGACGGCCCCACGGGTCCCACTGCTGCTGCTGCTGCGGCTGCTGCGGCTGCGGCTGGGGTAGTGGTGCCGGCTGCCTGACGCCAAACACGGACGGCTGGTAGAGCTCATCGGGGCTCTTGAAGACGGCGTATGGGTCGCTGAGGTTGATGTAGGCCGTGTCCGTCTTGGTCGGCTGCATGACAGGCGCCATGGGCACGTTGCTGCCGTAGAAAGCCGACGAGCCATTTGCGCTGCCGGGGACACTCTCCATCGACCGACTCGGGATCATCCCTTGGCTCGGTGCAGGAAACACGGACGGCTGCTGCTGTTGCTGGGCCACAAACCCAAACGGCGTGGCAACTTGAGCCGGCTGCTGCGGCTGCTGAAGGAACGCAGAGGCAGTCGGCATGCCAAAGGCAGACCTGCTCTCGATCGTGCGCGATCGGCCACGGGGCTCGGACAGGAATGCAGCCGTTGTCGTCGCCGTTGTCGTCGTCGTCGATAAAGAGGCAGCGGTCGACGAGGACGAGGAGGCCCAGGTAAAGGGGTTCGTTGGGACTGCAGCGGCCGGTTGGGTGGCTGTCGTTGTCGTCGGTGCAAAGCCAAACGGATTGCTGGGCGTGGCCTGATGCCAATCAGCACGAACTGCTGGCTGGGTGACCTGGAATTGCGCCTGGTCAAAGGAAGCCCATGCTGCACCTGTTGTTGTTGTTGTTGTTGTTGCGGAGGTCGGGGGCGTGCTTGTCCTCGGCGCATTGGGGAATATCGAGACGGGAGTCGCTCCAGCGCTGATGCTGCCGCCGCTGGGCCGTGGTGCAGGTGGAGCAGAGACGGGCGCGCCGGTGTTTGTGCTGCTGGTGGGCGTCACGGGCGCCGATGTGTTGCTCCCGCCAAAGACGACCGATGTTTCAGAGATTCCGGTAACGGACAGACGGCGACCCGCACGACCTCCAGTTGCAGGAGGCGGTGCGAGCGAGGGCACGGCGACGTTGCTGGACGCGGCCGGGCGAACGGCGGACGAGCTAGTGGTTGCCGATGTCACGTTGACCGGGATGGTGGATGACTGCTCCTCTTCCTCCTGCAGCCTGCGCGCAAACTCTGCGTCCTGCTGTTCCTGCTGGGCACGTTGACGCGCACGCTCCTGGATTGCCCGTTCCTCGTCCGACTGCAGTCGTTGGGCAATCTTCTCGTCGATCTTGCGCAGGTTCTCCTTCTCCTTGAGGTTGTCGATCCGCTTGAGCGCGTCAAAGTCGAGGCCGTCCTTGCCAAAGGTGCCGTTGGCTGCGGGCGGAGGAACGTAGGGCAAGTGCTTGACCAGCTCGGCCTTTTTGACATAGTCCTGGTCAACGAGGCTCAGCTTGTCGACGGCCACGGCGATCTTGACGCCGTTGATCTTGTGCAGGATCACCTTGCCACCCGGGTCCACGCCGATAAACTGCGCCTCAACCCTAAAGTTGCCTTGGAGGTCGGTCCACTCGCGCGTCTTGGACGGGTCCGGCTTGTCTGTGGAGCTGGCCAGTTCGGGGCGGCTCGGCAGGGCGCGCGGCGGCGTCGATTCGAGCATGAGAGCCGCGGGTAAGGGCGAAACAGACAAGGTGCTGCTTGCGGCAGCGTCGGACTTGGCCTTGGCGGAGGCACCGGGGATGGCAATGGCCTTGGGAGACTCAAATACGGCCAAGGGCGACGCGATCACGGGCGAGAACTGGATCATGTCGTGCTGCGTCCTGGGAACGCTCAGTTTCTGCACACTGGGAACCTGGCGCTCAGGGATCGTCGGTTTTTCTATCGAAAGAAAAAAAAAAAAAACAACTTGGTATTGCTTTTGTAATGTTTATTTTATACCTTTTTTGTCGCCCTTCTTGAAAAAGCGCGAGATGGGCTTGGAGGACGAGGACGATTCCTTGTTGCTATCTGACGGGTTGGGAGGCGACAGCGGGATGAGAGTATTGGTCTGGGCAGCGTTCTTTTGCGGCGCCTGCAAGTAACAGCAACTATTTAATATAAAAAAGTTGTCAGGTTTCGTACCGCTGTGGTGACGGCAACCGCTGGCGGCTTGCCCAAGGCCTTGTCTTCGAGCATTGCGAGGCCAACGATATCGGCCTGCTCCTTGATTTGCAGCTGCACCTGCTGATCTTTGACATCTTCCTTCTCCTTGCGGGACGACATGACGGCGTTGCGCATAATGTCCATGTCAGATCGCTTCTTCTGCAGGGCGTCGCGGGCTGCCAGGTCCTTTTCGCGTTGTATCCGTTCGCGCTCGGCCTTCTCCTCGGCCTTCTTCTTCTCCAGCTCCTCGGCCTGGCGTCTGAGCTCCTCCTGTTTCTGCTCCTCGATCTCCTGCTGTTGTTGGCGCCGCCGTTTGGCCTCCTCCAGCATGATGCGGTCGGCAGCTTGGCGGCGCTCGTCCTCGGCACTGGGTTGTGCAACCGCGGGCTGCGAGAGTCGCTGTGGCATGGACACGGGCACGGGTGTGACTTCAGGGAGGGCAGTGGCCGACGAGGACGCCGAGAATTGCCCGCTCGTCGCCGAGGGCTGCATCGGGGCCTTGCGCTCTACATACGTCGCTGGAACCATCCCCTCGCCTCGTCGTCCCTTGGCCACTAGCTGCACTTTCCACCAGGATGGGTCCGAGTCTGCAGGAATAAGTGAATTTAAAAAAAAATAACATGAAGCATTAAAAACTGTGTACCATCGAGGATGACTACGTTGTCGCCTTCCTTGACGGCCAGGTCGCCCTCCTCCTGAGGCACGTAGTCGTAGATCACCCGCCCGACCTGTATCAAGTGCTGGTCCGTAATCATGCCCGACTTGCGCTTGGCCATGGGCACATGCGCGACCGGCGGCGGAGGCTGCTGCTGCTGCTGCTCAACACTCGCCACGGGGATGCTGGTGACGGGCACGGGCGGCGGTTTTCCCAACGAGGCAGGGACGCTGGCGGGGGCTTGCTGCTGCTGCTGCTGCTGCACGGGCACGCGTGCCGGCGGGCGCGAGGGGCGTGCGGGCGCCTCTGCCGACTCAACGACCTAGGAAAGACAAGTAAATAAATAAATCAAATTTTAAACGCCGCATTACCTTGGATCGCGCCTTGTTGATCCTGTCGAGGACGTCGCGGGCGTCCTTCTTCTCGCCGACGTGCATTGTGACCGGGCCGTACGAGGAGAAGGTGAAGAACAGGTCCGACTTATTCACGTCGATCGTGCGGACGGTCGCGAGCGGCCACTGCTCGATGAGCGTGCGTTTGTCCGAGACGAGTTGCATCTTGTCGCTCGACAACTGAGCACGGCAAAACAAACGGTCACTATCGATCGTACAGAACAAAGAAAGGAATACCTGGAGATAGCGCTTGGGCCCCTTGTTTCTCTGGGCGTCCAGCAGCTTTACCGGCCACTCGCCGAGGATCACTTGCGGTTGTTGTTGCGACACGGAGAAAACTGACCCGGCAGACTGGGTCACGCTGAGCTTGCCTGCCGCAGGCGCCACAGGGGCGGCGGTGGCGGCGGCGATGACATTGATTGGGATCGACGTGGCTTTTGAAGACGCTGGCGCAGCACTGGCAGCAGGCAGCTCAATCTCCTTGAGCGCACTCGTGAGGGCCGCAAAGAGCGACGCCTCCCCATCGCCAGCCGCCACAGCCACGTCCCCTCCACTGGCACTGGGTGTCACGTGGATGTCGTCCCACGACGTGTCCCCTGCCGTGTCGCTATTGCGGTTGCCCCCGTCGCCGTTGCTGCCTGCTTGCTGGCCTGCCTCGGTGGTCACCTGCAGGTACTCTGCCGGCACCAGCCCAAACGCCTTGCCCGGCCCAAAGCGCACGAGCCACCAGTCGTCGCTGCCGCGGTCGAGCACCTCCACGCCCTGCCCCTCGGCCACCGTGAGCTCGTCGTCGTTGCGGGCCTCGTAGTCCCACAGCACGTTTGCCCGTGCGCTGGCCTCTGCATCCTCGACGTAGTTGGACGGGATCAGCCCTATGTCCTGCGCATCCTCGCCACCGCCGCCGTCGCTGTTCACTATCCGCGCGTGGTGCCACCCGTCGGCGCCCAGCTGAACGATGAACAGCAGCGTGTCGGCCTGGTCCGGGTTTGGGTTTGTTGTTGACGTTACGTGAGATTATTGGCGATTCCGGTGCGACGGTGTCTTACCTCGAAGCTGAGCTCCTCGGGCGTCTGCGCCTCGTAGTCGAACAGCGCCTTGACGACGTTGACGTAGTGCATCTGTGTTGCGCGCGCGGGTCAGGGAGTGACGAGTAGTGCTGCAAAGGTATGTGCAGGGGATGAGACACACAGCAGGTAAAATAAAAAAAAAACGCCGCGGGGGGGGGGGGGTTCACAAGCCTTGTCCACGTTGTCCGCCCGACCGGTGCACGAAACGCACGAAGGAAGAACAGGGAAGGCGACAAAAAAGGGAAGACAAAGGAGACGGCCAAAGGGGGCCGTCGTTCTTTATTTATTTCACGCCAGGGACCTGTTGAAACTGGCCAAAAATAGTCGCACAACGACAGTTGAGGGTCGATGCACTGTCTGTACTGACGAATGGCCTTGGCAACAATCATTGGGTCGCCTTTCACACGTGTCCGACCACATGAAGAGGAAAGGGGAAAAAAAAATTTTTAATTATTATTAAAAAAAAACAGGGGTTAGATCGGTGAATGCGCCTTCCAAAACGCAAGCATGAACTCGGCCAGCTGCCCGGTCGCGGCCTCGGTGACGGCGTTGTAGAGCGAGGCCCGGATGCCACCCACCGAGCGGTGGCCCTTGAGCTGGATCATCTTGCGCTCCTCGGCCTGCTTGACAAAGAGGTTCTCGAGGGCCTCGTCGTTCTTACCGTCCAGGTCACGGATGCGGAAGGGGATGTTCATGACCGAGCGGCACGCGGGATCGACGGGGCACCAGTAGAACCCGTTGGACGAGTCGATCAAGTCGTAGATCCTTCAGGATAAAATGACTAAATAAATTATTTCCGGCATTCAGTTACTTGGCAGCTTTGCGCTGGTTGGCGGCCTGGATGCCCTCGAGGCCGCCCTGCGCGGGCTTGAGCAGCCACTGGAAGGTCAGTCCGGCCATGTAGATGGCAAAGGTGGGCGGGGTGTTGTACAGCGAGTCGTTGTCGGCCGTGAGCTTGTAGTCGCACATGATCGGCGTGATGGGCAGCGCCTTGCCCAACAGGTCCTCGCGCACAATCACAATCGTCACGCCCGACGGCCCAATGTTTTTCTGGGCGCCCGCGAAGATCAGCCCAAACTTGGACACGTCCACCTTCTTGGACAGGATGTCGGACGACATGTCTGCCACGAGCGTCGTGCCCTGGGGCACCTCTGGCACGTCGTGGAACTGCACGCCGTTGACCGTCTCGTTGTAGCAGATGTAGACGTACTTGGCGTTGGGCGTGAGCTTCCACGAGGCCGCGGGCGGGACGTGCGTGTAGTTGCCGTTGACCTTGCCGCTGGCCGCAACGTTGACGTGCTTGCAGTACCGCTTGGCCTCCTGCGCCGCCTTCTCGGACCACACGCCCGTGACGACATAGTCGACCGCCGCCTCGTCGCTGTTCTCGACCAGATTGAGCGGCACGCACGAGAACTGGTGGTTGCCGCCGCCCTGCATGAACAGGATCCTGTAGTTGGCCGGGATCGCCAGCAGTGCGCGCAGGTCCGCCTTGGCCTTGGCGAGGATGCTCTCAAACTCGGCCGAGCGGTGGCTCAGCTCCATCACGCCCGCGCCACACCCGTGCCAGTCAAGCAGCTCTCCCTGTGCCTGCAGCAGCACCTCCTCGGGGATCGCAGCGGGGCCCTAGATGGATGGGTGCGTTCAGAACAGAGCCAGGGAAGGGGAGAGCTGCTACCGCGGCAAAGTTGAGGACGCGCGATGACATCACCTTAGGGCAGCGAGTGGAACAAAAATGGCCAAGCGCTCTCAGTTTATTTCCCATTTCAAATGCTGCAAATCAAAAACTACAACTTGACTTAAAGCTGACCAATGTTTTTCATGAGCATGATGCGGATCTCGGTCAGGTCCTCGATCGCGTAGCGGACGCCCTCGCGCCCAATGCCCGACTCCTTGACGCCGCCGTAGGGCTGGGCGTCGACTCGGACCGATGGGACGTCGTTGACGACGACACCGCCCACGTCGAGGTGCTCGTAGGCGTAGAAGGCCTTGTTGATGTCCTTGGTGAAGACGCCCGCCTGGAGACCAAACTTGCTGTCGTTGACCTCCTCGATGACCTTTTTCCAGTCGCTGAACTTGGAGAGGACGCAGGCCGTGCCAAAGACCTCGTCCGCGTTGAGCTCGGTGTCCTTGGGGCAGTCCTCGACGATGGTTGCGTCTAAGCAACATGAATAAAATTCAATAAAAATTTAAAAATACAAGAAAAATAGAACCATAGAAGACGCCCTCTCGCGTGCCTCCGCAAAGCACCTTGGCACCGGCGGCGGCTGCCTTGTTGACCCAGGACTCGATGCGCTTTGCGTCGCCTTCAGAGATGATGGGCCCGATGAACGTCTCCTCGTCCTGTGGGTCGCCCTTCTTGAGCTTTTTCGTCTTGTCGACAAAGCGGTCGCGCACTTTCTCGTAGATGGCCTCGTGGACAAAGACGCGCTGGACGCTGATGCAGCTCTGTCCCGACTGGTAGAACGTGCCAAAGACGAGGCGGTCGGTGACGACCTCGACATCTGCGTCCGCGTCGACGATGCAGGCCGCGTTGCCGCCCAGCTCGAGCACGCACTTCTTCTTGCCCGCCTTGGCCATGAGGTCGTAGCCGACCGAGGGCGACCCGGTGAAGCTGAGGACCTTGATGCGGGGGTCCTCGTTGAGCAGGTTGCCGGCCGAGCGCGAGCACGGCAGGACCGAGAAGGCGCCGGGCGGCAGGCTGGTCTTGGACAGGACCTCGGCCATGAGCAGCGAGCTCACGGGCGTGTACGACGCGGGCTTGAGGACAAAGGTGCACCCTGCGGCGATGGCGGGCGCGATCTTGTGCGCCGCCAGGTTGACCTGGTTTTTAGATTGAGCACAACGACGCAGCGTAGGGAAGCAGTGCTACGGTACGGGAAAGTTGAAGGGCGAGATCATCGCCACGGGTCCGTTGGGGAAGCGTCTGACGATGCCGTTGAAGCCGTGCACGCGCTTGGAGATGTCGAGCGGGAGGAACTCGCCGTGCTGCCTGACGGCCTCCTCTGCGGCGACGGTGAACGTGTCGACGCCGCGGATGATCTCTGCGCGCGCGTCCTTGATGGGCTTGCCCGCCTCGATGCACAGGGCCATGGCAAACTCCTCGAGGCGCTCCGTCAGCTGCTTTGCCACCTCGAGCAGGATCGCCTTGCGCTCGTAGGCCGGCAGGGCTGCCATGGCCGGCTGCGCCTCCACGGCCGCCGTGATGGCCTTGCGCACGGTCTCGTCGTCGGCACGGGCGACGCGCGTGGCCACCTGCTGCGTGTACTTGTCGATGATCTCCAGGTCCGTGTTGGCGTACACGGGCTGGTTGGCCAGGTAGTACGGGTACGACGCCTTGAGGCTTGCGCGGGGGCTGGGGGGTGCCATTGTTTTCTACTGGGAATTCACACGGGTCAGGGAAGGGCGGAAGAGGGCATGCGCAATGACGTCGCCGCCCCGGAACACGCCACGTTGGCCGAACAGCAACAACACGTGTCTCCCCTCCCGCCTCTCTGAAAAGAACCCGTTTCCCATTTGCAAGAGCACGTGGAGACGGCAACGGGAGGTGTGGGGAAAGTAAGCATAGCGTGGATTACAAAATGGCCTGTTGTGTTTTTTGTTTGTCAGCAGAAAATTTTTGTCGTCCGACCGCTCACTGTCTGACTGACTGACCGACGGCTTGATAAGCAAGCCGTCAGCCGTCAGCCGTCAGTGTCATTTCCCTCTCGTTACTATGAAGACACTGTGCGTGGACTGGTGTACAGGGAACACTGCGCCTTGCCTTCTTGCTACTCTCGTGCTGACACATCACCTCCTCTCCCCCCCCCGTTACACAGAAGACACATGACGACCACAGCAACGGCACCAGGCCCCGGCAAGCACGCCGCCGAGGTGTTTGTGCAGTGCCTCGAGGCCGAGGGCGTGGAGTGGATCGCCGGCGTGCCCGGCGAAGAGAACCTGGACTTTGTGGAGGCGCTGTACCACTCCAAGAAGATCAAGCTCATCCTCGTGCGCCACGAGCAGGCCGCCGCGTTCATGGCCGCCACCGTGGGGCGTCTCACGGGCAAGCCGGGCGTGTGCATCTCCACGCTGGGCCCCGGCGCCACCAACCTCGTCACGGGCGCCGCGTACGCGCAGCTGGGCGCCATGCCCATGCTCATGATCACGGGCCAGAAGCCCATCAAGCACTCCAAGCAGGGCCACTTCCAGATCGTCAACGTCGTCGAGATGATGCGGCCACTCACAAAGTACACCACACAGGTCGTCAGCGCGCCACGCATCCCGTCCATTGTGCGCGAGGCCTTTCGCGTGGCCCAGGAGGAGCGTCCCGGCGCAGTCCACATCGAGCTGCCCGAGGACATTGCCGCCGAGCTCATCACGGCGGGGCCGCACGTCATCTTGGCGCCGCGCCGTCCCGTGGCAGAAGCAAAGGCAATCAAGGCGGCCGTCGACCTGATCAAGAGCTCAAAGAACCCCATGCTCCTCGTCGGCGCAGGCGCAAACCGCAAGATCACCCACAAGATGCTCTCAGAGTTTGTCGACAAGACAAAGATCCCCTTTTTCAACACGCAGATGGGCAAGGGCGTCATCGACGAGCGATCGGCCCAGTACATTGGCACGGCGTCGCTCTCGTCAAAGGACATTGTCCACAAGGCAGTCGACCATGCAGATCTCATCATCAACGTCGGGCACGACGTCATCGAGAAGCCACCGTTCTTCATGTACCACACCTCGCACCAAAAGGTATTTACCTTGATTTAATTATTTCATAATCGAATACTTACGGAGAAAAAAAAAATGTATGATATGAAAAGGTTATCCACGTCAACTTTTACTCGGCACAGGTCGACGAGGTCTACTTTCCCCAGCTCGAAGTCGTGGGCGACATTGCCAACGCCATCTGGCAGATCATGGAGGGTCTTGTCGAGGTATGCTAAGTAATTCTGTCCAAGAGTAAACCGTTTGTTTGTTTTTGCGTGCAGATACCCAAGTGGGACTTTAGCTTTGCCCAGCAGGTCAAGCAGGAGATCGAGTCCGACATCATGAACAACGTCACGAACGACGCCTTCCCCATCAAGCCCCAGCGCATCGTCTACGACGTGCGCAAGAGTGTCGAGGTAAAAATCACTTTCAGTAAAAAACAATAATTTATAACTAAACCGGTACATATAAAAGGACGACGCAATCCTCTCGCTCGACAACGGCATGTACAAGCTCTGGTTCTCGCGCCACTACAAGACGTACGTTCCCAACACGATCCTGCTGGACAATGCCCTCGCCACCATGGGTGCTGGTCTGCCTGCGGGCATTGCCGCCAAGCTGATCCACCCAGAGCGTCAGGTCGTGGTCGTGTGCGGCGACGGCGGCTTCATGATGAACTCGCAGGAGCTCGAGACGGCCGTGCGTCTGCTCAAGAACCTCGTCGTCCTTCTCATCAACGACAACGCCTTTGGCATGATCAAGTGGAAGCAGGAGGACGGCGGCTTCCACAACTTTGGTCTCGACCTCCACAACCCCGACTTTGTCAAGTACGCCGAGGCCTACGGCGCAAAGGGCTACCGCTGCACCAAGGCCGAGGATCTGTCGATGTAAAGCTATAAATAATTTATTTGTACATCCTTTTTTAATTTTTCCGTTCTCTGCAGTCTCCTTACAAAGTGCCTGCACGAGGACGGCATCCACCTCATCGAGGTCCCCATCGACTATTCGGAGAACGCCAAGGTCCTTTCCAAGCACTGACAAGTCCATGGCGTCAGAAGGGTGAAATTTTTTCTGTTTTTTTTTTGTTTTGTTTCTGTGTGAGTGTACCCCCGGAGTGCCCAATCGATGAGAATCAACATATTGACTACTATTGCCTACTAAAAATGTAGATTTCTCACTCCGGGGTACGTGTTTATTTGTCTGCCTGCTACTGGATCTGCTCATACTGAGAGGCCTGGGCTGCGCGCTTTAGGACGCTCCTGTAGACGACAAAGCCGATGACAAGGACGACGACGACAGCGGCAGTGGAGACGACAGCGATGACGACGGGAAGCTGGTTGTTTTCAACTGGAGTGTCGGGCAACGTGGGAGACGGGGATGCAGAGGGGGTCGCTGTCGGGAGGACGGTGCGTGTTGCACTTGCCGTTGCGCTGGCAGTCGCGCTGGCCGACGGTGTGGGCGTGGGCAGGGAGGCACTGGCCAGAGCAAACACGCCGCCGTCGCTGTTTGCGACGAGCGCGTACTTCCCCGTGGACTGCTCGATCGCGAGCTTGGCGCCATAGTTGACGGATGGGTCGGACGACTGCGAGAGCACGGCGCACGATTTGACCTGGCCATCGCACTGGAAGAGGAACACATAGTTGCCTGAGGAGGAATAATAGTCACCGCTTCCGACAAGGACAAAGGCTTGGGTGCTCGTCACGGCCAGATCCAGCGAGTCACCAAAGTTGTTTGCGTCTTTCGGAGGCTGGACGACGGTACTGTAGGCAAGGCTGTCCGAGCAACGAAAGACAACGCCGCCGGGGCAAAAGTACATGTAGACGTCCTGTGTTTGCGAGGCGCCGATGGCGAGGATTTCGCCGCGGCTGGCCAGCCCATTCGCGAACGAGTACGGGCTGTCCGGCGACGACAGCAGGACATCCTCCGTGCACTGCGGAAAGTCACCAAAGGCCGAGGGCACGCAATTGGCGGACGCCGTCAGATCCCACGCGTACACACTCTGGTACCAGTTCATGTCGGCGGCGAAAAACACCATGGGATAGTTGACGACGAGCACGCCGGAGCCCGTGGCCTGGCCGAGGGGTATGTTGCCGGGCACCAGCGCGCGCACCTCGGCGCACGTCCCCGTCACGGCCACGGCCGAGCAGTCAAACACCATGACGATCGCGCCCTCCCTCTTGTTGGTCGTCCTGTACCCGACCACGACGAGGTCGCCGTACAGCGCCACGCCCGCCCCAAAGTACGCGGACAGCTGCGGCGAGCCCGAGTAGTTGGCCGCGGGGTCGTTGATTTGGCCGAGAATGACGCAGTTGAGCAGGTCGGCGCAGTCAAACACCGTCACCCAGCCGCTGGAGCCATAGGCATGCACCGAGCTCGCCACCAGCCGGCTGCCGGCGGACGCGACCGCGGTCCCAAAGCGGATGTCGTAGTGCACGGGGTTTGTGGCGGGCGGCAGCAGCGTCGCGCCCACGATCTGCTCACAGTCAGCACCACCGGTGGTCTCGTTCAGGCCACACGAGTGCACAAACACGGCGCCGTACTTGCCGCTGGCGGCCCCCAGGTACCCCGTTGCTCCGGTCAGCAGCACGCTGTCAGACGAGTTTGTCGACAGGGCCAGCAGCCCCAGCGCCACCATGTCCTCGCCCACCGAGTCGCCTGCGTTGGCAGGCACAAACGACAGCTGCGACCGGGTCATGTTGGCGACCAGCACGACCGGCTGGCCCTGGGCTGCCAACAGCGCCCAGGCGCTGACCAGCAGCAGCCAAAGCCGCAGCCAAAGCCGCAGCCAAAGCCGCATGACGTAATCCCGGGCACGTGGTTTTCGCGCGCAAAAAAATCTCATGCTGTCGTCGTCCTGGGCGCGTCGGTCGGCAGCGGCGGTCGTGGCCGTGGCCAGGACGCCCGCTGTCGGCGCCGTGTCGTGGTCGTCATCGCAAGCGCGCCTGCCGTCGCGAGGACTGCATTTGACAAGGCGGCTGCTCAACTCGGCCTCTGCCGACGCTGTCAGTTTGCCAGAGGGCGTTGCCGGGAAGGATGGGGACGAGCAGCACCAGCACACTCCGTCGCCTCCTCATCCTGCTGCTGCTGCTGCTGCTCACCATGCTGCTCACCACCCTCGCAAGATGGCGGCAACGGCAGCACAGTCGTCGCCGCCGCCGCCGCCGCCGCCGCCGCCGCCGTCGTCGTCGGGCAAGCAGGCAAAGATGGCAATGCTCAACTCTCAACTGACAGTGTACGAGCCGTGCACACAGCTGGGTAGGGGGTTGCTGTCCACTAACCAACGCACGCTCTCTTCGGTAGGAGCCCCGCAAACGAGAAAGAGTTCCGTCTGGGGTCGATATTCATGGAGAAGATGGCCAAGCTCAAGCCGCCGTTTGGGTTCAACGGCCTGGGCGAGTTTGTGTACAACCGGACGTACTCGCGCGTCAAGGCCGACGGCACGAACGAGAAGTGGCACGAGACGGTTGAGCGCGTCGTCAACGGCACGTTCAACATGCAGAAGCGGTGGATCGAGCTGCACGAGCTTGGCTGGGATGCCCGCAAGGTAGGGGGGGGCCGACGGCGCGCCTACACAATAATTATTAATATTTTTTCATCCCGTGCCACTCGCATCAATAGGCACAAAGGACAGCACAGGAAATGTTTGACCGGATCTTCCACATGAAGTTCCTCCCGCCCGGCCGCGGTCTGTGGGCCATGGGCAGCCCTCTCACCGAGGAGCGCCACCTGTACGCATCGCTCAACAACTGCGCCTTTGTCAGCACAGAGGCCCTGCACGACTACGGCAAGAACCAGGAGTTTTCCAAGCCGTTCACCTTTCTGATGGACGCCTCCATGCTTGGGTATTTTTATTTTTATTTTATCCATTATTTATTGAGCCATCCCTCTGTTTTTACAGCGTGGGAGTCGGGTTCGACACAAAGGGCGGCGAGCCGGACGCCAAAGGTGACTATATCACGATCCCGGGCTGCTCAAAGGGGACAAAGCCGTTTGTCATCCCGGATTCGCGCGAGGGCTGGGTCGAGTCGGTCGGCCTGCTGATTGACTCGTTCTTTGACCTCAATCCGGAGCCCGTAAGAAGAATACTGCAACAGTACACGTCTGACTCGTTTGCTCTACCAGCAATTCGACTACTCCCTGATCCGCGAGGCAGGCTCTCCGATCAAGGGCTTTGGAGGTGTGGCGTCGGGACCCGCACCGCTGCAAGAGCTGCACGGCCACGTTCGTCGAATCCTCGGTGGCAGCGTCGAGAAAAAAGTCACTGTGACGACCGTGGTCGACCTGATGAACCTGATCGGCAAGTGCGTCGTGTCGGGCAACGTGCGCCAGACCGCTGAGATTGCCTTTGGCAACCCCAAGTCGGTCGAGTACATTGACCTGAAAAACTACGAGAAGAACCCGCACCGCGCCGACTACGGATGGACGAGCAACAACTCGGTCTACTGCGAGCTCGGCATGAACTATGAGGAGATCTGCGAGCGTGTCCGCACCAACGGCGAGCCCGGATTTTTCTGGCTCAAAAACGCGCAGGACTATGGCGTCATGGGCAGTCCTCCAGTACCAGTCGTACGACCAGCCCCTCGTTTAATTATTCTGTTTTTAGGACTACAAGGATGTCAAGTCGCGAGGCGGCAACCCGTGCCTGGAGCAGACGCTTGAGCCGTACGAGCTCTGCTGCCTGGTCGAGACCTTCCCCAACAACCACAAAGATCTCGAGGACTACAAGGAGACCCTCGAGATGGCCTACCTTTACGCCAAGACGGTCACCTTGGGTAATTTTTTGTTGTTGTTGTTATTGTCGTTGTTGTACTGATTTTATCTTCTGTGATGGCGAATGATGCACCACTAGGTCGAACGCACTGGCCAGAGTCCAATCGCGTGATGTTGCGAAATCGCCGTATCGGCTGCAGCATGAGCGGCATTGCGCAGTTCATCTCGAAGCGGGGACTGAACGAACTCAAGATCTGGTCTGAGGAAGGCTACAAAGCGATCCGCGAGCACGACGTCCGCTTCTCCGACTATTTTGCCACGCCCAGGTCAATCAAGGTGACGTCTGTCAAGCCCAGCGGGACTGTCTCGCTCCTGGCCGGCGCCACGCCGGGCATGCACTACCCCGAGAGCCGCTTCTGCATCCGCCGCGTGCGCATCAGCAAGGCGTCCCCGCTCATCCCCAACCTGCTCCTGGCGGGCTACCACATCGAGGACTGCGTCGGTGACGAAGTGCGAACGGCCGTGGTCGATTTCCCCGTCGACATGGGCGAAAACGTCCGCTCCCTCGATAAACTCAGCATGTGGGAACAGCTTTCCTTGGCCGCTTTCCTCCAACGCTACTGGTCAGACAACCAGGTAAGTAAAAATGCTGAAGAAAGGGAACATGGTGTTGACAACGACTAGGTGAGCTCGACTATCACGTTTGATCCCAAGACCGAGGGACCGCACATTGCGCATGCGCTGCAGTACTTCCAGTACCAGCTCAAGGGCGTGAGTTTCCTGCCCCGTCTGCCCTCGGGGGCCTATCCCCAGATGCCCTACGAAGCCATTACGGAAGAGCAGTACAACGCACTCGTCGCCCAGATCGACCGCTCCGTCAACCTGTCCACGATCCCCATCGGCGACCACATCCCCGACAAGTACTGCGACTCTGCATCCTGTCTCGTCTAACGGGCCGCGGTCGTAGAAAAGAAAAAAGAAAAAAAAAAGAATGTCTTGGATGAGACCACTGCTATATCTTTCGAGGCGGTTTGACAAGTACTTAATTTATTGGCTGGGCTTTTGTTGTTGGGCCGTGAGCGCGGACCAGAAGGCGTGGGTGGCCCGGAGGGGGTTGATATATTGGGTCATGAAGGGCAGAATCTTGGCCGTCTGCTGGTAGAGGGGCAAGACTATGTAGTCGATAAAGCTAATCGCCATCCGCGGCTGGTTGGGGTTGTTGCGGTCCATGAACGGCGAGATGGTCACAGAGAGCTCTCGCTCCTTGTCGCCTTGCAGGAAAAACTCTTGCTCCAACTGAGAAAAACAAATTTTTAAAATAAATAAACAGCTAATGGATTACCATGTCGGTCCAGTATTTGGCGACAGCCACGGGTCTCGTAGGGTTGGACACGTCAGCGCATTTGATCAGGAGCTCAAAGGAGAGCTGCAAATGGGAAGGCTCGGTCCAAGAGAAGCTATCGGCAACCTGGTTGATGCGCGAGAGGATCTCCATGTGCTTGGAGAGGTCTGTTGCCATGATGCCGCGGATGATGGCCGAGCGGATGTCGCGGTAGTCTTCCTTCTTGAGGGACGAGAGCAGGTTGTTCTTGCCGTTGTCGCTGGCAAGGATCCGGAACGTCTCGGCGCAGTGAAAGTTCTCCAGGACCGACGTGTCGTTATACAGCAGCGCGAGCGGGCTGCTTGTGACAATCTGAAAGTTGTTGGACGTGCCCGGGTGGCCCACGTCGTGACAGAGGGCGGCGACGAGCAGCGCGAGCACGTGCATACAGTCGATGTTGTCCATCATGTTTTCGTGGTTGAGGAACACGTACACACCCTGGGCGACGTCGAATCCGTGCCGGAAATTCTACAGTTGGCTTTCTCAGTATTGCTTTCATTAAAGGCGGCATACGTGAAAGGGGTTGGTGTCTCTGTAGCCCGCCTTGACCGCCTTGATGAAATTCCACAGGGTCAGCGGGGAAATGTCGCAGCTCTCGAGCAGCTCAAGGTCGTAGAACATGAGCAGGACCATCCGCGAGAGATCCTCCTCTGCGTAGCCCCAGAGGTCAAACTGGCGCGTCCTGAGCGACTTGAGCAAGGTTTCAGCCTCGTCGTCTGCGTACGGGACCTGTCCGAGGGACGACATCAACTGCTGCAGGGGAGTTTCCTCGACCTCTGGTGGGATGGATGTTGACAGATCGACCTGGGCACGCAGGCGCTCGACAAGGTTATCGGGCAGCTTTATCACCCCGCTGACACCGACGTGGCTGCTGCGGCGCGAGTGGTGGCCCATCGACAGCCGGCTGGACGTCCGTTTGAGGCCGGGCGAGTGCGACGCCCCGGATCCCCTGCGCTTCCCCAAAAAGAGCACCTGCTCAAGCCACACTCGCGTGTTGGGGTCGATCTCGTCGCCAAAGACGATGCGGTGCAGCGCGGGCTCGTACATGTTGGACGATTTGAGGTTTGAGAGGATGTGCATGAGCGTGTTTCTAAAAATTATTATTTATTTTGTAACTATTCATTAGAATAGGATACCTCGTCTCGTCCGACACACCGTCGTCCTTGATAACCGACTGGAGCGACTGGATGATGAGCTGGAGGGGCGTCTCGATGGCCTCGGTCATGTCTGCCTGCATCTTGCTGAGCGTGCGCTGCAGCATCTGCCGCTCTGTGCGCTCCTTCTGCAGCTGTGCCAGCATGTGCCGCTCCTTGCGTTTGCGCCAGATGTTTTGCCAGATGCCCTGCAGCGTCTGCTCGTGGATCGGCCGCAGGAAAAAGTCGTCTGCGCCGGCGTGCAGGCTCTGGTACACCTGATTGGTGCCGCTGACGGTGGCGAGGACTGCCCGCCGCGCAAGCAAAAGAAACGAAACGGGTCAGCACAGCAGTAGTATCAACAGCATGTTCCTCGTACTGATAATCGGCAGGTCGCACAGCAGCGGGTCCTCGCGCACCTGCGTGATCACGTCGTTGTTGGCGTCCAGCTAGAACGGCAAGGCATGCGCGTTATTTTATAGTTAAAAGGGTAGGGGGGGTGGCGTTACAAAGGCGAGGTCGGCAAGCAAGAGGTGGTACGGCTCGCTCGTGTTGTGCTTGGACCGGAGCTTGCGGAGTGCGTCCGCAAAGTTGTCCGCCGTGCCGACCGTGTAGTTGCACAGGTCCAGCTGCTCGACCAGTACGGACCGCTGCGGTGCGTCGGCGTC